>VFSW01000674.1_pt1 | contig 50795 bp, 43 predicted proteins | sample 5358111 | NCBI WGS metagenome assembly VFSW01 (sample SAMN11554181, study PRJNA540505) | mine drainage metagenome | isolation source: sediment from site ElyBrook_90M | place: USA: Ely Copper Mine, Vershire, VT | collected 2017 | reverse complement strand
TATCCGCCCAGGAGGACTCGAACCTCCGACCCTCTGCTTAAAAGGCAGGTGCTCTACCACCTGAGCTATGGGCGGGTTGCCAACGCAAAAAAACTATAGCAAAAATCGGCAGAAAGTCCACGAACCTCCTTATAGCGTAAGGATGAACTGTTCGAGGCCGGTCTCAAACGCGCGCCGGCCGGCATGGGCATCGTGATACAAGGCTACCAGCCCCGAGGACATGGCCATCAACTCCCCTTTCGAATAATTCTTTGCAAACCCAAGCGACTTCCGGAACACAAATGGGTTTAGGCCTGAGACCTGAGCGCTGCCGCCCTCGCTCGCGAGCCGCATGGCTTTCAGCTGCCAAAATAAAATACCATGTATCTCTTCGGGCGAAGCGTCCTCGGCCAACGCTTTTTGAAACAGCACCCAAAGGGATCTTCGATCGCGCCGGCCGAACGCGTCGGTAAGAGAGAATATCTGAAACGTCTGTTTTTTCTCGCCGGCGGCGGATATCTCCTGCATTTTCTCGGCGGTCCGCGCAAGGACCGCTTTGGTCTTTGCGTCCAACGCCGCTTCGAGAAAAAGAAAGACGTTCTCTGACCCTTGGTCCTGACGCGCCCACTTCAGCACCTGCGCCTTGGCGTCGCCGTCACGAAAAACGTGGTCGAGAAAGACGATCAATTTTTTCTCAAAAAGACCGCGGCCGCCGATCAATTCCTCGAATGTGGACCCGCGAAATGTTTCATCGTTCAAAGAAAAAAGCTCGGCCTCGGGTTTCTTTTGTTTCAGGACCGCGAGCAGGTCGTGCGCTTTCGCGCGCGCGCGGGGGCCGTCATTGCCGAAGATGACATAATACATGGGATTATGATCGTAATGGCGTCATGGTTCCCCAGGTAGCGCCGACCTTGCCCTCCACCCGTATCGGGACATCCTTCGTCTCTGATAACGGCAGCACTTCCTCCATTATCTTTTTTAGGGCGGGAGCGGCATGCTCCAGGCGCGGGGTTTTAACCTCATACACCAGTTCGTCGTGGACCTGGAGCAGTAAAAAAATATCGTCGGCCGCTTTTTGGCGTTGCCGGAAGGCATCGGCTCTGACCATCGCCAGCTTTATGATGTCCGCACCGGTCCCCTGGATGGGCGCATTGATCGCCATCCTTTCGGCAGACGCCCTGATATAGGGGATCTTCGATCGCAACCCCTCGAAATAACGGCGGCGGCCGAAATACGTTTCGGTGTAGCCGCGCCGCGCCGTTTCCGCCCTCACTTGGTCGAGATAGTGCGCCAAACCGGAAAAGGTGCTGAAATAATCGTCGTAAAATTTCTGGGCCTCCGCCCGGTCGGTGCGCAAATTCACCCGCAGCGCGTTCACGCCCATGCCGTACATCACCCCGAAGTTGATGACCTTGGCGCGGCGGCGCATTTCGGCGGTCACCTCGCCCACCGGTACGCCAAACACATGCGACGCTACCGACGCATGCACATCGTGGCCGCGTTTAAAAATTTCGATGAGCTTCTCGTCACCCGAGAGAAAAGCGGCGATGCGGAGCTCCATTTGAGAATAGTCGAGGGCCAGGAGGGTGTAGCCGGGGCTGGCGATGAAACCTTCCCTAATCTTACGCCCAACATCGGTCTTATTCGGAATGTTCTGGAGATTCGGATTTCGCGAAGCCATCCGGCCCGTGGTCGTCCCTGCCTGAAGAAAGGTCGTGTGCAGCCGGCCCGCCGGATCAAGGAGTGCGGGTAGCGGGTCGATATAGGTGCCGAGAAGTTTCGCCAACTCCCGGTGTTCGAGGACCAAGGACACGATGGGGTGACTTTCTCTCATTTTTTCTAACTCGGACTCTTTGGTCGAAAGACCGCCGGTCGGCGTTTTCTTTTGATTCTTGGCTTTCAGCCCGAGCTTTTCGAACAATATTTCGCCGAGCTGTTTCGGCGAGGCGACGTTAAAGGTCACGCCCGCCGCCGCAAATATCTTTGTCTCCAGCTTTTCCAATTCGGCGTGATATTCTTTGCCGAGTTTTTCAAAATGAGCCCTGTCAACCGCGATGCCGCGGGCGTTCATGGCATCCACCACGGGGAGGAGCGGCTTTTCTATCGTCTCGTATATCTTCAACAGATCTTTCTTTCGGAGCTCTTCGAGAAGGACCTCTTTGGCGCGCGCGGGGTCGGTCGTTTTGGTGATCTCGTACACCTCTTCGAGCGTGGCGTCGGTCTTGGTCGAGTCGGTGAGCCAAAGCAGTACGGCCAAGTCGGTCTTCTCCTGCGGGCTAAGCGCCGGCGCTTCGGAAGGTAGCGGTTTCTGGCTCGCGTCATCAGTGGCAACGGCGGGAGCGCTCGCCGCGGGAGTGCCGAGCAGAAGCTCGGCCCGCGCGCCCAACGTGCGAAATTCTAGTGAGGTAAAAAGTTCTTTGACCCTGGTTATATCGACGGCCTCGCGCCATGTCTTTTGAGGAAGAACGAACGAAATAGGCGCGTCCGTTCGAATGGTCGCGAGCATTTTCGAGAACAACGCCTCTTCTTCATGGGCGGCGAGGAGTTCCACCACCCGAGGCTTGATGCCGGCCGCGGCGAACGCCGCTTTATGTTTTTTAAGCTTTCGGTATATATCCTCGATCGATCCGAACTTCGTGATGAGCTCCGTCGCCGTCTTGTCCCCTATGCCGGGTACGCCGACAATGTTGTCCGACGGGTCGCCGCGCAATCCCTTATAGTCAGCGACGAGGGCGGGCCCGAACCCAAAGCGCTCGATCACCTTTGCCTCGTCGTACATAACGGTATCGGTGATGCCTTTTCGCAAGGTAAACACGCGCACGGCGGTCCCTGAAACGAGCTGCAAGGTATCCATATCGCCAGTGGCAATGATGATCTCAAGCGGAGGGTCTTTCTTTTCTTTTTCGACGATGGTCCCCAATATGTCGTCCGCCTCGAAGCCCGGATGGTCATACATGGGGATATTGAACGCCGTAAAAATATCTCTCGAGCGGTTGAGCTGGGACACGAGCGCCTCGTCGACTTTCTTTCGTTGGGCTTTATACCCGTCATAGACGGCGTGCCGAAGCGTCGGTCCGGGCAGATCGTAGGCGGCTACGATGTAATCGGGCTTGAGTTCTCCCAAGAGCTTGATGAGCATCGTCGAGAGGCCGTACAAGCCGCCCGTCGGTTCCCCCTGCGAGGTCGAAAATTCCGGCAGCGCATGGTACGCCCTGTGAATGATCGCGTGCGCATCGAGCAAAACCAATCGTTTTTTTCCGGTATTCGTCTTCATACAGCTCCATCATCGACTTCTCTCGTCGTTTCGTCAATGAAACGGAACGCGAGGGTGGTGCGGTCGGCCGGCAAGACATCCGCGACCCTTTCGGGCCATTCGAGCAGGATGAGGTTCCCCGGTCGCGCCAGGATCGCGCTCCAACCAAGCTTCGCGAGGTCGGCCTCTTTATCCAGTCGGTAGGCGTCGATGTGAACGAGGGTAGAAAAACGGTCGTCAATGACCGGATAACGCTTCATGATCACGAACGTCGGGCTTTGCATGGTGTGGGCGGCGCCCAAGAGGCGGCCGACCGCCTGAGCAAACGTCGTTTTGCCGGAACCAAGCTCGCCGGAAAGTCCCACCACGGTCGCCTGCGCCGGCTTTGCTTTCAAGGCCGAAAGGAAATCCCTCGCAAAATCTTCCATACCGGCCGCACTTTCTATGACCTTCTTCATGAACAGATTTTAGCATATGCAAAAGGGGCGCTTCGTCGAAACGAAGCGCCCAGCGAAACTTAGCGACGCCCCCTGTGGTTATGCGGCCCCCACACGCGAGGCTGGCGCCCGACGCCATTGACGACGACGCCCCCGCTTATACCTCCGCCATAGGAAGTATAGATATCCACCGGCGCCGGAGCATATACCGGATCTACCGTGTGGACATAGTAGGAGGTGGTCACCCCGGAGTACGGGAGGAAACCAAAGAGCCTTCCCTCGTGCACTCTCGTACGCACGTTCACCGTGCCGTACCCACCGGCATATCCGCCGTAAACGGGTGCCGCGTAAACTGCGGGCGGCGGCATGAGAGGCGTGGGCGCCGGCACGTAGGACGGCATGACGCCCGGCATTTGTGCGGGCGGAACCATCGGGACACCTGGCCCATAGGGCTGTTGATTGTAGTTCAGCAACCCCCGCGGCTGAACGTTGGTGAAGCCCAACTCATTCGCCGCTTTTATCTCTTCCGCCTGGTGCTCCATCTGGATAAGCCGCCTCTCGTGGGCGAGATTCTCGGCCTGCACCATGCGCAGGTGATTCTCGTAATCCGGGCCCCTATATTCCAGATCTCGCCGCGCGGGCTCCTGGCTATACCTATAGCCAGACGCCGCCGGCGTAACTTTGGTAACCCTCGGCACCGACGAGCAACCGGCCGCTAAAATCAAAACGACAAGGAACAAGACCGACACATTGATATTTTTCATTTTTGAGTCTTTCTGTGGAAAAGCTTCGGTTTCTGGTTTCTAACTCTGATAGTATTGTAGCAGAAAACAACACGATTGTCAAGGTCTACGGCGGCGTTTTTGTGTTGTCCCCTAAGGGTAAAAACGCTACAATCAAGCCATGGCTGTCCAATTCGACGAAGAAAAACAGAAGCGTCAACTCGAGGAATTGCGGGCGAAAGAAGAAGAGGTACTGGCCCAAACCCTCTCCACAAAATACAAAGTCCCCTATATGAACCTGGCAACCGTCTCTGTCTCGACGGACGCCCTTAGAGTGATCGACGAAAAGAAGGCGCGCCTGCTTCAAATCGCACCATTCGGGCTTATTGGAAAAAAGATCAACATCGGAAGCGTTTCCCCGGGACGCGACGACGTAAAAGCCTTCCTCGCCGAGCTTTCGAATAACGGATACGAACCGAGCGTGTTCATAGTTTCGACCCAAAGCCTGGAAAAAGTATGGGCGCATTACAAAGAGATATCCTTCGCTACCGAGGCCAAAGCGGGTTCTCTGGAAATCTCGAACGACGAGATATTGAAGACGATCGGTCTCATCAAGAATATCGAGGATACGGCGAACCTCATCAACGCCGCCGTCACCGATAAAAAAACTATGCGGACCTCGCGCGTGAGCGAGATAATCATTGCCGGCGCCATGGCCGCCGACGCGTCTGATATCCACGTTGAGCCGGAAGAGGGCTACGTCAGATTGCGTTACCGTCTTGATGGCGTCCTCAACAACGTCACCACTTTCGATAAAGCGACCTATTCGCTTCTCTTGTCGCGGGTAAAGCTTCTCTCAGGGCTCAAATTGAACGTCAAAGATTCGGCGCAAGACGGCCGTTTCAGCGTAAAACTTAATGATGTAGACATAGAGATCCGCACCTCGATCCTGCCGGGAGGCTACGGTGAAGCCATCGTGCTCCGTTTGCTGAACCCAAAAGCGATCTCGGTGTCCTTGGGAGAACTCGGCATGAACGGAAAGCTGTTGGCGCTCATCGAAAAGGAAATAGACAAGCCGAACGGCATGGTGCTCACCACCGGACCGACAGGGTCGGGCAAAACGACGACGCTGTACGCGTTCCTGAAAAAGGTCCACACTCCCGCCGTCAAGATCATCACCATTGAGGACCCGATCGAGTACCATCTTCCGGGCATCGTCCAGACGCAAGCCGACGAAAAGAACTATACCTTCTCCGCCGGCCTCCGTTCGGCGCTCCGACAAGACCCTGACGTTATCATGGTCGGCGAAATTCGCGACGGCGAAACGGCCGAGATCGCCATTAATGCCTCGCTTACCGGCCACCTGGTCTTCACCACGCTTCACACCAACAATGCCGCAGGTGCCTTTCCCCGCCTGATCGAGCTCGGGGTAAATCCCAAGATCATTTCATCGTCGGTCACGATCGCCATGGCGCAACGTTTGGTGCGCATTTTGTGTCCGGCCTGTAAAAAACAGGCCGCACTTTCTGACACGGACAAAAGGACCATTGCCCGCCTCGTGGCGAGCATACCGGAAGCCGACCGGCCGCCGCTGACCGATCATGTGTGGGAAGCGGTCGGCTGCACCGCCTGCAATAATACCGGTTATAAGGGCCGCACCGGCATTTATGAGGCCATACGGACCGACCGCGCGGTGGAAGAGGTCATTACCGGAAATCCCAGCGAACGCGAAATCGCCACGGCGGCGCAACCGCAGGGCATACCGACCATGGCCCAGGACGGCATCATGAAAGTCCTCGGCGGCGTTACCTCACTCGACGAGTTGCGGCGCGTGATAGACATCGATGAGGACGCCGACTCGGTCGCGGCGGGTGCGATTTCAGAAGAAAAAAACCACCCAGAACCAGAAAGCGCCCACTAGGCTACAAAAAAAGTTTCGTGTACATTGACCGAAGCTGGGGGCTCGTCTACCATACATATCAAGATCTTTGAGAGGGAAAAATGCCGTTGTCGGTGCTGCCACAGGGGAAAATTTAAAACCATAAATCTCTAAGCAATACTTCTTACGCAAGCGTGAGAAGTCAAACGATTTTTATAAGGAGCACACGAGAAAACACGCGCGAGGCGTGCCACAAGAGTGTCCTCTAAAAACGTCAATCAGCCGTGGAGCCTTATTGCTTAGAGATTTATGGTTTCAAGTATCAAAATAGCCCAAATTCCGGGCTACCAACAGCCTAGCATAAAAAAACTTTCATGTCAATGAACCCTAGGGTTTCCGGCGTCGAAGAAGGTTTCCTCGATATGACGCTCCGACCGGCGTCGTGGGCCGAGTACATAGGCCAAGAGAACATAAAAGACAACCTGCGGATCCTTTTGGCCGCGGCCAAGGAGCGCAATCACCCCCCCGAACACCTGATCTTCTACGGTCCGCCGGGTCTCGGCAAAACGACACTCGCCTATCTCATCGCCAAGGAGGCCGGTGTGCCGATAAAGGTCACTTCAGGTCCGGCCATTGAAAAGGTCGGTGACTTGGCGTCGGTCCTCACCAATCTTTCGCCGGGCGACATCCTGTTCATCGACGAGATCCACCGGCTCAACAAGACGATAGAGGAGGTCTTGTATCCAGCGATGGAGTCGGGAATGCTCAATATCATCATCGGCAAAGGACCATCGGCCCGCACCATCCAACTCGAACTGCCGCCGTTCACTTTGGTGGCGGCGACCACGCGGGTCGGCGACGTGTCCGCACCCCTCCGGTCGCGCTTTTCGGGCGGCATCTTCAAATTGAACTTTTACACCGAACAAGAGATAGAAAAGATCGTGCGCCGCTCCGCAGCCATTCTCGGGGTGCCGCTTGAAGCCGACGCCGCGACGGCGATCGCCGCGCGAAGCCGCTTTACGCCCCGCACCGCCAACTATCTTCTCAAACGCTGTCGCGACTTCGCCCAGATAAAAAAGGTTGCGCTGACGCCGGACTCGATCGACGAGGCGATGACCCTTCTCGGCGTGGATGAGCGCGGCCTCACGCCGTCAGACCGCCTCATGCTTGAAACGATGGCCGATAAATTCGGCGGAGGGCCGGTGGGCCTTTCCACTCTCTCGGCGGCGCTTGGCGATGAGACCAACACCATCGAGGAGTTCCATGAACCCTACCTCATGCAGATCGGCTTCCTTGAGCGAACCCCGCGCGGCCGGGCGCTTACCAAAGAAGGCCTCCGGCATATAGAACCGCGAGGCGCCTAAGACGTTTAGCCGGGACCGAAATATTGATCACTAAAAATAATCATAGCCACTACACCACGATGTCAGGACATAACAAATGGAGCCAGATCCGCGAGAAAAAAGGAAAGACTGACGCGAAAAAGAGCCAGTTGTTCGCGAAACTCGCCAAACTCATTACCGTAGAGACAAAAAAGGCCGCGGGGAACCAGAGCGCGCCGGGGCTTAAGAGCGCCATCGAAAAAGCGCGGGCGGCAAATATGCCGAGCGACAACATCGACCGCGCGGTCAAGAAAGCGGTCGGTGACACCGGGGCAACGATGGAATCGATTGTCTACGAAGCATACGGACCGGGCGGCGCGGCGCTCATCATCATTGCCTTGACGAACAACCGGAACAAAGCGGCCCAGGAGGTAAAACACATTTTAAGCGAACACGGGTCGACCCTGGCGGCAATAGGGAGCGCCAGTTGGGCCTTCCAAAAAAATGCCGCCGAGTATGCGCCCACCACCACGGTTTCCCTTTCCGAAACCGACCTTGGCCTCTTAGAGAAGCTCGTCGATGACCTCGAGAACTGCGAAGAGGTCCAAGAAGTATTTACCAATGCGGAATAACGCACCGGTCGTCCTCTCGATCGATCCCGGCTACGACCGGCTCGGGGTCGCCGTAATGACCCAAGCCGACGGCGTCGACCGGCTTCTCCATTCCGAGCGCTTCACGACGCCGAGAGACGCGGCGCACCATATCCGGCTTTCGCTCGTGGAAAAACATCTGGCGGAAGTCATCGCGGCGCACCATCCTACCTGTATCGCCACGGAGACCTTGTTCTTCAGCAAGAACCGCCGCACCGCGCTCAAGGTCGCCGAGGTGCGCGGCGTCATCCTGGCCACGGCCGCAAATCATGCGTTGCCTTTTTTCGAGTACGGACCGGCGCAAATAAAGATCGCCATTACCGGCCACGGGAAAAGCGACAAAAAACAAATGCTCGCCATGGTGCCCCGTCTCCTTCCCAAGGACATGGGTAAGATTGGGGCGGCGGCGCGGGGCGACGACGAGATCGATGCGATCGCCATCGGTTTAACCCACCTCGCGTGCCGCGGCAGAACCTAAACCATTTATCCCCACCTCTGGAGCTTTTTCCGTTTACAACCGAGGACCGATTTGATACAAAAATGGGGTGGGTGCCCGAAAAATTCGGGTGGGTCGCTTATAAAGACAAGCTCTTCTCTTGGAGAGATCTTAGAGAAAATTATATGGATCCTGACGAAACACAAAAGGAAGAGGCGGGCGGTGAAGAAAGTGAAGAGGGTGGTTCAGGAACGAGCAGCGAAAATAGTGACTCGGAAGAAGAATAGGAAAAAGTTTTGTACGCCTGGCATGCCGCCCGGCGTCCTTTCATTGTTGGTCTGGGGTTTACGCCTCGAGGCAACACCCGTCACTGAACGACTATCTTCAAAAATCTGAGCGGGCCGACCTTGATGGTCGCCGCGGCATCGAGCTTATAGAAAGGGTCGATTATCTTTTCTTTCGTGTCGACATTCACGACCGCGCCCTCTTCCGCCAACCGCCGGAACTCCGTCTTTGATTTGACGACTCCCTCGGCGACGAGCGTTTCCGAAAGGAGCGCGCCGCGGCCGACTTCGACCGTCTTTATATCCCGCGGCACGCCGCCCGTTTTGAAAACCGAGGAAAATTCGGCCGCCGCCTCAGCCGCGGCTGATTCACCGTGATACAGAGCCACGATATCTTTTGCCAGTTGGACCTTATGGTCGCGCGGATTTTCACCGGAAGCCAGCGCTGTTTTTGTCCGTTCGATATCGGCGAGAGGGCGTCGGGTGCACAACTGCTGATACTCGGCGATGAGCTCGTCGCGAAGCGCCATGACCTTGCCGAACATTACCGCCGGCTCGTCGGTGATATTTATCACGTTGCCCCAGCTGGTGGACATTTTTCGGCCATCGGTGCCGGGGAGCATTGCGGTCGTCAATACATCCTGCTCGGGCATATCATAATGTTTCTGAACGATCCTGCCGGCCTTGAGGTTGAAAAGTTGGTCAAAACCGCCGATCTCCACATCGGCCTTAACGGCCACCGAGTCGTAGCCCTGCATCAGGGGGTATAAAAACTCCCGGAGCGACACTTCTTCGCCTCGGTCCATGCGTTCCTTAAAATTGCGGCGGTTCGCCATTTGCTGGACCGAGAAAGTTTCCGCCAGCTCGCTTATCTCTTGAAAGCCGAGCTTGGCGAGCCAGGTGCTGTTGAAATGAAACTCGGCGCGGGAAAGGTCGACGATCTTGCCGACCTGCGCTTGGTAGGAGCGGAGGTTTTCCGCGATCTTGGCTTTGCTGAGCATCGGCCGCTTCTCAAGCTTGTCGGAAGGGTCGCCGACCTGGGCGGTAAAGTCGCCGACAATGAACACTGCGGTGTGACCGAGGTCTTGAAAATCGCGAAGTTTCCAGAGAACGACGGCCCGGCCGATATGGATGTCGCCGCCCGTTGGGTCGAAACCGAGCTTGACCCGAACGCGGTCCCCCGAAAGAAGACGCTGCCGCAAATGGTCACGCACGAATACTTCGGCCACGTTGCGCGAAAGCAGCGCGTCAATCATTGTTTCGTTGGTCTGCACCGGTAGATCACCTTTCATGGTAAAGCAAAAGTATGGGACTACTGTACCACATTTTTTTAAAGTCACGAATAAAAAATATGATACTATACGAGGGTGAAACGTCGCTCATTCATTAAGAAAATCCGGCGTCAATACCTCAAAGATGCGCTCCTGGTGGTGATCGCCGGCGGCTTGTTCTGCACCGGCGCCGCGCTCTTGTGGGTCGCCAACCTGAAAATGCCCAGCCTGTCCGCGTTCGAAACGCGCCAGGTCAGCCAATCGACGAAAATTTACGATCGCACCGGAAAGATCCTTCTGTACGACATCCACAGCGACGTCCGGCGCACGGTCGTGCCGTTCGCGGACATATCCCGCAACATAAAGAATGCAACGGTGGCCATCGAAGACGACCAGTTCTATCAGCATAGCGGCATCGAATTGAAATCGATCCTCCGCGCGATCTTCGTCAACCTGACGACCTTCGGTTTCAACCAGGGCGGTTCGACCATCACCCAACAGGTGGTCAAAAACTCGATTTTGACCACGAGCAAAACCATTGCCCGAAAACTTGAGGAATGGATACTTGCCCTCAAACTCGAGCATGCCATGAGCAAAGACGAGATATTGTCGCTCTACCTCAACGAAAGTCCGTACGGGGGCAACATATACGGCGTTGAGGAAGCGAGTGAATCGTATTTCGGCGTTAAAGCAAGCGATGTGTCCCTTGCCCAAGCAGCCTATATCGCCGCCATGCCGCAGGCACCGACCTATTACTCGCCTTACGGATCCCACCTCGACGCCCTTGAAGCGCGGAAAGACCTCGTGCTGAAACGCATGCTCGACAACAAATTCATAAACGAAGACGAGTACCGCGCCGCCCTTGCCGAGAAAGTGACATGGCTCCCGCAAAATAACACGGGAATCCTCGCCCCCCATTTCGTGATGTACATTAAGGACTATCTTGAACAAAAATATGGCGAGGAGAAGGTGTTGTCCGGTGGCCTGAAAGTCACCACGACCTTGGATTATGGCATGCAGCAAAAGGCCGAAACGGTCCTCAAAGACCATGCGGCGTCCAATAAAGCTTCGTTCAACGCTTCCAACGCCGCCTTGGTCGCTATCGACCCCAAAACAGGCCAAATACTCGCCATGGTCGGCTCACGAGATTATTTTGGCACCTCTACTCCCGACGGCTGCACCTCAGGGGTCAATTGCACCTTTGAGGGAAATTTCAACGCGGCGACCGCTCATCGACAGCCCGGTTCCTCTTTCAAACCGATCGTCTACGCGACCGCCTTCGAAAAAGGGTATACGCCGGACACGGTGGTCTTCGATGTGCCTACCGAATTTTCTACCTATTGTGACCCGACGGGAAAACCCCTCAACCCCGCCGACTCTGACAAGTGCTACATGCCCGTCAACTACGACGGTCTGTTCAAAGGACCGATAAGTCTCCGGAGCGCCCTCGCCGAATCGCGCAACATTCCCTCGATCCAGGTCCTCTATCTTGCCGGCATTAAGGACTCTCTGCAGACGGCGGCCAACATGGGCGTGACGAGTTTGGGTGACCCGAACCAATACGGTCTGACGCTGGTCCTTGGCGGAGGCGAGGTGTCGCTGCTCGACATGACCGGCGCCTACGGAGTGCTCGCGAACAGCGGTGTGCGCAACCCCACGACCGGTATTCTTAAAGTCGAAGACGGTGATGGAAATACGCTTGAACAGTACACTCCCTCGCCTTCGAGTGTACTGCCGGAAAATGTCGCTCTCGAGGTTTCCGACATTCTCTCTGATGAACTGGCCCGCGAGCCTGAATTTGGCGTTCATTCGGCGCTGTATATCCCCGGGCGCGATGTGGCTGTCAAAACCGGCACCACGAACGACTACAAGGATGCGTGGATCATTGGGTATACGCCGAGCCTGGTCGTCGGCACCTGGGCGGGCAACAACGACAATAGTCCGATGGAGAAAAAGATCGCCGGCTTTATCGTGGCGCCGATGTGGAACGACTTCATGACGCAGGTGTTGGGAAACTACCCGGTCGAATATTTCAAAAAACCGGCGCCGATAGACCCCTCGCTTAAACCGGTGCTTCGGGGATTGTGGCAAGGGAACATAAGCTACACGATCGACAAATTATCAGGCAAGCTCGCCACCCCCTACACCCCGCCGGAAACGCGCCAAGAAAAAGTCGTGCAACAGATACACTCTATTCTTTACTGGGTCGACAAGAGCAATCCGTTGGGGCCGCCTCCCCAAAACCCCGCCGCTGACCCGCAGTTTGCTTACTGGGAGTATGGCGTCCAGCAGTGGGCGGCCGCGCACAACCTCACCAATCAGGACACCAGCGTCATCCCCACAGCCACCGACGACATCCATGTGCCTTCCGCATTCCCCGTGCTTCAGATCACCGGCCTTGCCGGCAGTTATGGGCCCAATGACACCATCGCCGTCGGCGTGAGTAATTCCGGCCCTCATCCTTTGGCCAAAGCTGACTTTTTCATCAACGGCCAGTTTGTGGGCACGGTCAAAACCGCTCCCTTCGTGCTTTCAGTGAACCTTGGAGGCCTCGGTAACCTTCAACCGACCAACAACAAAATCGAAGTGATCGGCTACGACTCGATCTTCGATCAGGGGTCAGCGACGGCGCAGTTCAACATCAACAATTAACGCAGTTTTTTTAATTTCGGCGCGCCGGGAAAATTGCGCGATAAGGTCTTTATGATCTGGTATTGTTTGGACATGATCTTACTCTTCAGAGAGGGGTCGGTTCGTACCACCACTTCTCCGTTTTTTATCGAAATATCATCGAGTTGCACGGTTTCGCCGCAGACCTCAAGGATAGCCTTGGCCAAACCTTCCTTGAGGGGTCGGTCTTTGAACCCTCTCGCCAGGGCGTGTTCGAGAAACGAGGCTAGTGAATCCATACTTATCGGTTCATCGGCATTACCAAATAGGTAAAGCTCTTATCCCCTACTCCCCGCATCACCAACGCTTTGCTTAGGCCATTAAAACCCAAGGTAAGGCTGTCGCTTTCTATCACCGGCAGGGCGTCCGCAAGATACCGGAAGTTGAAATTTATTTCGAGCGGCTCGCCTTTCAGAGCGGCTGGTAGGTGGTTATTATTCTCGCCCACGTCGCCGTTCTTTGAACGCAGTTCGAGGGCCTTCTTTTGCGGCGCGCAGGTAATACTGACCTGATTGAAGGAGTCGGAAAAAACATGGCACAATTTAAGGGCGCGGCTAAGATCGTCCTTCAATACTACCGCTTCGGTCTTAAAATCTTTCGGTATTATCTGTTTATAATCAGGAAACACCCCATCAACGAGTCGGGAAGTAATGAATACCCCAGGAGAGAAGAATGATATTTGATTTTTGTTAATGCTTACTTCCACCTCATCTTTGTGTTCCAAGGTCTTTATGATCTCCTGGATGTTTTTTTGCGGGATAAGTAAGTTATTGAACTCTATCGGTTTTTTTACCTTTAATCTTTTTTCCGCCAAGCGGAAAGAGTCGGTAGCGGCAAACACTAGTTCATCGGCGGTGTGGGACACGAACACACTGGACATTTCCGGTTTCATCGATGACGTCGCGGCACTGTAAGAAACAGCGGACAGACCGTTAATGAGGTCGGTGCTGTTGATCTTAAAACTTGTTTCATACTCGCCGCGGGGAATGGTGGGAAATTCTTCGACATCGAGAGCTTTTATGATGGTCTTATTGTTTTCAGATGACACGGACAAATTCCCACCCACCAATTCCAAAGTGACCGCTCTGTCGGGCACTGCGTCTAAAAAACTTGAGAATAACGCCCCCGGTACCGCCACCCTGCCTTCTTCGACGACTTTTGCCGCAACAGAAACCTCGATGCCCACCTCAAGATTGGTGGCTTTTATGGTGACTGCCCCTTTTTCGGCGACCACGAGCACGCAGGAAAGGATGGGGAGGGAAACATTTTTTCCCGTTATCCGGCTGGCGAGATTCACCCCCGTAGCGATCTTTTCTTTTATACACTCTGCTTTCATGTTTTATTATCTAAATACTCTTATGATGATGAGGTGTGGGGATAAGAGGATAAATCGATTTAATGGCTTCAGGTAATGATTTTTGTGATTCTATAGCTGGGGAGAAAAAATCGTACTTACCCACAGTTATATTTTAGTTCCACTTTTTACATTACCTCAAATGGTTTTATACACAAGTTTTGTGGACCTTATCGCCACCTTTTCCCCACCGCCAGATCAGATCAACGCTCGGATTTGATTTATCTCATCGACCAAGATCTTGTTTTGTTTCAGATCATTTTCTATATTGTCGCACGAGTGGATGACGGTGGTGTGATCGCGTCCCCCTAATTTTTCACCTATGGAAGGATAGGAGATATTAAAATCTTTTCGGAGGATATACATGACCACCTGCCGCGGGCGCACCACTTCTTTTCGGCGCGACTTTTCGTATATGGAGCTCTCATCTATGTTGTAAAAACCCGCGATCGTCTTTATCACATCTTTGGGAGCGACCAAACGTTTCGGTTTGCCGGTATTTTTAATTATATTTTTAACTTCATGGAGCGGTATCTCTCGCCCTTTGAGCTGCGATTGGCATACGATCGAATTTATCGCCCCCTCAAGCTCTCGAATATTACCTTCGATCGTGGTAGCCAGGTATTCAATGACGTCGTTGGCCAAAGCGATGTTGTTTTGTGCCACTTTAGCCTTGATTATAGCCACCCGCGACTCCTGGTCCGGCGCGGGTATATCAACGATCATACCTGAAACAAACCTGGATTTGAGGCGGTCTTCAAGGTTGGGAATATAGTTCGGATGTTTATCGGAAGAAAAAATTATTTGGTGATTGTTGTCATACAAACTATTGAACAGATGGAACAATTCTTCCTGGGTCCGCTCTTTGTTAGAGAGAAATTGGATATCATCCATGATAAGCACGTCGTACTTCCGGTATTTTTCCTTGAACTGGTTCATTTTTTGGGTTTGGATCGAGTTTATACAGTCCGACATGAACCGTTCCGAGGTCACGTAGTAGACACGCTTACCCAACCCTTTGTTCTTAAAGTGATTTCCGATCGCTTGGATGAGGTGGGTTTTCCCGCGGCCGGTATCACCGTAGAAAAACAAAGGATTATACGCGAGCGGTTTCTTGATTATCGCCTGAGAAGCGGCGTGGGCGAGTTCGTTAAACGAACCCACCACAAAAGTGTCGAATGTATAACGGGGATTGAGGTTGTCGTCTTTGTTGATATAAAGTTCGTGCAAAGGGAGCTCGGCCGTAGGAGCAGGGGCACTCTTTTGTTCGAGGGGAGCTGTTTTTTTCCGGACCTCATCCTTAGAGATCGTATATTCGACGGCCCTGACATGATCGCTGAAATTACGAAGTGTTTTGAGGATGAGCCGATGGTATTTATTGGCCAGCCAGTCTTTGACGAAGGTGTTGGGAACGTTTAAAAACACCACTCCCTCCTCCTCGCTCGTGATCGCGGTATCTTTAAACCAAGTGTTGAACGTCGCCTTGGAAACTTCCAATTCGATCTCCGCAAGCGCGCTGTCCCACAATTTTTTATGATCCATGATCAGAAAATCAAAGAAGTTGTAATACGGCCTCCCGAGCGCTATCGCAATGGTCAGACCATATAATCACCACCCGCTAATAATCGGCATCGCACCTCCGGTGGCGTCGCCCGCTCACAAAGGCCACTACATTATATACGCAACGGCCAGAGAAAGAACTTGTGAAAAGGATATGGATATGTTAGTAATATGTGTACAAACTGTTTACAAAAATGTCGCAAACCTACCAACCAAAAAAACGAAAGCGCGCGCGAAAACACGGTTTCCTCTCGCGCCAAAAGCGTCACGGGGGTCGTCGGGCGATCCGCGCGCGCCGCGCCAAGGGCCGCTACGCGCTTTCCGTCTAATCGCAGGCCATGCTTCCCAAACGTCAGCGCCTCAACGCAAGAGAATTTGCCGAGGTTTTTTCCCGAGGCGCGCGGTACGACCACCCGCTTTTTTTTGCGAAGTATATTTCCACGAAGGGAGCGAAATTTGCCGCTGTGGTGCCGGTGAAAGTGGCGACCACCGCGGTGCGGCGTAATCGCGCGCGGCGCCTTTGCTACGGAGCGTTGCGCTCCAAAGTCCCCCTTCAAGGCATTACGGCGGTGTTTTTTCTCAAGAAATCGGCGCTTACCACCACGAATGACCAAATGGCGGCTGCATTCGAGGCTTTTTTCAAGACTACGGTGCGGTCTTGAACCGCGCTATTTTTTAGGATAGACTGTCTCAATGATAGGGTTTTTTCACCTCGTGGTGTACCAGCCGCTCTATAACGGCCTTGTTTTTTTAATGGCAGTAATCCCCTTTCTCGACCTCGGTTCGGCGGTCATCGTCTTTACTTGCATAATTAAGCTCCTCCTTTTCCCTCTTTCGAAGCAAGCGGTCCAAACGCAGATGGCCATGAAAACCATCGAGCCGGAGCTCCAGAAAATAAAAGAAACACATCACGACAAGGAAGCACAAGCGCGCGAAACGCTCAAACTCTATAAGAAATATGGCGTCAACCCCTTTTCCAGTTTTTTCGTCATTCTTATCCAGATCCCCATCATTTTCAGTCTTTACTATGTGTTTTATAAAGGCGGCTTGCCGGTCATAGACAAAACGCTCCTTTACTCTTTCACGCCGGTACCGAACCACGTCAGTCTTAATTTCCTCGGTCTATTCGATATATCTCAAAAAAGCTTCATTCTTGCGGGCATAGCCGGTATCAGTCAGTTTTTCCAGGCCAAGTTATCCCTGCCGCCCAAACCACCGGCCCCGCCCGGCGGCAAATCGTCATTCCAGGACGACCTTGCGCGCAGTATGAGTCTGCAAATGCGTTACATCTTTCCCATCGTGGTCTTTTTCATTGCCTATAGGATTTCAGGAGCGGTGGCGCTATACTGGGCGACGAGCAACCTCTTCGCCATCGGTCAGGAACTGGTGATGCGAAAGAAATTCAAGGCACTCACCCCCATACCCCATGCACAATAATCTCATTACCCAAACCATCAAAGAACTTATTCTCTCCATGGGCCTTGACTGCGAGGCGGTGGATGCGGTCGAGGCCTCATCGGTGAGCCACCCGCGCTTTGTGCTGCGCTCGAAAGACTCGGCGCTCCTTATCGGGACCCAAGGCGAGCATTTGAGCGCCCTCAACGCGGTAGCCCGGCGGCTGGTGGCCAAGAAAATGCCGCCCGGCGCCGAACCGGTCAAATTTTTCGTCGATGTCAACGGCTATTTTGAAAATACGGTCAAGAGTTTGGAAATGAAAGCGAAAATAATGGCTGAACGGGCGCGGTCATTTAAGGCCAGCGTCGAAATGGAACCGATGAGCCCTTATGAACGGATGATCATCCATGCCGCCTTGGAGTCGGTGCCTGATGTGAAAACAGAGTCGACCGGTTTCGGCAAGAATCGCCGCGTGGTGATCCGTCCGGTCGAACCGGAGGCGCGCTAACGAGCGCGCGCTATATTACCTCGGGGCTTGCCCCGAGGGACTACATCACGGTTGGAGTCTGAGATCCCACAAAGTGAGGTCTTTTTTGTTGACGAACATGAGGTATTGCTCGTGCGAGTCGAGCGTCGGTTCGATGATATCCATGCTGTGCCCGACCAGCGCGGGCGGCGACGCAATAAGGGTGGCAATGCCCGTTGAGGTGTCGATCTTCCAGATATTATCGTTGAATGACACGGTTCCTTGGTACCATGCGTCAGGATATATGCCCGGCGGGAATGCGATCGGCACACCGCAGTAGACCGTCACATTATCCTTACTCCAGACGCATTTTTCCGGCAACGTCGTTTCATTCAAGATGCTTTTGGTACCCGAATCGACGGAGAGGACGCCAAAGGAAACCGGATTTTGCACATCGCTCGAGGCCGAGTACAAAAGGGATTTGCCGTCCGGCGAGGCAAGGTCGGTGAGACCGTACCGCGAAGTTATTTCATCGAGCGCGCCCGTGACGCTGTTCAAAGCGTACGCGAACCCTTCAAAGGTGCCCGAGGGTTTACTGGTGATGGTGATCGTCTTTGAACTTGTCCAGTTTGCCAACCATTCGCTTTGCGGCGATTGAAACACGAGGACCTTCTTGGAACCGTCGGGGTTGGCGACGACGCCGACACTGCCGTTACCCGTCGGATAAAGGTAGAAGATCTTGGTCTGGTCCGGCGAGACCGCCACCTGGGTGATGTTTTGCGGCAGGAAGACGCCGCTCAGCGCTGCGGCCGCCGATGTGGTCGAAGTGGTGATGTTCGCCGAAAATGTTTCAATATTATCCGTGCCGTCGACGATGCGGCGGAGCACTACCCCGTTTCCTGACAGCGTCCAGTCCGCTTCGTAGACGATGGGTATGGTCTTATTTGAAATTCGGGTTACGTCGGGAGTGAGCGTGGTCGTTTCGAAAATATTGCCGGTCGCGCGGTCGACATAGCGGATGACCGTGGCGGCCGCGGTATTGCCGGGGCCGGCGGACCGGTCAAAAAACGTGGCGCCGGCCGTGGGCGCGTTGCTTATCTCGCGCAGGCGCGGTACGGGCGCCGCAGTTCCCGTGGTAGGCGGCGGCGGGGTCACGTTATTATTCCCCGGCGTGGGTGCGTTCGTCCCCCCGTTTCCCGACGAGGGAAAGACGGGTGTCTCGTTCCCGCTCGGGACGGTTCCCGGCGCGCTCGGTTTAAAGAGAAAGAGATACATCAAGAAGAACACCACCGCAATGATGACGACGGAAACAATGATAACGATGGTGGCAGTTCTTTTGGTCATAAGTTAATGCGATAGGGTTTTCAAATGGTTCTTGGGTTACCAGTTGGGCAAAATAGTTTGTTGCATACAAGCGGTCACATCTGACGGCTGCAACTTGCCGCAAATCGCGGTAATGGTGTTATTGGCGTCGGTTGTCAGCTTGGCGATTTGAGCTTGCACGGCAACAGAGTTGCTTTGTATCGTTATTCCCGTTGCGTTCGGGTTGGCTGCAGTTACCGGGTCCGAGTAGTCTTGGTATATGCTTGCATTTAACTTGACCAGACTGTTTTTCGCTTGCGTCGCAACAGTAATGGCCATTTGTTGCAACTCAACTCCCTGTGTCGAAGTAATGCTGTAGTTTGAACTGGAAAAACTATTAAGTTTTGAATCTGGACCGGGATTGAAAGATGCGATAAGAGCTTCTGATGCAGCATAAGTCGTATTTGCTGTCCCTTGATCTTGTAGCGATTGAGCAAGTTTCAGGTATGCTGGTTGCTGGCTCGGATCTATAAAGCCAGAATCAATGGCAGCATAGATTTGATTCGCTTGGGTGAATTGCCCATCAACTGGATTGTAGGCGGCGTTGTTAGCGGCGTCCTGACCAATCGTTACTGCGGTGTCCCGCGATATTGGTGTGGAATCAAATGATATGGAAGAAGGGAGGGTGTTTTCGGTTACATGGGGCGCGGTGTTGGATGCGTTCGGGAGGTTGAAATTGAATATGACCAGGCTCTTATTGACGGTCTGGAGAATCAGATAGGCCCCAAGGGCCATGAGTAGGCCGAGAATGGCGTTATTGATCTGTTTCTTCGCGTCGCCCTTGCTCGTGACAGCTTCGGTCGTCATGTATTTAATACCGGCGATGGTGATCATGATGATGGCTAAAATGCCGGCGACGGCGATGCCGAGGTTAAAGGCGCCGGCGACATAGGTGTTGATGTTAGTTTGGCAGACCTTGGCGTTTGCCGGGTCATTGGGCGGCTTTGTCGAGTCGTAGCGGGCTGTCGGGTCACAAGAAGCAGTGGTGAGCGTGGAAGGTATGGGTGACAAGGGGACATAGTCGGGAAGTTGCTGTGCAAAAACCACCGTGCTCCCGCCGACGGTCATAAAGAATGCTGCAAGGATGATAGCGAAGGTGCGTTTCATGGTCGGCTGTTTAAGAGCGCTCCGCCCGCTGTCTGGCCGTTAAAGTCGACGACGACACTCGCATTGCCATATTCGAACATGTCGCGCGTGTGGGTGGCGGAGAGCGAAATGTTGGAACTGCCGGCGGCATTCTTGGTCTGGCGGACCGTAAGAGTATTGCCGGAGACGCCCGCGACCGTGGAGCCGTTCATGCTCCACAGGTAGGTCATATTCTCGGCAGGACTTCCGGTATCGAAGAAATAAGGTATGGCAGTAAGCGAAAGTTCCGGCTCGGTGAGGAGGAACGAATCACCAACGGCCATGTTGGTCATGAGGCCGTACAGCGGACTTTTTCTATAGAGCACGATTTGCGGTGCGTTCGGCTTTACGACGATGGTTTTGGTGGCAGTCGTGTTTCCGTCGAGCGTCGAAACGGTGACGGTGACCGAGGTTTCTTTGAACGGTATAGCCGCCTTGAGCACCGCAGTGTCCTTGCCGAGGCCGGAGAGGTCCTGGCGCGCTTTGAAATCAACCTGCCAGGAGAAGATAAGGTTACTCGGGTCAATCCTCACGCCGTTTCCATCGGCGATTTGCGGCACGGCGGTCACCCGCAAGGGCGCCTGGTAGCTGTAGAGCGCTTTGCCTTTATAAAAAGGCGGCGTGTAGGAGAGCGCTTCCCAGTTGAGGTTCACGTCCGCCGGCCGCACCTCAAGACCTTGTTGGATGGTCTGGCCGTCCTGAGTTTTGACGCTGACGATGATGGCGGTGACGGAACCAAAACCGCCGGTGGTGAAGGAAAAAGAGCTGGCGCCCACCCCTTCCGCCGCCTTGACGCCATTTTTGTACCAGGTGAGGTAGGAGGTGGAGAGGTCGGCGGTGTAGCTTACGGCGGTAACGGTGACATTTTGGAATGCGGTCGGCGTGGCGGGGGCAGCCGACAAATCGACGGTCGCGAAATTGCCCGGCGTTTGGGCCGCGGCGATCGCCGGCAGCACGCACAAAAGGAGCGCCACCGAGAGGGAGAGGGCAGCAACCGACAAACCGACTTTACGCGCGATCGCTTGGGGGAACATAGCCATTTTTTAATAGTGTACTACACTCGCCGCCTGCGGGGAATCCACATACTATGCGGCCGGCGGCGTTTCCGGCGCGCCTGTCTGATTCAGTTCTTCCCGGGCTTTTTTAATGGCGAGGATCTGGGACGGGTCGGAGGTGATTATCTGGTCCTCGGTATAGGAGGCGATGCTTTTAATGGCTACGTGCTTGAGGCCGGCGAAGAATATCCCCTCCCCGACATCAGACTCCAAAAGCAGGAATTTTTCCTCATCGGTCAGGTTGAAGACCTGCTGGATGCGGTCGATCGACGAGGGCGATTGCTTGAGGAGGAGCTGGATAGACGAGTTGGTGATGATGGGAAGGCCGTAGGGCGATTTCAAAAAGTCGTCGACGTCCTGGGTGATAGTGGACAGGCCGAGGTAGTACTTGCGGCCGCGCTTGGCGAGACCTAGAAGGAACGAGGCGGTATCTTCGGACTTCATCATCCACCAGGCCTCATCGATGACCAGGAGGCGTTTTTTGAGGTTTTTTCTGATGGCGTTCCAGATATAGTGCATGACGATATACATGGCGACCGGCTTCAACTCGTCCTCCATGTCGCGCAGGGAAAACACGACGAATCGGCCTTCGATCGAAACGTTCGACGGCTGGTTGATGAAGCCGGCCCAGGTGCCGCGGGTGTACTTCGTCAAACGCTGGACGAGAGACTCGCCGCCTTCCATACCGGCGAGGACAAGCTCAAAGTCCGACATGAGGGGCGGCGCGACGCTCGAGAAATCGGCGTCGGCGGTGATGTCTTTGAGCGCGTACGTTTCGGTGATGGCTCGGTCAATGATAGCGTCCTCTTGTGCGGTGAGGCCGCCCATCATGATGCGAAAGAGGCCGACCAGGTTGACGATGTGCGAGCGGAGCACGTCCGCGGGCGATTCGTCTTCCCGCGACGCCGGCAACTCGAAAGGGTTGATATGGTGGTCGGAGGTGAGCGAAATATTGAAATATTTGCCGCCGGTGGCCTCGGCCATATACTCATACTCCCGTTCCGGGTCCATGACCAGGATATCGATGTCGAACATAAGACTGCGCAGGATCTCAAGCTTGGTCGCGTACGATTTGCCGGAGCCGGACTTGGCGAACGTGATCGAATTGTAGTTTTCGAGGGAAAAACGGTCGAACAGCACGAGGCTCGCATTGTGCCGATTGACGCCGTAGAGAATACCGCGGTCCGAGGTCAGGTCGAAAGAAATGAAGGGAAAGAGGCTTGAGAGAGGCGACGAGTTCAGTTTCGAGTGGATGAGCAGTTCGTCGTCGGCTATCGGCAGGACGCTTCGGAAACCCTGCTCTTGCTGGAACAAGGCCGGTTTGAGATAAACCAGCTTCGACTCGAGGATGGTCTTGATTTCCGATTCAAGTTTGTTTATTTCGGATTCGTCGTCGGCAAAAACAGTGATATAAAGGCCGACGTCGAAGATCTTTTCCTGGGCCTGCTGGAGGTCGTCGCGGAGTTTTTCAAGGTCTTGGTAAGCGGTGTCGAGGACCGGGTCGCGGACCATCCCCTTCTCCTCGCGCGCGTGGATCTGGCTTTGGACCTCGGCCACCTTCTTTTGAAAGGTCCGGAGGATCTTTTCGGTGTCGATGGGGTGGATGAAGATGGATACATTGAAGACCTTGTCGAGGTTCACCAGCGGGGCGAACCAACTTTCGGTCAGATAGCGCGGATACGAAATGACGAAAAATGTCCGGGCGATCTTTTCGCCGAGATTGATATCTTTGGGGCTCACTTTGAACGCTGACGGAGCGATCACGTCCTGAAGCTCCAGCACGCCGGCCTCGTATATTTCCTGAGGCAAGACCGGGGCGATCTCGGTGCCTTGCTTTTTTCCTTTTAAAAAATCGAATAGGGCCATGGTGAGGTCTCGCTAGCTTTGAAGCGAGATGGGCTTTTCCATTTCGCCGGGGTTTAAGATCTTGTAAAAAAGTTCGATGACCTCCTCGGTGCCGAGCGGGACGGTGCGCAGGCCGCAACGGATAAGGCCCTGCTCGACGACGCTCAGGCGTTCTTCGAGCTGGAGCCGGCTTTCTTCGAATTGCTCGAGCTTGTTTTTGACGTTCTCCTCAGGGATCGACCGGCCGTGGGGTATCAGCCTGGTGACCGCGTTGCCGCCGGTTTGCGCGACCGTCGGCGAGTATGGCACGACGATGAAAAAGGTCTTGGTCATGATGTTCGTGCTCTCGGTGAAGTTCTTTATGAAATCGATGTACTCCCGCGTCTGGATCTTCATGAGGTCGTTCACTTGTTCTTGGTAGCGCCCCTCGAGTAGGGCCAGGTAGGGACGGATATCGAGCCGGCGGGATTCGAGAAAGATCTGCAAGGAAAAGTCGAGAGTGTTGAGGAAGTTTTGGAATTGCGTAATGATCGCCTGCTGCTCATTTTCTGATTTCAGCGCGAAGTTCATCGATGAACATAGGACGACGGCGCGGTAGCTGCCGTCCTTGAGGATGACGACGCCGTCGCGCACCTCTTGGATGGGCACGAACTCTTGGGTCGAACGATTCTTTTTTTTGGACGGTGCCATGGAGAGAACTATTATATCAGAATGGTGCGAGGGGGCGGACGCTCTAGCGGGACGGCCCCATTTTACGGGTCTCCTCTACCCCGGGGCCAAGGTGTTCGTTGACGTCGAGGCTCCAGGTCAGGTCTTTGAGCCGGCTGTCAGAAAGTTTGGGGACATAGACCGCACCCTCCCCGCTCTTTTCTTTTTCGATCTGGTCCGGCGTTCTCATTTTCGGCTCTTTCCGCCAAACGTACAGCTTGGCCCCGATGAAATATTTTAATGCCGCCTCGACCGTCATGATAAGCGGTTTCTTATTCACCTTGAGAAAGGCGAGGGCCGCGCCGAAACCAAGGACGGGAAGCATGAGCGGTATGGCGAGTATCAGAGGAAGAAAATGGTAAATGATGAACGCAAGACCAGCACTACCCGCGATATACACGAATTGCTTGATCGTGAGGGGGCCGAAAATCTTATCTTCGACCTCGATGAATTGGGGAACTTGGAAACGCATGGCGGTGCGGCCGCTTACGCGGTGGGCGGTTCCCGGTACGGGTCAGCGGCGGGGTTAAGCGGAGGCGCCGGAGTGCGGGGAGGTGGCGGGGCGGCCGGTTCGTTCACGTGCGCGTCCTTTTCTTCCCGCGGTAAAGTCACGATGCCGCCAAGTTTTTTGGCCACAAGGTCGGTCGGAATGCGCGTGAACGGGGTCGGGTTTTCTATCTCGGCGAGAAGCTTTTCGCGATCAATGACCTCGTCGGCCGCCGGCGCTGTCTTGTCGTTCCGGGCCGGCGCGGGTTTTTGCTCCTTTCGTTCGAGCGGCGGCACCGATGCCGGATATTCTCCCCAAGGACGAACGATGGTCTTTGCCGCCGGTTCAGGCGCCGGCGCTTTTTCGTGTTGAGGTGACGGCGGAGCGGGCGGCGTGGGCAGGAGTTTTGGCGGTAGGGTCTCCCGGGCGGGGGTGTTCAAAGGAGCGCCTAGCGCAGGGGGAGGCGCCGGCCGGCTGGGACGGGCAGGCAGTGGCGGCGGGTCGAAAGAACGCGCCCCGCCGCCATTGATCGTGCCGAAGCCGTTCCTTTTTTCACTGGGGTAAGTTTCGACAAGATGTTTGTTTTCTCCCCCACCGGGCACAACCGCGGCTGCGCCTTTCACCTCGCTCGGAGACCCGTCTGCTGGAAGACCGTTTATAAGTTTCAAGGAGTCGCGGATGGGCCGGAATATCTGCTCGTTGATATCTTGGGCCACCGCGCGCGCTTTTTCTTCAGGTACGCCGAGCGTTTTTTGGAGGTTCGCCACAAAATTCGATGGCGGTTCGAAACCAAGCATTACGAGCGCAGTCTCGTTCTCCAGGCCGTTTTCCTGGTCCTCGGACAGGCCGGCCCTTTCCGCGATGTCGTAGAGCTTGTCGGTGGTAGATTCTGACCTATACGCGTTTTGAATATCCTGCGGCAGATTGCGCAGCTGGGTCGTGATGGTGTTTATGGGGTTATTGTTTTCGTCCATGGGTTTCGATTACGTTGTTGCCGGGGCCGCGCCTCCGCCGCCAAGCTGGTTGCGCAGGTCATCTCTTTGATCCTCGGTCAGAGCATCGATGTCGAGAAGCGATGCTTTCCCTTTCTTCTTTTTCTTGTTCTTTTTCTTTTGGTCTTCCTCAACTTGCCACTCGTTCCCTTCGTGGCCCCGCGCATAGGCGCGCAATTTATCGGCAATCGTTTTCCTTTGCGCCTGGCTCAGGTTATTGGCGATGTAATGCCGAGCTCCTTGGATGACCGCGCCAGTGCCGGCTCCGACAGCCGCACCGACCACAGTGCCCACACCCGGTACCACACTGCCAAGAGCGCCGCCCGCCATCGCGCCACCGAGAGCTCCGGTTCCTGCCCGTTCGTACGCTTCTGATTTGTTTTCCGTTTGTTTGGCCAGGGACTCTAACCGCTCTCTGGCTTTGGTTTTGATCGCGGCCAACTTATCGTTCATTTCTGTCCTTGCCCGGGCAATATCCTGCTCTAAACTGTCGAGGTTGAGACCCATGCCGGAGGCGACCGCGTCCATAAGTTTCTTTTCTTCATTCGCCAGATCTTGGTTAAGACTAGTGACTCGGTTCGTCTGCTGGACCAAATTTGACCGAAGCGTTTGAAGCTCGGTGGTTGCCGCCGCCCTTTCTGCGGGCGACTGAGCGGCACGCACCTTAGCTTCGGCGGCCGCCACTTGATGTTGCACACGGTCGCGTTCCAAGGTTCCTTGCGCAGTTCGCCCCTGGATGTCTCGGTAGGCGGCGGCGCGAGTGTCGGTACTATCCGATTTTATTCTATCAACCTCGGTTTTGACCCGATCCTTCTTCGTTTCGGCGGCGGCAACGGCAGCTTCGGCCGCAGTCTTGATCCGCTGTTCTTCTTGCGCGGTTCCGCCTACCAGCTTCGCCGCCTTCTTTACCTCCTCTTCTTTCTTTTCCGCGCGGGCGTCGACGCGGCCGGCATAACTCTTGGCCGTATTGTCTTTCTTCTTATCAAGGTCAGATTTCTTTTGGAGGGACAGGCCCAAGACCTCGGCGCCCCTCATGAGGCCGGTCTTTTTCGCTCCTTCCTGGAAGAGTTTCGAGGTGCGGATATCGAAACTTGAATCGGCGGTTCGCGTCAGAGCGGCCAAACCGCTGCGGCCGGCCAGACGTTTGGCCGCGCCACGCCAGCCTTTCTCATTGTTAGCTCTCCAGTCTTTGAGCGTGCCGCCGACCCGTCCTTCGCCTTGGGCCGCGGCGCCCGCCGCCCGGCCGATCGTTGCCGTGCCGAGAGCTGCGGCGCCTCCGGTTGCCGCCACGACGGTCACGCCCGCCGCTACGGTGGCCACTTTCTTGAGCGAATCGTTTATCTTATTGGCCAGCTCGCCCGACAGCTCTTTGGTGATCTTCATCATGATGAAGAGGAGGCCGATGACCACGATATAGTTCGCGTAGAAGGCCATATGGGTGCTGCCGGCCGGGTCGACGAGGGTCGCTTCCGAGAGCGTGGTGCTCGCCGACGAAAAACCGTCAATGACCTGGATGACGACGTAGAGCATGATGAGAAAGACCGGCGCGACCAGGGTTTGTTTGATGAGCTCATCCTGCCATTTTTTGCTCCATCGGCCGACGGCGGGGAGAATGCTACCCATGAAACCGATAGGCGAAAACAGAAGAAGGAACATGATACTGACGAACCGGCCGACGAAAATGAATGCCAGGGAGAAAAAGACGTAAATAGCGACGCAAAGGACTATGACACGCATGAACGAATTCATGAGCAGGGCCGAACCGTTCTTTGAAAAGAGCGTCGCTTGGTCTTTCGAGGCCATCTGTGATATGTCCCACTGGCCGGCCAAGCGCATTTCGTCCTCGATGAAGGCGCCGAGCGACCGCTGACTGCTCGCGGCCGCGTCTTGGCCGGGCGCGTTTTGGACGATGACGTTATAGAAGCCGCGGGCGATGACGTTGCCGGCGTCGATGACCGCGCCGGTGATGAAGAGACTGAAATTGATGAAAAGCGCCGCCAAGACGAGCCGCGGCAGGACCTGCCGGACGTTATATTTCGACGAATCGAGGATGGTGGCGATGGCGCTGTAGAGCAGGACGAAAATGAACACCATGTTCATGAGGTCGCGGATGGTCGTCCAGCCGGCCATGATTGCCGGGATGGCAGTCGGTGAGTAGTTCGCGCTGTTCAGTGAAAAGATCAGGAAGAAATCAAAGACGCGGGTGATGAGGCCGAGTATGAAACCAAGGATGGGAATGGTGACGGTTTCGATCGCGTCGGCCCAAATGGTCAGGATGCATTGAAGGACGCTGAAGCTTCCCCAGGTGAAAGGATTACACGCACTACCTGAGGCGGAGTTGCCGGTATTCGAGACCTGGGGACTGGAAGCTTGCTGAGGGGTCGGCGTATCGGCAAATACTTTCGAAGTAGTTCCCGGACCGAGCATTGCGGTCGCCACGAACGCCACCGCGAGCACGGCCGCCACTATTTTTTTGTTGTTTTGGAAGAACCGGTGCATGCGAAGGGAAAGTTAGGGCGTTGTCGAAGGCAAAGGCGGTGTCCCGCTCGGCAGGCCAGTGCCCGTCGAGATCGTCCCGCCGCCGGACGAGGACACGGTCACCGGCGGGCAGGAGGCGCTGGTCTGTGCTGATGCAGCGGGGTCAATTCCCGGAACGATTTTGACCGTCGCTGTTTGGGACCCGGTCAGGTTGTTAGGATCGGCTGGCGAGGCGTATGTTTGTGACTGGTTCGCTGTTAAGGAGATACTGGTTTGGCCGAAGGTTGTGCCCTGACTGTTAACCCAGGAAAGAGTATAGGAACCAGAAGCGCTGGGAAGGAGTGTCGCGTTCCACATACCACTAGTGCCAACGGTAGCAGTGGTGCTTTGTGGCACGCAGAAGAGCGTTCCCGGAAGGAAAGGTCCTTGAGGTGGTTGGGTAAAAACTCCCGGCGATGCAGTGATAATTGTCGGGCTTGTTGGAGTCGGCAGGGTGCCCGTAACATTCACGGTAATTTGATTGGCCGGCGGCGGCGCGCTCACGATAGAGTGGTCGTACGGGTCTCGGAGAGTATAGGTGACCTGATAGTCCCCATCCGTTTGGAATAAGAAGTCGTTGCTCACGAGCGCGCTGCCTGTAAGGGTGGTCGGTGGTTGGGCACCGCTGGTCTGGTCCTTGTAGCTAATAGTGACGGTGAGGTTGTCGACAAGACTGACGTCTTTGCCGGTCGCGGGGTCAATATAACCTGGCGTTGCGGAATATGGTACCGAGGTTTCCACACCACTGGCGTCATCAACATAATATTTTCCTGTCACACTCCCGGTACTCACATCGCCGATGACATTGAATCCCTTGTTGATGTCAACATTGGTGCGAATGTTGAGAAGCGATGATGAGTCGATGACCGGCGGTAGATGGCGGTTGAAAGACACTTCTTCAAGGTCGAGAGGACTAATATTGCCACTCTCTATCTCCACCACCGAAGCGAGAGGGTAAGCGGATATGGTTCCTTTATTGATCATGTCGAGGAAATGTACGGTGACGTTGTCGGCGTAGGCGGTACAATTTGCGCCTTTAGAATCACAACTTGCGTTGAAAGGTATGGGAATAACCCTTTTATTATTGCTGTCCGCCGGGTTTATCATTATTTTCGCTGGTTGCCCGTTTATGGGTTTTATGCCGTTTAATGGATAGCCGGTTATGGTGAGGGAATCGATAGCTTGAGGTGCGTTGGGGAGGGGCACTGACCACCATAGGTATGATGGGGGCGAGTCGTACCAGGCAGGCCCGCTTCCTGTCTCATTGTCCCCTTGGGTGCAGCCGCTCGGGTTTATCGTGAATGTTTGCAAGGCGCCGTCAATGGCGTTGGTTGCCGGGTACGTTATCCCTCCTTGCCCGGTGTAGGTGCAACCTTGTGTTGCGTGTGCGCCATAGAGACTGATGCCGGCCGAGGCACCGGCAGTGGAACCCTGGCTGTACGCCGTGCCCACATTTACGTTTAAGTTTTTATTTTGGGCACTCGCTTGAGTGGCCGCGTTTTGGTAGAGCGGCTGGGTGGCGCAGAAAGCGGTGTAGGCCTGGAAGAGGGCGGCATCGTTCGTGATGCCCGCCGGATACGTCGTGGGCTTTGCGATCGGTTTGCTCGAGGATGTCCACAGCGCCCACGTGGTACCGTTAAAATACTGGATGGTATTTCCCAGTAGCGCGTAATCGGTGCTCCAGACAGCACCTGCCACTGGTGGGTTTGTTCCTCCCGATGGGTCCGGTGCCGCGGTGCACGACATCTTGACGTCTCCGGGAATAAGGCCAGGATCGATGCCGGTCGTTGCTCCGTTAGACGCGCTGGTTTGGGCGATTTGGTTGAAGAATTGCTGTTTGTAGGCGGTGCCGATGTTCGAGCCGGGCGTTTGGAAGAGGCCGGTCGCGGTGAAGACCTGGCCGACCATTTGGTTGAAGAGCGCGCCGAAGATAGCGTCGATATCCGAGGCGTTGACATATTCGTCCACCTGGCTGCCCAAGGTGTGGGACAGCGCATCCTTGATGGTCGAGCCGGGCGTGACGGTTTGGTATTGGTTGCAATCGAACTCGTAGTTGTTGGGATCGACGCCGTCAGGGATTTCGGGCACGCTGTCGCCGGTCGTCAGGTTGTAGTAGACGCCGCTCACGCATTGCTTGGTGGCGAGGAAGCCACTGCCCCAGTTCGCTTCTTGGCCCAAGGTATACTGGTGCCTGCCGATGGCAACGTCGATCTGGTCGCGGGCGAGGACGCCGGCGCCGAAGAAATTATTCTGCGGTATGGTCGTGAGGTCGATGAATCCTTGGAGGCCGCCGTTGCGGATGACGTTACCGGTGTCTTGGACGTTGTGTATGATGTCCGACAGCGTACAGGCGATCTCGTCTTGGTACCCTCCCCAATAGGCGAGGCCGAGAGAAAGTTTGAGTTGCGCGGCAAAGGGCGAACATAACCAAGCCAGGTCACTGCCAAGAACGGCCCGGCCGACCGCCTGGTCGGCGACGTCGGCGAAGAACCCGGCCGTGTCGGACACGAAGCGCGGCCCCGAGCCGCTGAAGCCCGAGTTTATCCAGGCGACGATGGACATGAGGAAGTTGTGGATGAGCTGTTTCACCATCGCCTTCACGAGCGGCAGGATGATGCAGTCCTTGATGAAAGACTGCCAGGTGCTGCCAGCGGTAGAACTGTTCATGGCCGTATCGCCTTTATCGCCCACCGGCACGCCGAGGAGGCTACCCAATTCGCCGACGAGCGCGCCGACCCCGCGCGCCACAAGGTCGCCGAGACACGCCTGTTGGGCTTCGGCTTTCGGTTCCGGCGTCACGAGATATGCGGTCGGGGCGACAATCGCAAGAATGAGCACGAACCCGATCGTTTTTTGCCACCACGTTTTCATATGGCCGCTGACATTTTCTCCATAATTATAAACTATTTATGAAACTATACCCACTCTCGCCCTGCGTATAGCTCGCGCCCATCGAGGCGAGCAGGGATTTGACGCTTTGGAGGATGGGGATAAAGTTCCCCGCGGCGCTCGGATAGCTTTGGATACCGCCCATGGCGGTAATCGGGTCGTCGAAGACGAGCTTCATGCTGTTAATGCTCGCGGTGATAGTGCTGATGTCGTTCAACATGGCGAGGTGGAGACTGACGAAACTTTCCGGCACCGCCATGACCAGGAGGGCGTGGGTGATGTTCTGGTAGACCGCAAGATCATCGTCGAGCTTGGCGAGCTCGGCCTTGTCGTTATTGTCGACGGCGTTTTGAAAGACGGTGATCTCATTGTCGACGGTGTTCGCCGCGAGCGCCGCTTGGAGCATCGCCCCGACCTCATTGCCGTATTCGTGGATAGCCGCATCGCTGTCGGCGACGACGCGGAAATCTTTGGCGGTATAGGCGGTCACTTTTTGGCTTTGGGCGGCCTGGTTGATGTACTTGTCCACGACAGCTTGGTAATTCGAGTAGTCGCCGGGGTTCGCGGTATTGGTGAGGCTCAAATATTTGGCGAACAGTTCACGGGAAAATTGCTCCGTGGCATTTGCGCCGCCGTATATGCCGACGGCTTTGGGGATGCTTGCGAGGTCGGTCGTGGTCGCGGTGTTAGTGGCGTCCGGAACTATGTCCCTCAGCGCGGCGCGCCAATCGTCGTTTTGGGGCAAGGGCAAGATGCCCGTTTCCGCCACCGCCAATCCGCCCGCATTTTGCGTAACAGCGATCGTTTCGTGGGTATTTTTATATTCGATCAGGGCAAAAAGGCTGCCGACAATGACGATGCATGCCGCGAGGAGCCAGATGATTTTTTTTGTGGGCCTCTGTACCATGGTCACGGTGTCCGCATAACAAACAAACGCCGAAGAGCCGGTGAAGATTTTCTTTAGTATATCAGAAAAAACACCATACTTCTGCCAATTATGAAGGAGATGTGGACAAGGCGGTCTAAAAGGGCGGCACGCACATAGTCTCTCGGTGTTTCCTTCGGTTTTGCTTGAACCGCCGCGGCCCGCGTGTTACAATGGCGGTACGATGATGAGAAATCTGTCTCCCTTGCGTGCAGGTGTCGGTGGTCTGTTCCTATTCATGACCCTCGCCGCCGTGTCTGCCCCCGTCCCCGCCGTCGGCGCTTTCTTTTTCCGCGACCTTAGTCTGGGCGACCAAGGTCCCGACGTGCTCTTGCTTCAGAAGATCTTGAACATTGACCCGTCGACCCAAATAGCGACCACCGGTCCCGGCGCCCCAGGCGAAGAAACCTTTTATTTTGGCCCCAAAACCGCCGCGGCGGTCATAAAGTTCCAGAACAAGTATGCCGCGGATATACTCGCCCCGGCCGGCCTTAGCAGCGGCACCGGGTACGTCGGCAGTTTTACGACCAATAAGCTCTCGAAGTTTGCGGCGACGGCCCAGGTTATCGACAGTTTCAAAAAGATTCCCGCGCCCAATTACGGCACTCTGCCGAGCGGCCCTACCACCGCTTCCGCGCCGTCCGTTTCGTATCCGTCGAATTATGAAAATCTGGAAACGTACATTGCGGGCGTGCGCCTTGCCGGCAAAAAATTGGGAGAAACGCCGGAACAGCTCGACAAAGTCGAAGCCGAAATACGAAGGACGGCGGCGACCACGACCAACTTCCGCGAGAAATTCTTCGGGCAGCTCCAAGTGGCACAGGCCAAGCGGGCCGAAGCGCTTGCACGCGCCGCCCAAAGCGACGATTTGATGACGCGTTTTACGGCCGGAATAGCAACGGCGGTCAATGCGCTCCTGCCGAAGACCGCCGAAGCGCAAATGGGTCTTCCGTTCGGGGGCGAAATTGAATACGAATATCCGTGCATTTGCACCGGAGGCGAGATTTGGAGCGTCGGTATCACCCCCTTGCCGCCGTCATTCCCGCCGGTCCTCGACTATGCGATGGGGACGCAAATGTATATGAACTACACCGCTCCATTTGCCCTCGATTTCCTCGGTGAATACTGGCCCGGCGTTCCCTCGTGCTGGATGGGAGTCGAACCGGCTTGCATCCTCGACCCGTCATTCGGCCTCATGACGCCCACCCTCGGCACCGGGTACTCGATTTAATTTTTAACCCTTTTGCGTTGTCAGGATATCGGCCAGTCGTTTCCACTGGTCGAGTGACAGCTCTTCGGCCCGGGCGGTGGCCGCAATACCGCAGGCCGAAAACATTTGGGCAAGAGCGGGTTTTGCCGCGATATTGGCCGCCGCAAGGTTTCCCGCCAGCATTTTCCGTTTCGAGGAAAAGCCTTTTTTCACCAAAGTGAAAAAAGCCGATTCGTCCGTGGTGTCGAAAAATGACCTCGAGATTTGCTCGATAGCCAGTACCGCGGAATCGACATTCGGCGCGGGGGAAAAGTTTTCGCGCCGCACTGTTTCTATATAGCGCGGCGTGCCGTAAGCCTTGACCGACAGCGAAAGGATGCTCTCTTTCCCGTCTTTGGCGACGATGCGTTCCGCCACTTCTTTCTGCACCATAAGCACCATCCGCGACGGCGGTGCGGCCGCGCCGAGGAAGTGGCGGAGGAATTGGCCGGTAATATAGTAAGGTATGTTGGCGACTATCTTATACCCGCCCGCGCGAAGGTCTCTCTCGGTCGGATCGAAATCGAGGATATCGCCGTGGATGAGCGTCAGTTTACCGGCGGCGATAGCCGACTTGAATTTTAATGCCAGGTGCACCATAAGGCGGTCGTCCTTTTCGACCGCAATGACCTCTCGCGCCGACGGAAGCAAGCGCTCAGTGAGCACCCCCTTTCCGGGGCCGGCTTCGACGACGATGTCGTGGCCGTCGACACCGGCGGTGGCCACGATCGCGTCAGCGACCGAGGCCGACCTCAAAAAATTTTGTCCGAGCGATTTCTTCGCCTGCATGGCAGAAGCTTAGTCAAAATATATCACTTTGCCAACCGCTTTCGGGTTGAATTCCTCCTCCAGATGGCTGTCCTCGATGTCACCGAAGAACTCGGAAGGGATGTTGACCTGCCGGGCGCCGAAAATGGTGCGCACCGATGCATAGGAAAAAAAGAGTTTTTTTCGCGCGCGGGTTAGGGCGACGTAGAAAAGGCGCCGTTCTTCCTCGGCCGCTTCGTCGGTGACCGCTTCATCGTTTGCCCGTTTGTGCGGAAAAAGATTTTCTTCAAGGCCGGTAATGAACACATAGTCGAACTCGAGTCCTTTGGCCGCGTGGACCGTCATCAACTTGACCGCGTCCCTGTTTTCGATCAAGTCGTCCTGGTCCGAGGCGAGCGCGGCGTCGGTCAGAAGCTTCTCGATGCCTACTTCGGCCGGCATGCCGTCATATTTAGCCGCCAAGCTGACCAGCTCCTTGACGTTTTCCCAGCGCTCTTCGTCTTCGGTGTTCGCGCGGAGTTCCTTCTCAAGGCCGCTCTCAGCAAGGACCAGTTTTATGACCCCGGATGGCTTCTCTGTGAGCGTCGCTTTCTGGATGCGGGCAAGCATTCCTCGAAAGACGGCCAGTTTTTGGCGGACGCCGGCAGGCAGGTCGGCCTCTTTCCCCGCCGCGATCTTCCCGAGCGTCACTTTGCCGATGCCGCGGGCTGGAGAATTGATGGCGCGGCGGAAATCGGACAAATTTTCGCCGCTTTGCGCGGCTTTTATGTAGGCCAGGACGTCTTTCACCTCTTTCCGCTCGAAAAAGCGGACGCCCAGGACCTGGTAAGGCACGGTTTCGCCGAGAAATGCTTCCTCAAGCGACCGCGATTGAAAGTTGGCGCGGTAAAGCACGGCGATCTCGCGTGCGCTGACCCCGCTTGCGATGAGCGACCCGGCTTTGCTTGCGACGAACGATGCCTCGTCGGCTTCGTCGTACGCCGGATAGACCCCAGCCTTATCCCCCAAAGGGTTCCCCGTAAAGAGGCGCTTGTCGCGCCGGATCTTGTTCTTTTCAATGACGCGGTTGGCGATATCGAGAATTCGCTTGGTTGACCGGTAGTTCTCTTCGAGAAGCACGATAGCCGCGCCGGGATAGTCCCGCTCGAACAAAAGAAGGTTTCGTATGTCTGCCCCACGCCAGGTGTATATGGTTTGGTCGATGTCGCCGACGACGGTCAGGTTCTTATACTTCGCCGCAAGCAATTTGGCCAGCTCATACTGGACCTTGTTCGTATCCTGATATTCATCGATATGGATATAGCGCCAGGCGTCTTGGTAGTGCGCCAAGATAGCGGGATCCTTTTTGAGGATGCCGACCGTTTTGAGCAGCAAATCATCGAAATCGAGCGCTTTTTCCCGACGCAAGATCTCCTCATAGAAAAGCCAGACATTCGACACGATCTTCGTGAGGTACTCGCGGGAAGCTTCCTCGCGATATGCCTCGGCGGTCACCATATTCCCCTTTTCACGGGAAATGATAGCTTGGAGGCGGCCCGGATCGAACTGTTTTTGATCGAGGCCGGCAGTCACGAGCGCTTCTCGGATCGCGTGCTTCGCGTCCCCTTTGTCGAATATCGTGAAATGTTTTGCTATGCCAACCGCCGCGCTTTGCTCGCGCAAAATGTGGACACCCAGACTGTGGAAGGTGGAGATGAAAGGTCTTTCTCGCAGCGACAGGGGCCGGTGGAGGTCTGGATCCGCGTCGATCATAGCCGCCGTCCGGTCGCGCATTTCCCTGGCCGCTTTGTTGGTGAAGGTTATGGCGAGTATTTGCTCCGGGGCCACGCCCGTCTTAATAAGGTGGATGATGCGGCTTGTGATAGTGCGGGTCTTTCCCGCGCCCGCGCCGGCAACGATAAGCAGAGGCCCATCCTTGTGAAGCACGGCTCTTTGTTGGGGTTCATTGAGGTTTTGGAGGTAAGGAGGCATGGCGACATACTATCACCCCCGCGCAATTTTAAAGAATCGACCACTACTCCAGGCCCGAGGAGGTTAAATCGACTATCCACAGCGTGCCGGCATTTTCGTTGACAATTGACCCCGCGGCGCTATAGTAGAGAGGCTCTCGTTCCAGAATGATTATATGGCTCCGTTGAGCCATAATACAGAAAAGGATGATTTATCGGCTAACCATAAGCTTATTTCTCTTTCCCCCCATGACCCTGTTTCCCAAAACCGTTTAAAAAACGGGGAACCGGCGAGAAAATCATTGGTATTTATACCGTTCGCTCTCGAACTAGTTTTTGTCGTGACGCTTGTCTGCTTGCCCTTCGCGGCCCACGCCGGGGTTTTTTCGTTCTTGGCGGAAATGATATCCGGCAAGCCTGCCGATGCGGCTTTGGTGCCACAGCCTAATCTGCAGACCATGCCCCTCCTTCAGGCGGCGATCAATCCGGACCCAAACCCCGCGAAAGGCGGCGGCGATATCACGATTGTCGGCGGTTCGGCGCTTTTGCCCGAAACTGGTCCGGTGGGCACCATCGCTGATGTGACCGATGAGGCGAGCAACGGCGCGATCAGCGTCTATGTGGTTCACCGCGGCGACACATTGGGCCAGATCGCGGAAATGTTCGGCGTTTCGATCAATACCATCGTCTGGGCCAATGACATTTCGGGCGGCGTCATCCATGAGGGCGATAAACTTTTGATCTTGCCGATCTCCGGCGTCAGCCATACGGTAGTGAAAGGCGATACGATTCAGTCCATTGCCAACAAATTCAAGGGCGACGCAACCGAAATCGCTCAATTCAACAATATCGCTCCGGGCAGTCCCCTTACCGTCGGCCAGATCATCATTGTTCCTGACGGAGAAGGAAGCGGTCCGGCACCCAGCATTCCGGGGGCCGCACCCAGGCCGACAAGCCCGCTTCGCGGAACCGGCGGACCCGACCTCGGAAATTACTACATGTTCCCAGTTCGTGACGGCATCATCACTCAAGGTCTTCATGGTTATAATGCCGTTGATATCTCAAGCCCAGAAAAATACGGAACGCCGATTCTTGCCGCAGCATCAGGCCAAGTCATCGTCAGCAAGGATGAGGGCTGGAATGGCGGTTACGGCCACTATGTGGTCATTCAACATCCGAATAAGACCCAAACGCTCTATGCTCACCTTAATAAAAACCTTGTCATAGAAGGCCAATATGTGACCCAAGGCCAAATAATCGGCCTCATGGGTTCGACAGGCAAAGCGACCGGCCCCCACGTCCATTTCGAAGTCCGCGGCGCCAAGAATCCGTTCGGGCGGTAAAGGTTTTCGCCTCTTCCCCCACACGCAAAAGCCGCCGGAAGGCGGCCTTTGCTTTAAAGAACGGTGTCTTTTGGCCGGTAGCCTATCGCTTCCATAAGATGACTTTCCATGACCGCGTCGCTGCCTTCCAGGTCAGCAATGGTACGGGCAAGCTTGAGGACCCGGTGGTAGGCGCGGCCCGATAACTTTATTTTTTCAGCGGCGGCGTTAAGGGTGGCTCGGGCTGTTTCGCTCAGCGGCACCATTTTTTCGAGGGTCCGTGCGCTCATGCCGCTATTCGTGGTGAGAGGCAAGGCCGCGGCGGCAAAACGTTTCTTCTGCCGGTCGCGGGCTTTGAGCACGCGGTCGAGGATGGCCGAGGTTTTTTCGCCGCCGCGCGCGCCGCCGAGTTCGGCGGGGGCGATGGCCGGCACCTCGATCCACATGTCGATCCGGTCGGCGATCGGCCCGGAGATCTTTCGTCGGTAGCGGAGGAGGTGTGCGGGCGGGCAGACGCAGACCTTGTCTTTAGAGCCGAAGTTGCCGCACGGGCAGGGGTTCATGGCCGCCACCAGGATAAAGTCAGCGGGAAAATGGGCTGACCCTCGAGCTCGAGATACGGAGACGACCCGGTCTTCCAGCGGCTGGCGAAGCGCTTCAATGACACGACGATCAAATTCAGGAAATTCGTCCATGAACAATACACCGCGGTGCGCCAGGGTCACCTCCCCGGGCTTGGGAAACGCGCCGCCGCCGACCAGGGACACGTAGGACGAGGTGTGGTGGGGAGCGCGGAAGGGCCGCCGGGACATCAGCGTGCCGTCGAGAACGCCAGCGACCGAGTGGATGGCCGTCGTTTCCAAGACTTCATCATAAGAAAGAGGCGGAAGTATTTCCGAAAAAGCACGCGCCAGCATGGTTTTGCCCGTGCCCGGCGGGCCGAACAAGGCAATATTGTGGCCGCCCGCCGCCGCGATCTCAAGCCCGCGCTTGCCCGTTTCCTGGCCATGGATGTCGGCAAAGTCGATGAGCGGTTCCACGGTTTTGTCGAGGATGTTCGTGGCCGGTGTGGCGGGAATTTCGAACCGCGGCGCGGGAGGTTCGGGGCGGTGTTTTTGGTCAAGGTGGCGCACGACTTCCTCGAGCGTGCGTACGGCGCGGACCGTGACTCCGCGGATGAGCGCCGCCTCCTCGGCATTTTCCCATGGCACGAAAATTTCCTCGAAGCCGCGTCGCCGCGCCTCATCGACCAAGGGCAGGACACCGCTTACCGGTCGCACTTCGCCGCGGAGCGACAACTCGCCGAGGAAAAGTTTTTTTTCGGGGTCGAAGCTTATATCTTCGGCGGCCAAGAGGTACGCGAGGGCCATGGCCAAATCAAACGCCGGCCCCTCTTTTTTGAGGTAGGCCGGCGCGAGCGCGATGACGACTTTCTGATTTTTTTGTTTCGGCGAGGTGCGTCCGCTGTTCTTTATGGCCGCCGATATCCGGTCCTTCGCTTCCTCGACCGCCTTGTCGGGCAATCCGACGACCGAGAACGAATTGAGGCCGCGCGCCAAATCGACCTCAATGGTGACAATGAAGGCGGTAAGGTACGCTGTTTGTGCGCTGTAAGTCTTTGCGAAACTCATACCGGTCCGCGTTTTTAACGTGCCGCGGTTTTAGCCCAGATGCTTTTTGCATGTCCGCGCGGCGGGGTTCGCCTCCAGGCGTTCCTTTTCTATCTCTTCGCCGCCGACCTCACAAATGCCGTAGGCGCCTTTTTTTATCCGCGCGAGCGCGTCTCGAAGTTCGTTGTAGCGGATCTCGAGTTGCTTTAGGATGCCGGCATTGTCCTCGTAGGCGTCGATGCTTTCCGCAACTTCGGCCGAATCAGCGGGCTCGACTTCCCTATTTTGCGGCACCGGCTCCCAATCCTGCGGGTTGTCGGGATTGACGCGGCCGACGGTCTTAAGCTCGTCGGTCACGCGCGCCATCTCTTCTTCTATCTTTTTCTCGAAATAGTGAGTATCAATGGTCATAGGTGAATGATAGCAAAAGGGAGAATATTTGGAAAACGCCTTACCGCGTCAAGAGCGCGTTCTGAAGCCGGTTCAGCAAGTTTTTAAATGTCGTTTCGTCGGTGGTGATGATCAGGGTGTGCTGGTCGGGGAATGAGTACATGAGCTCGGTGGCGCCGTCGTTCCCGTGCAGGACCCGCACGTCTTTATTGGCGATCACCGCATCGGAGAAGGTGCGTGCGGGCGGCGGTCCTCCCGCTGCGGCGGGCTCCGCCGTATAAAAAATCCCCGCGAGGTCGTCCGCCATGGTGCTTTCCCACGCAAGCATGCCGGCATATGCATAGTCGTATGAATTGACCGAAAGTATCAAGAAAGGTTCTTTGTTGGTGAGCATGTGGAAACCAAAGGCGTAGGGTTCATTGAACGCGCGAATGAGCGAGGGGTCGGCGTTCGGCGCAAGCAAAAGGAGAAGCTCGTCTTTGGAAATCGGGGCTTGGCCCGCGGCGGTACTCGTGGCCAGGATATAGCGGTTGACGGTCGAGAGCGGAAGACTGCCGGTGGTCCGTTCCGCGGTAAGGACCCTTGCGAAGAGCGTCCGGTCGGCTGGTACGACAAATACCTTTTCAGAATCGAAGGTCATGGCTTCGATCGGTGATTGGGCAATATTGTGGAGGACCGGGGAGGCCGGCGCCGTGAGTCGGCTGATGGCGAAGTAAGCGATTAGGGCGATGCCGCCGAGAAAAAGCAGGATGCTCCCCGCGGCCATCAAGGGGTTTCTCCAAAGGCCGCGCTCGTTACCTTTCGCGACCGGTTCCAACGTTTTTTTCTGGCGCGCCCACGATGTTTGGGAGGCAGCTATCTTTACCGCCGACATCTTTTCGCGCTTGATCGCCTCGACGATGTCTGTTTTGTAGGTCTCTACCGGAGGAACATCAAAACGCGGCTTCCCGTTTTCCTCCGCGGCAGATTTGTCATGGCCATTATTTTCCGGTGGCATGACCTTTATTGTACGCGATTATCGGTGCTGATTAAAGCCGCCCATAATTTCGCCTGAGTTTTTACCGAGGCTTGCGGACCGGCGGTTTGATGAAGTGAGGATCGGCGCGCTTGATAGAGAGATTGATGCGCCCCTTTTCGTCTATCTCTTTCACGACGACCGGCACCTTGTCCCCTTCCTTAACGACATCGGACACGCGGTCGACACGGAACGATGCCAATTCGGAAATGTGCACAAGTCCTTCGGCATTCGCGCCTATCCGGACGAATGCCCCAAATTCCATAAGGCGGGTCACTTCGCCGTCGAAACGCTCGCCCGGTTTGTATTCATGCGTCATCTCCTCGATTATCTTTTTCGCTGCTTCCGCCGCGCCGTTCTTTCCGGTGAGGAAGACGGTGCCGTCGTCTTCAATGTCTATTTCAGCAAGGGTCTTTTCCATGATCTCGTTGATGGTCTTGCCGCCGCTGCCGATGACCATGCCGATCTGGTCGGGTTTTATCTTTATCGATATGATCTTCGGCGCGTTCGGGGAAATATCAGGCCGGGGGGCGGCGATCTCTTTGGTCATCACATCGAGGATGCGGAGCCGGGCATTTTTTGCTTTCTCGAACGCTTCGGCAAGAATGGACAGCGGGATACCGCCGACTTTCACGTCCATTTGGACCGCGGTGACGCCCTGTGTCGTTCCCGCGACTTTGAAATCCATATCACCATGGTGATCTTCCGGACCCTGGATATCGGTGAGCACCTTGTACTTTTTGTCCTTCGCGTAGTTTGCCGACATCATGAGACCCGAAGCGATGCCCGCGACGGGCGCCTTGATGGGTACGCCGGCGTCCATGAGCGCCAAAGTCGAGCCGCAGACGCTCCCCATTGACGTCGAGCCGTTCGAAGCAAGCGCTTCGGACACGATGCGAATAGTATAAGGAAATACTTCCTTGGCGGGAATGACGGGAAGCAGGGCTTTTTCGGCAAGCGCGCCGTGGCCGATCATACGGCGGTTCATGCCGCCGATCCGGCCCGTTTCCCCCGTCGAGAACGGCGGAAAATTGTAGTGGTGGAGGAAGCGTTTCTTGGTTTGGACTTCCATGCCGTCGATGATCTGGGAATCTCCCGGGCCGCCGAGGGTAAGGGCCGACAGGATGTGGGTGCCGCCGCGGTAGAAAATACCGGAGCCGTGAAGGATGGGCGAAATACCGCCGGCTTTGGCAAAAAGCGGCCGCAAATCATCCATTCCGCGCCCATCGGGCCGGCGGTCGTTCTCGATCGCTTCTTCGTGAATAAGGTCGTTGATGGCGTCTTCGTAATGTTCATCGGCGAACCCTCGTTTTGCGCCGGGAAATTTTTCAGCGTAGATCTTCATCCAGTGGATCTTGAGGTCACTTATCTGATGCTTACCCGGACCGCTGAACACGGCGCTCGGCAGCTTCGGGGCGATCTCTGCGGCAAAAAGTTCGGCCATGCCTTCCGGCGGCAGGGGTTTGGTGGCCCGCTTTTTTTCTTTACCGATCTCTTTGATGATCTTTTCTTGGAACTTTTGGATCTTTTCGATCTCGGCCGAAGCGAGCTCAAGGGCTTTCACCGCGACCGCCTCCCCCACTTCTTTGGCGCCCACTTCTATCATGTTTACCATGCCATCTTTGCCACACGCGGTCAGGTCAAGGACGCACTCCGCTTTTTGGCGGAATTCATAGGTCGGGTTCACGAGGTATTGATTTTCCCCTTCGAGGACGCCGATACGGACCGCCGAAACGGGACCATCCCACGGGATGTTCGAAGTGCCAAGTGCCAAGGAAGCGCCGATCACGGCCGGAATATCGGGGTCGTCTTCGGCGATCGAAAGGATGGTAATGACAACTTGGACTTCATTGCGGAGATACTGCGGGAAAAGCGGCCTGATGGTCCGGTCGACCACGCGGCCCGAAAGGATCGCTTCGTCAGACGGGCGACCTTCACGGCGCATGAAGCGGGAACCAAGGATCTGGCCGGCGGCATAAAAGCGTTCTTCGTAGTCAACCGTGAGCGGAAAGTAGTCGATTCCCTCCCGTTCGCCGTACGACATAACCGCGGTTGCGAGAACCGTGGTGTTGCCATATTTTACGATTACCGATCCATTCGCCTGGTCGGCAAGGTCCGTGAATTCGGCAGTGAGGACCTTTCCTCCCACCTCTACCGCATATTCTTTTTTCGTCATTCTTTTAGGAGAGCTTCCAGATTTTAGCTTTCATCCCCTTCTTTTTGAGGATAAAAACTACCTATCTGAAAACTCCCGATTACCTAATAACGGAAACACTCTACCAGACTTTTCTGCTTCTGCCTAATTTTGCGGAGTGTCTCCGAGAAGTTGCCTCATTGCTTCGTTGTGATCGATTTTTGTGCCTCCAGCTTTGACAAACTCAAACATGTCGCGCAAGAAAAACATAATGTCCGGATTGGTCATTTCTACAGCCACTTCTTTATCCCAATTTATTATCAAAGCCGTTGACTTGAATAGCCAAATTTCAGCAGTCACATCAAAAAAGTTATCGGGCACGTAAACATAATCGGCCATTCTTCCGACCAAACTCTCCGCCGTCTCTTTCAATTTCGCCGGTTCTTTCCGCAACATCTCGCCGTAAATTCTGTAAGAACTCGCCTGAATTATTCCTTCAATTATCAAGTTATTATCAATCACCAATTTGTTAAACCGGATAAGCTGGCTCGCCGGCAATTTTTCCAAAAGTTTTGCCCACGATTTTATACCTTGAATGGCTTTTATGCGCTCGTCTTTGTTCATGGACGTGATTCTTTCGTAAGCCGGAATGATTTCTTTGGTTCCAACGTGAATGATAAACTCGCTTTCGCCCGATAATCACCACAGTCATCCAGCTTCAGCCTGTATCGACGCCTTCAACCCCCAGTCTACATCGCAACCTTTATTTATGAGGGTCGAGGACGCCAAGGTTATTCTCGTAAATACCCAAGGGTGGGTGGAGAACTTCAATCAGGCAGACTTTTCAGAGCCTGCTGACTGGAAGGAAGCTTGGATTACTGACGAACATGGACAGCGCAAAGAATTAAGGCAAGGGTATTGTCGAGCAAAACACTGGGGCTACGTCGCTCAATGGTTACTAAATGGTGAACGCTGGCTTGCAATGACCTGACCGCAGGAAAGACTGCCGAAGGATAGAGCCACCTTCTATTCAGAAGCTCTAATCGTTGTCACCTTTCTAAAAGCGTGAGAGTCGCGTGCAGCGCGTTGGGAAGTGCGACTTCCCGAGAAAAGTCGTCGCATACAAAAAGACTTGGATTTTCTCCAAGTCTTTTCTTTTACGATTTTTGCTTTTCCCTATCTTCGCCCCGATCCCAGTAAATATTTTTTTGGATTATCGTCGAGGTCCATGAAATTGTCCGTCGCTTCAATAAGTTTTGCTGAAGTAGATTTTCCAAAAGAGACGACCTCGACTTGGCACCCTTGGTTGGTTTTCAGATATTCGACGAGCGGCACGAAATCACCATCGCCCGAAACAATGATGACCGTGTCGAGCTTCGGGGCCATTTTAATGGCGTCAACCGCCAACCCGACGTCCCAGTCGGCTTTTTTGGCGCCCCCCGCAAAGATTTGGAGGTCTTTGGTCTTTGTTTCGATGCCAACCTTGCCAAGCGCTTCGAAAAAGGCTTTTTCTTCGCCTGATTCCGTCGTGATGACATAGGCAATGGCGCGAATAAGCACCCGTTCAGCAAGCGCTTCTTTTACCACTTGGCCGAAGTTGACCCTTGAGCGGTACAGATTCTTTGCGGTGTGATAGAGGTTTTGCGTGTCAATGAAAATGCCGACGCGTTGATCCTTATGTTTTATAACTGCCATAAAAAATTATTTTATTAGATTAGAAACGGGTGACGGTATCGATCGTTTATAAAATGACCACGTTATTATCACCCGCCAGGGGGAGGGTTACAAGGCCGTCCCAAACTTTAAAAGACTTAAAATGCTTTCCTATTTTTTTAGCTCCAACTTGCGGACTATCGCATTGTAGCGCTTCTCGCTTTTCTTTTGGAGATAGCGAAGATGGGTTTGCCGATCAGCGACCATTTTCAAGAGACCGCGCCGCGAATGCTTATCTTTGGCGTGTTTTTTCAGGTGACGCGTCAGCTCTTCGATCCTTCTCGTCAAAATAGACACCTGGACTTCCGGTGAGCCGGTATCCTTGTCGTGAATGCCCGCCTCCTTGATGACCCTAAGCTTCTTATTCTTCGTAAGCATGATAAAAAAAGCATAGCACGAAAGCCGATTTTTCGCAATGAAACGGGATAGAATTGGCTGCCCTTCGATTTTGCTATACTTACGACATGTCGCACAATATCGCCGCCCTTAAAACCCAATTTCTCGAATACATGGAGATAGAAAAGGGACGGAGCCTGAAAACCGTTGAGAACTATGACCGTTACTTGAGCCGTTTCATCGGGTTTTCCAAGGTGTGCTCCCCCGAGGAAATCTCGGCGCAGGCCGTGCGAGACTTCCGTCTTTGGCTGAATCGGCAGGTGGTCGGAAATACCCGGTCGCACAGCGAAACTCTGAAAAAGAGGACCCAAAATTACTACCTGATTGCTCTACGTTCCTTTTTGAAGTTCTTGGTAAGGCGCGGGCAGGTAACATTGCCGCCGGAACAGATCGAGTTGGCAAAGGTTCCGGAACGCTCGCTCGATCTCATAAGCGGGGGTGAATTGGAACGGTTGCTCGCGGCGCCTACAGGCGACGATTTGAAGGCGCTGCGGGACAAGGCGATCCTTGAGTTATTATTTTCCACCGGGCTCCGCGTTTCAGAGCTGTGCTCCCTGCCGCGCGATATCGACCTATCAAGCTCCGAAATGTCGATCAGGGGCAAGGGAGGGAAAGTGCGCGTTGTTTTCCTTTCGGACGAAGCCATATCAGCCGTAAAGAAATATCTGGCGGCGCGCAAGGATATGAATGATGCCATGTTCGTCAAAGTCGATGCGACAGAGAATCACAAAAACCACGGGAGCGAAGCGCTGGCCCGCCGTTCGGTTGAACGTATCGTGAAGTTTTATGCCGTGAAGGCCGGCATCTCGAAGAAAGTGACGCCCCACGTGATCCGACATTGTTTTGCCACAGACCTTCTCCAGAACGGTGCAGACCTGCGCTCGGTCCAAGCTCTTCTTGGACACGCGAATATCGGTACGACGCAAATTTACACTCACGTTACCGATAAACACCTCCACGACGTTCACAAAAATTTTCATGGCCTCCGGCGAAAATGATTTTGTGTCGGCGACAAGGATTGGTATCATTACCGCATGAAGCTTATTTCGTGGAACGTCAATGGATTGCGTGCCAACATTAAAAAGGGCGGTTTCGACTGGTTCCTGAAAGAGAACCCCGATATTTATTGTGTGCAAGAAACAAAGGCCCACCCCGATCAGCTTCCTGAGTCGGTGCTCAAACCCCAAGGGTACACGTCGTATTTCGATCACTCAAAGGGCCGCCGTGGCTATAGCGGGGTAGCTGTTTTTACTAAAAAACAACCTAAAAAAGTGATTTATGGCCTTGGTATTGAAAATCTTGACCAAGAAGGACGATTTATAGGGCTCTATTTTGATGATTTTGTTATTTTCAATATCTATTTTCCCAACGGTGGCGGGGGCCCCGATCGTCTGAAGTTCAAACTTGATTATTATGATGCGTTTTTAAAATTGCTCGAAAAGACAAAAAAAACTTACGGAAAAATCATATTTTGTGGCGATGTGAACACGGCACACGCTCCCCTCGACCTGGCTCGACCGAAGGAAAACGAAAAAAACACAGGTTATCTGCCTGTGGAACGTGCGTGGCTGGATAAGGTGGTGACCAAGGGGTACGTTGACACTTTCAGAGAACTCCATCCTAACGAAGTAAAATATTCATATTGGGATATGAAGACATTTGCGCGTGAAAGGAATGTCGGGTGGCGCATCGACTACTTCTTTGTAAGCAGGACCTTCTTTAAAATGGTCGCTAAGGCCGAGATTTATGACACAGTGTTCGGGTCTGATCATTGCCCAATCGCCCTCGAGTTGCGCTAGAAGAAAATCATAAAGGACAGTTATCCACAGTATGTCCTTTACATGTCCTTTATGGGTGCGATAATTGACCCAGGCATCTAGAAAATCTACTCTTAGATTCTACGGGTGCAAGATGTTCTTTGTAGGAAGATGGTGCACATCTATTCTGAAGGACAACCTTGATGGTTGTTGCGAGAAACAATACACATTCTCAAAAATTTTAAACCCACTTTTAACCACTCGAATGTGAGCTCCGCAACGATTTTTCTCGGCGGTACCTTCTAAGGCCGCCTCTGCAATTTTCTCTCCGCATAGGCGGCTTTAGCGTTGTATTTTAAGCTTATTTAACCCAATACTTATCTCGTATCTCTTTTAGCGCTTCTCCCTCTTTTTGCTCTTTCTTTTCTTTAGCTTCCTGACCGAGTTTTTTGAGCTCATTTTCCTCTAAGTTGGCCAAATATAACGTCCTTTTTTCCAAATATTCAGACGTGTTTTTCGTGGGATCTTCGAGGACCTCTTCCAAAAGTGCATGCAGGATATGGCCTATTTTGGGCCCGGGCTGTAATTTTGTAATTTCCATCACCTTACCGCCGTTGATTTTGAGCATGCCGACAGTAATCGGATCATGCATGACTTCTTCTATCATCGCTTTATACTTTCGCAGTCGATAAGGGCTTTCTTTCGGTCGGCCTGTACCGATACGATCACACGCACGGACGTTCATGAGGTCCCATATCAAATCCGGCCCGACATTTTTTATCATGCGCCGAACGGAGGAAAGCGTGATCAGCTCGGTATCCGAAAAAAACATATGCCAACGCACCAGCTTTACCACAGAGTCGGTCAGTTCCTTCGAAAATTTAAGCCCCTCCATGATTTTCTTTGTTTTTCTTGACCCGATCAGGTCATGACCATAAAACGTCCAGTCTTTTTTCTCTTCTGACCATCGACGGGAGGCTGGTTTGCCAATGTCATGAAAAAGCGCAGCCAGTCGAACGCGTAAGGGCCAATTTTTATCTGCCGCATGTTGAACCGTGCGAAGTAAGTGCTCAAAAACATCGAAAGCGTGGGCTTTATTTTGCGTCACCCCCAAGGCCTCTTCAAGGTCGGGAATTATAAATTTCAGGACACCTAATTTATGGCTCAATATAAGGCCATTTAAGGGATTCTTTGACATCATTATCTTAGTAAATTCATCACGAATCCTTTCAGCAGAAATGTCTCGTAGCAGTGTGGCGTGGTTCGCAATGGCTTCAGCGGTCTCTTTTTCAATAACAAAATCAATTTCAGTAGCCAGACGAATTGCGCGGAGCATTCTCAAGGCATCTTCTGAGAAACGCTCCTGGGCATTGCCAACAGCCCTAATAAGCTTTCTTTCCAAATCCCCCCTTCCGTCAAAAGGATCGACGATCTCATTTAATGGCGGTCCATTTTTTTCGCCAACCACCCTTAGCGCAATTGCGTTTATCGTAAAATCGCGGCGTTTTAAGTCTTCAGTTAAACTTTTGCTGAAGACCACCGAGTCCGGGTGCCGTTTATTCGAGTAAGATGACTCAAGTCGGTACGGCGTTATCTCAACGATTTTAAGAGTCTCGTCTTCTACGGTCTCGTTTACGATTCCCACGGTCCCATATTCGTTTTCGTAGAAGGTTTTAGGAAATATTTTCGTTAAATCATCCGGGGTCGCGTTCGTGGTAAAATCCCAATCTTTAGGTTTTTCTCCTCGAAGCATGTCTCGGACACAACCACCCACGAGATATGCGTCAAATCCCCTCTCGGTCAGGATTGTTGCGATAGAAACGACGGTATCAGGAGCATGAAAATGGGGCTCATTCCCGGTCTTTGTCATTGACAGCATATTAATATACTTTTTGTGTTTTTACTACGATGCCGTATGATTGATTATCTGCTCCCGTAGTGAAATGGATATCACATCGGTCTTCGGAACCGCTATTGCAGGTTCGAATCCTGCCGGGAGCACTCGCCGCGCTTTCATTTTTTGAAAAAGTCGCTATACTTGACGGAGCTCATTCTAGCTTCACGCGGGTATCGTTTAGTGGTAGGACGCGTCCTTGCCAAGGACGAGATGGGAGTCCGATTCTCCCTACCCGCATTAAAGACAGAATTGCAAAGTGGCCGGTCAAGTTTCCTGCGCGCTCTTGTTCTATAAAAACGGCTCTAATAAGCCATTTTAAAAAGACATCTGTGGATAAGTATGTGGATAGTGTGGATAAAAGACGTAAATTAGCATGTAAATGTGGCAAGTATCTGAAATATGAAAACATTTACTTCGACTAGTCAAGTTCTCGGAAAGACGGGTGAGGATCTTGCATCTCGTTTTTTAGAAACAAAGGGGTACGTCATTATAGAGAGAAATTTCACCGTACCGCAAGGAGAAATTGATATAGTCGCTAAAAAGGGTGAAGCGTTTCATTTCTTTGAGGTAAAGACGGGTGTGAATTCCCAACAATGGGGTGATTGTGGTGAAGTTACACATGAAACACCTCATGGAATAAAGGGACCTGAAGATAATTTTCACTATAAGAAGGGCATTAGGTTTAAAAAAGCAGTCTCAATTTATCTTGCGAAGAAGAACATTTCACATGAAACAGAGTACTGCATCGATCTTATGGTTATTTTTTTCGACACTCGTAAAAAAGAGGTTACGATCGATGTGTTCAGAAACGTTCTTTAGAAATGTCCTATTGATTTAGTATAAAGGACACTATCAAGGAGATTAAAATGTCCTTTATGAGTTTCAAATATTAAATAGCCGTGCTAATATTTTTGAAACGGGGCGTGGTGTAACGGTAGCATACATGCTTTGGGAGCATGCAGCCCGGGTTCAAATCCCGGCGCCCCGATTTTTTAGTGTAACTATGCAGGAAAAAATAAGATTATTCAAAAACATTATTTGGAGGCACTACCTCCGGAACGGACGTTCTATGCCGTGGAGGCAGACCGGTGATCCTTATCGCATCTTGGTCTCTGAAGTAATGTTACAGCAGACACAAGTTTCACGTGTGACAACTTTTTATGAACGATTTATTGTCCGTTTCCCGACTGTGCAATCATTGGCGGCAGCAAAGACATCTGAAATATTGCGATTCTGGCAGGGCCTTGGATATAACCGTAGGGCACTTTTACTACATAGAGCGGCAATGACCATAATTGAAAGATTCCAGGGAAAGATACCGCACGATCTCGAATCTCTTAAAACTCTGCCTGGGGTGGGAAAGGCGACCGCGGGTGCGATTTGCGTTTATGCCTTTAATAAACCGGAAGTGTTTCTTGAGACTAACATAAGGACTGTTTTTATCTACTTCTTTTTTGCTAACCGCCTAAAAATTAGAGACGCTGAGATAGAGGACTTAATCAAGAAAACTCTTAAGAGAAAGTCTCCCAGAGAGTGGTATTATGCGCTCATGGATTATGGGGCAATGCTCAAAAAAACACAGGGGAATCTGTCACGCTCGAGCATTACGTACCGCAAGCAGGCCCCTTTTCATGGCTCGAGACGGCAGATGCGCGGTTTCCTGATCCGTCTTTTGGCGCAGAGGGGACAGGTCCGGATGTCAGAAGCGGCAAAAAAGATCGGCGGGCGTACGAGCTTAAAAAGTGTTGTGGCGGCGCTTACCACCGAAGGATTCATCACCAACGAAAGAGGCGTACTATCATTGTCAAATTGATATGAAAAAAAGATTTCAAAGGACGACTGAGGATTTCTCGTGCGGTCATTGCGGGAATCGCGTGCACGGTGACGGTTACAGCAACCATTGCCCGCGCTGTTTATGGTCAAAACACGTTGATGTGAACCCCGGTGACCGGGAAGAAATGTGTAAAGGCATGATGGCACCAGTCGGTGCTATTAAGAAGGCGGGGGAATATTACATCATTCACCAATGCCAGCGGTGCGGTTTTGAGCGACGGCAAAAATTTGATAAAGCCGACGATTTCAATGTTCTGATCGCTCTTTCAGGCCGACCGCGTTAATTCGCAACGTTGTTTAAGACATTTTCGAGCACGGAAGTTAACTTTGGCGCCAGGTCCTTTTGAAAGGTCGCCATCTTTTCAGTGACGTTTCCTGCCATAAGATCGGAAAAGTTCATGCCGGTTTCTTCCAGCAAGCTTCGTTCAATGTGGGCCATGGTTATTGCCTGAAGCGAGCGGCCGCTGGTGGTCGTCGCTTCGGTTGCGGTGACAATAAGGCCGATCAAAGCGCCGTCTGCACCCATAACAGCGCCCCCTGATGAGCCTTTCTGCGCCACAATGCTTCCTTTCACGGAAAAGAGATCGAGGGTGGTCGAGCTGAACGTGAATAGCTGGGCGATCTTTCCTGTTGAGGTGGTCTGATACAGGTTTTGGGAGACATTTATACTACTGAGGAACCCTGCGGGGTAACCCGCAAGCAACACTTCCGTTCCCGGATCATAACCTTCTTCATTGGTGCGGAAGGGGACGGAGGGAAATGATTGCGGGAGAGGGGAGCCGTTCACGGTGCCAGTGATGAGTAGCAGGGCATAATCATGCTCACCGGTGCCAACGGGGTTTTCAAGAAGAAGATCGCCTGCGTGGGCGATAACCCAACGAGGAGAAATGTAATAGAGATCTAAAGTATAGGTCGGATAGGCGGGGTTACCTGTTCGCGCGACGCAGTCGATGAAATCAGGAGATCCGTAATTTTTTAGAAGCAGGTATTGGCCGACATGGGCATTGGTAAGGATGATCCCTTGCGGGTTCACGATGATGCCGCTTCCGGAAATTGGTTCCAGCGGTCCACCTGCCCGCGTGGTGCAAAGAATATTGACCAGGGCGTTCCGCGTTCTCGTGTTGATGTCGGTAAATGCGGCATCGGTTACCGAAACCGGGGGTGGACCGGCGGGTTCCG
>VFSW01000673.1_pt1 | contig 50842 bp, 33 predicted proteins | sample 5358111 | NCBI WGS metagenome assembly VFSW01 (sample SAMN11554181, study PRJNA540505) | mine drainage metagenome | isolation source: sediment from site ElyBrook_90M | place: USA: Ely Copper Mine, Vershire, VT | collected 2017 | reverse complement strand
TTTAATGCAAAAAAATCACATGCAGGCATGCCAGGGCTTGGTCACTCGTCTGCGGCATGACCAAATCAAACGAGGAATGAGAAGGGCGACTGCTCCGTCTTGCAGGGCAGATCGACGTGGCGGCCTTGGACTCCATGCCATGCAACAACTGCCGTCGGTTGTGGCAAGTCATTTTTCCAGCGGGAGCCACCTCTTTTTCTTCAATTACAGGCCTTCATCTGAAGGCATTCCGCGTCTACCCGAGAATGCACACCTGCCAATTGGCAGCATAAATTCAGGTCATAAGGCTTGTACGACCTACGATGAGTACTACCGCGAGCGCAAGGGAATCGAGACTGACGTTAGGGCGGGTAACACCAATGCGCCGCAGCGGCAACGCCAGTTTGCGCAGGCGCGTGCCGTAAGTACGAAATTTCCGATTTCCGGAAGCTTGAGGGAGGAGTGTATAAATGAAAGCAGATTCTATGCTGCCCGATGGCGGGCTATCCGACCGAGCAGACAGCCGGCACACCGGCGCTTGTACATTCGCAAACGCCTTTGTTGCAGGTTTCTCACGAAACCATCGACACTGCGGTCTACGCCATGGCGCGTGGCGAGTTGCACACGGAGGTATTTGACTGGATGCACTTGGGCCATGCCAAGCGCCGTCCCCGTGTGCGCGACCAAGACCGGCAGGGACAAATTCCAGACAGGGGTCAGCACCCACGACCGTGCGCCTAACCTGCAGCGCCGCTTGCACGTGGACATTGAAGCCGCCGTCATACCTGGGGGTCCGGAATAACGGGGCAAGATCGTATTTTCATACGCATTTTCCTCATTATCCTGGCGTATTCTCCTGGCGTGATTGACATGACACGCCTGAAGTGTCGGGTGAAATGACTCTGGTCCGCAAAGCCGACTGTTGAGCCCACCTGCGATGATGGAACACCAGAGCGCAGCAGAGTGGCAGCACGCGCGATGCGAACGTGAATCTGGTAGGCGTGCGGCGGCAGGCCGACATGGTGCGCGAAGATGCGCATCAGGTGATACCGACTCAGACCCGCGACCGCGGAAAGCGCGTCGAGGCTGACCGGTTTATCGAAGCGTTCCAGAAGATAGGCCTTGGCACGCTTGACGGCGCGATGCGCATTCGCGCTTCGCAACGTCGGCAGTGCCCGCTCGGTGTGATGGCTGAGCAGTAAATGGATGCAGGCGGCAAATCGTGATTGCTGCTCGAGTGCGGTTTCTTGGTTATCGATGGCAGCGTAGAAACGTTCTAGTCCCACAAACAATGGATCATCGGCGACTTGGGCGACGCGGAAATGTGGCGTATGGGGTTGCCCCAATTCCCGGGCGGCCTCTTCGATCAGCGATGGCGCGATTTGCATGACCCGATGGTCAGCCGGTTTGTGCACCACGGTATTGATATGGGTTTCGCCCGGCTCCATGAGCATGTGGGTACGATCGCTTACAAATAGCGCTTTTCCACGGTATTTCCAGCCGGCCGCAGCGGATGTACAGCTGCAGATTACGTATCGATCATGGTAAACATGCCAGCACTTGGTGTCGGACTTTACGGTCCAGATTTCGGTGTCGGGTAACGCGATGGGTCGCAAAAAGGCGATGGCGGTCCTGGACGTGTCATGCACTGTATGAATCTCCCAAGATTACGTGGGGGCCCTCCGATCATGTGGGTTATGTTGGAGGCAACATTACTCACTTCCACACCGAGCCACAACGAAGCGGGCAAGTCATAAATGAGTTTAGCAAGTATTTCAGGCTGGATGTGCCCAAGGAATCGATGCCGTCGCTGTAGCCGCGTCCGGAGGCGATGGCAAAGCTTGTGAAGAAGCTGAGCCCGGCTGGCGAGGTGCTGTCGTTCTGCTATGAGGCAAGGCCGAGTAGGTACGGAACCACCCGTCGGCTGACCGGGTGGGGCCAGGACTGTGTGCTGTGGTGGTACCTTCGCTGATCCCGCACAGGGCCGGCAAGCGGGCCAAGACCGGCCAGCACGATGCGCTGATGCTCGCCCGACTACATCAGGCCCACGAACTCACGGTGGCCTAGGTGCCGGACACGGCGCAGGAGGCGGCGAAATCTCACGCGGGCACAAAACGCCGACCTCAAGGAGATGACGCGGGTCGCGGCGTCATCGTCTCCTCGGGTTCCTGCCCTGCCATGGCCGACCCAATGCCGGAAGGCCCAGTGGAAGCCGGCGTTCTTCTGCTGGCTGGAGACAGTGCGTTTCGACCATCCAGTCCCGCAGATCGTGTTCCAGAAATAGTGAACCTAGTGCAAAAAATGGTGCGACGCGTGCTGATGCCCGAAGCCGAGATGCGCCGGGCACTTTCTGATGTAACGGTCGACGCGAAGCTGGGCGACCTCCGCCATTTCGACACGCCCCGTCAGCACATGGCATATCCGAGGCTCGTGCTGCGTGCGCATTCGAGCGGCGGCAATCAACGTCAAGGCAGCATCATGAAGACCGGTAACAGTTATGACACGGCGGGTGTGAGTCTAGGTGGTGTGGTGCCATCGCTTCCCGGCGCGCAAGACAGCGAAACTGCACGGCGCGCCAAGCACACTCCACCGGCGTCGCCTGGACCGCCCAGAAGCAGCTGTGCCAGCGTTATCGTGATCTCATCGGGCGCAGCAAACTCCCGGTGCAGACCTGCCGAGACGCTACCCTGCTGAACTGGCTAACGCGGCAATCAGCTGGTCTTCCAGTTCGATGCGCACCGCAATCTGCTCGCCCAGCAGCGACAGCTCCTGTGGCAGGTTTTCTAGCATTGGACGGTGATCGTCGCGATCGTACTTGTCGTTGAACTCGAGTGCCGCATCCGTGGTCCGGGCGATGCCCGGATAAAGCTTCGCGGCGAGGCTGGAAACTTCGCGCCGGCGTTCGGTGCCATCGATGATGCGTTCGTACAGGGCAAAATGCCCGGCGGCGATGTAGTCGACCAGGATCTGGCAGAACTCCTCAAGCAATTCCTTCACCGGTCTGTTTTCCGGGGTATAGGATTCGATACCTGCCAAGCGGCAGAACAGGACCAGCATCCCGGTTCTTTCCACAACAAGTTTCTGCGTCAGCTGGTGGCTACGCTCGCGACGCTCATCCGACTTTTGCTTTGATGTCGTCTCCTTCACGATACTCATGCGCTCGCCTCCCTCCGTTACCCGCGATTCCTGACGAAAAGCGGTCGTGCGTAATTGTTTGACGTTATCTAAATACCGGATAGTCCGTATATATCAGTTCCCTTCAATCAATTCAACCTGCTGCGCGCGCTGGCACCGATTCAACATAAGCAGGTGCCTTCCCCCCGCAACAAACTGACATTCCGGGGTTCGCTTGCCTGCGCCCGCCGTCCAATAGCGGCGGATGGCACCGTGGACCCGCTGCCTGGGTTACGAGAATCGGCTGTCTGCAAACCGGTTGTCACGCGCTGCCAGCCAGTCCCCGGGGTTGTACATAAATCGATTTCATCGCAGACGGGACCCATCGGGTTCCGCTTCGCCTGGCACGGACCGTATTTCCGGGTCCGCAATGGCAGAAGCTGCACTGTACGACAACAGCACCGTGCGCCCCGGCGTGTGGTAGGCGCACTGCGGCCGCTCAGAACGGAAGCCCCGGCATCTTGCCCTTCATGCCCCGCATCATCTTGCCGAGGCCCCCTTTTCCCAGACGTTTCATCATCTTCTGCATTTCGCCGAACTGCTTCAGCATTCGGTTTATTTCCTGGACCTGCGTGCCCGACCCCGCGGAAATCCGGCGCTTGCGTGAACCGCGTATGATGTCGGGAAAGCTCCGTTCCTGGGGCGTCATCGAATTTATGATCGCGATGATGCGCCGCGTCTGTCTGTCGTCCATCTGCGCCTTGGCAGCCTCGGGGATGCTGGCTGCTCCCGGAAGCTTGTCCATGAGGCTCGCGATCCCGCCCATTTTTTCCATTTGCTGCAACTGGTCGCGGAAATCCCCCAGATCGAAGCCCTTGCCCTTGGTGATCTTCTGCGCCAGCTTGCGCGCCTGGTCCTGGTCCACCGTATGCTGCGCATGCTCGACGAGACTCAGCACATCGCCCATACCCAGGATGCGCGAAGCCATGCGGTCTGGGTAAAACGGCTCGAGCGCATCAGTTTTTTCCCCGACCCCGAGAAACTTGATGGGCTTGCCGGTGACACGACGCACGGACAGTGCCGCACCGCCGCGCGCGTCGCCGTCAGCCTTGGTCAGTATCACGCCGGTCAGGGGCAACGCCTCGTTGAAGCTCTTGGCAGTGTTCACGGCATCCTGTCCGGTCATGCTGTCGACGACGAACAGCGTCTCGACTGGATCGACTGCAGCGTGGATTGCGCGGATCTCGTCCATCATCTCGCGATCGACATGCAATCGCCCAGCGCTGTCGATGATGACCACATCCGTAGCTGATCTGCGTGCCTGCTCGACCGCCGCAAGCGCGATGTCGACCGGCTTCTGCTGCGCCGTGCTCGGAAAGAAAGTGGCCCCGACCGTCCCGGCCAGGATCCTGAGCTGCTCGATTGCCGCCGGCCTGTACACGTCGGCGCTCGCGACCATCACCGACTTGTGCTCGCGTTCGCGCAGGAAACGCGCGAGCTTCGCAACGGTCGTGGTCTTGCCGGATCCCTGCAGGCCCGCGATCAGGATCACTGCCGGCGGCCGCGTCGCAAGATGCAGGCTGTCGTTCGCCTCCCCCATGAGCACTACTAGTGCGTCGTACACGACTTTGATCACGGCCTGACCGGGAGTGAGGCTGGAGAGAACCTCCTTGCCGACCGCGCGCGAGCGCACGTCGTCGATGAAGGACTTTACTACCGGCAGCGCCACATCCGCCTCGAGCAAAGCCATACGTACTTCGCGCAAGGCATCGGTGATGTTCTCTTCGGTCAGCCGACCTTCGCCGCGCAGCTTCTTCAGGACCTGCTGCAGTCGCTGGCTCAGATTATCGAACATGGGCTGTTTCCTGTTTGTCCATGAATTCCTCCGTTGCTGCCACTTGATCCGCAATCCCTAGCGCCACATCTGCGGCGACTTTGCCCGGATCTAAGCGCAAAGCATGCGCGAGGGCCCCACGGAGGGCGCCGTCACTGAGACAGCGCGCCGTGCTTGAGCCCACCCGATACGTTAAACCACGAGCCCATGGTCCGCCCATGGGAACTTCACGCCGAAGGCGGCCAGAACCGCACCACACCCTAACCCGCCATCGACACTGCGCGCGAGCAGCTCGTGCCACCACGGCGAGCATCTCTCACGAACAAGGCAGGCACCGTCGGCAAACGGCTTTTTGGGTCAACAGGCGCAACCCGCGCCGGCAACACCAAGCAGTGCACGGAAGGGTGCACGCCGTGACACAATCCGCTCACGCCCTATCCGCTGCCGCGCACCCGGGCAAGGCACAGGCTGTTCGTGTTCCGTATCGTCCTCTTCAACGGCGGCATAAGCTGTGCCATGATGCGGCTTAAATAATTACATTATGATCAATTCTGCGATGAATTTGCTAGCCGCTGTCCTGTACCTGTGCGTCGGCGCCCTGCTGTGGCTCGGCCTAAGCCGTCCAGGGTCTGCCCGCGGCGCGGCACGCATGGGTATCTACGCGCTGGCGGTGGGGGCGGTCGCGGCGCATGCTGCAGTCCTGTACTCCGGCCTGATACACGAGGGTGGCCTGAACCTGGGCCTGACTAACGCCATCTCGCTGATCGCCTGGTCGGTCGCGGTGCTGTTCCTGATCGCCACCCTCACCCTCCCCATCGAGAGCCTCGGCATCTTCATCATGCCGGTGGCGGCAGCGACCGTCCTGCTCGACTGGCTGTCACCGCGCGGACAGCTCTTGGTCGTCACGGCTACACCCATGCAGTCGACGCATATCGTGATTTCACTGCTCGCCTACAGCCTCCTCAGCATCGCCGTGGTCCAGAGCCTGATGCTTGCCCTGGTCGAGCGCCACCTTCGCCGTCGCCGCCAGCCGAGCCGCTTCCTGCGCGCCCTGCCACCGCTTGAGACCATGGAAAACCTCATGTTCCAGATCATCACGCTCGGCTTTGTGCTGCTTACGCTAACCGTAATCAGTGGCGTGTTCTTCTCGGAACAGGTGTTCAACAAGCCGCTGGAATTCACTGATCATATCGTATTATCGATAATTGCGTGGGTGGTGTTCGCGGTGCTGCTCACCGGGCGCTGGCGTTTCGGGTGGCGTGGCCGCACCGCGATCCGCTGGACACTGGGTGGGTTCACGCTGCTCGCCTTCGCCTATTTCGGCAGCAAATTGGCGCTGGAAATTCTCCTGCGCCGCTGAGCGCACGTCGCAACCGCATCATGGATTGCCGTTGCGTTCGGGTCCGAAGGCGAATGTACTAGGTTCCCCGGGCCGCAAAAATCCGAGACCACAATTTGAACGATTCGCATATTGGTGAACTTCTTGCGGTCCTGGTGTTCCTGATTCTCCTTGCGGCGTTTTTCTCCGCCGCGGAGATCGGGATGATGACCCTGAACCGCTACCGTCTGCGCCACCTCGCCAACTCCGGGCATCGCGCGGCACGCATCGCGTCGCACCTGCTCGAACGCCCCGACCGACTGCTGGGCGTGATCCTGCTCGGAAACAATTTTGCCAACATCGCGGCAGCTTCCGTGGCCACACTGCTGGCACTGCGCCTATACGGCGCACCGGCCATCGGCATCGCCACCCTACTGCTGACGCTGCTGGTGCTAATCTTTGCCGAGGTGGCCCCTAAGACACTTGCTGCACTTTACCCGGAGCGCGTCGCGTTTCCGGTCGCATATGTGCTCAGTCCACTGCTGATACTACTGTCACCGCTGGTGTGGCTGGTGAATACAATCGCCAACGGACTGCTGCGGCTTCTCGGCTTTTCGATCCATCGCAGGACCGCAGACCAAATGAGCACTGAGGAGTTGCGCACGGTAGTGCGGGAGGCAGGCGCATTCATGCCGCAAAGCCACCAGCAGATGCTGCTCGCCATTCTTGAACTGGAGGACATGACGGTCGAGGACGTGATGGTGCCACGCGGCGAAATAGAGACCATCGATCTCGATTCCGACTGGGATCACATCGCGACGCGCATCATCGCCAGTCACTATTCACGCCTGCCGGTCTGCCACGGCAGCCTGGACAACATCGTCGGATTCGTGCATGTACGGAAGGTGTTGCTCCTGATGCGCGCCGGCGAATTCCAGCGCGACAACCTAGAGAAAATCCTGGAAGCACCGTATTTTGTGCCCGAGGGAACCCCGCTCGGAAGGCAGCTGCTGAACTTCCGCGAAGCGAAGCGCCGCATCGCGCTGGTGGTGAACGAGTACGGGGATCTCGTGGGACTCGTGTCGCTGCGGGAGATTTTGGAAGAGATCGTCGGCGAGTTCACTGCCCCGCTCCCGGGCATCACCGATGAAGTCCAGCTCCAGGACGACGGCAGCTATCTGGTCAGCGGCGGCATCACATTGCGCGACCTCAACCGGCGGCTCAAGTGGAACCTCCCTACAACCGGCCCCAAAACACTCAATGGTCTCATCACCGAGTATCTCGAGGACATTCCTGAGTCAGGAACCAGTCTGGCGCTGGAGGGTTACCAGATCGAAATCGTGCGCACACGCGGCACTGCCGTACAGCTGGCGCGCGTGCGTCCTAAGTTGGCAAAGACTGGCTCCGACACAGAAGCCAACCCTTGATACAGACCTCTGAGTAATCGTATTGAAAAGTTTTGCTCACACGAAAAACTGACCCTTGCCGGCACGCAAATACCGGATTGCGACCCTTGCAATGTTATTAAGGCGTAAGTGTTTTACTTAACCCGCTGCCGTACGATCTGCTCGAGGACGTGCAGCCAGCAATCGTCGTTAAGTCTGACGTGTGTCGGGAAGTCACAACCGAGGTGAACTGCGTTGCATGCGAGGGCCAGCGGCTTTGTTCAGTATAGATCAGGGCGTGCCTGCTCCGGCATACCGCGAGCCATCGGCCACGCCAATCGCTTCACGGGTCCTGCCAAGACCAGCCGACTGATCTTTTTGAAACCGGAGGCTTTCCGTGCACCCTGCCCCAAGAAACACTTGAAATTTTCGTGCCGGCAACTTAGCATCCGTCGCGCTGGTCGGCATCATTTTCCGGGACACACCAGCGGGCCTGATGCTAGGTAGCAGGACCCAAATCGCGGAAAAACGAGGCAGCCACGGTTTCTCCTGATCAACATTTGCAAACAGCCCGGTCGTTGTTGAGGACGGGCTAAGTTGTCGCCCCTCACTCTTGCGTATGCAGCCGTAGCGGGTGCGCTGCTGTCGGGCGTGGTGTCCTTGGCGGCAGACCGTTTCCCCGCAGCATTGCGCTTTGGCTCATTCAGCATTCTGGGTGCTGCCGGCGTCGCCGCAGTGGCGGCCGGCGTTGAGGAACTGCTGTCGGGCACGCGGATTACCTCTCAGTTACCCTTCGGCCTGCCGTGGCTCAACTGGCACCTGCGCTTGGACCCGCTCTCCGGGTTCTTCATGGCAATAGTTGGCATCGCCGTGATTGCGGTCAGCCTGTACGGACCGGGCTACGTGCGCGAGTTCGAGCGCCCCACACGTACCGCCGATCCCGCGCACAGCGACGGCGAATCGCACACACACCAGTCGCTGGCAGCGTTAGGGTTGTTTACCGGCATATTTGTGGCCGGCATGCTGGCAGTACTGCTGGCCGACGATGCCTTTGTCTTTATGATCTCGTGGGAACTGATGTCGGTATCGAGTTACCTGCTCGTCGCCTACCAGCACCACAATCCGGCCAACCGTCACGCCGCCTTCCTGTACCTCTTGCTCGCCGAAGTCGGTGCACTCGTGATCCTACTTGCCTTTGGCGTGCTCGCCGGATTTGGCGGCAATTTCACTTTCAGCGCGATGCGCGCCGCGCACCTCTCCCCGATTTGGGCGTCGGTCGCGTTCACGCTGGCACTGTTCGGATTCGGCATGAAGGCGGGCATGGTGCCACTGCACGTATGGCTGCCAGAGGCGCATCCAGCGGCGCCGTCCCACATCTCGGCGCTGATGAGCGGGGTAATGATCAAGGTGGCAATCTACGGGCTCATCCGCTTCGTTTTTGATCTGCTCGGCCAACCCCAATGGTCCTGGGGTCTGGCGACTTTGGCGATCGGCACCGCCACCGCCCTGCTCGGGGTACTGTATGCACTCACGCAGAATGACCTCAAGCGGCTGCTCGCCTACTCTTCCGTGGAAAACATCGGGATCATCCTGATGGGACTTGGCCTAGGCATGATCTTCATCGGCACCGGCCATCCGGCTCTCGCTGTCGTGGCGCTGCTTGCCGCCTTGTATCACAGTCTCAATCATGCCGTGTTCAAGACCCTGCTTTTCCTTGGTGCCGGGGCAGTACTCTACCGTACCCACGAACGCGATCTCGACCGCCTCGGCGGTCTGATCCGGCGTATGCCGGTAACCGCGTTCTTCGTCCTCATCGGTTGTCTCAGCATCGCCGCCCTGCCGCCCTTCAACGGCTTTGTCTCGGAATGGCTCACACTGCAGGCGGCACTGCAGGTGCCGGTTCTCGCCAGCGGCGTACTACGCTCCATTATTCCCATCGCGGCGGCGCTGCTGGCACTCACCACTGCTCTGGCGGCTGCCACATTCGTCAAGGTCTATGGCGTGGCATTCCTCGGCCAGGCGCGTACGCGCCACGTGGCGCACGCGCGTGAGGTCAGTCTGGGGATGCGCGCCGGCATGGGTCTGCTGGCGCTGCTGTGCATAGTACTGGGCGTGGTACCCACGCTGGTGATCCGCCTGATCGACCCGATCACGCAGCAGCTGCTGCAGCTCAGCCCGGCGGCCGCTACGGCCCGCGGGTGGCTATGGCTGACACCGGTCTCGCCGCACGTCGCCTCGTATTCCGCACCACTGGTGGTCGCCGCCATGGCAATCACCTTCGTCGTTGGCTACCTGCTGCTGCACCGCCGCGCCAGGAGCGCGCGCCGCAGCGATCCTTGGGACTGCGGCTTCGGGGGATTGAATGCGCGCATGCAATACACTTCCACCGCATTTGCGCAACCGATCCGCCGGGTGTTCGCTCCGGTGTGGCGGATCGACGAGCGCATCGAAAAGGTCCAGGCTTCTCCGACCCGCATTACCAGCGTGCGCCACCAGCTGCGCATCGGCGACTGGTCGTGGCTCGCGGCCTACCTGCCGATCGGCAATCTGGTTCTCGCGGCGGCCCGACGCGTCGGCCGCATTCAGACCGGCAGCATACGCATCTACCTCGCCTATTCCTTTTTCACTCTGCTGCTACTGCTATGGCTGATAACCTGAACGGCTGGCTGTTTGCCGCACTGCAGACACTGCTGTTCATCGGCGGCGCACCGCTGCTGGCCGGGTGGATCAAACGTTTGAAATGCCACTTGCAGAACCGCGCCGCTCCCTCGCTCTTTCAGCCCTATCGTGATCTCGCCAAGCTGTTCACCAAGGATCTGGTGCTGGCACAGAATGCGTCCTGGATCTTTCGGACGACACCGTACGTGGTGTTCGGTGCCATGCTGCTGGCGGCGTCAACAGTACCACTGGTGGCGATACCGCTTCCGACCTCCGCCATCGCCGATGTCATCGTCCTGGTGGGGTTTTTCTCGCTGGCGCGCTTCTTCCAGGCACTGGCGGGTATGGACATTGGAACGGCCTTTGGCGGCATGGGTGCGTCACGCGAGATGACAGTGGCATCGCTCGCCGAACCCGCGACGTTGATGGCGGTATTCACGCTCACCATGACCGCCTCCACGACCAATCTCTCAGTGGCGATGCAGCATATTCTGAATGCCGGCCTGGTGCTGCGCCCATCTTTTCTGTTCGCGCTGCTCAGTCTGGCCATGGTCGCAGTCGCGGAAACCGGCCGCATTCCGATCGACAATCCGGCGACCCATCTCGAGCTCACCATGCTCCATGAGGCGATGGTCCTGGAATACGGCGCCCGCCATCTGGCACTGATAGACTGGGCCGGCATGATCAAGCTCACGATCTATGCGGTCCTGATCAGCAATATATTCTTTCCGTGGGGGATCTCCCGGCAGCTTACGCTTTCCGGCCTGGTGCTCGGCACCGTGGCTGTGACCGCAAAGCTTGCACTCCTTGCAGTGCTGCTGGCGCTGTGGGAGACCGTGCTCGCCAAGATGCGTCTGTTCCGGGTTCCGCAGTTTCTGGGGTTTGCATTCCTATTGAGCCTGCTGGGAATTTTGATGCACGTGATCCTCGAGACTTCAGTGTGATTTCTGTCGACCACAGGAAACCAAAGAAACATGAATCTGCAGCCCGTTACCATGCATCTGACTGACCTAAGCCTTTTCAGCCAGGGCATCCTGGTGTCGGCCGCGCTGGTGCTGTTCACCTCGTTCGTGATGCTCGCCCAGGCACGCATCCAGCCGCTTATTTACACCTTCGCGTGGCAGGGCGTACTGCTGTCGGTCACAACGGCGCTCGTAGCACTGGTATCAGGCCATACGCACCTTTATATATCGGCACTGCTCACGTTCGTACTCAAGGCGCTGCTGATCCCGTGGATGCTTTACCGCCTGGTGCAGCGACTCCATATCCAACAGGATGTTGAAATCGTCTCCCATCCCTCACTCACGCTGCTGGGTGGCGCAGTGCTGGTGGTATTCTGCTACTACGTGGCACTACCAGTCGCCCAGCTTTCGACGCTGGTGACCCGCAACACGATCGCGGTAAGCATGGCAATCGTCCTGCTCGGTATGCTCCTTATGATCACCCGCCGAACCGCAGTAGCGCAGGTGATCGGATTCATGTCGATCGAGAACGGTCTGTTCTTCGCGGCGGTAGCCTCGACCTACGGCATGCCCATGATCGTTGAACTCGGTATCGCCTTCGACGTTCTGGTGGCGGCCGTGCTGTTCGGCGTGTTCTTCTTCCAGATCCGCACCAGCATCGACTCGCTCGATGTCGATCGCCTGAACCGCCTCTCGGAGCGTGAGGAATGAATCCCCTGTACCTGGTGCTGGGGCTGCCGCTCGGCGGCGGTCTGGTGCTCGCCTTGGTGAGGAGCCACCGCATCGCGGGCCTCATCAACGTAGCGGTCTCGACGGCAACCTGTGGCGCCTCCGTGTGGCTCGCCTTGAACGTGCTGGGCACCGGGCCCGAGCTGTCTCCCGACAAGCTGTTCTACATCGACGCCTTCAACGTCTATCTCGTGGCATTGACCGCGTTCGTCGGCATGACCACAGCGATCTTCTCGCGTCCCTACATGCAGCACGAGGTCGAGCGTGGCCGCGTCGGATCCCAGCGCATGCGGCTTTACCACTCCATGTACCAGGGCTTTCTGTTCGCGATGCTGCTCGCGCTCACGACCAATAACATGGGCGTGCTGTGGGTGGCCATGGAGGCCGCGACACTTACCACGGTGCTGCTGGTGAGCCTGTACCGCACCCCGGAGTCGGTGGAGGCCGCCTGGAAATATTTCATCCTGTGCGGAGTCGGCATCGCCCAGGCGCTTTTCGGAACGGTGCTGCTGTACTTCGCAGCTGAGCGGCGCCTCGGCGCCAAGCGCAACGATTCACTGCTATGGAGTGTTCTGCACACCCATGCTGCCCAGCTCGATCCTGCCGTGCTTGCAATCGCCTTTGTGTTCCTGCTGGTGGGCTACGGAACCAAGGTCGGACTGGTGCCGCTGCACAACTGGCTGCCGGATGCGCATTCCGAGGGCCCCACCCCCATGTCGGCGGTGCTATCGGGGCTGCTGCTCAATGTCGCGCTGTACGCGCTCGTACGCGTCAAGATGCTGGTGGACGGCTCGCTGCACACCGCGCTTGCGGGACACCTCATGATGGGGTTCGGCCTGCTGTCCTTCCTGGTGGCCGGTCTGTTTCTGCACCGCCAGCACGACATCAAGCGCATGTACAGCTATTCCTCGATCGAACACATGGGGCTGACGACCTTCGCTTTCGGCGTTGGCGGCGCGCTCGCCACGTTCGCCGCTCTGCTGCACATGACCGTGCATTCGCTCACCAAATCGGCGATCTTCGTCACTGTCGGCCATGCGGCACAGCTCGCCGGCACCCAACGCATTGAGCATATACGTGGACTTATCCGTACTCAGCCGGCGGTCGGCTGGGGACTGCTGGCCGGCTCTCTCGCGATCGCCGGCTTCCCGCCTTTCGGCGTGTTCATGAGCGAGTTTCTGGTACTTAACGCGACCATGAAATCCTGGCCATGGTTGACCGTACCACTGCTGCTGGGTCTCGCGATCGCGTTTGCCGGTCTGTTTCGCCACCTGCATCCCATGATCTACGGCACCCCGCCTGTGGGCCAGACCCGGGTTAAGGCCAACATGCTGCCGGTCATGGTCCATCTCGCGCTGGTGCTGTGGCTCGGTCTGTCGATACCGTTGTTCCTCGCGCACTGGTTCGAGCAGGCCACCCAACTCATCTCCGGGAGCCTGCCAGTGTGAAGCGCTTCGCCTGGCTCGACGCTTTCCTCGGCCGGCTCGTCGCCGAGGATGTGATGGTGCGGGAACAGCCGGCGGTTCCCGCCCTTGCTCCTGCCCGCACCATCAGCGTCGATGCAGATCACTGGGGAAAGCTCGGACAGGCCGCCAAGAACTGGGGTTGTCGCTGGGTCGCCTGCTGGGGCGAGGACCGCGGAGAGCACTTTCAGGTCCATACCTGTTTCGAAAAGGACCGCGGTTACCTGCTGGCGCGCACCGACGTGCGCCGCCTCACGCCCATATTACCCTCGCATGCGCCGTATTTTGCGGCGGCCGACCGCGCCGAGCGTCATCTTCAGGATCTCTTCGGTATCGTCTTCGGCGATCATCCCGACCCGCGTCGCTGGATCCGTCATCAGGCCTGGAAAGACAGCGAATACCCGCTGCGCAAGGATTTTCCGCTGGCCGGACACCCCCAGCCGCAGACACCGGCGGATAACGATTACAAATTCCTGTTCGCCCAGGGCAGCGGCGTCTACGAGATTCCGGTGGGGCCGGTGCATGCTAGCATCATCGAGCCCGGACATTTCCGTTTCCAGGCGGTCGGGGAGACCGTGCTTCATCTGGAGGAGCGGCTGGGTTACGTCCACAAGGGTACGGAAAAGCTGGCTGAAGGGCGTGACGCCGCGGGGCTGGCGCGCCTGGCGGCGCGCGTTTCCGGGGATTCCACCGTGACCCATGGCTGGGCTGCCTGCATGGCGATGGAAAAGGCGGCAGGGCTCGAGGTTCCGACGCGCGCGCTCGTTTTGCGGGCGATCATGGCGGAGCGCGAGCGCATTGCTAACCATCTGGGCGACATCGGCGCCATCTGCAACGATGTGAGCTTCAGCTTTGCCTTCTACCAGTTCAGCCGTCTGCGCGAGCTCTGGCAACGCATCAACCTGGAGATCTTCGGTCACAGGCTGCTGATGGACCGCGTCATACCCGGGGGCGTCACGGTGGACCTCGTGCCCGAAACGATCGCCGCCCAGCGTGCGCAGATTCGTGCCGTTCGACCGCAGCTGGATCGCCTTATGGACATCATCAACACCAGCCCCACGGTCGAAGACCGCCTGATTGGCACTGGCAAACTCAGCCACGAGGTGGCTGCCGAGTTCGGCGCTCTCGGCTACGTCGGGCGGGCAAGTGGAGTCGACCTGGATGTGCGCCGCGATTCACCCTATGCCCCGTACGACATCCTGACGGTCTCAGTACCGATCCTTCATGGCGGCGACGTCGCGGCGCGCGTGCGGGTACGGGCCGATGAGATCCGCAACTCGTTTGTGCTGATCGAGACACTGTTCGACAAGCTCATGCCGGGACCGACGTGTGCGCCCTGGGTGCCGCCTGCGCCCGACTCCCACGGACTGGGTCTGATCGAAGGATGGCGCGGCGAAACGCTCGCCTTCGTGCGCTTCGCCGATGACGGGCGCATCGCGCGCTATTACCCGCGCGATCCGAGCCTGATCAACTGGCCGCTGCTCGAACATCTGATTCAGGAGAACATCGTGCCGGACTTTCCGGTATGCAACAAATCGGTAAATGGCTCGTATTCAGGCAATGATCTGTGATGGACGCACCGCTCCCGTGCGCCGCTTGGGCATGAAGATGGTGACAAAATCCGCAACAGCGGAACGCGAGGTTTCGGATCCATGCTGAGAATTCTCGGAAAAGTGCAGCGTATCGGCATTATCACCGAGCGCCTGTCGCCGTGGGACGATCCGGCACTGAGCCAGGTTGGCGACCGGCTGAAGGCGGCGGTAGGCGAACGCTTCCGTGGAAGTCTGGCGATCCGCCAGGTGGATGCAGGCTCGTGCAACGGCTGTGAACTTGAGATCCAGGCGCTCAACAATCCATACTACGGCATCGAACGCTTCGGCGTGCATTTCGTCGCCAGCCCGCGTCATGCCGACATGCTGCTGGTAACCGGGCCGGTGTCGCGACACATGGAAGAAGCCTTGCGCCGGGTGCACGCAGCCACCCCCGACCCCAAGCTGGTGATCGCTATCGGCGACTGCGGCGCCAACGGCGGCGAATTCGGCGTCAGCTATGCCTGCGCCGGTCCCGTGTCGAAGGTGGTTCCGGTGGACGCGGTCATCACCGGCTGTCCGCCCACGCCGCTTGATCTCATGCGTGGGATACTCGAAGCCATCGGTGCACGCAAGGATTGTAGATCGTTCGTCCAGGTTTGACCAAAGCAACTCATCACTAGCCGTGTGCTGGATTCCCGCTTCATTTGAAAAGCGGGTTTCGTTCCGGTCCGGTGACCAGCTCCTTCCTCGTCACAGGCATGACGCCATGCAGTCCGTATCCGCAGACAGCGTTCCGGCATGACAGGCAGCGAGGCGCAACCACGGGCCGAAGGATGCCCCCGGTTATCCACTGTCCTGCGGCGTCGCCATGCGGCGCAGGTATGCCTGCGCGCGTTCCACAACTTCCTGCGGCAGCCCGTTTTTCCTGGCTATGACAAGCCCCAGAGAGCGTCCGGTCGTGCCGATCTGCAGTTGATAGGTGGGTTGCAGCCGTGCTTCGTCGAACGCCATCGACGCATTGGTCAACCAGTCATGGTGTGCGGCGAACGCCTTGAGCGGCGCGAGATGGGTTGTCACGATGCCCTGAACATGCCGTGCGGCAAGTTCATCCAGTACCGCCATGGCCAGAGCCGCGCCCTCCTCCGGGTCGGTGCCGGTGCCAAGTTCATCGAGCAGCACCAGCGTGCCACGGCCGGCATCGCGCAGGATGCGCTTGAGCGCTTCCACATGGCCGGCAAAGGTGGACAGATGGTGATAGAGGCTCTGCGGATCGCCGATGTCGACGATCACTCGGCTGAAATCGCCGATGATGCAATCGCCGTCAGCCGGAATGTGCAGCCCGCAATGTGCCATGGTCACCAGCAAACCGATGGTCTTGAGAACCACAGTCTTGCCACCGGTATTCGGACCGGTAATGATCAGCATGGGCTGGTGCGCATCGAGCGTCACGCTCAGGGGCACCGGGCGAGGTCCTTGGCCGCCGGCGAACTGCAGCAGCAGTGCCGGATGATAGGCCCGATCGAGCTGTATTCGCGGAACATCGACCATCTGCGGCGCATGTGCATTGAACTGCGCACTCAGCTTCCCCGCGGCCAGGGCCAGATCGATCCAGGTCAGAGCGTCGAGCATCCGGCCGAGGACGGCGAGATGACCCCGCAGAAACTCGGTCACCTCGCGCAGCAGCGCCTGGATCTCGACCTCCTGTTGTCCGGAAAGCGCCTCGGCGCGGTTGTTCCGGGCAATAACTTCCATCGGCTCCACCAACTGATCGCCCCTGCCGCCGGACGTCCCGCGGCGTACGCCACCGATGCGCTCGACCTGGCCTGGCGCGACCGCCAGCATCGCGCGCCCGCCCTGCCAAACGATCTTGTCCGCGGACACGGCGGCGCCCTCAAGGTCCGGACGCTGAATACGTGCCGTAAGCACAGCGACGACATCCTGGCGCAACACCCTGATCTGCTCGGCGAGCTCACCAAGCCGTGGACTCGCATCTTCACGCACACGTCCCGAGGCGAGAATGGTGCGGTCCAGCCGTTGCACCACCGGCAGTGGCGGATCCAGATGCTCTAAGGGGCCAGGATAAAGACCAGGATGCGCCGCTACCGCCGATCGCAGGCCACTGATCGTCGCAAGCACCTGCCGCAGGTTGCGCAGTGCCGTGCCTGACAGAGCCGTTCCGGACTGGGATGCCTGCCGTAGCGCTGCGCGTACGTCCGGAACTTCCGTGAGCACTGGCGCTTCGCCTGCATCGAGCGCGACACGCGCCGCCGTGACCGCCGCAAGCATGGCACGCGCTACGCTTAGCTCGGGAGCCGGCTCGATGTGCCGCGCGGCCTCCGCGCCATAGGGTGTGGACGTCAGCTTCTCCAGCAGCCGTCGCACTGCCTCGAACTCAAGGGCCTTCAGGTCGCTTTGCATGGTTCCGTCCCCCCGCGGCGGCGCACGGGCTGCCAACCCGATCAGCAGATTCAGCGGTCAGCGGATTTTCTTTTCGCCACGTCGTCGCGCACATAAACCGGCAGCGCACGCTCAGCCGGTAGTGCTTCGCCTGCGACAAACCCGGCCGCGCCGAGAATGGCGACATCGCGCGCATGCGGAAAGCACTGCGGTGTCCAGCCGATCACCTGATCCGGCCAGCGCGCCAGCAGCCGCTCAGCGTACAGATCCCAGCCACTGCCTGCACCCCACCATCCCGACCCCTGAGGATCGGGGAAGTCCGCCGGTGCGGCGACGAGCTCGTCGCCCACGAGACGCGGACGCAACTGCGCATCCCGCACATAAATCCCCCAGTACACCTGGTTCATGCGCGCATCCATCGCCACCAGCACACGCTCCTGCGTCGTGCCCTGAGCAAGCGCCGCCAGAGACGAAACCGGAACGACAGGCAGGTCCGCGGCGAACCCCAGGCCCTGCGCAACTGCAGCGCTTATGCGCAAACCGGTGAAGGATCCGGGACCGCGTCCGAAAGCCAGAGCATCGAGACCCGCCAGCCGCAGGCCGGCATCGCCCAGCAATGCGTCGATCATGGGCAGGATGCGATGTGAGTGCTGTTCGCCAAGCTCGAAGCGTTCGTGCACCCGCCCATCGTCCCAGAGGGCGACAGAACAGGCTGTCGTGGAGGTATCCAGAGCCAGAATCTTCAAGAGCGGTTGTCGCTGGTGGTGCGGTCCATGATATCACGCACACTTGCCGCAGGCAGCGGCTACCCTCACGATTTGCGGGCAAGCTCCCTGCGGTCGTTCAGGTAGAGCCACCCCTTGACGACGCGGTAGATCACCCATACGCAGGTGCCGAGAAGAATGAAATAGCCGACGACAAAGAGGAAGCTGGCGATGCCCAGCACCATCAGCACCACCGCTACCCAGAACGTGCGTATTTGCCAGCGGAAATGGGACTCGATCCAAGTGCCGGCAGTATCGGGCAGTTTGACGTAATCAATGATCACCGCGACGACCAGGCAGACCGGCAACACCAGGCCCAGCGCCTGCAAAACGTAGACGGCCGTGGCCAACCTGACCAGGCGCTTCATCTCGCCGTTATCACCAGCGTCCTTCGGCACATCCTCGGTCACCACCGGCCCCCTTTTAGCGTCATCACGAGTAAAGCCTCATCCCGGTAGCGCTGCCTGCCACGTGACCACACCCGGCCTTACAGCGCCGCTCCTTCACCCGGGAACCGCCGGCGGAATATGGTATCCCGGACGCTACCGGTATTCACGGTCGCGCGTCAACAGATCGACGCGTCTGCCGAAATAATACCGAATCCCGACCATGAAGGTGTTGTTCGTGACGGTCTGGTGCCGCCTCGTGTAGGTGAACCACAGACCCGAGGAGTTATCGAAGAATTGCGGCTGATATTCGACCCCAAGACTGTAGGTGTTTTTCAAATCCTGCCCATAGGACGACAAATCGACGCGTAGGATGTTCGTGGGATACCAGCTGCCTGTCAGGCTGTCGCTGTTGAACCGGTCCACTGAGCTGAACCGAGTCTGGTTCCACGAAAACCCGATCGTGAACCGGGACAGATAGTACTCGGTGGCGGCGACTAGATTCTTCGCGTCAAGCTTTTCGCTGCCGCTGTTGAGAAAAGTCGACTCGCAATGTGCCATGGCCTTCCCCTCGCCGTAGCCAGCGCTAATCCGGCCGACGGACGGATCGCGTACAAACAGGTCCGCGTTCAACCCTTTGTCGATCATGGTGCAATTAGGCAGGGAACTCGCTAAGGTCAGGCCACTGCCCTGGGACGCGAAGTTCGCCGCAAGACTGTAGCGGGCATAGGACCCGGAGACCGAGGCCCCGAGATAGCCGGCCAGCGGGAACGTAATACTGCCGTCGACGGCGTTGACGCGGCTATCGCTGCCGCCAACCGTATTGATGTCCCCGGACTCATAACCGAGCTGATAATTCGTTGCTTTCACGGCCGGCGGATCGGCGAGCGCGCTGCCGCCATACACCAGGAGCAGGCCGGCGAGAAAAAGGCGTTTCATGGGTTGTCTCGTTATGGGCACTGTAACTGGGACGGCGACGGCTCAATCACGATCTGGCTGCTGCCCGCGATAAACAACGTGCCGCCATCGGGGCTGATGGCCATCTTGATCATTCCACCGGTACCGGGGCTGCTGGTCAGCGTCAGCCCCGTCCCGACCTGGGAAAATGCGCCACCACCGGGGCTCGTGGCCAGATTGAAAGTCAGTATCTGTCCGCCGTTGCTCGAATCGAATGTGTAGGCGCAGCTTGCATCAGGGTTGACGACCACGGCGAGCGTCGTGCTGGGCAGAGTGCCAAGAAAATTGAAGCCGTTACCGTAGACGTTTGTCCCGTTGAGCACGATATGGGTCGCAGACCGGTCAAGCGCCGGAGCGATCGAATTCTGAATGGTCGAATTGTACGCATTGATCGCCGCACTGGTGGCGGCAAAAGTTTCGGAGGCGGCAGTGTACTGGTAGGCGTCGGGTACCGTGGCAGCGGAAGCGTCTCCCTGTTCCAACGCAATGATTGATCCGTCGGCAGAGGCACCAGGGGTCGCGTTATCGAGACTGGGCGTGGTCGATGACTGAGTAAACGCCGGGCTGCGCGCGGCATACAGATAAAGTGGCGTCGCAGTGCTGACCAAAAGCCCGTTCCCGGTCGTGATGATGGCATTGCCATCGTTGGCCACCGCCAAGTTCTTGAAGTTGACTCCCGCGGGCGCCAGGGTGGGGTTGGGCGTGGGCGTGGTCAGCGGTGAAAGTAAAGCCGGATCGAGCTGGATCAGCTGCTGCTGGGACAGTGCCAGCAGCTTATTGCCGTCCGTCGACAGCGCGATGTCGGAGAGGCTCGTGATGGGCTCAGGCGTATTGGAAGTCCAGCTCCCCGACCCTGGCACGTAGGCGTAGCGCAGCACCTCAGGGCCCGAGGGTGTGTTGTTCACGGCCAGCAGCAGTGCCTGCCTCTGCGCATCGTACAGCAGCTGTTCCACCTCCACCCCGGTGGTGCCGGTCGGATAGGGGAGCGTCGTGGCAGCATAGCTCGGCCCCTTGACGACTACCAGGTTGGCCTCGGACTTGATAGTGGTTCCCGGGCTACTCGGGGCAACGATCTCAACCGAGTAGGTGCCGGCCGGCAGCGCCGAATAGCTCGCCTGGATCTCGGTGTCACTCGTGACGCTGAACGAGCTGGCCGAACTACCGTTGAACGTGACATTCTGCACCGGAAACTGCTCGAAGCCCTGGCCACGAATGATTACCGTACCACTAGCAGTGGTGTTCGGCGCAACGAACGTTCCGACATAAGGCGCGACATAGCGCACGATCGGCGGGATACCATAGGTGGCAGTGATAACCTGCGAATTGCCCGAAACCAGCTGGCTACAGCTGGGATTCCCGCAGCTGTAGCCGGTTACGGTGATCGTACCGTGGAATACCCCGGCGCCGAGGGAGCTGGGTGATGCAGGATCGACGACGATCTGCGCCGTGTTGCCCGACAGGGTGTAGGTGGCGTCGGCGATGGCGCTTCCGCCATGCAGAATCGCGATCGACACGGTGCCGGGGCTGACACTGGCACTGACGGTCTGAGAGGCTGGCGTCGGATCGTCCGGGCTGGCGGCGAAAAAGTTGATGCTGTTGGTGGAAACGCTGGCAACCGGTTGCTGGTTACCGGTACCGCATGCCGACAGTGCGGCAACGATCCAGAGAAGCGCGACGGCACGGATGAAACGGACGGCGAAACGCACACTCTCCCCCTTGCATGATGAGGCATGACTGCAATTCAACCTGGATCGCAGCCAGCAGGCCCGCGGCATCCGCTATCGCAGGTCCCGGCAAACCGTGCGCCCGCTGTTTTCCGGAACGCGGCGGAAGCAATGGACCTTGCCTTCCACCATCGATGGCTGCACCGCGCATCCGCGCACGCGGGGAAGCGCTACCCCGACTCGCCCGACGGCGCGGGTCCGGCTCGGCACCTCCGTGTTCGCCACGGTTGGTCTACGATCCATCGACCCACCGGCAATTTTGCGGAGCCGCATTGTACCTAAGGCCGCAAGGAAAGTCATAAGGTTCAGGAACTCCCGGTTCAAGACGGGCGCCGGTTTGACGGCACATGGCGGCAGGTCTCATGGGGGATACCACCCGCCCAGGAGCTTGCTGACCGAGCGACGGCGAAGTCGGCTCCGTAGCAGCGGCTGAGGCCAACCCAGAGTCCGCCTGATCATCCGTCTTTGCGTTCCTGTGGGTCTTTGGTGGGGAACCAATGTTCCAGCATTTTTGCAGCCCACTGCTGTCCACCGAGTCCGAAGGCCAACGCCGCTGCGAGCACGACCCCGGTGAGCAGAATAAGGAAGCTTTGATGAACCAGCTGCGTTTCGACCTGTACCTGTTCGAGCGCCATCAGCACGACAAATACCAGAACCGCATAGCGCGCCAGCTGCCCCAGCAGCTCAGCGTCGGCGACGCCGACGTTCTTCCCGTAGGCAGTGATGGTCCGGTCGACGAATCGGGCGAAATAGCCGCCGAAGGCAAGGATCAGCACTGCCAGGATCACGTCCGGAATGAACAGCGCGACGCGCCCCACGACTTCCGTCACGTGCGTGAGGCCAAGGCTGTTGAACGCGATCATAAGCGCTGCCAGAATCACCAGCCAGTACAGCAGCAGCACCAGTACTCCACTGGTATCGGTTGCTATGCCGCCCTGCCGCAGGAAACCGTCGATCCCGGCACGCTCCGTGAGGATATGAAAGTTGATCGCGCGAAGCCCCTTGGCCACCGCGAGGCGCAGCAACTTCGCCAATAGCCAACCGACCAGCAGGATGACGATTGCAAGTACCAGCTTCGGCAGCAACGCCCCGGCCTGAGCCAGGAACGTGCGCACCGGTTCCAATGATATGCCTACTGTTACCATGACACCCTCCTATCGCTTCAGCGTCGTCGTTTACAAAGTGATTCGTGCGTGATATGTGCTTTGCACATCCTGCTCTTCCAAAGGTCCGCAGCATCAAAGCGAAATGGGATGCACCACGCGCGGTCAGCCCGGCGAATCAATCCTGGCGGAATCTTTACTTCAAGACGGCGGGAACGCCTGGGCTATTTTGGCGGACCCAGGAGATCCGAGATTCCGCCCAAGGCAAAGGATATCCGTTCCGGCCGTTGATCCAGATCCCTGCGCAACCCATACAGGGCCTGTTCAAGCTCGAACATGTCCAACAGTCCCGGCATACCGCTCTGATCTCCCAGCAGTCCGGTGTCGCGGGTCGTCTCAGTATAGGCTTGAAGAAAAGTGCGCCGCGCCCCCTGCTCCCAAGTCCGAAGCAGCGGTTCAAGCGAACGCGCATCTTCGGGACGTCCAGGCGTTCCGGCCAGAAGCGCCGCGGGGCACACTTCGGACAACGAGCGCAACATGCTCGCCACATCCCACAGCGGCGAATGCTTTCCGCGATACTCTGCACGCATCCGCGCCGCTCCGCCTTCGAACCCAATAATAAAAAAGTCATTCTGCGCCAGCAGAACCTTGGCCAGGCGGAGGTCACCGTGGAGTCGCGTCTTCAGACCGTTCGACGGCGTGTGGCCAGCGGCGTCAATGCGCTGCAGCAGCTCGGCGCGCCGGTCCAGGATGGTTCGCGCCTGTTCACGGACCTCAGGGGCCAGCGCCATTTGTTGTTGCGCCAGCTCTTCGAGCGCAGCCGTTAACGCGGCACGCGCATCCACCACCCAGTCCTCCGGATCCTGGCGTCTTATGGGTTCGGCGGCAAACGCCGGGTCGTCGCCATGCGCGGCCAGCGCCAGATGCAGCTCGCCGGTGCGGCGCCCAAGCACGCTTATGAGGGAGTAATAGGCGCCATGCGTCTCTGTCTCCATCGCCGCGGCCCTTGCCAAACCGCGTGTGCGCTCCTGCTCAAGAAAGCGTTCCAGGTAGGAAAGCGTATAACTCCAGCCATCCCCCTGGTTCTCAACGAAACCCTGGATCACGGCGAGCGTCGCGACCACGCCATCATCACCGGTATACACGACGTGGCCGGCAAGCGGCACGCTATGCGTGAAATGCGCCACTTCCCCGAGAAAGCGGCAGAACTCGATCTCCGGGTGCAGTCCGGCCCGCAGGCGGCGATAGGCCCTGAGAAACAGTCGGCTGCCGAAACGCACCGCGGTGTGGCTACCTCTCGTGCCTAGTGCCGACACCGGCAATTCCTCCAGTGCTACCGTGCCCTTGGTTTTCTCGAAAGCAGCCGCCGGCACAAACCGGATGGTGCCCGCGGTGCAGCGAAGCTGCTCGCGCCGGCCGGTCGCGGCCACCACGGCGCGGCAGAAGCTGTCGTCGGAAAAAGCATCAGTGAGCACACCAGTACTCGCCTGCTGGCGCACGCGCGCCAGCGTCACGGATGACAGACTGCGGTCGCGCATCTCGTCGCTGTCCCAGAGCAGCGCAAACGGGGCAAAATACGTCTCGACCAGGCCGCCACCCGCCTCGATCCGCAGCATCGTCACCAGCCATTTCGCCGGATCCCCGCCCCATTCGGCATTGTCGGCGAGCAACACGCGCTCGGGCGTCTGCTCTTTCAATCCGAACCAGCGTTGGGTTGCGACAAACTTCGGGAACACTTCGATCTCGAGTTGGGTGCGCAGCTTTTCGGCCATGCGTATGCGCCAGGGTACGACCCGGTCGCGGAACAGGCTGTGCAAGCCGTCGAACAGCACCAGCACCGGAAGCTCTTCGATCGCGAGCCGTTGCTCGTGCCATGCGGGCACTTCCGCATCCTTTACCAGCTGAAACCAGTAGAACCCGTGTCCCGGAAGCGTCAGCAGATAGGGCAAACTGCCGACCGGAGGAAATGCGGTGCGCCCCATGAGCTCCAGCGGAACGCGTCCGCGATATTGCGCCAAGTCGAGCTCCACTGGCTGGGCTGAGCGTGCGAGGTTCGCGACACACAAAATGGTCTCGTCGCCATATTCGCGCAGGTACGCGAGGATCTTGCGGTTTCCGGGCCGCAAAAACTGAAAACGCCCACGCCCGAACGCCCGGTAGTTCCGGCGGACGCCGAGAGTGCGGCGCATCCAGTTGAGCAACGATGAAGGATCACGCGACTGTGCTTCGACGTTGACTGCCTCGTACCCATACACCGGGTCCATGATCGGCGGCAGAAACAGGCGCTGCGGGTCGGCGTGCGAAAAACCGGCGTTGCGGTCCGGACTCCACTGCATGGGGGTACGCACACCGTTGCGATCGCCGAGATAGATGTTGTCACCCATGCCAATCTCATCGCCGTAATAGATAATCGGCGAGCCCGGCATCGATAGCAGCAGGCTGTTCATCAGCTTGATCCGGTCAATGTCGTTGTCCATGAGCGGCGCCAGCCGGCGGCGGATGCCCAGGTTGAGGCGCGCACGCGGATCGGCCGCGTACATCTGGTACATATAGTCACGTTCCCGGCTCGTCACGGTGGCCAGCGTGAGTTCATCGTGGTTGCGCAGAAAAACTGCCCACTGGCAATTTTCCGGGATGTCCGGGGTCTGCTTGAGAATTTCCACGATTGGATGACGGTCCTCCTGCGCGATCGCCATGTACATACGCGGCATTAGCGGAAAATGATAGGCCATTTGGCACTCGTCGCCATCGCCGAAATAATCGCGCACATCCTCCGGCCACTGGTTGGCCTCCGCGAGCAGCATGCGTTCGCGGTAGCGTGCGTCGATCTCGGCGCGCATCTGCCGGATTACGGCATGCGTTTCCGGGAGGTTCTCGTTGCTCGTCCCCTCGCGCACGCACAGGTAGGGCACCGCATCGAGCCGCAATCCGTCCACCTCCTGGTCCAGCCAGAAGCGCATCACCCGTGTCATCGCCTTCACCACGTGCGGGTTATTGTGATTAAGGTCCGGCTGATGGGAAAAAAACCGATGCCAATAATAGGCCTGCGCCACCTCATCCCACGCCCAGTTGGATTTTTCCGTGTCGCTGAAAATGATGGGCGTTCCAGAAAACTTCTCATCGCTGTCGCTCCAGACATAGAAATTGCGCTTGGGCGAGTCCGGTGGCGCGCGGCGCGCGGCCTGAAACCAGGGATGCTGGTCAGAAGTGTGATTGATCACGAGCTCGGTGATGATGCGAAGCCCGCGCTCGTGCGCCGCCCGCACGAAATTGCGGAAATCGCGGCGCGTACCATAGGATGGATGAACGTTGTGATAGTCGGATATGTCGTAGCCGTCATCGCGCATCGGAGACGGATAGAAAGGCAGCAGCCACAGCGTGTTCACACCCAGGTCGCGAAGGTAATCGAGTCTGCACGTTAACCCCGGGAAGTCACCGATACCGTCGCCGTTGCTGTCAAAGAACGCCTTGACGTGCAGTTCGTAGATAACCGCATCCTTGTACCAAAGTGGGTCATCGACCGTCACTATCTCGGGCGCTGTGCGCTGCTGTTCCACGGCGAGTCTCCGCCAACGTCGTTACCGGTCTTGCCCCAGCCAGTATCGCTACATGCACTGCTGCGGCCCAATCGGTGGATGAAAGGCAACCGGTTTGCCCGGACTGCACGCGGCGCCTCATGCCATCGGTAACCGAATGGCCGCGTACGGCGGCTTTGCAGCCGGAAGTTCTCTGGTTCGACTCTGGCTGGTCCGACAGCGTTAATGATCCACGCTTCGAAACCTGCGGCCCGTCTTGCGCTGTAAAGTTAAACAGCGCGAGCGCCCACTGTCAGCGCAATCGTCGGTGCGCTGGCGGGCCACCACCCGGGATCTGCGCACCTGCCAATCTAGCCTACTCCGACACATCGATCAAACCCGCTGCGCGCGTAGTGCCAACCTCGGAATGCACGCGCACCAGCAGCGCCACTGGAAAGCGTGCGAATATTCGCGCAGCACGCAGCCACCACCCGCCGCGTCGCTGCTCGGCGGTAAGAATATCACCGGTGAACACGTTCTCGTAATCGCCGGGCGCAGGCGCTTCGATGTCGGTATCGAGCCATACTTCCGCGCCGAGCGGCAGCCGCTCGCGCTCCCCTGTGAGCCTCGCAATCCAGCGCGGCGCCACCGTGACCGTGGTCGCTGTTTTGCCGCTGCGCGCAAATGCGCAAATATGCTCCGCCCGCGCGCCGCGCGGCAAAAGCGCCAAGTAGTCGCCCGCCTGGAACACGTCCGGGTGGCGATTCCTCACCTCCAGAGCACGCCAGATAACATACAATTTCGCGCGCCCGTCCTCCCAGGTATTGAGCAGCAGACGAGCGCGTGCCGCAAGCACATTGCCGCTTCCCGCCGCAAGCGACTTGAGCTGCTCCAGCAGCCGGCGGCGGCGATCATAATCGACCGGCCGCCGGTTATCCGGGTCGACAAGATTCAAGTTCCAGATCTCGTTGCCCTGGTAGATGTCGGGCACGCCCGGCGCAGTGAGTTTGATCAGCGACTGCGACAACCCGTTCAGCATGCCAAACAGTGCAACGTGCTTGGAGAACTGCGCAATGTCAGAGCGGAAGGCGCTTTTTCCTGCGGGGTCAAAAAGTGCCCGCACGAACGCGAGCACGGACCCTTCGTATGCCGCATCGGGATTGATCCAGCTTGTGTGAACCTTGGCCTCGCGCACCGCCTTGAGCATGTAGCTTTCGATGCGATCCTGAAATTCCGAGAAGCCCGGTATGCCCGGCACCTCAACCGGCCAAACGCCGACCAGCGTCTGGTACAGCAGATATTCGTCTTCACGCGCAGGCGCGCTGCGGTCGTCAAGCGTGCGCCTGGCAGCGGCGTTGAGGCGGCTCCACCGGCTGATATGGGTACGCCACGTCGCCGGCAGCTCGGACAACACGTCGATGCGGGCGCGTACATCCTCACTGCGCTTACTGTCGTGGGTGGACGTGGACAACAGCGCGTGCGGCCAGTTCAGACGCCGCTCGCGATTGGCCTGATGAAATGCCGCCATCGAAAAGCCGAAGCGGCGTGGATCATCCCCGACCTCATTGAGCGCAATGAAACGGCTGTAGGCGTAGAAACTCGTGTCCTCCACGCCCTTAGCCATGACCGGCGCCGTGTACTGCTGAAATTTCATCACGAAGTGCAACTGCGCGTCGCGCCGTTCCGCCGCTCGCGACCCGACCTTCTCCAGCAGCAGGATCTGGCGCAGGAAAGTGAAGATACTGATGTCGGCTGCAGGACTGCGTTTCGTCGCCTCGGCAGTGGCCTGTTCGACACAGCGCCGGTCCTCCGCCGAGACGCCGGCAGCCGAAATATAGGTACGGTACACGGGGAAACAGGCGATTACTTCCATGAGTGCGTAGCGCAACGCGTGCAACGTGTAGTCGCGCGTGTGCCGGTCACCCTCTGATATCTGGTCTAGAAGGTTGGCCAGCACCAACAATTCGCCCGACATTAGCGTGCGCATAACGAGTTTCTTGTTTTCGTGCAGCAGCTCGGTGAAATCGTCAGCACGGCCAGTGAACCGTTCGTAAAGTCCGGTCAGCATGGGGCCGGCATCCGGGTAGACAAATAGGCCGTTCATCTGCGCGGAAAATTCGTAGCCAGTGGTGCCATGCACCGGCCAACCGGAACGCAGCCGCTCACCCGCTGCCAGGATCTTTTCCGCGACGGTATAGACCGACGGACCCTCGCTGCCGTCGTCGGCCACGGTCGCTCCACGTAGCGTCTGGAAGTAATTTTGTGGGTCGAACAGGCCGTCTGGATGGTCGATGCGAAGCCCTTGCAGTTTGCCGGTACTGAGTAGTTCTGCGATGAACCGGTGTGTCGCATCGAACACCTCTGGACGTTCCATGCGCAATCCGGCAAGGGTATTGATGTCGAAGAAGCGCCGGTAATTAATCTCATCCGACGCAACCAGCCAATGCGCAAGGCGGTACGCCTGCTGCTCAAGAAGCTGGTGCAATGCATTCAAACTGGCGGGCTGAAGCGGATCGCCGTTGACCGTAGCCACCGCCACGGCGATCTGCTCGGCGATCTCCGGCCACTCCCGGCACAATGCTGCGAGTGTGCGCTTGTGCGCAGTGATTGCTTGCGACCTTGCGCTGCTGCGCTGCGCCGCCGTCTCCCCGCGCGCCGGGAGCTCCTCGAACGCGGTGATCACCGCCTGCAGCGGCTTGCGTCCAGCGGACCCATCCGGCAGAGAATTCGCCACAGCCTGCAGAACCAGCGGATAGGTCTTTGGATCAACCGGAAAGTAATGCTCGTGATAAGCGATGCCGAACCGCCCCAGCCCAGCGTCAAAACGAAGCGTGAGCAGTCCCTTCTCGAGAACCGTGCCGTAATGGTCCTCTAGGAACGGCAGCAGCAGCTTACCCCGCAGTTCAAGTTTGGCCGGGCGCCAGTCGATGTCAAAATACGACGCGAATACCGAGGCCTCCCCGTTTTCCAGCACGTCGAGCCACCACAGGTTGTCCGCACCACCCACCCCCATGTGATTCGGAACAATGTCGACAATCAGTCCCATATCATGCTCCTGCAACACCGCCACGAAGCGCTCAAAGTCCTCGCGCGTGCCAAGTTCCGGATTGAGATCGTTATGGTCGACTACGTCGTAGCAGTGGCTGCTTCCGGAGCGTGCCCGCAAGATGGGCGAGACGTAGCAGTGACTTATGCCCAGGTCGCGCAGATACGGAACCACTTGAGCGGCCTGAGCAAACGTGAAGTCACGATTAAGCTGCAACCGGTAGGTGGCAAGTGGAATACGTGGCACGCTCATGCCAGCGTCTCCGCATCCGCGGCGTCAAGAAACCAGACGACCGACCAAGGCGGCAGCGTGCGGGCACCGGCCACCACATCACCAACGGAAAAGATCACCCGCCCCGACGGCCATTCCCCGCTCGGCACGGGCTCAGCGCTGAGATTCACGATGCACGCGAGCACACTGCCGTCGGTAAGCATCCAGCGCAGGTTCAACGCTCCAGCGCCCAGAAGCCAGAATCGCCCGCAACCGCCGCGAAGCCGCGCGATGCGTGGGACGATCTCGCATCGCCGAAGCATGAGCAGCTCTTTGTGCCACTGCCACCACCGGCGGCCGGCGCCGCTGTCAGGTGCGCGCCAGTCGAGTTTCGCCCTTTCAAAAGTGTGTGCATCGTTCGGATCGGGAATGAGCGCGCGCGCCTCCGGATTTCGAAACGCCGGAATATGCGCGAACTCCTCGCGCCGGCCGCGCGTCACCGCAGCCGCCAGCTCGTCAGAAAAATCGCAGAAAAACGGAAATGGCTCGGCCGCCCCCCATTCCTGCCCCATGAACAGCAGCGGTGGCGACGGCGCGAGCAGAAGCACTGCCGTGGCCGCGCGCACGGCGGCTTCGGGTGCGAGCCGCGTGATGCGTTCGCCGAATGCCCGATTGCCGACCTGATCGTGAGTCTGAAGCGCCGAGACAAATGCAGTGAGCGGGACTCCGGCCGACGGTTCGCCGCGGCGCACACCGCCGCGATGAAGCGACGGCTCGCCCTGGTAGGAAAACCCTTCAGTCAGACAGAGGCCCAGATGACGCGCTGGCGAATCGGCATAATCCTCGTAGTATCCGGTGTGCTCGCCGGTGATGAGCACGTGCAAGGCATGATGAATGTCATCATTCCACTGCGCGGCATACCCGCCTTCGCCGCAAGCGGAGTCGCGCGAAAGGTACCGCACCTCGTTTCGATCGTTCTCGAGCATCAGATAAATGCTACGTGATACACCTGGACCACCTGCCACCATCCGCGCAAGCTCCTGCAGAAAACTCGGATGCGAGGCATCCAGAATTGTGTGCGCTGCGTCGATCCGCAAGCCATCGAAGTGAAATTCCTCGAGCCAGTAAAGCGCGTTGTGAATGAAGTACTGACGCACGCCGGATGAATCCTCGCCGTCGAAGTTGATCGCGGCACCCCACGGCGTGTGGCGCCGCGAGTCCAGAAAAGCCGGTGCGTAGCGCGGCAGGTAGTTGCCGTCTGGCCCGAAATGGTTGTAAACGACGTCAAGAAAAACCATGAGCCCGCGCGCGTGTGCCGCCTGTACAAGTACCTTGAGTGCCTCCGGCCGGCCGTAACTCGAATCCGGCGCGAACGGCAGCACACCGTCGTAGCCCCAGTTGCGCGCGCCAGGAAAGTCGGCGACCGGCATGATTTGGATCGCCGTTACCCCGAGCTCCGCGAGACGATCCAGCCGGCTTTGCACGCCGGAAAATCCACCCTGACGCGAGGATGCGCCGACGTGTAGTTCGTACAGCACGGTCTGCGACCACGCGCGTCCACGCCATTCGCCATCGGACCACTCAAAAGCGAGTGGGTCAATGACTTCGCTCGGACCATGCACATCCTGCGGCTGATAGCGCGAGGCCGGATCTGGGACCTCGATGTCACGGTCGATCCGGAAGCGATAGCGCGTGCCGGGACCTGCCGCACTCGTTGTCAGTTCGAACCACCCTGCGGCCAGCGTATCCATCGGCAGGATGCGGGACGCCGGACCGCTTTGGAGACAGAGCGCGACGTCGTGCGCCGCCGGGGCCCACAACCGGAAACGCACCCCGCCGGTGGCTAGCACCTCCGCCCCGAACGGCATAAGGTGGTGACGCCGCACCACATTGCCGGTTTGCGATGCGGGTAATCGGCTCATTCTGGCTCTCCATGTTGGTGCTGCTGCCGTCGGGTCGCGACTGGCTACAGCAAAGTCGTCATATAAATATGACGCAGCGACATTTCCCGGTTGCGAGGCAGCAGCCAGAGCCGGGTGGAACAAAGAACGTTCGAGGCGCCATTTGGAAACGAGAGTTTCAGTGACGCACTCGGGTATCCGGGTACAGCGAGAGCGAGGTGACCGTCACACCACCGCTTGCAGCGGCTCTCATCGCCGCGCCTGACAGAACACCGCAGACCCGCGATCGTCTTCGCCGAGCACTAAGAGTGGGAGACAAATCCCGACGCGGTTCTGTTATCTCCGGAACCAAACCGATCAAGCCCGCAAGGCGCTCAAACTGTCGTGGACTGGGACACAAAACCCGCCATCACTGCCGAATCCGCACCGGCAACGCGCGGGAACAGGCGATGCCGGCAGCACCGGGGCGGTCGACTTACTGCAACTTGCCCAACTGATAGAGCATGGTCTCGGCATCGCTTACTTCGAATTTGCCCGGTTCCTCGACGTTGAGCATTCTGACCACGCCATCATCGACCAGCATCGAGAACCGCTTCGAGCGCAAGCCCATACCATTACCGCTCAGGTCCTGCTCCAGGCCGATGGCACGGGTGAGGTCGGCACTACCGTCCGCCAACATGCGAATCTTTCCCGCGGTGCGTTGGTCCTTTTCCCAGGCACCCATCACGTACGCATCGTTCACTGCCACGCAGGCGATGACGTCGACACGGTGTTCCTTGAACTTGTCCGCCAGGGCAAGATAGCCGGGCACGTGACGCGCCGAGCACGTCGGAGTAAACGCCCCAGGCAACCCGAACAGCACGACACGTCGGCCGCGGACCAGGCTGTCGATCGGAATCTCTTTGGGGCCGTCCGCGGTCATCTCACGCAATGTCGCCGCAGGAAGTGAATCACCAATACTGATCGTCATAGACTTCGCTCCTTCGATTCCAGCGATTGTGTCAAAATTGTACCGGGGGTGGCACTCACTGCACTCCCCGATGGCCCTTGGAATTCACCACAACCCCTTGGCCGGGATATTCTTCGCTGCGGCTGCGTCCGCTCCATTATCCGCCAGCACATTGCGCGCCCGCAAACACCACTGAGAGTGGGAGGCCGAGGTGAACCTCAGCCAGCGCACCGGATCCTGAACTACACGGGTAGTGCCACGCCTATTCCTGGTCGAGCGGCTCCAGTGTCGGCGCCTGGCGTTCTGTCTGGAAGAACCGTTGCACGTCCTCCAGCAGCCGGGTTCGCGGCATCGGCGGTAGGCTCGAAAGAAATACTTTTCCGTAGCCCTTGCCGAGCAACCGTGGATCGCACAGCATCAACACCCCGCGGTCATTGGTATCCCGGATCAGCCGTCCCGCCCCCTGCTTGAGCGCGATCACGGCGTCGGGTAACTGCGATTCCATGAACGGGCTGCGTCCGGCGCGCGCCAAGGCCTCGCCGCGCGCCTGCATCACCGGATCGTCGGGTGCTGCGAACGGCAGTTTGTCGATGATCACCGTCGACAACGCCTCGCCACGCACGTCGACCCCTTCCCAGAAGCTTCCGGTACCGAGCAACACCGCGTTACCTACCTGCCGGAATCGCTCCAACAGCCGCGCGCGCGGGGCGCTGCCCTGAACAAGCAGCGGGAAGCAACAACGCGACGCCATATAGCCGGCCGCAAACTTCAAGGCACGGTGGCTGGTGAACAGGATGAACGCCCGCCCGCGGCTTGCCTCGATCACCGGTAATGCTGCTTCAAGAACGCACTCGGTATAGTCGGGCGCCGCCGGTGGCGGCAGACCCGTCGGAATATAAAGCAGCGTCTGATGCGCATAGTCGAACGGGCTTTCCCACTGTTCCGCGATGGCCTCCTGCAGCCCAAGTTCATCGCGGAAATGCGCGAAGCTGTGATCGACCGCCAGCGTTGCGGACGTGAAGATCCAGGCCTTCCGGTCATCCTCCAGGTAGCGGCGAAACAGCGGCGCAATGGCCATGGGAGTCAGATGCAGCACGAAACTGCGCGCTGCAGTCTCGAACCACGGCACAAAATCCGGCGGAGGAGTTTCGATCAGCAGCGCCAGTCGCTCGAGCAGGTCCAGCGCGCGGCGCAGACAGTTCGCGAGCCCAGGTCCGCGCACCGCTGCGGCTTCCAATAGGTTGGACAGATCGCCGAGGCAGACACGGGTCGCATCAAGTGCCGCATGCAGTTCCGGTTGCTGAACCACGGCACTCCAGTGGCCGCGGCGCACCTCGACACCGAAAGCGAGGCGGGTGTCGGCCACGGACTTCTCGAGCCGCCGCGCCGCGTCCTGCAGACCAATGACCTGGCTCTTCTCCTTGAGTTCTTCGGCGATGGCATCCCGACCCAGAGCATTCAGCTGCTGGCTGCCTAATGTGATGCCGAAGAATCCGCTGGCGATTTCCGGCAGCTGGTGCGCCTCATCGAAGATCAGCGCCTCCACACCCGGCAACAGCTGCCCGAAGCCCTCCTCGCGCAGCGCGAGATCTGCGAAGAACAGGTGATGATTGACCACAAGAATATCGGCGGCCAGTGCCTCACGCCGCGCGTGGTTCACGTGGCACTGGCCATAATGACCGCACTGGCTGCCGAGACAGTTGTCGGACGTCGACGTGACCAGAGGCCAGAGCTCGGAGTTCTCAGGGACGTCGCTCAGTTCCGCGATATCTCCACTGATGGTGACGCCGGCCCATTCGCGGATGCGCGCCAGCGCTGCATCGTGGCGCTGGCCGCCGAATCGGCCCTCAAGCTCGGCGCGTTCCAGGCGTGCGAGGCACAGATAATTTGCACGTCCTTTGAGCAGGGCCGTGCTAACTGCCCTGCCCAGGGCATCGCGCACCAGCGGTAGGTCGCGACGGTACAGCTGATCCTGCAGATTCCGGGTGCCGGTGGAAACCAGTACCTTTTTGCCCGAAAGCAGTGCCGGCACCAGATAGGCGAAGGTCTTTCCGGTCCCGGTCCCGGATTCGATAATAAAGGTCGAGCGTTCGGCCAGAGCGGTCTCTATGCGTGCCGCGATCTGCTGCTGCGCCGGCCGCACCACGAACCCGTCGAGGTAGGAAGCCAGGGGGCCGTCCAGCCCAAGACACTGCGCGCTAGGCGAGTCCACGAGCATGCGCCAGGCATTGTCCCAGGGCGACCTCCCAGTGCGGCAACCGGATGCCGAAACTGCGCGCGAGCTTATCGCAGGACAAAACCGAGTATGCCGGACGACGTGCCGGCGTCGGGTACTGGGCCGTGCTGATGGGTGTTACGCGTACCCGCCCAGCGTGACCGGACATTTCGATGATGCTCTGCGCAAAACCGCGCCAGCTGACCGCGCCCTGGCAGGTCATGTGATAGACGCCGCTGCGTTCCGTACGGAAACTCTCGCCGTCGATCATGACGGCAAGCATCTGCACACTGGCTTCAGCTACCAGCCGTGCATAGGTGGGACTGCCGATCTGATCGTCGACCACACGCAGCTCGTCACGCTCGCCCGCCAAGCGCAGCATGGTTTTCAGGAAATTGCGCCCATGGTTCGAGTACAGCCAGGCAGTGCGAAGGATCAAGTGCGGACCGCCGGCGGCGCGCACCTCGTCCTCGCCAGCAAGCTTGCTTCTCCCGTATACGCCAAGCGGTGCAGTAGGTGAGTCCTCGGTATATGGCTCGCGCGCCGTCCCGTCGAACACATAGTCCGTGGAATAGTGGATCAGCAACGCACCCAGCTCACGCGCCACGTGCGCCATAATCGCGGGAGCTTCACTGTTGATGCGCTTGACCATGGCGGCATCCGACTCCGCCTGGTCCACTGCGGTGTACGCGGCAGCATTGATAATGACGCGCGGCTCCTGCCTCAGCAAAGTCTCACGCAATCGCGCGCGGTCCGAGAGATCGAGCTCGTCCCTGCCGTAGGCGCGCACCTCCATACCGGCGCCAAGTATCGCGCTTAAGCTCAAACCGAGCTGCCCGGTGCGGCCGAACAGCACGACTTTCATTCCGGAATCAACGCGTCGCGCAGGCACACGCCCTTCGCGTCCTTGTCCGAAATCACCGGCTGCGCGACAGGCCAAGCGATGCCGATCGCTGGATCGTTCCACAGTATGGTGTGCTCGCCTTCCGGGCTGTAAAAGTCCGTGCACTTGTACATGACGCGCGCGTGGTCGCTGGTCACGCAGAACCCGTGCGCGAAACCAGGTGGCACGTAGATTTGCAGGTGGTTCTGCTCCGACAATGTGATCCCGAACCACTTTCCAAACGTCCGGGAATCCTTGCGAATGTCCACCACTGCGTCATAGATCTCTCCCTGGATGACCGCGACGAGCTTTCCCTGGGCGTGCGGGTGCTGGTAGTGCAGGCCACGCAACACACCACGCGTCGATCTGGACAGATTGTCCTGGACAAATGCCTCGCGAACCGCACCCATGCCGAACTTTTGCAGGTGATAGGTCTCCAGGAAATAGCCGCGTCCATCCTCGAATACCCGCGGCTTGATGAGCTTCAGCCCAGCGAGCGGCAGATCCGAAATCACCAGATTGTTCACGCTCGGTCGTCCTCTGCCACCACGGCGCGCAGATAAGCTCCATATTCATGCCCCATCTTGCTCGCCAGCCGCTCAAGCTGTGCCCGGTCGATAAAGCCCATTTGATACGCTACCTCCTCGATACACGCAACCTTGAGGCCCTGACGCATCTCGATGGTCTGAATGTAATTCGCGGCCTGGTGCAAAGCCTCGTGCGTGCCGGTGTCGAGCCACGCCGTGCCGCGGCCGAGCTTCTCAACATGCAACGCCTTTTCCTCGAGGTATCGCCGGTTGACATCCGTGATCTCGATCTCGCCGCGGGCCGACGGTCTGAGGTCGGCGGCGATATCGCACACACACGCGTCGTAGAAATAGAGCCCGGTCACTGCGTAGCGCGACTTCGGCTGGGTCGGCTTTTCGACAATATCGATCACCCTGCCCTCGCTGTCGAATTCGGCGACACCGTAGCGCTGTGGATCCTTCACGCGGTAAACGAAAACAGTCGCGCCCACGCGGCGCGACGACGCTGCGCGCATCTGTTCGGCGAGCCCGTGGCCATAGAAGATGTTGTCGCCCAGTATCAAGGCCACCTGCCCGCCGTCAACGAACTGACGTCCGAGGATGAAGGCCTGGGCAATGCCTTCAGGGCGTGGCTGCTCGACGTAGTTAAACTTTAATCCGAGATGCGCGCCATCGCGAAACAGATCCTGGAAGCGCGGGAGATCCTGCGGCGTCGAAATAACAAGAAACTCGCGGATTCCCGCGAGCATCAGTGTCGACAGTGGATAATAGATCATCGGCTTGTCGTACACGGGCAGCAACTGCTTGCTGATTACCTGCGTGAGTGGCGCCAAGCGCGTACCCGCGCCGCCGGCCAGGATGATACCCTTCACTTGCCGCCTCCATTCACTGCTGTCGAACCGCGGTTGTCGTAGTTCGTCTCGATCCAGCGCTCATGCGCCCCGGCGCTGACCGCGGCGACCCAATCGGCATGCTCTGCGTACCACCGCAAGGTGTATGCGAGACCTTCATCAAACGTGGTACGAGGCTGCCAGCCCAGCTCCCGATGCATCTTCGATGCGTCGATTGCATAGCGGCGGTCGTGTCCCAGCCGGTCGGCGACATGGGTGACGAGTCGTGCGTGCGGCGCACCTTGCGGATACGCGTTATCGAGCAGGCGGCACAGGGCATGGACTATGTCCAGATTGGCGCGTTCACAGTCTCCGCCAATATTATAGGTCTCGCCTGCACGCCCCCGCTCTAGCACCAGGCGCAGGGCATCACAGTGATCCTGCACATAAAGCCAGTCACGGACCTGCAGGCCGTCGCCATAGACAGGCAGTGGCCGGTCGGACCTTCCGTTCCCAATCATCAACGGGATGAGTTTTTCCGGGTGCTGGTAGGGGCCGTAATTGTTGGAGCAGTTGGTTGTCAGCGTCGGCAACCCGAAAGTCTCGTGATACGCCCGCACCAGGTGGTCTGCCGCAGCTTTGCTTGCTGCATATGGAGAGTTAGGACGGTACTGGTTGCCCTCCGTAAACGGGTGATCGTGCGGACCGAGACTGCCGTAGACTTCGTCGGTAGATACCTGCAGAAACCTGAAATCTGAAGCGCGACCATGCTCCAGGCTCTTCCAATAGCGCAGAGCACATTGCAACAGCGTGTGGGTACCAACAACGTTGGTCTGGATGAATTCCTGCGGCCCCATGATCGAGCGGTCGACGTGCGACTCCGCAGCAAAATTGACAATCGCCGACGGCTGGTGGTCGCGCAACAACGAATCGACCAGGGATGCATCACCGATGTCGCCGTGAACGAACACATACCCGCGATCGTCCACAAGATCCTCGAGGTTTTCACGATGGCCGGCGTAGGTGAGCTTGTCGAGATTGACGACGCGCGCGTACCCTTCGCGGCGCACGCTGTGCACGAAGTTCGATCCAATAAACCCTGCACCACCCGTGACTAGCCAACTCGGCACCTGCATCCGCCAACCTCCCTCAGAATATATCCGTTATAGATTAAATGGTTATACTACACACTGAAGACAAAATCTTAACAGATTTCTGCACCTGCAGACAAAAGTATGCTATGTACCAGCGCCTGTCGGCGGTCTCACCCTTCGATCCGGCAGACCGTCAAGGGCAGACCTGTCAGCCTCGCTGGTCCGGACATCGAACGGATCAACGCACTTGTGCTCCATCCGCGTCGTTTCATGCCAGCCCCACCACGCACCATCGCCGCCGCAGAAACTTTTAGTGGCGGGCATCTTGGGGACATCACCGTAACTGTGTCAACCCGCCGGCCTGTCCGGCATTATTATTTGGTGCGTAGTCACTAATTTCATGATAAACCTATTCGAAAACCACCTGTAGGGAGACATCCATGCTTAAGCTTGCGATCCTAGCGTTTGGTACCATTCTGACTATCTCAGCTTTCCCGCTAGCGCACGCGGCCCCGCGCTTTGCCCACCCTGAGCGGCACGATATCAGGCGGGATAATCGTGACATCCACCACAGCAATCGCGATATTCGCCACGACCGGCGTGACCGCAACCAGGACCGACGCGCACTCCATCGGGACCGGCACAACGGCAATTTGGCTGCAGCCCGCAGGGAACGCCGCGATCTGCGCTCCGATCATCGCGACCTCCGTCACAATCGCCGCGACGTCCGCAAAGACCGGCGCGACCGTAATCTAGACCGCCGTGATCGTCGCCATGACATACACCAGGATCAACGTTAGTATCTCAAGCGACCGGCGTGTTGTGTACAGCCTGCCAAACGCGCGCCGCAACTGACGGTTCGTACCTGAAATCCGTGCGATAGGGACTTGTCGCTCACTCAAACCCGAGGTTCCTGCCGATACTCGCGTATCGGCCAATGCACGGGCACTGCACGCACTCAACCGGCTGGACTTCGAGCCCGCGCCCGAGGAGACCCGGATGACAAAACGCGACTATCCCAGACTCGCTGCAGCAGACAAGTGACTCATTTCTTGGTGCGGCGCTTGCCTGCCGACGCGCGGGTTCGTGTCGCAGGCTTAAACGGGTTATTGCCTTCAGCCACTTCCATGCGCGCGATCAACTCTTTGTCGTGCTCGTCCCGATACGGTTTCAGATCCAGATCACCCGGTACTTTCGTCAGGCGCTCATCACCAATGTCTTTGACGTACAGCTGCATGAAGCGGTCATAGGCGCTCCAGAGTATCCGGTCAGCCCGCACTGCGGCCTCCTCCGCACGCGTGGCGATCTGATGGGCATGCAGATAGTGCAGATTGAGCTCATCGATCAGCGTCTTTTCGACGGCCTCGTGCAGAATCAGGTAGCGGTCTACGGCAACCTTCCTTCCACGGTGGCTGAACGTCTCTGGCAGGTGCCGATCTATATAGATGGTCCCGCCGTCCTGGCTGTAGCCGGCCAGATAAGGGATGTCATGACGGCGGTCAAGCTTGATGCGCCGCAAGATCGCATCCAAGGCGCGATCCAGCATAAGACCGGACACGTACCAGTCTGGCCGCTTCAGTTTGCGGTGCACTGAGATCGGATAGCAGCTGTTTTTTGGCACTAGGACCTCCTGGTTTTAGCAGATTTGGACTACTTTTAAGTTACGGGTCACGAAAATCATTGCCACGGGGCCTTCTTACAACATCAACATATCAATCGATGTGTCGGATACAAGATTTTGATTTAAATTGCTTTTTATCCATTGTCCTCCCAATGATCCGCCCAATGGAAAAGGCGGGCCATCGGGCATCTGAATATGGTATCAAACTTGCATTAGCCTCTCGGAGGTATCTTCATCTGAGGAAAGGACCTTCATGGAAATGATGAGGGCACTGCGATCTCTGAGTCTGCGCACATACCTGCTGCTCCTGGTCCTGTCGATCCTACTGCCGACTGCGGGGCTACTGGTCCATACTGCCATCGTCCAACGCACGCTGGCAGCAGCCGATGCCAAGCGCGCTGCGCTCCGGACCGCCCGTATCGCAGATCTCAGACAGTCTCAGCTGGTCACGGCTACCCGCGAGCTGCTGGTTGCCACGTCGCAGCTTCTGGTGCCACGCGCTGCGGCAATGCACCGCTGCTCCTCGTTGCTTGCCAATCTCCTTAAGACCCAGCCCTATTACATCAATCTGGGCGTTGCCAGCCTGAACGGTCGCGTATTGTGCAGCGCGGTTCCATTAGCGCACCCGGTAACGATCGCTGATCGCGCCTATTTCCGCCGCGCCCTGAAGACCGGCAGCTTCGCAGTCGGCAACTATCAGATCGGGCGGATCACCCACAAAGGTTCGGTGATCTTTGCTATCCCGGTACCAGATCGGCAGGGCAAACCCCGATGGGTCTTGTTCGCCGCTATGGATCTCTCATGGATCCATCGGCTGATTGCCGGCATGCCTCGACCACGCGGCTCAACGGTCACTGTCGTGGACGCCCGCGGCACGGTTCTGGCCCGCCAACCGGATTCGGGAACGCGGGTGGGGCAGTCCATCGCCGGCTCCCTGCTGATGCGAATAATAGAGCAAGCCGGCAGCGAAGGCACCGTTGAACTCGTCGGACTCGACCGGGTATCCAACCTCTATGGGTTCGCCCCGCTCTACATCGGCGCGCACAGTGACCTGTACCTCATTGCGTCCATCCCCAAAACGGTTGCCTTCGCCGCCGCCAACCGCTCTTTCTACCGGGACCTGATACTGTTCGTCATAGTCGCTCTTGCCGCTCTGTCCGCTGCGTGGATCGGCGCCGAGCTGCTCATCCTGCGCCGGGCCAGAACGATCAGCAAGGCGGCCGAACGTCTGGGTCAGGGTGACATGACTGCACGTACCGGCCTCAAGCATGATCACAGCGATTTCGGCCAGATGGCATTGGCCCTGGACAATTCGGCAGAAAAGCTGCAGCGCCATCAGGACGAACTCGATTCAGCCAACAAGGAACTGGTGCAGATCAACCGCGCGCTGCTGACTCTCGGTTCCGCAAACCGCACGCTGGTACGTGCCGTCGATGAGCAATCCTTGTTGGAAGGAATGTGCCGGGTCATCGTCGAGACTGGAGGCTACCGCCTGGCCTGGGTCGGCTATGCTCACCAGGACGCCAGCAAGAGTATCCGCCCGGCGGCCCAGGCTGGATTCGACCACGGTTATCTCGACAGCCTCAACCTCACCTGGGCAGATACCGAACGTGGCCGCGGGCCTACCGGCACTGCAATACGTACCGGCGCCGCCTGCCTCATACATGATGTGCTCACCGACGCGCGCTTCGGCCCATGGCGGCAGGATGCCCTGAAACGCGGCTATCGCTCCAGCATCGCCTTGCCGCTCAAGGTGCACGGACAGGTCATCGGCGTGCTGATGATCTACGCGGCCGATGCCGATGCATTTGTCCGCAAAGAAGTGGGCCTGCTCACAGAAATGGCGGATGATCTCGCCTTCGGCATCGAAACACTGCGCACACGCACACAGAGCGAGAAAGCGCATGAGACCATCTGGCGCATGGCCTTTTACGACGAGGTGACAGGACTTCCTAATCACGCGCGGCTCACTGAGTTCCTGCAGCAGATGCTGGCCGACGCTTCCGGAAACACCATATCATTCTCCCTGCTCATAGTAGACATCGACCGCTTTCGGGAGATCAACGACGCAGTGGGAATCGAGCACGCCAACGCGCTGCTCCGGGAAATAGGACTGCGTATACGGAGCGCCCTACCCGAACACGAGATGGTTGCGCGCATGCGCGGCGATGAGTTCGCCGCGCTACTGCCGGAAGAGGACTTGGACCACGCGATACAGACTGCCCATCACATTCTGGAGGTCATGCTGCAGCCATTTGCCACTGGCGAACTGTCACTCGATATACGGGTGAGTATCGGCATCACCCAGTTCCCGCAGCATGGCGACCAGATTGACCAGCTGCTGCGGCGCGCGGACCTGGCGGTGCGTCGCGCCAAGCGTTCCGACAGCGGCTATGCGATTTTCGGGCCGGAGCTGGACGACGACAGCCCACGGCGCCTGGCACTCACCTCCGAACTGAGGCGAGCGATAGACACAGACCTGCTGCTGCAGTATTACCAGCCAAAGATCGACATGAAGACCGGACAGCTGTGCGGCGTCGAAGCCCTGGCACGCTGGAACAATCCGCAATACGGCGCCATTGGACCCGACGAATTTATACCCTTGGCCGAGCACACCGGACTGATCCGTCCCCTCACCTACAAGGCGATCGAGACAGCCATGCGGCAGCAGTGCGCATGGACGGAAGCCCGCTTGAACATCCCGGTCGCTGTCAATCTCTCGGCGCGCAATCTGCGCGACCCGGGCCTGGTGAACCAGATCAGGGACCTGATCCGTGCATACCGCATCGATTGCGGTCAGCTGGAGCTGGAGATCACCGAAACCGCCATCATGGAAGATCCTTCCGGGGCACTCGATGTGTTGACGCGACTGAGTGACATGGGTGTGACGCTGTCCATCGACGACTTTGGTACCGGTTATTCATCATTGAGCTATCTGAACAAGCTGCCCGTGAAAACCATCAAGATCGACAAATCCTTTGTGATCGACATGGTGTCCAACGATGATGCCGCAATGATAGTACGATCAACGATCGTGCTTGCGCACGACCTGGGTCTGCGTGTTATCGCCGAAGGCATCGAAAACGACACCAGCTGGGAACGCCTCGCGGAGCTTGGATGCGATGTCGCCCAGGGCTATCACGTAGCACGTCCAATGCCTGCATGCGATCTCGAGCGTTGGATACGCGAGCATTGCCGGACAGGCATCTGGAACGGCCGTGACTACGCTGCCTAATCGGCATCGCACGTCCGCTCCCTGCACCGCATCGCTGGTCAGCGCCTGGACACGGAATCATTCGCCGCCGCATAGGCCTGCCTGCGGCCAGCCTCGGGCCCCCTGCTGCTTCCCTCTTGCACCACACGACAGTGATTCCGCACAGCAACCGTCTGTGAATCCGGAAAGCGGGGAATCACTGGACCCACGCGCGCCCGCGCTCTGACCATGACACATTCCCCGCCAGAATTGTTACGAGCCGTTTGCGGCTTCGCTGACTTCGGCCTCCTTACTGCCCAGGGCCAGCTGTCATTTCCCGGCAGCAGCACCGCTGACCCGGCAGGGCGTGCGCTCACAGAAGTACTCACGACACAAAGTCGCGACTTTCTGCGTGCCTATCTGCGCCAGCCTGACATGCCAGGCTGGAGGCTCGCCTTGATCCACGAGTCGCCGAATCCAGGGCCCTGGGATCCGATTACCCTTTGCTTTGAAACGGACGTAATCCGCCAGCTTTACCGGGTTACCGATCGCGTTACCGGGAACCTGACCGGCTTCCAGCAGAAGAACCGCCACAAAGACGTCTGCCACGGCATCGCACTGCTGCTGTCGCAGCATCCGGACATCGCACCGGAGGCACCCTTGTACTGTCCGATCCTGTTCGACCGCCACACCACCCTCGGGCACTACTCCGAAATGCTCGGACAGACGGTTTCGGCAGAAAATGTCGATACACCTGTCCTCGAAGTTCTAAACCTTGCGGCACCGCTGGCGATCAATCAACGCGAAGATCCGGCAATCCTCGCCTTGCGGAAAAGACTTGAGCGCTCTTTGCCTGCGCAAGACGCGCACAGCGCACCAGACTTTTCCATTCTAGAGAGCCTGCTGCAGTCACAATCTCCGGAATCGGCCGGTAACGCTGAATACTACGGCGTAGACAAGCGCTCGGATCGCGACGTGACCCTGTCGGCGATGGACATACGGCAGATCCACCTCACCCACCACCACGAACCCGTCGAACGCTGGCTGGAGTTTCCACACAAAACCGTCAGCGCCGCTCGACTACAGGAGTTCAGCCACTTCCGCGACTTAGATCCGGCGAGACTCGGGGTGCTGGTAGCGCACTCGTTCGTTTATACTGCCGCCCCCGGCAGCACGCTGCTCGAATGTGGAATGACCGACCCGTGGAACATGTATCTACTCGAGGGAAACGTGTTGCTGACTGCCGATGACGGCGCCGGGTTCGTCGTGGAGGGTGGTGGCGCCAAAGCGAGCAGTCCAATCGCCTTCCTCAAGCCGCGCAAATACGCTGTCGCCGCGCTCACCAAGGTAAGCTTCCTGTGGATTCACGACGTGCTGCTTCGCGTACTGTGCGACGGCACACGTCCAAACGCAAACCCGGCGGCAGCCGTGCACACCGGGACTGGCAGCAAACCGGGTTCTGGCGGGCCGACCGATGTCTCTGGCAAACACTAGCGGTGCTGCCAGACACTCGCCGATGCACTCGCTGCGTGTCTTATTGGATCCCTATCTCGGCCTCTCGGCAAATAGCTGGCAGCGCGATCCTGCTGCGGATTGTTGAGAATGACCGGCGCTACGCGCAGACACCAGTTACCCGCGAAGGAAACTATCCGGATAGTTAGGCTTTCCGCAATACCCAGCGCGCGAAAATGACGTCGCGCCGTCAATCCCGCACCCAATGGCCCATCAGCGTCCATGCGCAGCTGCCGGCAATAGCTCGGCCACGATAAGCCGGTTCTGCACAGAGCCTGAGAACGCACCCGCAAGCACCGGGCCTGACATAAAATGACTGCGCGAGCACAGCGGATCGTCACTCAAGCGACCACTCACGCCACCCGCCGAGCAAAGGAAAATAGAGCCCCAGGCGGATTGGCCGGGTGTCCATCTCCCCCATCAATGATGCATAACGCTCCAGCTGTGGCGCGTAGCGTTCGCGTTCACGGTCGAGAAAATCTTGCAGTCCTCCGCCTTCGTGGGAGCTCACCTTGTAATCGATGATCCAGCGCACGCCGTGATCGTCGACGAATGTCCGGTCAAGAATCACGTTCACAAATTCTCCATTGATAAAACCACTCACAGCATATTCACCATGTGCATCCGTATGCCGTTGATCCAAAATCCAGCGTCCACGCGAATCTGAAAGCGTACGTGATAAAGCTGCCTCGGCACGCGCCATCGCCGCCTTGAGCTGCACCGGCGGCACGCCTTCTTCCGCAAAGCGTCCTGCCAGCACTTGCTGCAGTTTCTTTGCATGATCGCGCTCCCAAATTTCAAGCCCATTGCGCCCGATGTATTGAAGGATCCAATGGACCACGGTTCCCACATGGCGGATGACTTCCCGTGCCCATTCGAATTCAACGCGCGGCGCGGCGTCCACCGCCTCGATCAACGCTTTGCCTTGATCCCACATAACCGGCGCCGGAATCGCAGGCAACCGCCAACTTATTGGCAGTCTATTGAGCAGTGCCCGCGGCGGATCAGGCATAACATCAGCAGCACTTCCCGGTTCATCCGCCGGAAGTTCACTCAGAACTTGCTCAAAGTCCGTCTGCACTTCGTTCCAAAGATGGTAAAGCAGCGAACTCCGCGGTGGCGACGTCATCTCGCGCACTCCGTTCTTGTCACTCACAGCCACGTGCCCCAGAAGATGAAGCCGATCGATCGCACGTGTCGCAGCTACATACAACACGCGTCCATCTTCGTAATGGCCTTTTGCACCATCGAATCGCATCAGGAAATTAGAGATCGGTTCTATATCCTTGCCACTTTCTCTGATTGGCGCCAGCAAAAGATCGATTTCCTGCGTGTGCGGGCTTGGCCGCTCCGCCCAGGCAAGCAACGGAGGTTCGCTGACTCGCGGTTTCCGTCCGAGACCCGGGACGATCACCGTGTGGAATTGCAGCCCCTTGGCCTTGTGGATCGTCATGAGCTGAAGCCGCTCCGTTGCCTCGACATCGGGCAATGCGAACAACTTTTCAATCCGCTTCGACAGCACATCAAGTTCCGCCAGATCGCCACCGGCCTCAAGCTCCTCGAGCAAATCGAGATAGGCCTGCGCGTCGGCAAGATCCGTTCCATCGTCCGCGTAGGTTGGACCACCCAGAGCGATCCACGCACCTTCGACAAGCCGGCGCAACGGCCGGCGTCGTCGACGAGCAAAACAGTCCGCCATCACGGCTCGAACGCGCTCGAGCCGTGCCTGACCATCCGGACTCAGGCGCGCATAGCATCCGGCATCCTGCATCAACTCCCATACCACCGCCTTCTGATCCTCACCCGCGAGTGCCTCCAGATCCGCGAGTGTGAGCCCACCCCATGGGGCGCGCAGCACCGCCAGCCAGGAAAGCCGGTCGCCGGGATGGACAAGCGCGCGCGTAAGCGCCAACAGATCCTGCACGATGCTGCGGTGCCCCAACGCCTCGATCTCGACCGCACGAAAGCGCAGCCCCGCGCGCCGCAGCCGCGGTGCGATCTCGAAGAGATGCGCACGCGAGCGTACAAGAATGGCGATAGTTTTTTGCGACGAATCCGCCAGCGCCTGCTTTACCAGGGCCACTGCCTGATCGGCCTCCCACTCATCATCACGCCCCAGCATTGGATGAAACGTCACCGCCGGTGACGCACCAGCAGGGTGATGGGCCACTGCCGGAGAATACGTCACTGCTCCAGAAGCAACGTCCTCCACCGCGGGAAATACCAGCTTGAACGCCCGGTTCACCCAATCTACGATCCCTTCCTGAGAGCGGAAATTCACTGTGAGGGTGAGCCGCTCGAGCGGGATATTACCGACACCCTGGTGCCAGGCGCGCAGGAACAGACCGACCTCCGCCTGGCGGAAGCGGTAAATGGACTGCATCGGATCGCCAACCACGAACAGCGTGCGCCCATCACCAGGTGTCCAGCCGCTGGTGAGCAAATCCAAAAGCTCATATTGACTGAGCGACGTATCCTGGAACTCATCGACCAGCACATGCCGGATCCGGTAGTCCAGGGTCAGCGCAAGATCTGTCGGCTCATCGCGCGTACCCAGCGCGCGCAGCGCGCTCCAGGACACCTGGGTAAAATCCACCTCGGCGCGATTCTGAAACGCCACCCAAAGCTCGGCGACCGCGAGCGGCAGAAGCTGGTACAGGGCCTCCACCACTTCCCACTGGCTATCGTCGTACCGTGGTGGCGGAAGACCTGGCAACCCGGCCAGCTTTTCCAACAACCCACGGCAAGTGCTGAGTTTTTCGACAAGGACCTTGAACCGGTCTTTCGCGTCTTTGAAGCGCGTTTTTTCGGCGACGTTTGGTGCATCACTAGGCGCCGGAAAGCCAATTTTTGAGTTGACCGTCTTGCGCCAGTCGCTGCTGCTCGGCGCTACCAGCAGCGACCCAAGTCCACGCCACTTCGCCAGATCCGAAGTCGACGCTTCCGGAAGTTCTGTCATATCAAGACAGGCAAGAATTCCCGACGATGCGCCCGCCGCCCGCAAATTCTGTGCGGCGAAGCGCGCAAGCATGAGCAGCTCTGGCGCATCGCTCAACGGCATTGCCGAACGCAGTTCTGCGAGCGCATCTTCTATGACGTGCCCAAGTGCCGCCTCGAGTTTTTCCCGCTGAGGCCGCTCGCCGCTGCCGAGATGCCGCATCCACTGGTCGCGCCGCGCCAGCATCCCCGCGATCAAGCCCTCAACTTTAGGCAGGTCATTGTCGAGGTGTTGCAAGAGACGCTCGATCGCTGGGCTCACTTGGTCATCCGATTCGAGTCGCGCGATCAGCTCGCGGGCTGCCTGCCGGTACAGCAAATCAGCATCCTCCACAATCGCCGGGGGGGCACCAAGGCGCGAGAGCATCGGCATCTGACGCGTCAGCCCTGCACAAAAGGAATCGATGGTGCCCACTCGCAGCCTTTCGGGGCTAGCGATCACGTTCCAGCCCTTGGCCGAATCACGCGCAAGCGCTGCGCGTGCAAGCTCCCAGGTTGCCGCTTCGTTGGGATTCTCCGGGCGCGGATCCTGAGCCTTATCGACAGCATCGAGAACACGATTGCGCATTTCGTTGGCAGCCTTGCGCGTGAAGGTGATCGCCACGATCTCTTCGGGATGATCCACGCACGACAGCAGGCGCAGATAGCGCTGGGTCAGTAGTTCGGTCTTGCCGGAGCCCGCGGGTGCCTGGACGATGAATGACTCATCCGGCGTGAGCGCGCGAGCGCGCGCAAGCGCATCGTCGATGGGCTTGTCGGAGCTCATGCTTCCTCCTCAGAATCCGCCGCTGAGCCTTCCTCCAATTCCCGGATCCGGCAAAGCAGATCCAAGTCGCAGTGTTCACAGGTTTTGGACCCATTTTTCGGAGCGACGCGCGCGTCACCCGAGCGAAACTCCTCGCCCAGCGCCTCGAGCACGCGGCGCCACTCGGCGAACAGCGCTCCCCAAGATCCCAAAACCGCCGCTTCGTTTATGTCAGCGACCGGCACCACACCAGGCGCCAGCCCAGCCTCCGACGCAATGCCCAAAAAGCGTGTGTCATCTTTGCGAAGCTGTGCAAACGCTACAGCCGCGACGTTTTTCTGGGCCAGAGCGTACAGCGGGATCTGCGGTTCATCCGGGCGATCACCGAACCACTGGCTGAGCTTCGGGGTTCCTGTTTTGTAATCGATCACGACCCGCGCGCCGCCTTCAAGCTCATCGACACGATCCGGAACGATCCTGATTGTCAGTCCGCCAATGCTGGCCGTCTGATCCCTCTCGGGAAAAACCACAGTAAACGGCGCGCGCTGCTTCTCAATTTCAAGCCAGTTGAGCACCAGGCGCTCAAGCCGCTCCTGCTCGAGCACAACGAACCTCGTCAGGAACATCTGCGGTCGCTGACGCGCCATATCCGCAATGGCACCGGCCACTGCTTCGCGAACATTGAAATGCAGTGCTTTCTCCGGTAAGGCACATAGATGCGAATGAGACTTCAATCTGCGCCAAACCCGTTCCATCGCGCCGTGCAAAAGATTGCCGCGCATGGGCGCATCGAGGCCGGGAGCCGGTTCATCAAGCGCACATGCCCCAAGACGCGCATGCGCAAACGCTCGGAACGGACAGGCTGCCTGATCCTTGAAAACACCCGTTCCGCGACGTACCTCGGTTCCGGCTGCCAACAATGGGGCACGATCATCCAACATCTGTTCCAGTGGTGGCCGTAATTCATGAATCAATCTATGTAGTGTGCCGATGGCGCCTGGCGCTTCCGGTTCCCTGAGAGGCAATTGAGCGATGAGCGGGCTGGGCCGCAGGTTCTCATCGCCATTGCGCCGCGCGTGGCTGACTATGACCTTTGGTGCGCTCCCAAAGAGCCACCCCATCAGACGACGCGCGAACTCAAGTTCCCGGGCCGCCGAAGCGTGCGGTAGGTTGTGTCGGCGCTGCAGATCGATGGGAATGAAGGGATTGGGGCGTGGCGTTTCAGGCCAAACCGCATCATGCAGTCCTGTCACCCACAAACAGTCAAACTCAAGGCCCGATGCTTCGAGCAATCCCATAACCTGAACCGGAACCTCCGGCGATTTCGGCTGGAAGATGCGCTCGGCCGCCATGCGCCGAAACGCCAAGAGCGCCTCGGCGTAATCCATCCGATCGGTGACCTCATCCAGGGATGAGAGAGCGGAAAGAAGTTCGCGCCACGCGTTTACCGTCTGATACTCCTCACTGTCGAGCGGGCGATCGCCCGGCCAGCCGAGCAGCATAAGTCCACGAGCAAAGACCTCGGCCCAGACGCTGGGCAATTGCTTCTTGGGCAAGGAATCGCGCAGCCCGCTCCAGTTCTTGAGTCGCGCCGCCAGGATTGGCGCACTGTGTGCGCGCCAGCGCCCTTCCCCATCCTTGTCCTGCGCATGGCGCAGCAGGCCATGGATTCGCACCAAAACCTCACTTTGGCGACAGGCGACGTCAAGGAGTGCACGCCGCGACCATTCCTCGGTTGCCTCACCGAGAAATGGGGACCGCAACAGACTCCCAACCTCCTCGCAGGAAAGCTCGCCCTTGCCGAGCTCGAGAATCTGAAGCGCGGTGTGGATGATGGGATATTTCGAAAGCGCCTGACCCAGAGAAAGGTTGTATGGACGAACAATTTCTACCGCGGAAGGCAACACCGCCCCGGGAATAAACGTGTCATCGAGAATTCTGACCACTTGCGGACGTAATGCGCCAAAATCCGGCACGATGATCCCGATGCGGGACGCCCCGGCTTCCAGTCGCCCGCGCGCCCACTGGGCAGCAGCGGCAATTTCGTCCAGCGGTCCAAGGAATTCGTAGCGTTCGCCTGTATTCGGGAAGAGACTCGCCTCGATCAGTTCCACCGCCGTACCACCGCTGCGCAGAACTTCGAGCAGCCGCTCCTGTTGGCGCGTAAGCTCCTCGAACCCGAAAAGCAGCAGCCGCGTCGGAACCTTTAGACCGCCACTCACAAATGTCTTGCCAACCGCATCCGCAAGACGGGCCCGATCTTGCCAGCCCCGGGAGCGGCACTGCGCATCGAAGTCACGCGACCAGATCGCAAAAGCCCGGGCATCGTCGTTGGGTGCTGCGTCGGCAGATTGCGGCAAAATATCCCACTCCCAGCAAAGGCGCCATGCCTCCTCGGCCGTCCGCGCCGTAGCATCAGGCTGCAACAACCCATCGCTGAAGTTTGAGTCACCGATGATGGTTTCCCAAAGCTTGGTCTCCTGTGCTGGGCTGAGCAAGGCGCGGAAAGCCGATCCCTCATCCGCCAACGACGGTGCCGGAAACTGGTCCCAGCACCGCTCAAGCCAGGCATTCCACGTAAGGAGATCCGGACTTGGCCACGCCAGCCGTTTCTCCTCCTGCATGCGACGCGCATACTCGATTTGCAACATGCGCACCTGGCGGTGGCTCGCCGTCAGCAACGACGCTCCTGATTTCAATGCCTCAAAAACAGAATCGCGCAATGTTTCCCTCTTGTTTTCCATTCTTGCCGGCTAGCCTTACCGGCAAATAGCTGTTCGGTCCTCAGCGTGTAGTGGATTGTGCCTGTACGGTCCCTGCCAGTGGGTACTTTCCACAGAAACACATTACATTGACAGCAGTACTTGCCGCTTGCCCCAGTTGGCAACTGTTTTGCCGCGTGCTTTTATCGTAACAGGCATGTAGCTCAAAGTGAGAGCCACCCTTTCCACGTAGCGCCCGGCAACCTCATTGGTTTATTTCCGCACACGGAAGGATAGCTATTGCAAATCACCGTGCGTTACCCACCCGTAGTCTTCGCGTTTTTGTAATACCCCGCAATTGCGCCAAATCCGCTTGTTCGATCACTTGGCGAACGAAATCCACCAGTCTGAGCCCTATGTTCGATAGACAGCCCCACTATTTCTGCTATCCTAATCAATGATGGATGGTTTCCTTAGTTCATTGGGTATCTGACTTCACCAATCAGATTCTCAGCGGAAACCTCAACCACCTCGACCCTCACCACCTGGGGTGCTTACCTCAGATTCAACTTTAAACTCCTCCATCGCTGCGAGCCA
>VFSW01000672.1_pt1 | contig 50860 bp, 43 predicted proteins | sample 5358111 | NCBI WGS metagenome assembly VFSW01 (sample SAMN11554181, study PRJNA540505) | mine drainage metagenome | isolation source: sediment from site ElyBrook_90M | place: USA: Ely Copper Mine, Vershire, VT | collected 2017 | reverse complement strand
CGCCATTGCGGCGATCCATCCAATCATCACCGACTTTCACCACGGGCTGCTAGCGTCCCTTGAAGACCGGCTTTCGCCGCTCGCGCCACGCGCGATGACCTTCCGTCTTATCTTCGGTTAGTTCCAGCGCCATAAAGCGGTACAGGTCAGCATGCGCGGCCTCGCCGAGCGGAATATTATATCCCGAATTGATTGACTCCTTGGCGACTCGCGCGGCCAGCGGCGACAACGACGCGATATGTTCTGCCACCTTTCGCGCCTGCTCCATCATCGCGGCATGCGGAACCAGCCACTGCGCGAGACCGGTTCGATACGCCTCATCGGCGCGGAGCGGAAAACCCATCGTAAGGCGCATCGCGTGGCCCTTGCCCATCCAGCGCGCGGCGCGGATGGCGCCGCCTTGCGCCGGCATGATTCCGAGCGCGACCTGCGGCAATCGCCATTCGGCGCGCTCCGACGCGACGATGAGATCGCAACAGAAGGTCAGGATGCATCCGATGCCGACCGCGTAGCCATTGACCGCGGCGACCACCGGTTTCGAAAAGTCGGTGAGCATACTGATAGGACTCGACCGACGACGTTTTGGGATGTCATCTAAAAAGTCCGCCACCGAGTTTTCGGTATGAGTCCGCGGATTCTTGAGGTCGGCGCCTGCGCTGAACGCGCCGCCCTTGTCATCGCCGGTCAAAATGACGCATCGGACATCGCGATCCCCCTCCAGCTCCGGAAGGCGTTCGCGAAAACCGGCGAGGAACTCAGGACACCATGCGTTGCGAGCCTCGGGACGACTGAGCGTCAGGGTCGCGACATGGCCGACTTTTTCGCATAGCAGCGGCATCGCGTGTCCTCCTATAAGCGAATCAATTTAATTTCGCGAAGGCCTTATGGATTCGGCGCACGGCGCTCGCGTAATCCTCGTTGACCGCGTTGGGCGCGAGGATCATGACGTCGGCGCCCTGCTCGCGATAGGCGGCCAGTCGCTCGATACAACGCGAGGCCGGGCCGATCAGCGCGACCGCATCCGCCAGCTCATTGGTGACCGCGGCGGCCATCGCTTTCGAGTCGCGGCGTTTGGCCGCCTCCATAATCTTCGCAGCCGGTTCGGCAAAGCCGAGGTTGGTCATGATTCGATTGTAGAAGGGCAACGCGCCGTAAAACGCGAGGTTGCCGCGTGCCGCCTCGTAGGCGGCTTTCAAATCATCATGTAGAAAGACCGGGACGCCGCAGGTCATGGTCAGGCTGCCCGCCGCGCGCCCGAGATTCCGCGCGACCTGATTGGCCGCGTCGATCGATTTGCGCATCCGCTCCGGCGAGCACATGTACAGCATCAGGCCATCAGCCAGCTCACCGCCGAGCTTCGAGGTCTCGAGCGCGAGCGCGGCGTAATAAATCGGGATCGGATGACTGGGAGTGGGAAACTTCATCCCGAACATATCGAGCTCGCCGTGAAACGCCTTGCGAATGATTTCAGTGTCGCGGCGCAAACGATCGCGCGCGTTGCCCATCTCAATTCCGCGCGCCTCCAGCGCGGGCCGATGACTCACGCCGAGTCCGAGGATGAAACGGCCTTGCGCGGCGTCCTGCACCATCTCGGCGGCGATCGCACATAGGGCAGGCTCGCGCAAATAGATATTGACGATCCAGGTGTCGATGGTGATTCGCTTGGTGGCGTTCGCCACCGCGAAGGAGCACATCAGCGCGTCGTTCACCGCTTCGGGAATGAAGACGCCGCTGAAGCCGGCATCCTCGGTCTCGCGCGCGAGTTGAACGAAACCGGAATACCCGGTTATCGGGGCGGCACTTGAAGGGGTGCTCACAGAAATTCTGGACATCGGAGAGAGGGTGACGCCGTAGCCTTTCATATAGGGCTCCTTTTATCGGCCTCGTCGGATGGTTGTGAATTCATCATCTTGATCCCAGGAGGTTAAGGTTCCTAATACTCCAACTGAATCTCTTATCCCAACTGCTTCCGCAAATCGTAGCTCGCCGGCCGTAAGTGCCATCGAGCACGCGACCGGCTAATGAAGCTTGGCCGCGGGCTCGACCCATTCGCGCGCGACCCGCTCCAGCGCCTCGGGAATCTTGCTGTCATCGCCGGGGAGACGCACGAACGGCACGAACTCCGCGACGCCGAGCTCGTGATAGGCGCGCAGGTCATCGGCGGTCACCTGATTCTCATACGGAGAGATGATGATTTCGAGCTCCGAGATGTCGCGGCCCGCTTCGCTCATCAGCGCACGGAGCGTCGCGATCTTCGCGGCCGCCTGCTCGGGGTTGAGCTTGACCCCGAACCATCCGTTACCCATCCGCGCGACTCGGCGCAAAGCCGGCATGCTCTCGCCGCCGAAGATGACCGGCAGTCTAGAGCCTTGAGCGGGCTTGGGGAAACTACGCACACCGTCGAAACGGACGAACTCGCCACTGAAGGTGGACTTAGGCTCGCCCCACAGCTTGCGCATCACCTCGATATATTCGCAGGTGCGCTGGGCCCGACGTTCAAAGGGAATTCCCAGCGCTGCGAACTCTTCGGCCGACCATCCGATGCCGACCCCAAGCGCGAGACGCCCCGAACTGAGACTGTCCAGACTCGCAATCACCTTGGCCAGTACCAGCGGATTGTGTTCCGCTACCAGGCAGATTCCAGTCGCCAGCCTGATGCGACTGCTGAACGCGGCGGCATAGGTCAGCCCGATAAAGGGATCGAGCAGATCGATCGAGCTGCCCGCCAGGAAACGGCCGTCGTCGCGGTACGGATACTTCGAGTCGTGAGTGTCGAAGAGCACGACATGTTCGGGCGCCCATAGCGTGGCAAAGCCGAGGCGCTCGGCGTTTTCGACCACCGCGCGAATGGTCGCGGGACGCGCCGCCTTTCCGATCCCGATCGCTGTCATTCCAATCTTCATGCGTCCTCCGACGGTGGTTCTTTCCGGCTACCTCAATGCGCTAGTAAAAGATCTCGATCCGATCAATACATCGATTGAAGAGCATCGTCGGCCGGAAGCTTAACAGGAGCTTTGAAAAATGAAATTCGGAATCGCCTTCGCCAACTCCGGAGCCTTCAGCAATCCCGCACTGATCGGCCATCTGGCAACCACCGCGGAGCGATGTGGCATCGAGTCCTTGTGGACCGTCGAGCACGTCGCGATACCGGTCAAACACACGCCTTATCCAGGGAGCAAGGATGGTCAAATGGCCGGAGGCGATACCGTAGCGATTCCTGATCCGCTCCTGCCGCTCGCATATGTCGCTGCGATCACCAAGACCATCAAGCTGGCGACCGGAATATTGATCCTGCCGCAGCGCCATCCGATCTACACAGCTAAAGAAGTGGCAACGCTGGACCTGCTATCCGGGGGGCGCATGATACTTGGAATTGGCAGCGGATGGATGAAGGAGGAGTTCGAGGCGCTCGGAATCAACTTCCATCATCGTGGCGCAATGACCGACGAAGCCATCCAGGCTCTGCGCGCGCTCTGGAGCGAAGGCACTTCGTCATTCGAAGGCAAGCATTTCAAGTTCGGCCCGCTTCACTCCTATCCGAAGCCGGTTAAACACGATGTCCCCATTCACGTCGGCGGTCATTCGACGGCGGCGGCGAAGCGCGCGGGTCGCTATGGAGACGGGTTTTTTCCTACGGTCGTGAAGCCGGAAAAGTTGAAGCAGCTTTTCGATCTGGTCAGATCCGAGGCACAGCAGGCAGGGCGAAATGCTGCCGCCATCGAGTTCACCTGTATGGCGCCGTCGATGCGTCCGGACAGCTTGAAGGAACTCGAGGATATCGGTGTTTCGCGCGTGGTCATGAATCCACCAGGCACTAAGCCCGAAGTCATCACGCGTACGCTGGAGAAGTTTCAGGAAGAAGTCATCGCGCGAGCCTAAGAAGCTGCAATGGCGAACGAAAATATCACCTATGCGGCTCGCCTGACAGCGCTCGAAAAAGAAATCCTGGAGATCCTGCGCACCTTCGAATTTCTCCAGGAAAACCTCCGGCCGGGATCGCTAGCCGAGAGTCAGGGGCGGCTGGTAGGCGTGGTCGGCGATACCTTTCGCCGCTTCGAGTCGACCTTCGCACCACTCACGCCGCCGCCAGGGATGGACGAAAAGCATCAGCGGCTATGCGACGCGGTCCGCGAGCTCAACCAGTCCTACGGTCTTTTCATGAGCAAGGCCGGGGCTGAATGGACGCTAGCTTTCCTGCATAGCCGCGCCGCGTTTTGCCGGGCGCTCTATCAGCTATACGACCTGCGCGATCAGCTACCGACCATCGCGACGCATTTTTTGATCGAAGATGCAGAGGCGCCCGCCCCGAGCGCACACAGCGGCGCGCCAACAGGTTTTATTCAGCATCAGCGCAACGAAGAGCGCTCAGACTACACTTTGTATGTCCCGGAAGACTATGCGCCTGACAAGCTGAGGCCACTCATCATCGCGCTGCACGGCGGCTATGGTCAGGGCTACGAATATGTCTGGACCTGGCTGAGGCCCGCGCGCAGCCGCGGCTACGTCGTCCTCGCGCCTAAGTCATTGGATAACACCTGGGACATGACGCTCGATAGCTCGGATACGCATTCGGTCCTCACCATTTTAAGTGAGGTTACCAGCAAATACACGATCGATCCGGCGCGAGTGTATCTCACCGGTCTCTCCGATGGCGGCATTTTCACCTACATCTTAGGACTCGAACAATCGCAACTCTTTCGCGGCCTCGCTCCGATAGCCGGCGTGCTTCATCCGGCAGTAGATCCGATGCTGCGCCAAGGCCGTGGGAAAGACACTCCGATGCTCGTGATCCACGGTGTCCAGGATTTTATCTTCCCAGTCGCATTCACTCGTCAGACTACTGATCTGCTGCAAAAGATCGGCTACCAGGTAACCTACAAGGAGCTTCCGGAGTGGGGGCACGCTTACCCTTACTCTATAAACGAGCGGATGGTTCTGCCCTGGTTCGAATCGCTACCGGCCAAGAAGTAAAACGAATGGTTGAGGCTAAGGGTGGCGATCCTAAGAAAGAACGCATCGCGAAGTTTATGGCTCGCGCCGGAGTCGCCTCGCGCCGAAATTCCGAACTGCTGATCAAAGCCGGTCGCGTGGCGCTCAATGGTGTGGTCGTCGTGCATCCGGCCACGCTGGCAGGTGCGACTGACCGTCTAACCATCGATGGCAAAGAAGTCGCGGCGCCGCTGCAGACCAAGCTATGGCGTTATCATAAGCCCGCGAACCTGGTGACGACGGCCAGCGACCCGGAAGGACGTCCTACGGTCTTTTCCGTTCTCCCTAAAAACATCGGCCGCGTGATTTCGGTAGGTCGCCTCGATATCAACACTGAAGGACTTCTACTGCTCACCAATGACGGCGAACTGGCGCGCTACCTCGAACATCCGGCGCAGGCAATTTCGCGGACCTACCGAATCAGGGCCCACGGCGTCGCGACCAAAGAGGCGCTGGCTCGGCTCGCGAAAGGAGTTACCATCGAGGGGATCAGGTATCGCCCGGTAAGAGTTATCGTTGATAGACAGCAAGGTAGCAATTGCTGGATGACGATGACTCTGAGTGAAGGCAAAAACCGCGAGATCAAGCGGCTGCTCGCGGACATCGGACTGCAGGTTACCCGCCTGATTCGAACCAGCTATGGTCCCTTCCAACTTGGCGACCTCGCACCTAACACGGTCGATGAAGTCCCGGCGCGCGAACTCGAAAAGGTGGTGTCGGGTTATTTCTCCAAAGGCACGAACGCTATCTGAAGGCGGGCGCGACTTCTTTGGCAAACAGCTCGAGGTTCTGCTCGATGTCCTCATGACGACACGCCCAACTGATCATCACCGTACGCGCGCCCGCATCGACGTATTCCTTCAAGCGCTTGCGGCAATCGTCGGGATTGCCCCATAGCGCATAGCGTCCCGCGATTTGTGAAAAATCCTGCGCGTAGTTGCGCCCCAGCGCCTTCGCCGCCTGCTCGCGCGCTTGCTCACGGTCGGGGTAGATCGACGCGAAGATGAACAGCCCGTTGCGAAAGCCGCCCATGTCGCGGCCGGCCTCGGCGCCGAACTGCTTAATCTTGCCGACGCTCTCCGCCAGCATCTCGGGCGTGTACATGTAGGGTAGCCATCCGTCCGCGTACTTAGCCGCGCGACGCATGGCAGGTTCTTTGCGCCCCGCGACCCAAATTGGAGGATGGGGCTTCTGCGCCGGATGCGGCGCGAGCGTTACACCGGAGAATTTCGTATAGCGCCCCTCGAAGGTCACATTCTGTTCGGTCCAGAGCTTGGTGATCACTTCGAGCGCTTCGTTCGAGCGCGAGCCGCGCTGATTTACCGGCACGCCGCACGCCTCGAATTCTTTGGGGAACTCGCCGCCGATGCCGACGCCCAGGTGATAGCGACCACCCGACGCCACATCGAGCACCGAGGTCAGCTTCGCCAGCACGGTGGGTCTGTAAAGCGGCAAGAGCACTATGGTGCTCATCAGTTTGATTTTTGTAGTCGCGCCCGCCGCCACTGAAAGACTGACGATCGAGTTGGCGATGGGGCCATGAAACATCATGTGCTCGCCGGCGCCGAGGTAGTCGTAGCCGAGGCTTTCCGCCTTGCGCGCGAAATCCGGAATTCCCTTGGCCGCGGGCAGCGTCGCCCCAAATTCAATCTTTTCCATCGCAGGACCTCGTACCGAAATTCGCACACCAGACCTATGCTTGACAAACGCACGCATGGCGGCCATTGAAAAGAGCACAACGCCAACCGAGGTCCCTCCTATGAAAGCATTGGTCCTGGAAGAAATCGGCAAACCGATGGTGGTCAAGAACGATTGGCCGGAGCCCAAGTGTCCGGCTGATGGCGCGATCGTGCGCGTCGAGGGTAGCGGCATCTGCCGCTCGGACTGGCACTTATGGCAAGGCGACTGGGGGTGGATAGGCTTCAAGCCGCGGCTGCCGGCGATCCTTGGGCATGAATTCGCCGGCGTCATCGAGGAGGTCGGCAAGGACGTAAAGAACCTCAAGCCCGGCGCGCGCGTGGTGGTCCCGCTCGCGCAAGGATGCGGCGTATGCGACGACTGCCGCACCGGCTTCTCCAACCATTGCATGCGCGGCGGCGGCATGACCGGCTATGCGCAGTACGGCGTGCTCAGCCACGCCGATTTCAACTACGCGCCACTCCCCGAGGAGATCGATTTCGTCGAGGCGTCCTCGATGGGATGCCGCTATGTGACCGCGTTCCACGGGCTCCTCGACCAGGGTCACGTCAAGGCCGACGAGTCGGTGGTCATCTATGGATGCGGTGGCGTAGGCCTCTCGGCGGTCCAGATCGCTTCGGCGCTGGGTGCGCGCGTGATCGCGGTTGATTTGGATGATCGCAAACTGGAATTGGCGAAACAGGTCGGCGCCAACGACGTCATCAACGGCAAAAAGACCGATCCGGTGAAGGCGGTGCGGGACCTCACTAACGGTGGCGCCGATGTGAGCGTCGATGCGTTAGGTATCGAAGCGACCTGCCGCAACGCTGTCGCCAGTCTGCGCAAGCGCGGCCGTCATATCCAGATCGGCTTGACCACGCAGAAAGAAAAAGGCGAAGTCGCGCTCCCGATCGATCAGATCGTGTTCCGCGAGATCCAGTTTGTCGGCTCGCTGGCGATCCAGTCCTTCAGATACCCGGCGCTGCTCAGCATGATTCAGCGCGGGCTACTGGCGCCGCGAAAGCTCATCACCGAGACGATTCCGCTCGAAAAAGCTTTCGGGGTTTTGGAGCAGATGTCGAAATTCGAAAACGTCGGCATCAGCGTGATCAATCAGTTTTAAGTCGGCGCACGACGGACCTGTGAATCGAGCCGCTTGGCGCCTCGTGCTGGGTCGAGAGGTGGCTCGACAATAGGACCAGAAATGGTCATGATGAGGTCATGAAGCAAGTACGCATCGCGGAACTCAAGGCTCATTTGAGCGCGTATCTGCGACAGGTTCGGGGCGGCCAAACGATCGCCGTGCTCGATCGTGAAACCCCGGTAGCCCACCTCGTTCCGGTCACGGACCGAGCAAAGATCAGGATTCGCATGCCGGCGCCGGATGCCCCTGCACTTAATCGTATTCCGCTACCGAAGCCTTTGAAGACCGGTATCGACATTGTCGAGTTATTGTTGGAAGAGCGGCAAAACCATCGATGATCGCATACCTCGATGCGTCGGTTCTGCTGCGCGTGGTTCTTCGAGAACCAAACTCGCTCCCGGAATGGCGGCAGATCGATCGCGGCATATCCAGCGCATTGATCGTGACCGAGAGTCTACGCACGCTGGACCGCCTTCGGCTTCGTGCCCGGCTCTCCGACGCGCAGGTCGCGGAGCGCCGGCAGACCATTCTCTCCGCCGTAGCGTCGCTTGAACTCATCGAGATCGACCCGACAATTTTGGAGCGGGCGGCGCAGCCGATGCCGACCGAACTGGGGACACTTGACGCCATACACCTATCGAGCGCGCTCCTTTGGCGAGAGGTCAGGGGCGAAAACATCGCGATGGCGACCCATGATCGCGCGCTCGCGCTCGGCGCCCAGGCGCACGGGATGAAAGTTCTGGGATTCTCATTCGCATAAGTCACGGCCGGAATTGCAGGGCGCGAGGAACCAGCATCGTGGGTTGCGACACGATGCGGTATGCGTTCTCGACCCATTCGCATATCCAGCGCCGCGTGTCGCGAGGATCGATCATCTCCTCCATCTGAAATTTGTTCAGCGGGCCGATGGGGCCGCGCGCGCTTTCGATGCGTGCGTTGATCTCCGCGCGCAACGCCGCAGGATCGGCGGCCTCGGCAAGTTGGCGTTTGTAGGCCGCCTCGATGCCGCCTTCGGGTGGAATTCCGCCGACATCCGCGGCAGGCCACACCACGCGTGCACTCGCGCCGCTGCGAGGCGTCGCGAAGTTGTTGCCGGCGACGCCGAAACTGCGGCGCATGATGACGGTGAAGATCGGAACCGCGACCTGCGCGAATGCGATCATCCATTCGCCGCCCTTGCGGATGGTGCCCGCGATCTCGTGCTCCAGCCCCACCGCGAATCCGGGATTGTCGATCAGGTTCAGTATCGGAAGATGGAACAGGTCGCACATATCGAGGTGACGTTTCAGTTTGTCGCATCCGTCCGCGGTGAGCGCGCCGCCATTGATGTGCCGACAATCAGATGCGACCACGCCCATCGGGGATCCATTGAAGCGCAGCAGGCCGACGATCTGATCGGTGCCCCATAGCGGCCCGATCTCGAAGAACGAGTCGCGATCGGCCATCAGGCGAATCGCGCGGCGCATGTCGAAAGTGGTCGTGCGCTTGCGCGGGATGATGGTGAACAGCTCTTCCTCGCGACGATCGATGGGATCGCTCACTTCGGGCGGCAGCACCGGCGGCGCTTGGTACACGCTCGATGGCAGATAGGAGAGGAAGCGCTTCGTCATCGCGGCCGCCTCTTCCTCCGTCTCCGCGAGATTATCGACCGAACCGTTGCGGCAATGGATGTGCCATCCGCCGAGTTCCTCCTTGGTGATGTCGTAGCCCATCGCATGGCTGACGACCGGCGGCCCGGCCACAAACAGTTGTGCGATGTCGCGGACCATCACCGCGAAATGCCCGAGCACCGCCTTCGCGGCGCCGATCCCGACCACGCTGCCGAGCAGCACATTCACCACCGGCACCTCGGCGAGCTGCCTCACGAACATCGTGCTGCCGAGGTGGCCGGGTAGGAACGAGCCACCCTCGCCGGAAACGCGAGGCCGCCCGGCAGTGATGGTCCCGGAACTTTCCTGCGCGGTGCTCTCGCCGGCCTTCTGCTGCTTAGGCACCATCGCGGCGATACTGCCGCCGCCCGACGAGCCGTCGAGCAAACGAATCGAGGGGCACTGAAGGTCTAGTGACAGCCGGTCAAGATGCCCGCTCTTCCCGCCGATGGCGCCGTCGGCATGTCCACCGCGCGAGGTGAAATCGTCGGCGCATACCACCACCGTGCGGCCGCGAATCTTGCCCCATCCGCCGATGTGGTTGGCGGGCGTAAAGCCCGAAACGCGTCCCTCGTCGTCATAATCGGCGAAGCCCGCGAGGCTGCCGACCTCGCGAAAGCTGCCCGCATCGAGGAGCAGGTCGATGCGCTCACGGCAAGTCAGCTTGCCACGCGCGCGCTGCCGCAGGACGCCGGGGTCCTTCGAATCGGGCGCGAAGCGGCGATGCGCGATTTCCTGCAATGCCCGCACATCCGCGAGCAGCGGCGCCCAGGTATCGTCACCATATTTGCGTGGCGCGGCCTTTTCGCTGCCGCGCTTCGAGGGCGCGATGGTCGCGATGATCTGGCCTGCTCCGACGTTGGCGCCGATTTCGGCCGGCCTGATCCCGGTGACGACGCCGGCGCATGGCGCCGTGATCGCGGTTTCCATCTTCATCGCGCTGATGACCATCAGCGTATCGCCCACTTCGACCGTCGCGCCGGCTTCTACCGGCAGTTCAACGACCGCGCCCGCCATCGGAGTCTCGACACCCTCCTCGCCGCTCGGCACGGTCAATCCTGCCGATGCCAAATGCGCTCCCGACAGGGCGATCGAGGCTTTACCGCCACGCAACGCAGTCGCCTGCTGTTCGAGCAGCGCCAGCGATCCCGAGCCGGATGCTTGCGCGCCGACCGGCGTGGCGAGGTCGGCATGCTCGGCGAATAGCGTCGTGCGAGCGTCACCGGCGCGCACCACTGGATGCGACAGGACCGCGCGCAGCTGCTTCAGATTCGTCGGCAGGCCGCCGATGTGGAACTCGTCGAGCGCGCGCAAAGTGTGGTCGAGCGCCGAAGCAAACGAATTTGTCGAGTTTGACTGGCAGATGAGCTTGGCGAACATCGGATCGAATTGCGGCGGCGGCGCATAGCCCAGATAGCCACATGAATCGACGCGCACGCCGGGCCCCGTCGGCTCCTTGTATGCGGTCAGTGTGCCGGCGCCACCCGCCACGATGCGCGCCTGAACCGCATAGCCGCGTGGCGCTTCGATAGAAGTTTGATCGCCGAGCCCGAGAGCCTTCAGCGGCTCGCCCGCCGCGATCCGGAACTGCGCCTCGACCAGGTCGATGCCGGTGACCTGCTCGGTAACCGTATGCTCCACCTGGATGCGCGGGTTGCACTCGATGAAAAAATGCTCACCACGTTCCGGGCTGACGAGGAACTCGACCGTGCCCGCATTCACATAGCCGGCCGCGCGGGCGAGGCGAATCGCATCTTCGAGGATGAGTCGCCGAAGCTTCGCGTCGAGATTCGGCGCGGGCGCGATCTCGACCACCTTCTGATTGCGAAGCTGAATGGAACAGTCGCGCTCATATAGATGAACGAGGTTGCCATGAGCATCGGCGAGCACCTGGACCTCGATGTGGCGAGGCCGCGCGAGCAGCTTCTCGACAAACACCGAGCCGTCGCCGAATGCGGCGAGCGCCTCGCTCTGGCATCGCGCGAAGGCCGCCACCATCTCATCGGAGCCCGCGACGGCGCGCATCCCGCGCCCGCCGCCTCCTGCCGCGGCTTTGAGCATGACCGGGTAGCCGAGCTTTTCCGCAACCGCGATCGCATCGTCGGCATGCGCCACTGGATGTGGACTGCCCGGGATGATCGGAACGCCGAGTGAGCGCGCCAATTCGCGCGCCTTGGTCTTATCGCCGAACAGCGCCAGCGTTTCCGGCCGCGGCCCGATGAAGGTGAGGCCCTCCTCGAGGCATCGTTTCGCGAAGCCGGCGTTCTCCGACAGGAAGCCGTAGCCGGGATGCACGCAATCGCACCGCGTGGCCTTGGCGGCCTCGATCAGCCCATCGACATCGAGGTAGGCGCGCACCGGATCGCTCGACGGCAGCGCCGAGAGGCCGAGCACGCGCGACTCGGTGGTGACGCGGGTATGGAGCGAGAGCGCGTCAGCCGGAGCAAACACACCGACAGACTCGACGCCGAGCGCCGAAGCGGCGCGCGCGACGCGGATGGCAATTTCGCCTCGATTGGCAATCAATACACGTTTGAACAAAAGCAATTCTCCAAATGCTGCGGGCTCGCGCCGGTAGTGCAATCGACGAATACCCTTGACGCTCGCATACTTGCAAGGCTGACCGCCAGGCAACGCGGAGTGCAATTCGCGGGAGGTTGCACAAGCGAGGGCGAGTGACGGATTATCGCGGAAAATGATCCGGATCGTTGCGAAGGAGACATCCCATGCCCGCCGAAAAATTTTTCGCCGATAGTCCCGCCGAAGTAGGTCTCAATCCTGACAAGGTGCAGGCCCTGATGGATCGCGCCGCGCGCGACGTCAAGGAAGGCGTGCTTCCCGCCTGCCAGGTCGCGGTTGCGCGCAATGGAAAAATCGCCGCGATGCAGACCTTTGGCCGCGCGGTTCAGGGCGGCGTCGAGAAGCCGGCCACCGATGAAACCGTCTTCGTTGCGATGTCGGCGACCAAGGCGATCACTTCATCGGCGCTGTGGCTGCTCATCCAGGAAGGAAAAATCAGCACCGACGACAAGATCGTCAAATACGTTCCGGAGTATGGGACCAACGGCAAAGAGCCGACCACTATCGAGCATCTGCTGATTCATACTGCGGGAATTCCGACCGCGCCCGGATCGTTCAAGGATTGGGGCGATCATAAACGGCGCCTGGAACGCTTCGCGCAGTGGCGGCCGGTGAATCCTCCCGGCGAAAAATTCTTCTACCACATCCATGCGAACTACTGGCCGATTGCCGAAGCGATTGAGCGCATAACCGGGAAGCGCATCGGCGATTTTGTCCGCGAGCGCATCGCGGAACCGTTGGGCCTCCCCGATCTGCGCATCGGTTTGGCGCGCTCGATTCAGCCGCGCATGGCCGACGTGAAGTGGGTCGGCGAACCCGCGAAGGACGAGGAATACAAGAAGCTCGGCGTGACGCCGCCGCGCGCCAACCTCGGTTCCATCACCGAGGACGCGGTCCTGGAAATGAACGATCCCGCCATGCGCGAGACGGATTTTCCCGCTGGCGGTTTGATGACGACCGCGGGCGACATCGCGCTGTTCTACCAGGCGCTGCTCAACGACGGTAAGGCGCAGGACGGCACGCGCATCTGGCAGTCTGACATGCTGCGCGAGGCGCGCCGCATCCGCAGCGGTAACCTGATCGATACCGCGCGCGGCATCACCGCGAATCGCGCGCTCGGAATCGTCATCGCGGGAAGCGACGGGAAGGGAAATCTGCGCGGCTTCGGCCGCACCAACTCGGCGGAGGCATTTGGCCATCCGGGGTTCGGCGGCCAAATCGGATGGGCGGATCCGGCGACCGGGATTTCTTTCGGCTACCTCACCAATGGCTTCGATCGCAACGATCTTCGCGAAGGTCGCCGGAGCGTCGCGGTCTGCAGCCTGGCAGGCGCCTGCCGCGATTAGAGCCTCACCCTTTCATCCAAAAAAACGGCGCCGAGATCATCAGAGCTCGGCGCCGTCGTTTACTCCGAATGCTTCGCTAGTTCCTTCGCACGTTGCGGAAGGGGCCGGTATCGAAGCGCGGCTCCTTCGGCAATTCGAGCACGCGCTCCGCGATGATGTTGCGCTGAATCTCGTCGGTGCCACCCGCGATGGATACCGCGGGCACCGACACGAGGATTTCCGCGATGATGCCGTCGCGCGGGCTGCCACTCCCGGTGAGCATCGCCTCGGTGCCGGTCATCAGCGTATGCACCCGGGCACAGGCCCTCGCGACGTGACTGGCTGCGAGCTTTCCCAGCGAGCCTTCGGGACCTTGGGGCCGTCCCTGCTGCTGGGCGGCGCGGGCGCGACGCGCGGTCCACTCGGCCGATTTTGCCATGATCATCAGCTTGGCGATTTCCTGCCGAATGTGCGGATCCTTGTTCGCGCCGGTTTCCTTCGCGCGCTCGAGGATGAGGTCTACTCGACCGGCGCGCTGCGGATACCATTTGTAGGGCTCGTTCGCCTTCTCGTTTTCGGCGCGCTCCTCGGCGTGGATCTTTCCCTGGCGCACGCCGCGCTTCGATGGGGTCGCGAGGCCGTCGGCGCCGCGACGCTCGTGCGCCAGCGTAGTCATCGCGACCTTCCATCCCTCGCCAACCTTTCCGACCAGGTTCTCTTTCGGAACTTTCGCGTCGGTGAAGAACACCTGGTTGAATGATGCGTGACCGTTCATCTGCCGGAGCGGCTGCACATCGACGCCGGATTGTTTGACGTCGATGACGAAATACGACATCCCCTCGTGCTTCGGCGCGTCCCAGTCGGTGCGCGCGAGCAGCAGGCCGTGGTCGGCATGATGCGCGCTCGTGGTCCATACTTTCTGGCCGTTGACGACCCAATAATCGCCGTTCAAATCGGCGCGAGTGGTCGCGCCTGCGAGATCGGATCCGCTGCCCGGCTCGCTGAAGAACTGGCACCAGGTGTCCTCGCCAGTGAGGATGCGGCGCAGGAATTTTTTCTTTTGCGCGTCGCTTCCGTGTTCGAGCAGCGTCGCGGCCGCGAGCATTCGCACGCCCGACCTCGCCGCGCTCACCGCGCCGACGTTGGCAAATTCCTCCTCGACCACTCGCGCGAGGCTGACCGGCAGTCCGCGCCCGTACCATTCCTTCGGCCACTGCGGCGCGCCCCATCCGGAATCGGCGAGCCTGGTGCGCCACGCCAGCAGCGACATGTCGGGATCCCAGTTGTCCTTGAGCCATGCGCGAACTTCCGCGCGCACTTCGGCTTCGCTGATGTTACTCATCGCTCAAACTCCCCATCGCTGCATCAAAAGCTCGCGATGATAACTCGGCTGTCCGAGGAAAACCTCGGAGCTCTTGGCGCGCTTGAACCATAGATGCGTATCGTTGTCCCAGGTGAAACCGATGCCGCCGTGAAGCTGAATCGTTTCGATCGCCGTGTGCAGGTAGGTCTCGGATGCCGAAGCTTTCGCGAGGCTCGCGAGCGCCGGCCACTCCGGGTCATCGATCGCGGCGGCCTGGGCGGCATAGTAGGCCGCCGATTTCGCTAACTCGAGGTCGAGCAGCATGTCCGCCAGCTTATGCTTGATGGCCTGGAACGATCCGATCGTGCGCCCGAACTGAACCCGCAGCTTCGAATAGCTCACCGCGGAATCGAACAGCGCCTGCGCGCCGCCCACCATTTCATTGGCGAGAGCGATCGCGGCCTGATCCATCGTGCGCTGGATGCGCTTCCCGCCGTCATCCAGCTCGCCGAGCAGCGTGCAATGCGCGCCGCGAAAATCGATCCGCGCGAGCTTGCGGGTAGGATCCATCGACGCGAGCGGGCTTCGTTCGATGCCCGGGTCTTTCGCTTCGACCGCGAACAAACCCAAACCATCGCGACCGCTGGATGAGGGAACGCGCGCGGCGACGATCAGCAAATCGGCAAGGTTACCATCGACGACGTAGCTCTTGGTTCCATCGATGCGGAAACGCGATACCGTTTCGATGCTGGCCGGATCCCAGTTACCGCTCGGCTCCGTGATGGCCAGCGTCGCGAGTCGCGCGCCGCTGGCGATATCCGGCAGCAGGCTCGCTTTCTGCGCGTCGGTGCCCGCGTTCAGGATCGCATTCGCGGCCAGCACGGTAGTCGAAAAATACGGCGCGCACAAAAGCGCGCGGCCCAACTCTTCGGTCACGATGCATAACTCGACCATGCCGAATCCGGCGCCGCCGTACTGCTCGGGAATCTGGATGCCGGGCAGCGCAAGCTCCTCGCTCAGTTGCCGCCATACCGCGGGATCGTAACCCTCGGGGGTGGCCATCAGGCGGCGAACCTCGGTGGTCGGCGATTTATCGGCCAGAAATCGCCGCAGCGCCGAGCGGAACTGCTCCTGCTCGTTCGTGAACGCGAACTGGATGCGGCGCGCGGGCTCTACTCTCGTTTCGTTTGATGCACTCATGGTGGTTGAAATGTGCTCCGCCGCGAACTCTGGGAATGATGTGTAAATGCCATGAACGGGCCGAACCTGGCAATGATTGGCGATCGGCGCGGGCGTTGTAGAATAGTCGCGTGCAGCTCCCCGTGAATCCGCCGGTCATGCCGATGCTGTCGAAGCGCATCGGCGAACTGCCCTCGGGCCGAACCTGGATCTTCGAACCGAAGTGGGATGGGTTCCGCACGCTGGTTTTCCGCGACGGTGACGAGATCTTCATTCAGAGCCGCGACGGAAAATCGTTGAATCGATATTTTCCAGAGTTGTTCGAACCGATACTGGCGCAGCTGCCGGCGCGATGCGTGCTCGATGGCGAAATCGTGATCGCCAATGCCGACGGTCTCGACTTCGAGTCGCTGCAGTTGCGCATTCATCCCGCGGCCTCGCGCGTGCAGCTGCTGTCGCAGCAAATTCCCGCATCGATAGTTTTTTTCGATCTGCTTTGCGAAGGTGATCGGGACCTGCGCAGCGAACCTTTCGAGCGCCGTCGCGGGCGGCTCGAATCGCTGCTGTCCTCCGTCAAGGCGCCGCTCCATCTGACGCCGGCGACCAACGATAAGGAGGTCGCTGCGGATTGGTTCAGCCGCTTCGAAGGCGCGGGTCTCGACGGGGTCATGGCCAAGCCGACCTCGGGAACCTATCAGCCCGACAAGCGCGTGATGTTCAAAGTCAAGCATGAGCGCGATTGCGACTGCGTGGTCGCCGGCTTTCGATGGCATAAGGGTGCGGCGCATACTGCCGTCGGCTCGCTGTTGCTCGGCCTCTTCGATGACGCGGGAGCGCTGCAGCACGTCGGGGTGTGCGCGAGCTTTACCCAGGACAAGCGGCGACAACTGGTCGAGTTCCTCGCGCCCTATCGTCGCGACGCGTTGGTCGATCATCCGTGGAAGCAATGGGCTGAGCATGCCGATGCGGCCGCGGAAGTCGGGCATCGCATCCCCGGAGGTCAGAGTCGCTGGAGCCAGGGCAAGGATCTCTCATGGGAGCCATTGCGGCCGGAGTTGGTGGTCGAGGTCGCTTATGAACACATGCAGGGCGACCGATTCCGTCATATGGCGCAGTTTCGACGATGGCGCACCGATAAGAAACCGAGCGACTGCACCTACGCGCAACTGGAAGTGGTGCCGCCGCAGGAGCTGATGGCAATTTTTTCCACCGGCCGCTAGGGGGATCAGGTTTCTTCTTTCCTGGCGCGCATCGAACGCCACTCGCGGGTTGGGTCGTCATCGGGATCGGGAGTTTCCTGCGCCGGCCGTATGTCTTCCGGCACATTGCGAAGATTCAAACGAATGCGCGTCCAGGTCGACGATCTGCCGCGCATCGAATCGACCAGCACATCATCGATCGCCAGAAGCTTCGCCGCCTCGGGATGCTTGCTCTTCCATCTTTCGAGACCGGCGAGCGCGGCCTCTCGATGCTGCGAGTTTGCCACCACTATGAGTGGCATCCTGGCGCGAGGCGTTTTGCTTTTGGGCTTGGCCGATGATTTCGCGCGCGAAGGAGCGACGCGGCTCGGCTCGCCTTCCATCTTGCGAAAGTGCGGCGGCCATGGAGCATCGCCGAGACCCGCGGCCTCATCCTTCTCGGCGAGTTCGAGCAATTTTTCCAGCGAACCCGGCGCGCCATCGATGCCTTGGTGCGGGTCGCCAATCGCCGCGAAGCGCTTGGGCATCGTCAGCACGGTGAAATCTGCGGGCTCGCAATCCGGAACCTCATGCCACGTGAGCGGTGCCGAGACTCGAGCGTCCGGGACCGGGCGCACCGAATATGCCGAGCAGGTCGTGCGATCCTTCGCATTCTGATTGTAATCGAGGAAGACGCCGTGGCGTTCCTCCTTCCACCACTTGGAGCTAGCAATCGCAGGCGCGCGACGCTCCACCTCACGCGATAATGCCAGTGCCGCGCGACGGACTTCAGTGAAAGTCCAGCGCGGATGAATCCGCACATTAATATGCATCCCGCGCGAACCGCTGGTCTTGGGCCATCCGCGCAGCCCCATCTCCTCGACGACCGACTTCACCTCCAGCGCGACGGCGCGCACCTCGGCCCAGCTCACACCGGGACCGGGATCGAGATCGACGCGCAGCTCATCAGGATGCTCGAGGTCGCCCGCGCGCACCGGATGTGGATGCAGCTCGATGCATCCGAGGTTGACGATCCACGCCAGACCCGCCGCATCGTCGACGACGATCTCTTCGGCGGTGCGTCCCGACGGGAACGCCAGCGTGATCGTTCGCAGCCATTCCGGGCGCTGGGCAGGCGCGCGCTTCTGGTAGAACGCCTCGCCTTCGGCGCCGTTGACATAGCGCTTCAGCACCAGCGGACGATCGCGGATGCCATTAAGCGCGCCGGGTGCGACCGCGAGATAGTAGCGGACGAGGTCGAGCTTCGAGAGCCTCACGTCCTTGGAGAAATAGAGCTTGGCCGGATGCGAGACCCGAACTTCGTGCCCGTCTATCGATAAGACCTCCGTGGCTTCTGCTTTGCCCACGGCCAAAAGTCTACCTAAAGCGCTCGCAAAAGGCAGAAGTGATTCGAGTGGCATTCGCACGAGGGGCGAACCGCTCCGCGTTTGGCTTTGGGCCGTCGGGAAACACTTTACTTCGGATCGCTCTAGCCAGGTGTTTCGACGGGCAAGATGAGAAGCGGCGGACCATCGTCACTTCACGGATTCGAACCGACGACCTGCGGATTACCATTTGTCCGCAAAATGTTGGCGTAGTGCCCAAAACTGGTCGGCGTCCCCAGTCTATTGCGGAAGCTCATCGTGTCTCATTTATCGCAAGCGATGAGGTCGGCTCGCCACGATAAGAGCATGCATAAGGATTTAGCCGTGATTCGGCAACGAGGTCTGATGTATCAAGACCCGCGCATTGTATATCCGCCGAGCAATCGATTCCGCCGAGTTAGTCCTGCTCACTGGTAGTGTCATTCGGCACGGCAACTGCTCCTCAGAGCCACGTTGATAGAACACCACTAGCGAACATCGAGCGCACAAGCGGCTTGACATAACTTCCGGCGAGTCCGGGGATAAGACCGAAATGGAGCAACGCATGCGGAATGACTATCGTAACCCGTCTGACGGCATCGTGGGTCCGTTACTAGCAGCGTCCAGCGAGCCCGCGCCCGCCACCTACGGAGCTTCGTTACATAGCGAGCCGCCACCGCGCTCGCCGATTAACGCTTTAAAGGCGCTGCAGGAAGGCAACAAGCGATGGGCCGAGGGCAAGTCGATACATCCGCGCAGCGACTTTGCGCGTCGGAAACTGGTCGCGAACGAAGGACAGAAGCCGTTCGCCGCCATCCTGTCGTGTGCCGACTCGCGGGTGCCGCTGGAACTGCTCTTCGATCAGGGCGTGGGGGACCTGTTCGCGGTGCGGGTCGCCGGCAATAGCGTCGGCCAACTGGGCTTGCAGAGCCTCGAATATGCGGTGGGCCACCTCGGAGTGGAGACCATCATGGTCCTGGGGCATCAGAACTGCGGTGCGGTGAAGGGTGCGGTCGATATGTATCCCGCGGCGTCACCCGAGTTTCTGTCGCTAATTTACCCGGCCATCTCGAACGCGAAAGCGATCATAAGAGAGCATGCGGGCAGTCGCGACGAAAAAGAAGCTCTATGCCGGGAAGCCGCCGATCAGCATGTCATCGTGGGAGTCCGTCAACTGCAGTCCATGAGTCCTTTCAAACAATCGATCGCACTCGGCAAACTCACAGTCATCGGCGCTCGCTACGACCTCGACACCAGCCGTGTATCGATGCTGGTCGAGTAGCACTCTTTCGCCCCGCGACGCTTCGGTGTCCCAAGTAGACTTCGGCGAATTTCCCGCCTCGTTACCTTTGCGCTTTTCGGGATCGACCGGGCGCCTTGGCCTGAAACCACGTCGGATAATGCAGGCGTATTCCCGTGGGATAGCAAATCAATTGGAAATGACTCGTCGCGATCGTGCTCGCGATACCTCACCGGAATTCGGTCACGCGCAGAAACGAATCGGTTGGCATTGTGGCATGAAATGGTTGCAAAGCATCGTCAAGCCCTGGCTTCGTAAGTGTCTCAGTTTTCAAAGGGCGATGGGCTCGGCCCGCACGCGAGCGGCGTGAACCGGGGTTTAGCGGCTAATCAGCATGGCGTTCATGTATCAAAGACGCTCATTGCAAATCGTCCATTCGAAAGAATCGTTCGAGGTTCGTTCTTGCCCTACCTTTATTTCAAATGGCACGGCAACTGCTCATTAGCGCCAGTATGGAATGGTGAGATGGCGCGCACGTAGATCGATCAATTGAAGGGCGTTTGGCGTGATCCGTCCGCGTCAGTGGTGGACTGCTCCAGGATGCGGAGGCTGACCGATTCCCCCCACGATGTAACTGAATCCTCGCGGAGACAGGAATGATTCGACAGAACGAAGAAACCACCAAAAATGGCGCGCCCGTGGCGCCCAATCGCCTCGCGCTGAACCGTCTCGGGCCGCAGAAAAGCTCGCCTGCGCCGGCTGCGAAGAACGGGGCGGGAACCAATGGGCATGCCGACGATCACAGTCAGAACCGGCTTACCGCCAAAAAGCTGGCCGAGGAAAAGCAGCGCGCGCGCACGGTGGCTCGGGCGCAGGCAGTGGCGGAAAAATTGTCGACTGCGACCGAGCAGGTTTCCAGTTCTATCACCGAGGCCACCAGCGCGGTGGAGGAACTGGAAAAAACCATGCATTCGATCGGGGAATCTGCCGACCACGCGGCGGCCGCCTCAGATGAGTGCCGCGCCAGGATTACCGAGGTTGAGAAAGCCTCGGCCAACGTCAACGAGAGTGCCGAAGCCTCCCTACAACGGGTGGTGGAGTTGCAAGCGCTCTCCAAGTCAACCATTGCCGAAATCCTCATGCTCATCAAACGAGTGGAGGAATCCGCGGCTGCGAATCTGGAATCGGCGAAAATGGTCAGCGAGTTGGAGCGCCAGTCCGAAGAGATCGGCAAGATCGTTCATGCGGTGACGCGGATTGCCGACCAGACCAACCTTCTGGCCCTCAACGCCGCCATCGAAGCGGCGCGTGCCGGGGAACACGGCAAGGGATTCGCGGTGGTCGCCGACGAGGTGCGCAATCTTGCGGAAATCAGTGAGAAGAGCGCGCGCGGCATTCAGGAAGTGGTCAACGAGATTCAGACCCAAGTGAAGGTGGTTGCGGGAGAGACGGAAGTAACCGCCAAGAATGGCCGCGAAGAAGTGGAAAAAGCCAAGGTCATAAACCAGGATCTGGCCAAGCTCGGCATCGCGTTCGCAGAGATCCAGGCCAGTTGTGCCGAAATCCAGGACAGCTCGCGCAAGGCAGTGGCCGACGCCCAGACCTATCTGAAGGGCTCCGAGGAGATCGCCGCGGCGGCCGAGGAATCCAGCTCCGCGGCCCACGAAGCGCAGAAGTCGACCCAGGAGCAGTCCAAAGCATACGCGGAAATGAGTGACGCGGCGGGGGCGCTGGCGGAGATGGCGGAGGCGCTCAAGACCTCGACCAATGCGCAGAAGTCGGCGGAAGAATTGGCCGCTACCGCGGAACAATTGTCGACCAACGCCGAAGAACTGAAGACCTCCGCAGAGCAGATCACTACCGCGATCGAGCAGATCAACAAGGCGGCTGGGGTGTGCGCCAAAATGTCGCAATCTTCTCACGCACTGGGAGCCCAATTGCGCGGCGCCGCCAAAAACATAACCGAGATTACCGAAGCGAGTGTGGAGAAAGCGGCCAACACCCAAAAACTCCTGGCCACCAACAAGGCGAGCCTCGACGGGTTACTGGTCAACATCGCGGACGGCGCCGACGCCTCCGCCGAATCAGCCAAAAACACGCTGGAACTGGAAGAACGGACCCGCCGGATCGACAAGATCGTCGACGCGATCGTGATGGTGACAGTGCAGACCAAGATGCTGGCCGTCAATGGCAACGTCGAAGCGGCACGCGCCGGAGAATACGGGCGGGGCTTTTCGGTGGTGGCCGGAGATATCCGGTCCCTGGCCAACGAAAGCAGCGAAAACGCCGACCGCATCAAAGACCTGGTCAAGAGCGTGCAAACCCACATCGCCAAGGTAGCCACCGACATCGAACAGGCAGCGCGCAACGGACGGGCCGAAGTGGAACGGGCCAAACTCTCGACCGCGAGCTTCGATCGGATCGCAAGCGAGTCCGTGGTGATGGTTGCAGACATGCAGGAAATCGGGAAACGCTGTGCGGAGGCATCCGCCGCACTCGCGCAATCGCACGAAGCCAGCGAGAAAATCGCCGTTGCCGCGGAGGAAACTTCGCGCGCTGCGGCGGGAGCGGCGACCGCCTCCGAGCAGGGTTTAAAGGCCTCGCAGGAGATCGCCGAAGCCATCGAGGATATCGCTTCCCAAGCCGACGAATTGCAAAACGGATAGCCGACCGCGCGGTTCATACAGGAGATTCGTAATGCAAGATGACACTTCACAAGCATCCGCGGGCCTCAAGGACGAAAGCCAACTGGTTACCTTCCTGTTGAAGGACGAGGAGTTCGGCTTCGACATCATGACCGTGCAGGAGATCATTCGCCTGCCGAAAATGGCGAAAGTCCCGCGCATGCCGGCCTATGTGGACGGGATCGCCAATTTGCGCGGGGTGGTCCTGCCTGTAATCGACATGCGTACTCGATTCGGGGTGGAGCGCGCCGAGGAGACCGACCGCACGCGGGTCCTGGTGGTCGACATCGAGGGGGTCAAGACCGGTCTGCGGGTAGATCGGGTGAAACAGGTTTCGCGCGTGATGCGCAACGAAATCGAACCGCCGCCGGACGCAATCCGCGGGACTACCTCGGACTACCTGGACGGCGTGGTGAAACTCGACAATGGACAGCGCATCGTCATGGCCCTCAACGCGGGTCAGGTCTGCGATATCGCGATGAATCATAAGATGGCTTCGGCCAATGGGGTGGCTGTGGGCGCGAAAATGGACAGTGACCACGGGTTGGACAAATCCAATGCCGACGCCGAAGTGCAAAAGGTTGTCACCTTTCGCATCGCCAAAGAAGAATTCGCCTTTCACATCGAACACGTACGGGAGATTTTGCGCGTGCAGACTCCCAACCAGGTTCCTGACGTTCCCGACTACGTGCTCGGCGTGCTGACCGTGCGCGGCCAGATTCTCCCGGTCATCGACCTGCGCCGCCTGCTTCAGCAACGGTCACTGGCCGATCAGTTCGCGGATAGTTGCCGCGTGCTGCGTGAGGAATATGAGCGCTGGATGGATGAGGTCGCGAAAGCCTTCGCCGCCGGTTGGCAATCGAAGGTGGACGCTTCGGTGACCGAGCATTTGCGCACCTGGCTGGCCGAAACCAACAGTTCGAGTCAGCTTATGATGGAGACACTGGCGAAGGCGCGCGGGCGCAACGAAAAGGTCATCAAGCAACTTCAGCTGCGGATCCGATGCGAAGAGCGCGGCGACCACGAGGCCGCGCGCGCCGCGTGCGAGGAGGTCCTTGCCCGCGGCCGGAAGACGGTCGTCACCTTGCACGAATTCGAGCAGATGATCGCCCATAACATCCAGGAAGACCAGCGCATCATCGTGGTGGATGCGGACGGCTTTGTGCTGGGGCTGGTGGTGGATCACGTTCACGAGGTGCTGAACGTCCCGAAAAACCTCGTCGAACCGCCGCCGCACATCACCTCCAGTGGCGGAATGGAACTCTCAGGAGTCGCCAAGCTGGATGACGGCGCACGGCTGATCATGCTGCTGGATGTGGCCCATCTGATGAAGGACCAAAAATTGCGCGAGATTCAGAACTCCTCTCATCTTGCCATTGAACAGAAGAAGTCGGTCGATATGCGCAACTCGAACGCCGGCACCGAGGAGCTGAGCGAAGTTCAACTGGTCACCTTCATGCTGGGTGAGGAGGAATACGGGGTTCCGATTTCACAGATCCAGGAAATCGATCGCCTCTCCAAGATCACCAAAGTGCCGAAGGCCGCGCAATTCATCGAGGGCATCACCAACCTGCGCGGAGAAGTAATTCCGGTTCTGGACACGCGCAAGCGCTTCGAGCTGCCGGTCAAGCCTTCGGATGATCGCACGCGCATCATGATCGTGGATATCGGCGGCATCAAAACCGGTCTGGTGGTCGATTCCGTGCGGGAGGTGTTGAATCTCGCTCGCAAGGATATCGCTCCGCCGCCGGAGGCGATCGGGTCGGGAGGCACGCAACAATTCATTTCCGGAATCGGCAAGGTCGATGCGGGCAAGCGCATGATCGTCCTGCTGGATGTGAAGCGGATCCTCTCCCGTCAGGAGCAAGCCCATCTCTCTGAGGTGACCACCAAAGCGGCCGCATAGAAACCTTCGAATCGCTGCGGGTCAGTCGGCCACGGTGCCTTCAGCTAGGGTGCCTTCAGATGAGCAGAATACGCGTGCTTATAGCGGACGATTCCGCGTTGATGCGCCAGACCCTGAAGAAGATCGTGGCCGCGCAACTTGACTTCGAGCTGGTTGGGGCAGCTCGCGACGGCGAGGACGCGATCGCAAAGGCGAGGGAGCTGCGTCCCGACGTCGTCTCGATGGACATTAACATGCCGAAGCTCGACGGGATAACCGCATTGCAGACCATCCTGCATGAGAAGATTTGTCCGGTGGTGATGGTTTCCTCACTTACCCAGCAGGGTAAGGCCACCACCTTCGAATGCCTCGAGTTGGGGGCTTTCGATTTTGTCGCCAAGCCGGATGGGACGGTCTCATCCAACATGGGCGCGGTGGCGGCGGAGCTGATCTCGAAGCTCAAAGCCGCGGCGGCGTGCAAGAATTTTTTCGCGCAACGAACGCAGACCCACGAACGCCGCAAACCCTTTCAGCCGCCTTCCGGTGCGATGTTTGAGAAGGTTACCCGGCGCAAGGCAGTCGCGATTGGAATTTCCACCGGAGGACCCGCAACCCTTCAAGAGGTGCTGCCGCTAATTCCGGCCGACCTGCCGGCCAGTCTCTTTTTGGTGCAGCATATGCCGCCCGGCTTTATGGCCGCATTTGCCCAGCGCCTGGACGATCATTGCGCGCTCAAGGTCGTGGAAGCGCGATCCGGCATGCCGGTAGAGCCGAGCGTATGCTACGTGGCGCCCGGCGGGATGCATCTCTGTTTGCATCGCAAGATGACCGGCGAGGTGGTCATCCGGACCCCCACCACCCCGCCAACCCTCTTCATGCCGTCGGTGGGCGTCATGATGGCATCGGTTCTGAATATCTATGGGATGGACACTATCGGGGTTCTGATGACCGGCATCGGAGATGACGGCGCGGACCAGATGGTCGCGATCAGGCAGGCCGGCGGCTACACCATCGCCGAGAGTGAACAGACCGCAGTGGTCTTCGGAATGCCGCGCGAGGCTTACGAACGCGGTGGAGCATCTGTGGTAGCGCCGAGTTACGAGGTAGCCGGCGCCATCGTCAAAGCGGTCCGAAGGACTATGCAATGAGCGACTTGAAAGAGTACCTCCCCAGGCTTGCGGGTTCCGACGAAGCCGAGCGCATCTATGCCGCCGAAGACATCGGGTACTTAAATGCTGCCGAGGGGGTGGCGCCGCTGGTGGAACGCCTGCACCTCGAGCCTTCACGAGCGGTGCGCGACGCCATCTTTCAGGCCCTGACCCGGATTGACGCAAAGGCTGCGGTCGAAGGATGCATCTCACTGCTCGGCAGCGACGATCCGCAGATTCGCAATCAGGCGGTGGAAATTTTGCGGCGCAAGGGTGACGCTGCGATCCCCTTGCTGAGCACCGTCATGCGTGAAGGCGACAAGGACTTGCGCAAACTGGTGCTGGATGTTTTGAGCGGAATTCAGGCCGCCGGCGCCGAACCCATCTACGAGGCCGCACTTTCCGATCCCGACTCCAACGTAGTCATCACCGCGGTCGAGAACCTCGGGCGCGCCCATGCCCACCGCTTCAAACGTCGGGTGGAAGAGCTACTCCTGGCCGGATCTCATCCGATGCTGATTGGGGCATGTCTGGAAGCCCTGGTCGGGATTGGAGACGCGAACTCGCTCTCGACCCTGCGCCGACGTTTTCCGGAGCTTGCCGCGCTGCCCGACTTCTTTCTGGTGTCATGCTTAAAAGCCATCGGCGCACTCGGAACGGAGCGGGCGTTTGCCGAAGTGGCCGGTCTGCTTGCGGTGCGCGGCCCCCAGCTTCGCCCCGCGATTCTGGCCGCGCTGATAGCCATTCATCAGCGCTATCCCGGGACCGCCCACGACGAGGATGTGCTGCCGGTCTTGCGGAGCGTGATCGACCACCTCGAGGCTCCGCTGTGTTGCTACCAGGCGGTGCGAGCTTTGGGCTTTGTGTCCGCCCGTGACGACGTGTCTGCGTTCCTTATCGAGTGCCTGACGAATCCCGAGCGGCTGGTGCGTCTGGGAGCAATCGAATCGCTTCGGGAAACCGACCGCCCTGAATTGGAGGAAGTGCTCGCCGAGCGCGCGCGCAGGGAAACCGACGAGGACATCCTGCAGGCGCTGAGAAGCTAGTCCATAACCGCCATGTCAGAAATCTCCGTCGAGCAGTTCAAACGGCTGAGCCAGCATATCTATCAAAAGCTGGGTCTGCATTTTGACGAAAAGAAAATCTACTTCCTGAAAAAGCGCGTCGAGAAGCGGATGGCAGCCTTACACATTGCCGAGCCCGAGGACTACGTGTTCATGGTTGGCTATGCCGATCCGCACGGCCTCGAAATGCAGCAACTGGCTAATCTGGTCACCACTAACGAAACCTACATGTTTCGCGAGTACGAGCAGTTGCAGGCCTTCGCCAACCACTGCCTGCCGCAAGTGTTATCGGCCAAACTGGCGCGCGGCGAGAGAAGCTTGCGGATCTGGTCGGCTGGTTGCTCTTCCGGCGAGGAACCCTACACCCTGGCGATGATCGTTCAGGAAGTCTTTCCCCAAGCGCAGTCCTGGAAATGTCAAATCATCGCGACCGATATCGATGAAAACGTGCTGCAACGCGCGCGGGACGCCTGTTATGGAGATCGGGCCGTGGCCGAGGTGCCGGAAGACTATTTTAAGAAGCACCTGAGTGAGGACGGCGAGCAATGGCGGGTACGAGAGAAAACCGCCGCGCTGGTCGAGTTCCGTCATCTTAACCTCAATGATCGGATGGCGATGCGAGCTATGCGCGGCTTCGATTTCATCTTCTGCCGCAACGTTTTGATTTACTTCGACGATCTATCGCGCCAGGCGGTAGTCGATCACTTCTACAACGCGCTGAATCGGGGAAGCTACATTTTCCTGGGCCACTCCGAATCGGTGGGGCGAATCTCTACGGCTTTCAAGCTGAAACGCTTCGAGAGCCATCTGGTGTACGCGAAGGAATAGCACGGTGGACGCGAAAAAAACCATCCTGATCGTGGATGACTCGGAATTCGTCCGAAGCTATCACTCCTACATCCTGGAGCAGGCCGACTTTCACGTGATTACCGCGGTGGACGGCAGCGACGGTCTGGAAAAGCTCTATAGCCGGCCTTTCGATCTGGTCCTGACCGATATCAACATGAGCAACATGGATGGCTACGAGTTCATCCGGCGCATCCGCGACGACGCTAACTACAGCTTGCTGCCGATCATCATCGTCTCCACCGAGAGCGAAGGAAAGGACAAGACCAAAGGATTCGAGGTCGGAGCGAATCTCTACATCGTCAAACCATGCGCGCCTGAAATAATGGTTGAAAACATTCGCATGATCCTGGTCGGTAACTAGGGAGGCGAGTGCCATACCTTTCGATATCAGCAATCAGCCGGACCTTCAGATCCTGAAGCTCGAAGGCGCGGTAACTATCCGCCAGGCGCACGAGCTTGCGGCGCGGATGGCCGTAGCCTTGGAAGATCACACCCCGGTCCGGGTAGATACTCAGAACCTCGAAGACATCGATACCTGCATCCTGCAGCTACTGTGTTCGCTGCGAAAGACCGCCCTAGCATTGTCCTTCGATAACCCGTCGGAAGCATTCGTCAACGCAATCGAGCGCTGCGGTCTGCAGCGCGAATTAATCGGCGCGCGAGAAGGCTTGTGAAAACTATTATGGCGGTCGATGACTCGGCCAGTCTCCGTCAAATGGTCGCCGTAGTGCTGCGGGGCGGAGGCTATCAGGTGATTGAATCAGTGGACGGATTGGATGCCTTGTCCAAACTGAAGGGCCAGGAGCTACATCTGTTTCTCACCGACGTAAACATGCCGAAGATGGACGGCTTCGAGTTCACCCGCAAGCTCCGGGCGATGCCTCAATACAAGTTTGTCCCCATCGTGCTCTTAACCACCGAATCAACCGCGGAAAAGAAACAGCAAGGCAAGGCTGCCGGCGCAACCGCATGGATCGTCAAGCCCTTCAACCCCGACCAGTTGCTGGCGGTGGTGAAGAAAGTGATCCGATGATGCGGCGCGAGAAAACGGGATCGCGACCGGCGAGCTAAGCATGGCCATCGACGTTTTGGAACAGATGCGGGTCGCTTTCAGGGCCGAGGCCCAGGACCTGCTGATCGAGCTCGATTCCGCGCTCCTCGCGCTGGAGGAGCATCCCCTCGATGCAAGCCTGGTTAACCGGGTCTTTCGCGCGATCCATATTATCAAAGGATCGGGCGCCACGGCCGGTTTTACCCACCTCGCCGGGTTTGCGCACCAAATGGAAGAGGCCTTTGACCTTGCCCGCGGTGGGCGGCTGGCCGTCAACCCCGATTTGATCGACTGCGGACTCAAGGCCTGCGATGTCTTGCGCTGCATCATCGAGAAGGCGGCGGACGGAGCTGTCGTCGCGGGAGAGTTGGAAGTAACCGCGTCGTTCACGCGGCTGTTACCGGCGGCCGAGGAACCGGCGGCGGAGCGTATCGCCCAGGCGAAGCCGGGAGCCGAGGTCCGCCGCGCCTTTGAAATCATTTTCAAGCCGAACCGGGAAATATTCTATTCCGGCGCTGACCCGGTGACGCTGCTGGATGACCTGCGGGAGTTGGGTCCGGCACACATTACTGCCCATAGCGACCAGGTCCCGCCGCTACCCTCGATCGAGGCGGAGCAATGCTACCTCTGGTGGGAAATCCTGCTGGTCACCGACCGTGATGAGGCCGCCATCCGGGAAGTCTTCGTTTTTGTCGAAGACGAATGCGAATTGCTGATCCGGTTGCCGCAAGATCAGGCCGCGACGGTTGCGTTGCTTGGCGCGGTGCCGGCCGACGCGTTCGAATTGTTCGTCCTCGAGTGCGAAGAGCATCTGCAAGGAATTGAAAGGGACGCGCTGGCGCTGGAAAGAGATCGAACGTCGAAGAACAACCTCGACGGTCTTTTTCGCGCGGTCCACAGCGTCAAGGGCAACGCCGGTCTGCTGTTGGGTCAGGTCCATGGCGCAGCGCTTGCGCCCACTCATCCATTGCAACTGTTGCATGACGTGGCGCACGGGCTGGAGTCGTATCTCGATCCGTTTCGGGGAGTGGACTCAGGGCCACTATCGGACGAAACCATCCAAACCGCGCTGGAGACCTGCGACGCGATCCGAACCTTATTGCGCAGCCTTACGCATAACGATGGCGAAGGACTTCCTTCGCCCCGGTTGCTCGAGCGCCTGGGCATCAGCAGCAAAAGCGCGCCCGTAGGACGCGATACGGATGGGCGCGAAGCCGCATTTCTCAATACGACGTCACAATGCGTCGAGATGATCACGGGCTGCATCCGCCGCATCGAAGCCGGCGGCGAGGCCAGTCGCCCCGTCCTTGCCACCTATCTGCGAGGTCTCACCACGCTGTCAGCGGCGGCGCAATACCGGAACAGCAAGGAACTGGAACAGCCATTGGCGCAACAAATCCGAATCCTCGATGCTGCGGTGAAAGCGGGCGCAGCCTTGAGCAGTGCGGCGCGCTCCGAGTTGGGACGCGCCTTTCAGGATACTTGTTCCATTCTGGAACGAATGTCGCCGCGCGCCGGTATCGGCGCTCGAACGGCGCCCGCCTTGAAACGCCCGATATCAACTCAGCCCGAGCCCCCGGAAACCGCCGCGTCACCTTCGACGATTCGTATCGATCGCGACAAGCTGGACCGCCTGATGAGGGTCGTCGGCGAACTGCTGGTTGCGCGCGGCACATTCCCGCTACTGGTGCAGCGGCTGAACAGCGGTGGCAGCGGCTCATCGGTCGCCAAGGACCTAAAGGACGCGGGCGCCAACATTTCGCGGATTGCCGATGAGCTCCAGAACAGTGTCATGTCGATTCGGATGCTGCCGGTCAAGACCGTATTCCAACGCTTCCCACGCCTCGTAAGGGACCTGGCAAGGTCTCTCGGCAAGGAAGTGCGGCTGGTCATCGAGGGCGAGGACATCGAGATGGACAAGACCATCCTCGAACAGATCGGGGATCCTTTGGTTCATGTCATCCGCAATGCCGTCGATCATGGTCTTGAGCCGCCCGGTGAACGCCGCGCACAGGGCAAGGATGCGACCGGACAGTTGACCCTGCGCGCGTTTCGTGACGCCGGCGGTGTGGTGATCGAGGTTGCCGATGATGGCCGCGGGCTCGACACCGATGCGCTTAAACGCAAGGCCGTCGAAAAAGGTTTGCTCACGCCGGAAAACGCGGCCGCGATGAGCGAAGAAGCCGCCTTTCAGTTGGTATTTCTGCCCGGGTTAACGACCGCGGCGAAGGTCACCGACGTTTCCGGTCGCGGCGTCGGAATGGACGTCGTCCGCAGCAACGTTCGCAATCTCCAAGGCAGTATCGAAATTCGCGCGAAGGCGGGCCATGGCACCACCCTCCTGATCAAACTGCCCACCAGTCTGATGATTTCGAAGGGAATTCTGCTGGAAGCCGGCGCCAATGAGTACGTGCTGCCGCTTAGCAACGTCCTGGACATGGTCAAAATGCCGACCGAGGAGGCGCATGAGTACCAGGGCCGCACGCTGATGCAGGTTCGAGGCGCCACCTACTCCGTCTTCAACCTCGCCGCCATGTTGGGACTCGCTCCGGCGCCGACGCGGGAACTGTCAGTCGCTATCGTCGAAGCAGGAACCGTAAAGTATGGCCTGGTGGTCGATAAGTTTGTGACTGAGGTCGAGGTGTTGGTCAAGCCGCTGGCTGGTGAGTTGGAGCAATGTAAGCAATTCCAGGGCGCTGCGATCATGGGCGATGGACGGGTGGTCTTGGTCCTCAATGCATTGGAGTGTCACAGTCTGGATCGGACCATATGAAGCCGGGGTTGCCTGCGACGGAGGGAAGATGACCGCAATCCTGCTGGACCCGTCCTTGCAACCGATCTGCTAGGCCTCACTCCCCGGATGGCAGCGGAGGCTCCATACCGAAAGAAAGAGGAACTGAAACAACCATTGGCGCAGCAACTCCGAATTCCGCATGCGGCCGCGAACACCGGTGCGCCCTTGAGCAACAACCGGCGTTCCGTCCTGGGCCGCGCATTTGCGGACACGCGTTCCATTCTGGGACGCACGGCGCCGCGCGGCCAGGTCCTCAATGCGCTGGAGGGCCACAGCCGGGATCGAACCGCATGCAGTTAGACAAGCGACCTGATACCCAAGGCAGCGATTCCCATTCCAGGGGCTGGAAGGAGACTCTTGGTCATCTGATCGCGGCTCTCGATCTCCTGAATCACGACACGGAGCAGGACTTTCTGAGCATCGGCGGAAAACTCGGGGAGTTCATCGAAGCGGTAAATCTGATTTCATCGGACGTATCGGTTTTTGCAAACTTGATCTCCGGGTCGGGAGCGCAGCGCACTTCCGAGGCGCTGACCTCCGCGCTGGGTCATTCCAGAGAGATGGGGGCGCATTCCCAGCAGAGCCTCGGGGTCTTGAGCGGCATATGCCGGGGGGCAGGCCGCTTGAAGGGGTCTCTGGCAGGTTTGAAGGGAACCGTCTCGACCTTTCGTATGCTCGGAGTGTTGACCAGGATTGAGACTGCACGGCTCGGTAGTGCAGGCAATGACTTCATCCATTTGGCCGACGATGTAAAGTCGCTGGCGACTGTAGTCGAAACCGCCCTGAAGACTGCGAACTTGCTGATTCCCTCAATTGAAATCGCGCTGCAAAATGTCGGCGGGCTGGAGGAAGGGTTGGCGAAGGACCTTCCTGCACTAATCTCCAAGGTGCAGACCAGCTTCGCCATCTTTCGCAAGGCGCAAAATACCGCGCACGACTCCGCGCTGCGATTGATGGCCGAGTATGACGCCGCCTCCAGTGCCTTCAAAAGCCTGATGGTCTCCCTGCAGTTCCACGACATCACGCGGCAACAAATTGAGCATGTCGTCGACATTCTGCGGCGTCTTTATTCCGCGTGCGAAGGACCAGACGACCTCGACCGCGATACCGTGGCCATCGTGCAACTGCAATCGTCGCAACTTACCGATGCCGCACAGAAGTTCACCGCCGCGGTCGCATCGATCACGCACGGCCTCGATGACATCGCCGGCCACGTGTTGGAGATGTGCGATGAAAGCCGAACCTTGTCGGGCCTTTCCGCGAATGAGAAAGACTCGTTCTTCCTCCAAATGGAACAGGGATGCAGCGCCATCCTCGCCAGTCTCAGCCTTTGCGCCAAAGCGGAAGCTGCGACCCGGTCGACCAGCATTAACCTGTCGGAAGGAATCGGGCGGCTGCGCAAGGCGATTGAAGAGATTCAATCAATTGAAAAACAACTGCGGCGTATGGGCATGAACGCTCGCATCCAGGCCACCCAGACTGGTGCGGCGGGAAATGCGCTCGGCGTGCTCGCCGTCGGCATGCAACAACTGGCGCTCGAATCCAGCCAACGTTCCGAGTCCCTCATCGAAGTGCTCGGTGCGATGGGCGAGGCATCCTCGCGCTTGTCCGAGCAGGGCAACCCTACCTCAAGCGAGCGCAGCGGGCAGGCCGGTTACCTGGAGGGAATGCGCGTAGCGGTTGCGGAGCTCCAGTCGAACGAGCGCAGTTTCGCTCAAATCGCCCAGATTATCGTGCGCGGAGAGCGCCTTCACGAAGACCTTTCCGCCACCCGGCAGAGCTTTTCGGTCGGCGTTCGTTTCGCTGAAGCTATCGCCCGCGCGCAAGAGATGCTCGGTGAGATCGGAGGACCGAATCCATTCGGTTTAGCGCGCGACGGCGCCGAGGCGTCCGATCATGGGCTAGCTAATTTGCTCAGCCATTACACCATGCAAGCCGAGCGCGATGTGCATGAAAGCCTCAGCAGGCAAATCGTCGGGCCGGCGAACGCAGCCGCGCGAGATGGGCAGCCGAAACTGCCGCCCGGGAAAACCCTGGAACTTGAAGCGAACGTGGAGTTCTTTTAGGAGCGCCGCGGTCGGCGCGACACTGAAGCGGGAGAGCGCAACTACCCTCGGTTCAAATGAGTCTCATAGTTTCACCGGTGTCGCGCCGCCAAGGTGTTTGCGGTCGCCATCGCCGCCTCAGGGTTGTCAGCGTATCCGTCAGCGCCCAGGCGCGCCGCCAGGCTGGGGTTTTCATGGAACAGGTAGCCGCCGACCATGATGGGAACCTTCGAAACCGCACGGATGGCCGCTATGGTGGATGCCAGCTTCGCGATCTGCGCCACCATCGTTGCGGAAAGCACGATCAGGTCCGGCTTGCACCACGGCTGTTTCATCAGCTTGACTAGTTCGCGCGCCGGCAAGTTCGCGCCCAAAAAGTTGGTGCGCCATCCGTTGAGCGCGAAGACGTCCGCGATGGCGCGCGCTCCGATCTCATGCTGCTCGCCCTCGACGCATGCCACCAGCATCGACGGCCCGGAAGCTGCTGTAGCGCCGAATATCCGCCCATAGAAGCCGCTCAGAATCGACGTCACCGCCGCGCTGCAATAGTGTTCGTGCGCCACGCTGATCTCGTTCATCTGCCATAAGCGCCCGACCTCGCGCATCAGCGGTGGCAGCACTCCGTTGTGAATCCCCGGCAAGCTCATTCCTGCCGTGATCGCATTTTCCAGGGTCTTACGTGCTTCTGCGGCGTCAAAGCCAAGCAATGCCTCCAGACATCGCCGCGCGATAGCATGGTCCTTGCTCGATCCGATAAAGCTCGCTGCCGCATCGGGCATCGAATCGAGCTGTTGCAGCGCGGTCTTGAGGTAGGATGCGGCGATTGATTGATCGTTGGCCGCATCATCTGCCAGCACTGACCGCACGCAATTCAAGCTTTCGGCGATGTCTTTGGAAGCGACACCACGGCGGACCAGCACTATCTTCAGCCACGCAACATAGCGTAAGAACATTCCCGCATCGCCCGCATCGACTGCCGCCGAGAGCGCCGCCACATCATATAGAATGTCCTGCCGATACCCGGTCTTGCCGTTTTGCCCATAGCGATCGAGCAGGTACGGACATTGCGCGTAGACCTGCGCCAGGGTTGCTTCCGCAATGAGGTTCGCCGCGGCCCGCAACCGATCTCCGAATTCGAAATTCAGCACTTACCTTCTCCGTGGGGCTTCCCCACTATTACGGGATTCTTTCCTATCGTTGTGTAGGATCGTGGTTAGCGCAAATGGTGATCGATGGGATGAGTCGTTTGGCTCGAATGAGATGAAAAGTACATTCTTTAGCAGGATGTTGAAAAAGTTCTCGATGCTGGGATCGACGAATGGTTTTGCGTCGATATCCGGTACACGCGATCGCCCAGACCCTTGGATGGATTCTTTGGGAACACTTGGTGGAGAGAAACCGCCGCATCCTTAAGGCGCCTTGTTGACCGATAATTTAAACCGCGACCCGCTACAATTTCCGCAGCGATCTCATCCATTCTCGAACTGCCAATACGTTTCGAGGGGTTACACTAAATCGGGCTGATGGATCGCGAGCCGGATTTCCTTTCCTGGTAGGGGCGGTTCGCGAGCCGCCCGCTCAGAATCTTCGTCGGCTGCGGTTTTCTCCTCGTCCGCTCCCCGAGCAAGGCTGCTCCTCTTCCGATGTCATTCTGAGGTGAGCGCGCAGCGCGCAGCCGCGCACCTGAGGATCAGGGACTGCAACATAAGCGTGAGTCCGATAGCTATTCTGCAAAATAGAGAGTCGGCGTGTTTCATGCGTAGGCGGCTGTAGTCGACAGGTGAATGCCCGATGCTCTTTGCAGTAGTGCGTGTGGCTTTTCTTCTTCGTGATATGTCGATTGTTGCGGATGCGTTCGGCTTCTTGCTTGAGGAAAGACCGCTTGTCACATCGGGGCATATGGATGGTATTCATCTCATTGTAAACAATGCTGGATTCTGGCAACTGAGGGTTACAGGATAAAATGTGGGCGCAATTGACGACGTAGCTAGCAAGCCACCGAGAGATTATGGGGCCGTCATCGGCGCCACCAACGACTACTTGACCATCCCGGGCACGGGCGAAATTTTGGCTTACTATCAAACCGGCACCGGTCACTCATGGGTGCCCTTTCATGATTCGTCGGGCTCTACGATTGCCCTTGACTCGACCGGACTGACCAATCAATACACCTACGATCCGGATGGAATGCCGTGGGTGGTCACAGGGCCGCAAAACTTGTTTGCATATTTATCTGATGGCATGCACTTCGACCCGATAGCCTTTACTACGGCGGAGGACGGTTCTATAGCCCCATCCTGCAGCGGCCACCGGGTGGAACCGGCGTCGGAATCCCCGGAGAGGAAGGAGCCAGCGGAGGAGGCGGGTCCGGCTCGGGCTCGTCGGGGTCGGGTGGCGGGCCCGGCGGCGGCGCTCCCTCGGTGGGGCAAGCGGCCCAAGACCTTGCACACGTTGCGAGGCCAGTTGATATCTACTTTGAGCTTTGGCCGAAGGCGCCGGAGAGCCGCCGAACCCGTATTCTTTCGTCGCGGCTATTGCCCTTGCGGAAATAGTGGATTACTTCGAAAACCTCTTTGGCGGACCACATAAGGTCGAAGATCCCAAACTCCGCCAGCCCGTGCACACGATTGCGGAACAGTCCGACGTTGCTCCGCCCCTTATCCGCAACATGGGCCCCATCATATTCGTCAGTGACGTAAGGTCCCGGGTCGATTCCTGGCTGGAACGCTCCATTCCCGGGATACAACTCCTGCGGTCCAAGCAACTACAAAGGGACGGATAATGGCCCTACCGACTCCTGCTGTCATGCGCACGACGACTGTTATGACCAGCACCAATTGTCAGCCGACGACGTAGATATATTCCATCCGGGCAGTCACGGCTGGGAGCAGCTTAAATGCGACGCCGCGTTGTGTGAATGCGTTCAAAACCATGCAGGACCTGGCCTCTGGTATGACTCATTTCTCCGGCTAGGGGGGAGGCCATATTCTGTCCTTGATTGCTATCGAAATGTAGGAAACCAAATGCATCGAATATGGGTCGTTACGGCGGTTCTATCGCTTATCGATGCGACGACAAGCTGTGCACAACCTACAACCGGATCGCTGCCAAAACGTATGCAACCCGGCGTGCGACTCGGTGCCGGTCTCTTCGCGAAGAAGTTGTTTGCGTCAGTCGACGGTATTGGAGTCGTTACCTATATTCAAAGAGGAAAACTCCGATCCCCAACGATTATAGAAGTAGGGATTGCAGGCGCCTATGGTGCGAGATTCTTTGATGATCGGGGAACGCAACACGCATCCGTGGAGTTTGCAGCCCCCCGGCCCGAAGGGGCGTGGGTTTACGCGAGAATCGTAAAGCAGACATCAGCGAACGAGGTTTCGTTTTTTCGTCAATCTAGATATGCAGCCACATACGATAGCCTGACTGACTCCCACGGCACTGAAGTCTGGCGAACACCGTTTAGCACAGTGGCCAGCACCTTCGGCGATCTGACAGGATCTGGCGTAGCTGAATTTATATTCGCGTCGCAGGACGATGCGATCGAGGCGCGAAATCTCGCGGGCTCAGTGCTGTGGCGACGTGAAAAGGTGGGATGGGCAACCAATATGGACCTTTTGCAATCTCAAGGCCGCGAAGCCTCGGAGATACTCATTTCGATTCAGGGCAAGCTCGTCGCTCTCAACCCGAATGGTGAATCGCTTTTCAGCCAGAAACCGAACTTGGAGCAATACTTCAGCCGGTTTTCGACAATGCAGTGGTCACCGGTCTGCACGCAGTGCTTGTTGATAAGTAGCAACGAGCATTTTGTGCTGCTGAGCTCGGATGGCAGCAGAGTACTACGAAGACTATCCGGCGGATACCTCCAGGACCCTACCGCAATTGCTGTCAGTTTTCATGGGGAGGCAGCGCCAATGCTGGCGATAGGCGGCACCGTTACTTATCAGGGAAATCGTTCAGCAGGATATCAAGCAGTTGGCGGGGAAGTCTATATTTTCGATTCGCACGGAACGCTTGTCTATGAAGAGGTGCTTCCCGAACGAGTCGACGCTCTCGGGGTTATTCCAAGTTCTGACGGTAAGGCCGAAACTCTCCTGGTCGGCGGCGAGAACAAGGTCTGGCAATATTCTGCTCTTGGTCCTGTGAACTAAGCGTTTGTTAATCGCGCAGCGTCAATCGACTGTCACCGGAGAATGCAGGGGAATGGCGCGACGGTCGCTTTGCTTTCTCTCTGCGACCGGAGCGACTCAGCATCGCTGCGCGGAGCTCCCTCGACTCGCAAGGCTCCTCGGTATGACAAGCGGGGAGGCTCAGAAAAGGGATCCGCTGGCCCGCAGAGCGGCGGTGATACTCAGAACGATCGAGATTCTTCCGCTGTGCCTTACGCGCTCACCTCAAAATGACATGGAACCGGCGGGCTCGCTCGGTGGAAGGGAAGCAGGGTCGCGCGGGCAACCTCAATCGGGGCCCAATTCGGATTTGAGCCGATCCGCGACGAACATCTTCAACAAGGATTGATAAGGAACATCTCTTTTGTTGGCGAGTTGCTTGAGCCGATCGAGCATTGGCTTGGGCAGCCGCAAGGAAATCGTTTGCGAGGTCGGCTTCAGCTTCGGAAGGATCGTGCGCTTGCCTGCTCCCCAATCGAGGAAGTCGGTCGAGTCGTGAGATGCCCAGAACTTGCGTTCCGCGTCCTCAGTTTTGAATTTTGGCAAGCGCTTTTTCATGACGACAAATAAACCTTTCGTTCTTTGCGACTTATATCACGGGCCGAGATCACACGGATAAGTTTGCCGCGAATCGTGAAAGCCACAAACATGAGCCTGCCCGCGTCGGTCTGACCCAAAACGTAGATGCGTGGCTCTTCCGTCGAATGGGCCTCATCTTCATGCACGATGAAAGGGCGGTTGAAGAAAATCTCCTCGCATTCCGCGGGACTGACCTGGTGACGATCCCATACCTTGGTGAAGTTGCCGGTATCCCATTGGAATCCCTCGCACTCCGCGAGAAGCTTTTCCAGCTCCGCCATTCATTGTCGTATTGTATATGTGTACAACATACATGGCGAGGGCGGGGTGGTGGACGGCGCGGCCGTCGCTCCCTAGGTCGTCATCGACGACCGTTACTAAAGTTTTGCGACGGGCGTGACGGGCTCCTGGGGGCGGGGGGATGGCGCGACGGTCGCTTTGCTTTCTCTCTGCGACCGGAGTGCCATCCTTCTCTTTGCCTGCCGGAGGGGCTGGTCGGGAAATCCTCGATGCGCGGGCGCCCTCGGCGCTCGCGCCTCCATTGCAATTTTGGAGATTTTCCATTGTGTCAAAGCTGGCGTTCGGGTATTGATTCAATCCCTACGCGTTAACTTCATTTGGCGCGGCGTATTTAGTCACTGCATGAATCGAAATATCCAGGGGGAACGCGGGCTTAATTAAGCCGTCATCATGCCGATGCCGATCATTCTGGTTACCGGGGGGGCCGGATTCATCGGATCCAACTTTATCCAAGGATGGATCGGGGAAGCGGGCGGTCAGGTCATCAACATCGACAAGATGACCTACGCCTCGAAGGCGAACGGCTGGTCGGACACCGTCGCGGAGGGGCATCGGTTTGTCACCGGAGATATCACCAGCCGCGATTTGATCCGCGAGCTTTTGCTGGAACATCGGCCCTCGGCGGTCATCAACTTTGCCGCCGAAACCCACGTCGATCGGTCGATCCATTATCCCGACGAATTCCTCCAATCCAACGTGATCGGAACATTTAACCTGCTCGATCAGGTGCGGCATTACTGGAGCGGCATGCCGGACGCGGAGAAGGGCGGGTTTCGATTCCTCCAGGTCTCGACCGATGAGGTTTACGGTTCGCTGGCGCTCGATGAGCCGCCATGCGACGAGCGGAGACATCCCGAACCGAACAGCCCCTATGCGGCGAGCAAGGCGGCGGCGGACCAGTTCGTGCGCGCATTCCATCAAACCTATGGGCTGCCTGCGATAATCGCGCGATGTTGCAACAATTACGGGCCTTTTCAGCATCCGGAGAAGCTAATTCCCCATATGATCCATCGGGCAATTAGAGAAGAACCGCTGCCGGTATATGGAGATGGCCGGCAGATCCGCGATTGGCTCTACGTCGATGACCATTGCGCGGCGTTGCGCAGCATCATCGCGCGGGGGCGGCTGGGCGAGGTTTACAACATCAGCGCGCGGGCGGAGCGGACGAACCTTGAAGTGGTGCGCGCGATATGCGCGGTCCTCGATCGAGAATATCCAAGGAAATCGGGGACTTACGCGGATCTCATCGCCCATGTGACGGATCGCCCCGGGCACGACCGGCGCTACGCCATGGATGCCTCGAAGCTGCAGCGGGAGACGAGCTGGAGGGCATCGGAGAGCTTCGCGACGGGGTTGGAGAAGACGGTGCGGTGGTATTTGGGTAACCTCGAGTGGGTGAGCGCGGTGGCGGACGGGGAAGCTTTCCGTTTGTGGAACAGTATCAACTATGGGCAACGTCGGTAATGATTCGCATCGATACGGAACTTCCCGGTGTTTACATAATTGAACCGACAGTTTACGAGGATTCCCGAGGATGCTTTTTCGAGACCTACCATCAGCAGAAGTTTGATGCTCTCGGAATCGATGCTGCCTTCGTCCAGGAGAACCAATCACTCACCCGCAAGGGCGTGTTGCGAGGCTTGCACTACCAGCTTCCCCATCAGCAGGCCAAACTCTGCCGGGTGGTCACAGGCGAGGTCTATGATGTCGCGGTCGATATCCGTCTCGGCTCGAGGACCTTTGGGCGCTGGATTGGGGTAACTTTGTCCGCCACCAATCGGCGACAGATTTTCATCCCGCGAGGCTTCGCGCACGGGTTCATCGCGCGATCCGAGGTTGCCGAGTTCATCTACAAGTGCGATGACTTCTATCATCCCGAGGATGAAGCGGGAGTGTTGTGGAGCGATCCGTCCTTGGCGATTTCATGGGGCACCAACCACCCCGAGTTAGCGCCCCGCGATGCGAAGTATCCCATGCTGGCGAACATCGACCCTGATCGACTACCCCGCAGTACCTGATGAAATCGGATCCGTCAGCGGAAACGTCAAATTCCAAAGCCTCCAGCGATTTTCTCAATCGCGAAATTCAGCGTCTCGAAACCGAACGCGATGCGGTTAAACGCGAACTACGTCAGATCCAGCAGAGTTACGCGTGGAGGATAGTCAACCGCTATCGTCGCTGGATAGAGCGTCATCGCTACAATTCATTGGTCCGCTGGTATGAGAAGCTCGCGGTCTGGATGCTGGATAGGAGCGTTGGCAACCCCAAAGATGACAGCACCAGGTATCAGCTTTGGCTCGAAGCGCATGAGATGACTCCAGAGAGCATCGACACCGCTAAGTCCGCAGCGGCGACTTTCCCCTATCGTCCGCTCATTAGCGTTGTACTCGGACTCGCAGATAGCGCGGCGACCGAGAGTTGGCTTAAAGCCACGGTCGAATCGGTTCGGGCGCAAATTTATGACAACTGGCAGCTTCGCATAGTAGTCGATGCGACTATGCCGCGGTCAATCGAGGCGATCCTTTCACGCCACGCGGCCGGCGACCCGCGCATCTCTTTAAAGCATAGGACGCAAAGCAACGAGGCCTCTGCTACCGCGGTCGATCCTCTCGATTTGGCAGAAGGCGAATTCGTCATATTCATCGATCATCGAGGCCAGCTCAGCGTCGACAACTTCTATGCGGTCGTGAAGCACCTGAATCGGAATCCGACGATCGATATCTTCTATTGGGACGAAGACCGAATCGATTCCGAGGGACGACGGACCAGGCCGTTTTTCAAACCGGATTGGAGTCCCGAACTGCTTCTCTCGATGAACTATTTGGGCGACAGCTTCATCATCCGAACCGCGCTCGCCAAAAAGCTGGACGGACAACGTCACAGCTTTGGGGCCAGCTGGAACTATGACTTCGCGCTCCGCGCAGTCGAACAAACTGACAGCATCGTTCACATCCCTGAGGTCCTTTCGCACCGCCGCCGCAGTTCTATATCGCCGCACGTTGACGCGACCGAGCGCGATCAGCAAGCCGTGCGCGCAATTGAAGACGCCCTGCTCCGGCGTCGGGAGCCCGGAAGAGTCGAAGTTGTGGGTCCGGGTTTGTATGCGGTCCGCTACAATATTCGCGGCGAGCCTCTGGTGTCGATCCTGATTCCTACTCGCGACAAGTGCCAACTGCTCCGCCAATGTCTCGAAAGTATCGAGCGCCACACCGATTACAAGAATTACGAAATCATAGTCCTGGATAATGACAGCGCCGATCCCGAAACTCTCGCCTACTTCAACCAGATCGCACGCAAGGCACAGGTTCATCGCTTTCCGGGGCGGTTTAACTTCTCGGCAATCTGTAACTATGGGGCTTCGAAGGCGAAAGGAGAATTCCTTCTCTTTCTAAACAATGACACCCAGGTCATTCGCTCCGATTGGATGCGCGCGCTCATTGAGCAAGCTCAGCGGCCCGAGGTCGGAGCGGTCGGCGCGAAGTTGCTTTTCGCCGATGGGCGCATTCAGCACGCCGGCGCGGTGCTCGGCATCGGAGGCATGGTCGGTCATGCCTTCAGGCTCACTCCCGGAAACGAGCTTCACTACTTTGGACTAAGTGACGTCATACGTGACTGCAGCTCGATAACCGGGGCTTGCATGATGATGCGGCGCTCGGTGTTCGATGAGGTAGAAGGTTACGACGAAAAATTCCTGGTCGATTTCGCAGACATCGATCTTTGCCTGCGGGTAAGACGTCGCGGTTATCGGATTGTCTACACGCCGTTCGCACTGCTCTATCATTACGAGAGCGCGACCAGGCGCCGAATGCACGTTTCCGGGGACCACGAAGCATTCATAACGCGATGGGGCCACTGCTTGAAGCAACCTGATCCCTATTACGGTCATAACCTCACTCTCGATCGCGAGGACTGGACCCTCGCACCATGACTCTTTGCTAGCGGTGATGCGCCAGCGGATTGCGGCGTTCTTCGGATTCGAGCGCTATCAGACCACCTACAGGCGCGAGTTGGTAGCCGGCGTGACCACCTTCCTGTTCGTGCTCGATGCTCGCGGCGCGCTTGCTCGCGGGGCGCGCCCGGAAAGTAGCTGCTGGATTGTGGGTTCTGGCGGCACTTTCACTAATGTTCTTTGTTTTCTATCCGTATCGCTGAAATGCATAAGGTCTCGAAGTAATGTGATTTCGCCGGGTTTAGCTTTTACACTACTGTTCCAGACAGGCGCCGAAAGTAGTAGACGGTCTCGAAATCTTGGTGTGGCGCGTTCGTACCGATGCCGAGTTGGATGACGAGTTGCACGATCAGATTCGGGGCGAGATGTTCCGTCAAATGATCGAAGCCGAGCTAACTCGCGATCCGATCAAGTTCTTGAAATAGGGCCTCTTCGATTGTCATGAAAATTAATCTGTAAACGTTCTGTCTTGATTATCGCCCTTGAATACCTCGCGGCCGTTTGTATAGTGTATAGGTACAAACGACAATGGGCGGAAGAAGAGTAATTCGAATCGATCTCTCCTCGTCGGCGCCGGCCTACCGGCAGATTTCCGACGCGATTCGCCAACAACTGGTCGCGCGTGAAATCAAACCCGGCGAGCAACTTCCCACCGTGCGCCAACTCGCGATCGATCTCGCGGTGCATCACAACACGGTCGCCGAGGCGTATCGGCTGCTCTCCGATGAAGGCTGGCTCGATCTGAAGCGCCGGCGCGGAGCTTTGGTGCTGGAAAGATCGCGGCCCAACGCGAGCGCCAGGGAACGCGGGGAATTGAAGCAAAGGCTGCGCGGACTCATCGCCGAGATGCGGACTGCCGGCCTGCCACTCGACGCCATCCGCGCGGAGTTCGATTCGATCGCCCGGCGGCTGGTCGGTGAAGCGGAAAAGTAAGGAGGGTGAACGATGTTAACCTTCTGGATCGCCATGGTGTTACTGATCGGCGCACTCAACTACCTGATGCCGCAGCTCACCCGGCGCGACATTTTCTTTTCGGTCACGGTGGCGCCGCAGTTTCGTAACACGACCGAGGCGCGCCGGATCCACGCCGGATATCAACGCGGCATCATTATCATCAGCGCGACCGCGCTGGTTGTGATGGTCATTGCACTACGAACGGGTGCCGAGTTGCTCTGCGCAGGTCTGCTGATGGTGCAACTGCTGGCGGCGCTCGGCGTCTTTGTCATCGCGCATCGAAAGACGATTTGGTACCGAAGCGCATCGTCGAGCGCGCGCGAAGCGTCGCTGGAGCCGCAGCGGCGAATTCCCGGCCTCGCGCTGCTTTTAGTCGGTCCCTATCTGATGCTCGCGTGCGCGGCTCTGCTGATACGGACCCACTGGAGTGAGATTCCCAATCCGATGCCGGTACACTGGGACCTCGCGGGAAACCCCAATGGCTGGATGCCGAAGACGCCGCTGATTTTCATCGCACTAATTGGGACCGAATTCGCGATGTGCGCGATCTTTACTTTTTCAGTCGTCGCGATGCGGTACTTCTCGCGTCAGGTGAATGTCTCCGGAACGAACGCGATCGAGGAGCGCCGCTTTCGATGGATCGGCATCGCGGTCCTGCTCGCCGGCAGCTATCTCTCGGCCGCGCTGGCGTTCCTGCCGCTCAATCCGGACGCGACGATGGCTTTTGGAGGCGTGACGTTTTTCCTCGTGATCATGACGGTCGGCGCGGTGGAACTGGTGCGGCGCGGGCAGGGCGGAGCGCGCCTCGCCACCAAACGGGTGCTATCGGATCGCACGCCCGATCAATGCTGGAAGTGGGGAGTTATCTATTACAATCCCGACGACCCGGCGCTGATGGTGGAGAAGCGTTTCGGCATCGGATGGACGCTCAACTTCGCGCATCGCGGCGCCTGGGTTTTCACGGGACTGATTCTCGCCTCGCTCGTTATCGCGTTGAGTATGCCGCTGCTCGCGAAGTAACCGCGAAGTAACAATGATGCGGGGGACGCGCTTCACGGTCATCGGACTAATCGCGATCATTTGCCTGGTCGCGGCGAGCGTCGCGCGGGCGGATTTCGCCGATCGACGAACCACCGAACTCCTCATCGCGCTCCAAGCCGGAGAGTTTACCGACGCCGAGAAGCACTTCGACGCCACCATGAAGGCGGCACTTCCGCCGGAAAAACTCGAATCGGTATGGAAGCAGATCACCAGCCAGACTGGAGCGCTGAGGTCATTTGACATCACCGGACGCACCTCGGTGGGCGGCGCCGACGTTCGCTTCGTGGATTTGCACTTCGAGCGACCAGCCGGCCTGACGGCGCAGGTCGCGGTAAATTCGGCGGGGCTGGTATCGGGACTCTTCTTCAGCCCCGCGACAGCGCAAGCGGCGCCGAACCTACAAAAACTCGCGGACGATCGCGTGAACCAAATGCTGGAGGCGATTCGCGACGCCAAGTTCGCGGCTGCCGAGGAGCACTTCGACGCGACCATGAAATCCGGCCTCCCCCCCAACGCGCTCGAAGATCTGTGGCAACAGAAGACCGCTTCGCTTGGCGCGCTTACCCAATGGCGCATCGTGGGCCGATCCGAAACCAGCGGCGTGATGGTGCGAATCGTCAATCTGGATTTCGCGACTGCGCCGAAGGCCTTCGCGCTTAGGCTGGCCGTCAACGCATCGGGCCAAATTGCCGGTCTGTTTTTTATCGCTGCGGGCGCCGAACCAGTTTCTTTCGCGGTCCCATACATCCGGCCGGCATCATTCACTTCCCGCCAAGTTTCGATTGGAAGCGGCGAGAGCGCACTCGGCGGAACTTTGACCGTGCCGGTCGGCGCCGGCCCGTTTCCTGCGGCGGTCCTCGTTCATGGCTCGGGTCCGCAAAATCGCGACGAAGCCATTCTCGCGAATCATCCGTTCAAGGATATTGCCGAGGGTCTCAGCTCCGACGGAATCGTCGTATTGCGCTACGACAAACGGACTTGGGCGCATCCCGGAACTCTGCGGCCGGTGACCGTCGATACCGAAATCATCGACGATGCGGTCGCAGCGACGTCTCTGCTACGGAACCAGCCAGAGGTAAATCGCGAGAAGGTGTTCGTGATCGGACACAGCCTCGGCGCCGGGCTCGCGCCGGAGATTGCCACGCGCGCGCATGCCGATGGCATCGTGATGCTCGCGCCGCCGGGAGTCCCGGTGCCGCAGACGATCGTGCGGCAGTTTCGCTATCTCCACGCGCCGCCTGCGGAGATTTCCGCGACCGACCGGAAGGCGCGGCTCCTTATGACTAAGTCGCTGCCGCCGACCGACTTTTTTTATGGCGCGCCCGCTTCGTATTGGTATGACCTCGATTCGCGTGACGAGGTCGGCTTCGCACGCAAGCTCGGCAAGCCGATTCTTATCCTTCGCGGGGACCGCGACTTTCAGGTGGTGGACGACGATATCCAGGTGTGGAGGGTCGGTCTAAAAGGTAGTCCCAGAGTTAGCATCGAGACCTTGCCGCGCCTCGATCATCTTTTCATTGCCGGTGATGGAAAGCCGAGCCCCGACGAGTACTCGATTCCTAACTACGTCGCAACCGAAGTGATCGCGCGTATCGCCAGGTTCATCAGAAGCTAGTCGCCCCGATGACCATCGCATCCCTCAGTGGCTGCGAGGCTGGCTTTTCGGGCGGGTTGCGGCCGCTCAGCTGGTGCGGCGTAATTAGATGCATGATTTTCATACCTCATCCGGTTAAAGGCGGCCGCGCGGCGGGATTTTGCGCGGCGGTCTTCCTGAGCCTGCTCGCGAACGGTCCCGCGCTCGCGCAATCCACCACTGCGCATCACCCCGCGACGCCGAAGAAAAAGGTGATCACCGGAAAGGCATCGTTCTACGGCGGCAGCGATGGTTTCGATGGCCAGACCACCGCGAACGGCGATACCTTGGACCATCACGACCACACCGCCGCGGCCAAGATGATACCGCTCGGCTCGAAAGCGAAGGTGACCAACCTCAAAACCGGCAAATCGACCACGGTAACCGTGACCGATCGTGGACCGTATGTGCCGGGCCGGAAAATTGATTTGTCCAAGGATGCGGCGAAAGACATCGGCCTGACCAGGAAGGAAGGCGTCGCGCCGGTGAAGATCGTGGTGACCAAGCCTCCGGTGAAGGAAGCCTCGGCGCCGTGACCTAACCCCTTCCCCTAAAGGGGAAGGGGAACGGAAGCGGAATTATTTTCCGTAAAACGTTTCCGCGATCGCCTTCTGATAACTCGCGATGCTGGCGCCGTCGATCATCCCATTGGGTGGTGACAACGTGATGGAGTCCGCCACTTTCCAGAATGCCTCGACCTTCGCGCGACCCTCATCCGGCGTGCCCGCGATGGCGAAGGTGTTCACCATCTCGTCAGGCACGGCTTTTTTCATCCCGGCGAAGTCCTTGCGCGAGGCCGCCTCGCGAATCGCGCGCGCATTGTCGCCGAAGCCGTGCGCCGCGAAATATTTTTCGTACTGCGCGATTTGCGCGTAGAACGCGACCGTGCCCCGCGCATCATCGATGGCGCGCTGTCGGTCCTTGTTGATGCAGGTGTAGATCCACAAATTCACTTTGATGTCGGAGCGCTTGCGGCCGTGCTTCGCGAGCGCCTCGGCGAGCGTACGCGAGGCATCATTCGCGACCCATTGCGCGGACCACACCGGATGCCCGATGAGGCCGTCGGCGACTTCGGCGGCGAGCCGGATGGTATTTTCGAATAACGCAGGCAGCCAAATCGGGATGCGCTCGCGAACCGGCTTAGCGGTGCGAAAATCGCGCAGGTCGTGCGTATGATACGTGCCCTCGATTTTCCCGAGCTTGCCGAGATGCCCACCGGTCGTGACGGCGCGGACGATCTCGACCACCTCGCGCAGATGCGCGACCGGCTTGCCATACACCACGCCATGCACGCCCTCATTGAAATTGCGGATGCTGGTGCCGAGGCCCAACACCGTGCGCCCGCCGCTGATGGTGTCGAGGTCGAGCGCATTGAGCGCGGTCTCGACCGGGCTGCGCGTGAATGCGAGCGCGATGCCGCTGCCGAGCAGGATGCGCTTGGTCACCATCGCGGCCGCGGCCAGCGACCCGACCGGCGGACGAGAAAGTTGCGGAACGCACATGCCTTCGACGCCGGCGTCCTCGGCCTCGCGCACGATGCGCGCGAGCGTGTCGCCCGGCGCCGCCATTATCAGTTGCCAATACTTACGCGGATTGCTCATCGCGCTTCCTCCACCATTCGCGAATGCACTTTAGACCGTTGAGCCACGCATCGCCAAATCGGCTGGAAAGAGCCTTGTCGCCCGCGATCGCATCGATAGAGCAGCAATAAGACATCGTAGGCGACTAAAAGGTTAAGGACCGGGTTCCTTAACGATGATACAATTTGCGCAAGCGAGGCCCTTCCGCATAATAGGAACCGACTGCAACCGAGGCGATTCGCGCTTATGGCTGAACGAGCTGAAACTGGCGATCCGAGTTTACCCCAATCTTCATCGATGAGTATGGCGCCGCGCAGCGAAGCTGCTACAACCTCATCCGCGCCACAGCCAGTCACCAACGGCGCCCATGCTAACGGCGGCGCGCTCAATGGCGATGGACACGAAGCGGCGCTCGCGGATGGCGCCGGGCATCTCGCTCACGCCAACCTCAATTCTCCCGAGCTTTTCCTCAATCGCGAGCTGACCTGGCTCTCGTTCAATCAGCGCGTGCTCGCCGAGGCTGAAGACGACACCAATCCGCTGCTCGAGCGGGTGAAGTTCCTCGCCATCGGATGCGCCACGATCGACGAATTTTTCATGAAGCGCATCGGCGGCTTGAAGCATCAGGTAGTCGCCGGCGTGCATGAACTCACACCCGACGGACGCACGCCGCAGCAGCAAATCGCCGCCTGCTACGAGCGCCTGCGCGAAATCGAGGCGCGCCAGCGCGAGCTGCTTCCGGAGCTGGTCGAGGAGCTCGCGGCCTGCAACATCATTATCGATTCGTATCAGAGCCTGAGGCCGGAGCAGCAGAAGGATCTGCGCGATTACTACATCAAGAATGTTTTTCCGCTGGTCACCCCGCAGGCGCTCGACCCCGCGCATCCGTTTCCGTTCGTTTCCAACCTGTCGCTGAACCTGCTGGTGACGGTGCGCAATCCGGGCGAGACCGAATCGGTGATGGCGCGGGTCAAAGTCCCTATCGGGCACGGCATCTCGCGCTTCATGCGGGTCGGCGCCGAGAATCGCTTCGTCCCGCTCGAAGATGTGATGGATGACAACCTCGACCTGCTCTTCCCCGGCATGGAAGTGACCTCATGCGAGTTTTTCCGCGTCACCCGCAATGCCAACACCGAGCGCGATGAGGAAGAAGCGGACGACCTCCTGGCGCTGATTGAGTCCGAGCTGCGCGACCGCCGCTTTTCGCCCATCGTGCGACTCGAAGTGGCCAAGGGCATGGACCCGACCCGGCGCGGCATGTTGGCCGCGGAACTGGGCCTCGATGAGCGCGAGGACGTCTTCGACACCGATGGCATGATGCAGATGCGCGATTTGATGGAGCTCGCCTCCATCGATGATCCCTCGTTGCACGACCCGCCGCATCATCCGGTCGATCATCCGCGCCTGCCGTCGCATCGCAACATTTTTCATTCGATCCGCGAGGCCGGATCAATCCTGCTGATGCATCCGTACGAGTCGTTCTCGACTTCGGTCGCGCGATTTCTGCGCGAGGCGAGCGAGGATCCCAAGGTGCGCGCCATCAAGATGACGCTCTACCGCACCTCCAGCGACGCCGAGATCATCGGCTACCTGTGCGATGCGGCGCGCAACGGCAAGCAGGTCGCGGTCGTGGTCGAGCTGAAAGCGCGTTTCGATGAGGCCGCTAACATCCAGTTCGCGGAGCAGCTCGAAGATTTCGGCATCCACGTGACTTACGGGGTGGTCGGGCTGAAGACCCATAGCAAGGTGATCCTGGTAGTGCGCCAGGATTACACCGGCCTGCGCCGCTACGCGCACATCGGCACCGGCAACTATCATCCCGGCACCGCGCGCCTCTATGCCGACTATGGCCTGCTCACCTGCGACGAGATTATCGGGCAGGACCTGACGCAGCTTTTCAACTACCTGACCACCGGCTACGCGCCGGGCCGCATCTATAAGAAGATCCTGCCGGCGCCGACTTTTCTGAAACATGCGCTGATCGCGAAAATCGATCGCGAGATCAAACTTCACTCCGACGCGTCACCTGGGCTCATCCAGCTCAAGTGCAACGCGCTCGAAGACGTCGATGTGACCCGCGCGCTCTATCGCGCCTCGATGGCGGGGGTAAAGGTCGATCTCATCGTTCGCGATACGTGCAGACTGCGTCCCGGCCTGCCGGGATTTTCGGAAACCGCGCGGGTGGTCAGCATCGTGGGGCGCTTCCTCGAACACGGACGCATCTATTATTTCCGCAACGGCGGCTCCGAGGAGTATTTCATCGGCTCGGCGGACCTGATGAAGCGCAACCTCGAAAGCCGCGTCGAGGCGATCGCGCCGGTCGAGGATCTCGCGCTGCGCAAAGAGTTGCGCGCGATATTGGATTGTCAGCTCGCGCCCAACGAATGCGCCTGGGACATGCAATCCGACGGCACCTACATTCGGCATACGGAGAGCGATGCTAACTGCCAGGAGTATTTGATCGGCTACGTCGATCAGCAGCTCAAGGAAGCGGTGAAGCGCAAACGGCGCAAGGGCCGCGGCTTCGCCCGCCGCGCCACCCGCCTCGCCCCTCGCGATCCAGAAGTTTAATCACTTCCCCGACCCGATAGGATGGCCGGAAATGTTGCATCTTGGGGGAGTAGCAACTCCAACAAAGCATTCGTTTTTCCTGCACTGCTCGTACAACTTGATCTCCTCACACGCCTCACAACAATCAGTGTTCCAACTGAGGTAAAGCGTTCGCGGGTCCCTGCTTAATCGTTTTTCTTTCCACGCTTCCCAAATGTTATGGCCACCGCTGTGATAGTAGCTGTTAGCGGACCCTTTTCCCTGCCCGGTAAAGCCGATTGCATCGGTTACCAGGACAATCGTCCGATATAAAAGCGCGGTGGTTCGGCCAACATAGACGACGTCATTTTCCGGTGGATTCCCGCCGCCATCCCACTCCTTGCGCGTCACGACGTAGACGCCCGCCTGGCGCGGTGGCATCAAAGTCTCTGCTTCGATCGGTGCGGTCAGGAATGTCCGGAAGGTTATAGGTTTTGAGAATGGCATCTCCTTGCTCCTGAATACCCTGTTGAGATTTCGTCCATCGGCGCGTATTCATTCCGTGTTCTGCTGATCCGTTTCCTGACTTCCGCGACCGTGCAGGGCGTTTAAGAACTCCGTCACCTGGCAGCGTGGACAGAGAACCATCGGATGCGCATCGACGGGAATCTCAGTCCTATCAAAGAAGCAACTGCAGCCCATTCTGATGCCGCACCAGTCGCAGAAAAACAGGGTGCAGCCTCGCAGATATTGTGGAGTGTACGCACGATCGCCTCCGTTGATCGTTCGATTGCGTCAATCGCGAAATCCATTTGTGCTGACTGGGAGCTTCTAGTCTTAGTCAGCAATTCCCAAAACGCAAACCTTTCCGATGCCTGCCGGTCTTTCCTTGTAGGGGCGGTTAGCGAACCGCCCGCAAACATGGTGGCGTTGGGGAAAGTACTCGCGAATTAGGCATCGCTGCCGGTAATTAGGCGA
>VFSW01000671.1_pt1 | contig 50867 bp, 53 predicted proteins | sample 5358111 | NCBI WGS metagenome assembly VFSW01 (sample SAMN11554181, study PRJNA540505) | mine drainage metagenome | isolation source: sediment from site ElyBrook_90M | place: USA: Ely Copper Mine, Vershire, VT | collected 2017 | reverse complement strand
GGGCCGCCCCCCCGGCTATATCGGGGCGGGGGCCCCCCGCGGGGGCCGGGGGCGGGCCGCCCAGACACGGGGGCGCGCGGCGGCGCGCCGGCAGCGGCGTTTCGGCCGCGGGGAATTCGTAGTCGAAGTGCTGCTCTTCAAACGCCAGGTTGTGCGTGTGCACGTGCCGGCCCGGTTCGATCGCTTGCCGGGCGCGCCCGATGGCCTGGCCGTAGCGTCTCACCACCGCGCCCGGCGGAATGGCGGCCAGCGCGATCTTGTGGCCGGCGGGGATGGCCTCGCGCGCCGTAAGCGCATGGCCGCCGATTCTTAGTTCGGTCCCCGCCGCCAGCGGCACGCGCGCCACGGCGATGTTGTCGGCCGGATGCAAATGGATGACGGAATTTTCCGCGGTGGGCAGCTTGGCGATTTCGAGCAGCATGATTACCTCATCAGCACCAGTTCGGGAGCGTCCTCGCCCAGGTGCACATGCAGTTTGCCGCCCACCGGATGAATCCAGAGGCCGGCGCCATCTTGTGGCACGGGAATATCCGCGGGCCCGTCCGCCAGGAGGAAGTTGGGAGTCTCCACGCCATCCAGCAGCTTGCCGATGTGCACGTGGGTATGGCATTGCGTGCGGCGGATCTCGCCGTTGGCGGCCAATCCCCAGGAGTCGCCCCAGAGATCCTGGGCTTTGCGGATGGCGGCGGTCCACAGGGCCAGGCGCGCGGCGGGGGTCAGGCCGGCCAGGGTGTGGGCATGGGAACGGGGCAAGGCGAGCCAGCGGTTTGGCTTGCGGGGATTAATGTCTTTTAGGAAGAAAACCAGTGTATCTTGCGGCTGTTTCTCGGCTTCGCGGCACAATCCACATTCGCGCTTGGCCATGCTTTCGGCGCTGGCCAAGTCGCAGGTGCAGTTGCGCACATCGCCCACGGCCAGCACGGACGCGAGCAGCAAGGCGGGAAGCAGTCGCACTCTTTCTATTATTTAGCCGGCGGCCCTTCGCCGACAACGGCCTTGGCGGCGGCCGACATTTTGTCCGCGTTTGCCAACATCAGGCTGACCTGCCAGAGTTGGGTCTCGCTCAATGACGCTTTAAAGCCGGGCATGCCAGTCAAGCGAATGCCGTTGGCCACTTTCCAATAGGTTTCACCGGGCGGATCGTCGGTGACGCCGTGGACAAAGAGCTGCGGAGGATGCGGGAACATACCCTTGGCGATGGCGGTTTCCGGAGCGGCGCTTAGGCCATGGCACACGGCGCACTGTTCGCGATAGATGCGCGCGCCGGCCAGCAGGTTGTTCTCATCGGCCGGGATGGGCGCCTGCGCGGGCATCTCTTTCGAGATCCGGGCGTGCAGCGCCATCCCGGCCAGCAGCCGTTCGAACGGCATGGGAGGAGCGGACGCCGCCACGGGCGCCAGGCCCAGGCCGAAGTACAGGGCCGCGCCGCCCAACAATACCACCACACCGAGCACAAAACCGGTTAAGAACTTTTTCATCAGGCAATCCCCATCTTTCTTTGCATCTCTTCCAGGGTAACTCCGCTGGTTTCCGGATAGGTGAACAGGACCACGAAGAACTGCAGGGCCATCATGGCGGCGAAGAACATGAACGGGGCGGCGCCGGAGGCCGCGGCCACCAGCGGGAAGGCGCCGGAGATGAGAGCGTTCATGAGCCAGTGGGTGAAGCTGCCCAGGCTCTGGCCCTTGGCGCGCACGCGGTTGGGGAAGACCTCGCTCAGATAGACCCAGATGACCGCGCCCTGCGAAAACGCGAACGAGGCGATGAAGGAGACCAGCAGCCAGACCAGCAGCTTCTCATGGCTGTGCATGGCGAAGATGGCGGCCACGCCGGCGAGCGAAATGGTGAGCCCCACGGATCCGATCAGCAGCAGAGTCTTGCGGCCGATGCGGTCGATCACCGACATGGCGATGATGGTAAAGAGCAGATTGGTGGCGCCGATGGCGACGGCCTGCAGGTCGCTGGAGACCTTGTTGAATCCGGCGCGCGCGAAGATGTCGTTGAGGTAGTACAGAATGGCGTTGATGCCGGAGAGCTGGTTGAACATGCCGATGGTGACCGCCAGGAAGACCGGCAGGCGGTACTTGCGCGTGAACAGGGGCTCGTCGCCGTGGCCGTGCCCGGCGTCGATGGAGGCCACGATGTCCTGCAGTTCTTCTTCGAAACGCTCCTCGCCGGTGAGGCGGAGCACCTCGCGGGCTTCGGGCACGCGGCGCTTCTTCACCAGCCAGCGCGGGCTGCGCGGGATGCCGAAGAGCATCAGCATGAAGAGCGCGGCGGGGATGCCGGAAACGCCCAGTTTCCAGCGCCACTCGGCGGCGCCGAATCCGGCCAGGCCGATGACGTAGTTGGAGAAGTAGGCCAGCAGGATGCCGAAGACCACGTTGAACTGGAACATGCCGACCAGGCGGCCGCGCCAGCGCGCGGGGGCGATTTCGGCGATGTACATGGGGCCGAGCACGGAGGATCCGCCGATGCCGAGTCCGCCGATGAAGCGGAAGACCACCAGGGAATACCAACCCCAGGCGAAGGCACAGCCGACGGCCGAGATCAGGTAGAGGACGGCCATGACGCGGAGGCTGTCGCGGCGGCCCCAGCGGTCGCCGGGAATGCCCGCGCACATGGCGCCAAGAATGGTGCCCCAGAGGGCCGCGGCCACGGTCAGGCCGAGGGAGCCCGGGGAGAGATGGTAGGCGTCGGTGAGGGCACGGGTGGTACCGGCGATGACGGCGGTGTCGAATCCGAACAGGAGGCCACCCAGAGCGGCCACGGTGGCGGCTTTGATCAGGTAACCGTTGAGCGTCATGGCAAGGCCCGACTGTAGCACAACGGCGGCGCCGGGTGCGGCGGATCAATCGCGCCGCGGCTTGCTTCCCGGCCTGCGGCGGCGTGTGCCGGTCCGTAGGGCGAGCAAGTAACGGGCCTGGCGCAGGGTGCGCCGGGTGCGTTCCAGAAGTTGAAGGATTTCCCGAAGCTCGCCGCAGCCCCTGCTTGCGCGCATCGTTGCGCGCGTCTTCGCCGGCATGGCCCCCCCCACGCGCCGCCTGGTATCCGGCGCTCACTCAAGTAGTGCGCGGAAAGCGGCCAACGTTGCAGCGGAATATTTTGTTTCGCATCCCGCTTGACATTGACGTTACGTCAGGCATCAGCATGGAAAAGGAGGACACGTGGAAGCCAGCGAATTTGCCGGATTGGCGGGCGTGACGGTGCGGACGTTGCATCATTACGACCGCCTGGGCCTGTTGCGTCCCCGGCGCGCGCGCAATGGTTACCGCACTTACAACGCGCGGGACCTGGAACGGCTGGAACAGATTGTGGCGCTGAAGTTTTTGGGTCTGCCGCTGCGGCGGATCCGGGCTCTGCTCGAACAGGGCGGCCGGGATCTGGGAGGCGCCCTGGAACGGCAGCGCCGCATTCTGGAAGCCAGGCGCGAACTGTTGGATCAGGCTATCGAAGCAGTGCGGCAGGCGCAGCGGGCGGTAGCAACCGGCCAACCGCCGGCGGCCGCGGTTCTGAAAAACATCATCGAGGCGATCAAAATGCAAACCGACGCGGAATGGACCATGAAGTATTACAACGAGGCGGCGCAGGCCAAAATTGCCGGGCGCAGGAAGCTGTGGACGCCCGAACTGCAGGAGCGGGTGAGCCGGGAATGGAGGGAGCTGATCCGGGACGTGGAGGCGGCTCTGGGCCAAGATCCGGCGGGAGCGAGGGGCCAGGAACTGGCGGCGCGCTGGGGCGGGCTGGTGGACGAGTTCACGGGCGGCGATCCCGACATCACCAGCGGACTGAAGCAACTCTATGCCGGGCGCGAGAACTGGCCGGCGGCGGCGCGCGAGCAGACGCAGCCGTTCCGCATCGGCCCGGAAGTCTGGGAATTCATCAGCCAGGCGATGGCGGCGAAAAAACGGTAGCCCTACGAGCTACGGGCTGCTGAAAGGCTCCGACCTCTGCTCAGTGGCGAACCGGGAACGCATGTGGCGTTAGATCGCACAAATAGGCGCCACACTTGGCCAAACGGTGATACGTTAGGGCTTCACATGCCCTGAAGATGGCGCGTGCGGCGATGCGCTGTGTTTGATACAATCCAATCACCGGCGGCTGAGGATCATCCCACATGAACGACTACACGATCTATGCATTGAAGGGCGACGAGCAATGGCGAATCGCCGTACACGACTCCCTTGTCCAAGGGGAAGGGCGGTTCGGATGGAGCTACGCAGAGACAGCCAACCTGCGCGAGTTGAAGCAGAGAATTCAGGACCATGGTTGGGCGAGTCTGTCTAAGGACGAGGGAGACTGCTATCAGGCGTTTCTGCTCGATATGAAAAAGGACGATTGGGTCGTCTATATCAACGTGCCGGAATGGGGCAGATGCACGCTCGCCCGTGTGACCGGGCCATATGTCTGGCGTTTCGAGGAACGGGACTTTAATCATCGTTTTCCCGTCGACCGGGAATCAGTACTGGAATTTGACCGGAATGATGCAGTGGTTCATCCGGCCCTCAGCGCGCGTCTGAAGCTCCAAGGGAGATATTGGCGGGTTTACGCGGCGGACGAATTCCAGGCGCTTGTTGAGGCTCTAAAGCAGGGCGGAGCTGGGAGAAGCCGCACTCCCAAAACCAATCTCGCATTGCTAGCGAAGGAGATCCAGCCGTTCCTGAGCAGTATCGCAGAGCAAATTCACCACACTCATCCGAATTACGATCTTGAGTTCTTGGTCGCAGAGACGCTCAAGGGTGTGCCCGGCGTCAAGGAGGTGAAATTGCAAGGCGGCGCCGGCGATCATGGTGCAGACGTGCTCGTCGTACTGGAATTCGGAATTCCTATCCCTGGGCTGCAGCAGCAGAAGACGTGCGTCGTGCAGGTGAAATCCTTTGAGGGTGAGCATTGGGATACTAAAGCGGTCGAGGACATTCGGCGGGCCTTCGATTATTATCCCGAGGCCGAAATGGGGCTAATCGTGTCGACCGCGACCAGATGCACGGAGGTTTTGGAAAAAGCACTTGATGATCTTCGGAAGCAAACGAACAAGCCTGTGTCGCTGCTAATTGGCCCAGATCTGGCAGAGTTCATCGTGCGCTTCGGTGGCCGACTCTAATACTTCTTGAGGGCGACAGACAATTCTTCACGCACCCTTTCCCGCAGATCAGGAGGGTGAATGACTTCCGCGCTTTTGCCCCAGCCCAGAATCCAGCGCACGATTTCGAAGATGCCGCCGGCCCGGAAGCTCAACTCGATGCTTCCGTCCGCCAGATCGCGAATGACCTGCGTTGGATGCCATTCCCTCTCGCGCACGTACGGAGCCTGGTCGGCGGCAAACCGGATTGTGATATCCATCGGATCTTCCCAGATGATTCCAAACGACTCGCGGCGGTAGCGGTCCGGATCAAAACCAGGATCGACCTCGAATTCGGATGCCAGAACCGTGAGTGTGCGAATCCGGTCCACTGCTAGCGTGGTCACGTCCCCGTAGGTGGGAATCTTGCCCAGGCAATATAGCCCGCCGCCCACTGCCCGGAGACGGTAGGGTTCATACTGATATTGCTTCGCCACGGACGCCTCCGGGGATTGATACTCAACCTCGCATCGCCTGTTTCGAATGATCGCCTCTATCAACTTCATTAGTGTATCGCGGTGGGGACGGTAATCCTTCCCTCCATAGCCGCCGTCGATCATGGCAGCATCGATTCCGGCAGCCGCAGCCGCATCCTTCGCGGATGCCATGGCTCGCAGTTTCGCCTTGGCCGACGACAGGGCATCGTGAAACGGCGACGTCGCACCCGCTTGTCGGCTCGCCCACAGCAGTGCAGTGACTTCGGAATTGGTTAGCCGCAACTCTGGTGCAAACCGGCGGGCTTCGGGCAGAATCCTGGGATGGCTCAGCCGGCCGCTATCGTCGCCGGCAATCGGGTAACCCGCATCTTCCAACGCCCGGATGTCACGGTAGATTGTCTCCCGGCGCGTACCGTACCGGGCTGCGAGTTGGCGTATCGAGGGTTTTCCGCCCTCCAGCAAGGTCCCGAGGATGCCCAGGATGCGGACTACCTGCCGATCCCGGCGCTTCGAAGCCGCAGCAGCCATCCCCTTGAGTATATTCGGCTGACCGCCAGAGAGGGTGTGGCGTTAGATCGAACAGCCGCCTATTAACTTGATTCTGGAGGTCAGATGAAGCAACTATTCGAACTGGGCCTCGCCTCGCCGGTGGAGGCGATGGAGGCCTTTCTTGAACGTCACCAGTCGTGGATTGAGCAGGTGGTCGGTTGCCCGAGATCCGAGGCGATCACCCTGGAATTCGAATTCCCATTCAGCCATCTCGTTGCCGAGGATCTGATGGCGGGCGTCACGCTGGACCGCCAGTGCCTCGGCGCAGCGGGAGCCATGCGCGAGCTGGTAAAGAAATGGGAGTTGCCGCCTGGCGTGAGTCCCCGGCTCGAATTGCACGCCTCCCGTGACCGTCAAGCTCGGGTAACCGATCGCAAATTGGCCTGGGACCCTCATTGGAAAGAAACGCCCATCGCCGTCTGGCTCAATGGCAGCAAGTACGCCGTCGTGAGCGCGAACATCCCGTACGTTTCATACATCGAGAAGGGCTCGTTGAACTGGCGGCAGTGGGTAATCGTCAACCGGCGCGAGGCCGCCACGAACCTAAACCTGCTTCGCCAAATCGAGCCGCCACGGCGGATAACGGTGATTGGCGGCCGAGACATCCCACTGCCGGAGAAGGGCTATGACTGGGATTCGGTGATCCTTGAACACGATCTCAACGATCTGGTTCGTGAGGACTTCGAGACGTTCTGGAAGAGCGAAGCATGGTTCGAGAGCCAGCGGTTGCCATATCGCAGGGGCTTTCTGCTGTACGGGCCCCCAGGAAATGGGAAAACCACCGTCTCCCGCACTATGGCCTGCCACCCTCTCGTGGCAGCGTTCAGCATCGATTTCTCGGCCGAGAATCTCCCCAATGACGCACTCTCCGAGCTCTTCCAGGTGGCCGAAGATAAGGCACCGGCGCTGATCATACTGGAGGATCTCGACCGCATCTTTGGCGCGGCTGAGGGCGGCAACCGCACTGCGATCACTCTACCGCACTTGCTAGCCTGCCTCGATGGTCTCGCCACTCAGAGTGGGATCGTAACCGTCGCGACCGCCAATGATCCAACTACCCTCGATCCGGCAATCCTGAAAAGGCCGGGACGGTTCGATCGACTAGCGGCATTCCCACAGCCTTCACCGGAGTTGCGCCGGGAATATCTCCGGAAACTGACGGCGGGCGGCATCGGCGATCAAGATCTGGAGGCCATCATTTCCAATTCGGATCGGCTGTCGTTCGCCCAAGTGCGCGAAGCATATATCCTGGCCGGACAACGCTCTTTTCGCTGTGGTAGTTCGGTCAGCGCGGAGGTGATCCTCGCCGCGATCCGAACGATTCGCAGCGAGATTAATGGCGTGGCGGGTCGAGCAGATGGTCGCTGCCTCGGGTTTGGGGCAGGGGCGAGCAGTTGATGCACAATAGTGCCGGGGTCCCGAGGCGCGGATCGTGACCGCCTCCGATCTGCGCCGCACCGAGCCCATGGTCCGATGCAGTCAAGGGCGCTAAGATCTCTCCATATGCGGCAATATGGGACCTGGAAGGCGCAATTGCCCGGTTTCGGCGCGATTCCTCAACGCAGAGGAACGAATGAATAGATGAGCTCGCCAAGCCCGGCCTGGGGTCTACGATACCAGCGCCTGGGTCACCCTGCCGGCCAACTGATCGAAGGTGAGGATCTCGTAGAGCGAGGGGTCGGACATGATGCGCGCCACCAGGGCGGTGTGCATGGCATGCCCGGCCCGCTCCGCTATGACGTGGCCGAGCAGAGGCTTGCCGAGCAGCGCCAGGTCGCCGATCAGGTCCAGGGCTTTGTGGCGGCAGCACTCGTCCGGGAAGCGCAGCCCGTCCGGGTTCATGACCGCGTCGCGGGAGAAGCACACGGCGTTTTCCAGGGAGGCGCCGCGGATGAGGCCCATATTGCGCATCTGGTCCAGCTCGTAGGCGAAGCCGAAGGTGCGCGCGGGCGCGATCCCGGCGGCGTAGCGCTCGGGGGTGACCTCCATTTCCAGCGTCTGGCGGCCGGCCAGGGGATGGTTGTAGTCCGTTTCGCAGGTCAGGCAGAAGCTTTCCGCGGGCAGGATGGAAATGCGCTTGCCGCGCTCCTCGACGAAGATGGGCCGGCGGATGCGCAGGTACTTGCGCTTGCGGCGGTACTGGCGGATGCCGGCCTCGCGGATCAATTCCACGAAAGGCCGGCCGCTGCCATCCAGGATGGGCACCTCCAGGTTGTCGATTTCCACGATGGCGTTGTCGATCCCCATGCTGTAAAACACGCTCAGCAGATGTTCGGTGGTGGAGATCAGCACGCCCTGGCGCATCAGGCTGGTGGCGTAGCTGACGCGCGCCACGTGCCGCCAGCTTGCGGCGATGGGAAAGTTATCCAGATCGGTTCGCTGGAAGACAATGCCGGTAGAAACCGGGGCGGGAAGGATACGAATGGAAACCTGAACACCACTGTGGAGGCCCACGCCGGAGGCGTGAACGGCACGCTGAACGGTCGTCTCAAAGCGCAAAGGAAATCTCCGGAAAACGCATATACTTTCGATAGCAAGCCGAACACCAAGGGTCAACCCTTTTTCTATCAGCGACTTGCCATTTCATGGCTGTAGCGGAAACACCACACTTTGCGGACCGGGCTGTGGCAGAATAACCCCGGTCCATGCGGGGCGGCCCGGAGCACGCTATCCTTGCCATATCGGGAGGTGAAGAACGATGCGACTGCCTTTCCTGCTTCTGGCCATGGCCACCGGGTTCCTGCCCGCGCAAGCCCAGCAACCCTTTCCGAAGCGCCTGGTGGCCGATTATGGCTACTGGAGCCGGACGCAGACGCCGCCGTACAGCGCGGCGCAGATTCCGTTCGCGAAGCTCACCCACATCAACCACGCCGGGGTCAGCTTCAACGCGGACGGCAGCCTCACGGTTCCCAGCGGGTTCCTGGAGCCGGAACTGATCGCCAAAGCCCACGCCGCCGGGGTGAAGGTTCTGCTGCTGCTGGGCGGCGATTTTACCGGCCTCGAGAACACCAGGGGCGGGCTCCAGGTGCTGCTGGGAAATTTGCAGACCTTCCTCGCGGCCAACGGCTATGACGGCCTGGACATCGATTGGGAGTATCCCAGCTCGACGGCGGACAAGGACCTCTTTTACGGCTTGATGACCGGGCTGCGCGCCCTGTTCCCCAGCCCCGCGTACGTGCTGTCCGCGGATGTCCCGCCGTGGGGCGGCGCGGGCTACGACGTGCCGGGGATGGAACCGGCCATCGACTATTTCAACATCATGATGTACGACTGCGCGGGACCTTGGACCGACGACGGGCAGCTCAACTCGCCCATCTTTCCCAATCCGCACAATCCGCAGCCGTGGGAATGCGAACCGGGCGGCAGCGTGGCGCAGGCCGCCAACATATTCCTGAACGATTTTCACGTGCCTCCGGCCAAACTCAATATGGGCACGCCGTTCTACGGCTACTTCTATACCAACGTGACGGAGGTGTACGGACCCTGCAAGCCGTGCAACAACAACACGGCGCCTTCGGAATCCTACGGCACGTTCATCAAGCAGCGCATCAACCAGCAGGGTTGGACGGCTTACTTCGACCGGAAGTCGATCGTGCCTTACCTGCTGAGGTCGGACGGCTCGCCCGGATTCATCACTTACGACGACCCGCTGTCCACTTACACGCGGATCTGGTACTCGGAGTGGAAGCGCGGCCTGGGGGGCGGCTTCATGTGGTCGCTCGACGCGGACTACGACGGCCACTCGCAGGATCTGCTGGAGGCCATGTACCAGGCCACCTGGAACCTGCCGTTCGGCGGCGCCGGACGGTAGGCGTGGTTAGTGTACCTCTTCGAACGGAGACGGGTTCTTGGCGCCTGGCGGCGGCGTGACCGGCGGCGGAGCCGGGGCCTCCGGCCGATAGGGCGTGAGCCGGGGAGGGCGCGCATCCGGTTCCAGCAGCCAGGCTGTGCGGTCCGGATAATAGGTCAGCAGGGCCTGGTTTTCCGCCGGCCCCAGGTCCAATGCGCGCACGACGGCGGAACGGTCGATGTCCGCGGCGTTGGCCACCCACTGGCTCAGGCCGTGCAGCGGCCCGTAACGCACGAAAACAAGCTGCCTGCCGGGCGCCTGCGCCAGGCGCCGGGCAATGGCGATGCGGCCTTCGGGGTCGCCGTGATTGACGTAATCCCAGGTTTCGTAGCGTTCGGTCAAAGCCAGGGCCGGTTCCCATGCGGCGGCCAGGTGCAATCCATACCAGAACAGAAACTGCGTAGCGCACAGCAGGAAGATCAGGCGTGCCGCTTCCCGGCTCCAAAGGCCGATCCGTTCGAGGGCCGCCACGGCGGCGAGCACCAACAGGCCGGCGCCCGCGGCGATGTAGTGCGGATAGAAGTAGGGATAGAAGTTCGTGCCCAGCGCCAGGATGGCCAACCAGGCCAACACCCACCGGTAGCGAGCCTGCCGCAAGCCAAGGAGGAAGGCCGGAAGCACCAGCAGCAGCGGCACGGAGAAGAAGAACCGGCCGAAGCGGACGCGCGATCCCAGGCGGCTCAGGAACACCGGAAAGGAGCCGGATAGAGGGCCATGCACGGAGGACTGAACCTGGTAAAACGTCCGCTGCTCCGCGGTCAAGGGGCGATGCGGCGCCGGATTGGGTTGAAAGGTGAACGCCGCTGGCACGCCGTATTGATATTGGCTGAGCATGTAAGGCAGCTTGGTCCAGCTTCCGGTGACCCGCTGATTTTGGAACAGGCTCAGCGTGGCGGCGGGCAGCACCACCAGCGCGGCGGCGGCGGCGATGGGCACCAGGGCGCGCCACCGTCCGCGAAACGCCACCAGAAGAAACAGCGCCACTCCCAGCGCCACGAGCAGGGTTTCGAAGGGGCGCGTGAGCCATTCGACGGCCAGACCCAGACCCAGCAGCGCGGCGTCGCGCCGCCGGCCGGCCGCGCGCAATCGCGGCAAGGCGCCGAAGATCAGGCAGCCTCCCGCCGCCGCCAGCGATCCGCCCCAGTACGTGTTCATCCAGTATTGCAGCGGTCCGAACTGGAAGACCGCCAGCAACCCGCCGGCGAGGGCCCCCAGCGGACCGGTCCAGGCCCGCAACATCCAATAACACAAAGCGCAGAAGAGGCCCGCGCACAAGATCACGCCGGCCCACTGGCTATGAAAGACGATCTGCCCGAAGGCCAGCGCGATCCCCTGCCCAAGCGGGTAGATGGAGCTGTAGGAAGGGTCCTGCAACACGAAATTGGTTTCGAAGAAGCGGGACATGGGGTGCGGCGGATTGGCCAGGCGAAAGTGCGCGAGGGTATCGCCGAGCAGGGCGAAACTGAAGTCGTCGGGAGTGCGCGGCAGCGGCACGGGGGCTTGCGGGAGCAACAGCAGGCGCAGCGCTACAGGCAGCGCGAAGAGGAGCGGCATCGACCAGCGCGTGTGCGCGGCGAAGGAGCGGAAAGGCGTCTCCCAGCGGAGCGCGGCCGGCAGCAGCAGGACCAGAAGCGCGGCCCAGGCCAGCAGGATAAAATCAGCCGCGCCGAAACCAATGGGATTATGCAGCGGACTCAGGAATCCTCAAGCGGTACGGGCGTATTGCCGCGGAAGCGTCCAGGCGCGCTTCCACGCCATCGAAGCGCAGCCGATCACGTGAAAGACTTCCTTGGCGCTGAGCGGTTTCGCCAGCACGTTATATGCGCCCAGGTTCAGCACTTCGGACCAAAGACGCTCGTCCGCGAACCGGGATGTCACGACTAACAACGGGGGACAATCCATGCGCGCGAACTGAGACAGCATATCCTGCCAGGCGCCGTCGGGCAGGTCGCACTCACAAATGACTACCGGTGTCACATTCTCGCGTAAGAACTCGATGCCTTCCCGCTGGGTGCGGGCGCTAAATGGTTGCCAACTTGAATGTCGCAGGATTGCTCGCAGGTGCAGGTGGTCCTCATCGTACGGACTGACCAGCAGAATCCTCACGGCTTCGGAAACAGCGTGCGCGTTTTCACCGCTCATGGCCTCGTCTCCTTGGCCTGATGCGCCGACAACAGGGCGGTCGACTCAGGAACACCACTATGGTATCACGGGTACCGGCGTTTGACCTGTCTTATTCCGAAAATACAGCAAATTCGGGAGAATTCCGGTACTATTTTCAGGCGTTCCATGGAGACGATGACGGTAGCGTGACACACGCGCGCACCAGCCTGCCCAGCACCGCGATGAATCGCACGGAATCGTTCAGCCCGGGCGCCATGCGGTATTCTTCAATTCCAAGAGCGCGCGCCTCGGCGCGATGTTCGATGTCGATTTCGTGAAGGGTTTCGACGTGATCCGACACAAATGAGATCGGGATCACCAGGACGCGCCGGCGGCCCTCGCCCGCCAGGCGCTTCAGGGTGGCGTGCATGGAAGGCTGCAGCCACTTGGAAGCGCCCACCTTGCTTTGATAACAAAGGCGCCGGCGGCCGGGCCAGCGGCCGCGCTGCCAGACCAGCTCGACGGTGCGCTCGATCTGGCGCTGGTAGGGATCGCCCGCGGCGATGACGGCCTGGGGCACGCTGTGCGCGCTGAACACCATATCGACGTCCGCCGGAGCGGCGAAGGCGGCCAGCGCTTCATCGATATGTTCAACCAGCGCGCCGATATAGCCGTCATCGGCGTGGAACTCCCGCACCACGCGCACCCGCGGATTCCAGCCATTGGGCTGGAAGGTACGATTCCATTCATTCAGGGAACTGCCGGTGGTGGTGCGGGAATACTGCGGATAGAGCGGCAGCAGGACCAGGTCCTGGGGGGCGTGCGTCTCCATGCCGGCGATGGCCTCGCAGGTGAACGGATGCCAGTAGCGCATGGCCACCACCACGCGGGCGTCGAAATCGCGGCGCAGCTCGGCCTCCAGCGCGTGGGCCTGCCGCCGCGTGTATTCCAGGATGGGCGAGCGGCCTCCGATGGCGGCGTAGTGGGGCCACACGTGCCGCGCGCGCGTAGCCGAGATCAGACGGGCCAGGGGATCCCGGGCGATGCGCGCGAAGGGGAAGTCGATGATGTCGGGATCGCGGAAGAGGTTATAGAGAAACGGCTCCACGGCGGCCCGCGAATCCGGCCCGCCGAGCTGAAACAGAACGACCCCGAGTTTGCGCCGCGCGCCGTCCACCAGCATCCCGATGAGCCGAGTGTACAACATTTCGGAGAGGGACACGGCGCCGGATTACACTGGAAGCATGCGCCTTCTCCGCCTGCTGCTGCTGGCCAGCGCCGGGACATCCCTGTTCGCCCAGGCGGCTTGCAACAACACGCCGGCTTATACGCCCTGCGAATTCGTCTTCGATCTGAACGCGCAGGAAGCCGCCGCGCACCCCAATCCCTATACCGATGTGGAGTTGCACGCGGAGTTCCGCTCGCCGCGGTTTCACACCTTCAGAATGCCGGCGTTCTGGGACGGCGGCCGGCGGCTGGTGATCCGGTTCACGCCCACCGAGGCCGGCGAATGGCTCTGGCGGACCAGCAGCAACGTGGCGCGGTGGGAGGGCCAGACCGGTTCGTTCACCGCGGCGCCCTCGGAAGCGCCGGGATTCGTGCGCACCGCCAACGTCCACCACTGGGCCTGGACCGAGGGCAACCAGCCGCACTTGTGGATGGGCGATACGTTGTACCCGCTGGCGTCGCTCGACCCGGCGGTGTTGCAGCGCATGGTGGACGCGCGCGCGGCGCAAAAGTTCAATCACATACGCGGGCTGGCGCTGGGCACGGACGAACGGGCCGGCCGCGCCTTCCCTGCCCCGGACAAACCCGATCCCCAACATTTCCAGCGTCTGGACCAGGCCGTCCGTTATATCAACGGGAAAGGCATCGTCGCCGACCTGATCCTGGGCGGACCGCAAAACCAGCTCACGCGGCTCTTTCCCGACTGGCGGCAGAGGCAGCGTTACATCGCTTACATCGTGGCGCGGTATGCGCCGTTCAATATTACCTGGCAGGGATTGCAGGCGTTTGAAACCTACGACAACGGCCGCACGCTGATGAAGGAGATCGGAGACCTGCTGAAACAGACAGACCCCTACCAGCATCCGCGCACCAGCGGCAGCCTGACGACCTCGGGAGCGCTCCTGGACGACGGGTGGATGAACTATGTCGCGCACCATACCGGCGAGGACCAGGTGTGCGCCATCGAGCACCAGCTCTTCGCGCGGCCTTTCGTAAACCTGAAGTTCGCGGGAGAGGACAGTGGGGCGGGCAAGCCGCAACCGGACGATGTGGACAGCGACGCCTTCCGGCATCGCCTGTGGAACGCGGTGATGGATGGCGATTACCCGACTTACTACAACACGGGCACGGCGGGCGAGCGAAACCTGACTCCGGACCCGCGCTATCTGGATGCGCCCGGCGCCAAAGCCATGACGGCGTGGTATAACCTGTTCTCGGGCACGCGACACTGGGAGCTGGAGCCTTACTTCGACGTGGACGGAGGCCGCGCGGTGGCACTGGAAGAGGCCGAGTACATCGTGTATATAGAGCATCCCGGTCCGGTAGAGCTGCTGGTGGAACATCACAGCTACGAGGTGACCTGGATCAACCCCATCAACGGCGAGGAGACCATTCAAAAGAAAGGGTACAGCGGGGAGCACTTCATCGGCGAGCCGCCCGACCGGACTCACGACTGGGTGCTGCACCTTTCGCGCGAAAGCCACAAGGAGGGCATGCTGCGAACCTACAAATTCGAGTCGCGGCGCATCGCGATGCAGGTGGTGGAGCAGAATATCCAGAAGGTGCCCTTCGAGATGACCCAGCCGGCGGACATGCACATGTCGCAATCCAAGCCGCCGGCGTTCAGCGCCAGGATCAAGCGCGAAACGCGCGCCACCCGCGCCGTGATGTGGCTGTGGACCGGCGAAAGCACCGTGGACGGCGAGGGCTATCGCATCCTGGGCACGGGCGAGAAGGGGACCCTGGCCTTCCCGCCGCACATCGCGGTCAATTATCCGGCGGTGATGGATCTGCGCCTGTACGGCATGAACGCCAACGGCAAAGTCTACAGCCTGGACAGGACTTTCCAGCTCGACCCGTGAACGAACTGATTCTGGCCATCGATACGACTCACGAATCCGGCAGCCTGGCGCTGGCGCGCGGCGGCGAGGTGTTGGAGGAGGTGCTGGTGCGCGCGCCGGAAGGGTTCGGCCAGGTGCTGTTCGGGCGCCTGGGGGAACTGCTGGAACGGCAGGGGCTCCACATCGCGGAGATCGATGGTTTCGCGGCGGCCTCGGGGCCGGGGTCGTTCACCGGCGTGCGCATCGGGCTGGCGTGCGTGAAGGGGCTGGCGGAGGCCACCGGCAAGCCCGCCGTGGGAGTGTCGAACCTGGCAGCCATGGCCACGTTCGGTTCGGCGCCGCTGCGCGCCACGCTGCTGGATGCGCGGCGCGGCGATGTCTACGGCGCGGTCTACGACGCGGGGGGCACGGCGGTGGCGCCGGAGACCGTGGGGCCTTTTCCGGCGTGGATCGCCAGCCTGCCCGAAGGGGAAATCGAGTTCATCGCCGCCGATTTCGCCCCCTTCGCGCCGGCTCTGGCGGGGACGCGTTTCGCGCGCGCGGCGGTGACCGCCGCGCCGCTCGCGCTGGCCGGCGCCGTCGGCCGGATCGCGGGCGAGCGGCTGCGCGCCGGTTGCGCCCAGGACCCCGCGGCCCTGGACGCCAACTATGTCCGCCGCTCGGACGCCGAGTTGTTCTGGAAGGAATCCTGATGCCGCCGAAGTGGCTGGATTGGGCCCAACGGCTGCAAGCCATCGCGCAGAGCGGGCTGGCCTACCAGCCGCACGACTACGATCGCGAACGCTACCAGGCGGTGCGCGAAATCGCCGCCGGGATGATGGCGGATGGCGCGGCATGCGAGATCCAGCCGGTGCGCGATCTGCTGGCCGGCCAGACCGGCTACGCCACTCCCAAAGTGGACGTGCGGGCGGCAGTTTTCCGCGCCGGCGAAATCCTGCTGGTGCGCGAACGCGAGGACGGATGCTGGACCCTGCCCGGCGGTTGGGCCGATGTGGGCGAATCGCCGTCCCAGGCCACCGTGCGCGAAGTGCGCGAAGAGTCCGGCTACGAAACGCGCGCCGTCAAACTGCTGGCGCTTCACGACCGCAACCGGCACGGCCACCCGCCCATCCCGTTTCACGCCTACAAGCTGTTTTTCCTATGCGAGATGACCGGAGGCGCGCCGGCCCATAGCGTGGAGACGGCGGGGAGCGCCTGGTTCGCGGAGGACGCTCTGCCGCCGCTCTCGCTCACCCGCGTCACGGCGGCGCAGATTCACCGGCTCTTCGAACACTATCGCCATCCGGAGTGGCCCACGGATTTCGACTAGCCTAGCGGCCGGCGCGCCTCAGCGCGAGGTCTGAGACCGGGATCGGGAAACGATCTCGCCGCTCGGGCCTGTGTGAATCACCAGCGTATGGACTCCGGCGGGCAGTCCCTGGACCGGCAACGGCAGGAACAGGCCGCCGTCGCCGCCAGCCGGCGCCAGCAGGGAGCCGGAGGACTCGCGATGGCGGGCGGCGTCCAGGACCTCGTAGGAATACGAGGGGGCCTTGCGGTTGGCCAGTTGCGGCTGGGCGGCGGGCCTGGTGGAGATCGAGAGGAGGATAGACACGCCGGGCGGGGCGGCGGCCGTCCGCGGATGGATAACCATCGTGGACTTGTTCGAGCGTGTTTTCCGATGTTAATCCGATAAGACTGGAGGAACCGAATGCCCGATTGGCGTCAGGTGTTGATCTGCGCGGCGTTCCTGCCCGGCCTTGCGGGCGCCGCCGACCGTGCCATGCTGGAGCTGCTCATGCCCGATGCGCAGTTCGTGGTGGATATCCAACTGGCCCGCCTGGCCGGCTCGCCCATCGGCCAGGCGGTGCGCACGCAGGCGCGCCAACAGCTACAAAACGTCCCTTCCGGCTGGCAGGCGCCCATGCTGGATTTCAGCCGCGTCGACTGGCTGCAATACACGCAGGAAGTGATCGTCGCCGGCAAGGGCGGACAGGGGAAAGATGCAGTGGCCCTGGCGGTGGTGCGCGGCCACCTCGACGCGGCGCGGCTCGAATCGCTCCACGTGCTGGACGGCGCCCGGAGCGAATACCTGGGCGTGACCATCCTGTCCCCGCGCCATGGCAAAGCGGTGGTGGCGTTTCTGGACGGCTCCATCGCCGTGGGCCGCGCGGCGGCCGAAGTGGTGGCGGCCCTTAGCCCCCGCGGCCGGAATGGACCCCTGCCGGGCATCCTGGCCGGCGGTCTGGAGCGCTTCGCGGACCGCTACGACGCGTGGATTGTCTCGGCCGGTCTGCCGGCGGTTCCCGCCAAGTCTCCGGCCCGCGCCGCGGCGCCGGGGCTCGACGGGCTGGAGGCGTTCAACGGCGGGCTGCGGCTGACGCCGGACCTGGAAATCTCCGCCGATCTCACCATGCGCAGCGATCAGGACGCCGCCGCCCTGGCCAATAGCATGCGCTTGTTCCCGGCGGCCGTTGTGCCTCAGGGCGGGTTGAGCCTCAATCAACTGACCTTCAAAGCGGATGGACGGCACGTCTCGATCTTGGTCTCGGCGCCGGAGAAGGAACTGCTGGCCGCGATCAAGCAGTGGCAGGCCGGCCAACTCTCGCCCGCGCCGGTTCCAGCCATGCGCGCGCCCGGCATCCACATCGCCCCGGCCGATCCGCCGGTGGGCAGCATACGGGTGCAGTCCTCGCCCGGAGATATGGGCACGGTGCTGCTGCCGGCCGCCAAATCGCAATAACGCGGAGCCGCGCGCGGTTTACAGCGACCCGTAGCGGGCGTAGGCGTCCTGGACTGAGACGCCCCGGCGCAATTCCTCGCGCATGCCCTTCTCCCGCTCGAACACCTCTTCGGCGGCCGCCAGCACCTCCAGGGTCCATTCACCGGGCACAATCACCACGCCATCGACGTCGCCGAAGACGAAGTCGCCGGGCCGGATCACGGTGTTGCCGATCCTGACCGTAACCTGGTATTCCTTGATCTCCCAGCGGCCGATGGAGCTGGCGCAGGACTTGAACCGGGCGAAGACCGGGAAGTTCATGGCGTGGATGAAATCGAGATCGCGCACCCCGCCGTCGAGCACCGCGCCCACCGACCCGCGGGCGCGCGCCGCGGTGGACATGATCTCGCCCCAATGCGCGCAATCCATGCTGCCGCCGCAGGCCCACACCGAAACCGTCCCTGGCGAAATGCTGTCGAGCATGCGCAGGCGGGTGGGGGTATCGTCGCCGCCCGGGCTGGGGCAGGGGTAGCCTTGTCCGGTGAAGGCCGGTCCGGCCAGGCGGTTGACGGCCGTGTAAGGCGTGACATAACCGGGCAACACCTGGTCCCGGCAGCCGCGCTTGTCCAGAATGTCCGAGATGGCGCCGGTGTACAGGCGGAGATACCGCTCGCGGATGGCTTCGGTATCCGCGGCGCTGGTTGGTGGCGATGGCATCACCTACATTGTCCTTTGACGGGCGCCGCGCGGGTCAGGATACCGGGCTCAAGCTGAGAATCTCCTGGATCTTGGCCAGCAGTTGTTGGCGGTCCGGCGGCTTATCGAAATAACCGGCGGGCGGATGCACCTGGCGGCGCGTCTCGATGAAGCGCTTGAAATCGTGAGTGACGCCCGTGATCATGATCACCGGAATAGCGGCCGTGGCCGGGTCCTCCTGCAGGTCGCGAAACATCCGCACACCACTTTCCTCGGGCATCGATATATCCAGCGTGATCAGGTCGGGATGCCGGGATTTGGCCTTCTCGAAACCCTCCTGGCCGTTGCCCGCCGAGATCACCTCGAAGCCGTTATCGGCGAACAGTGCGGCCAGGTAGGCCACCTCGTCGGGTTCGTCTTCGACCACCAGAATCGTTTTGCGTTCCACGGAATCCTCCTACTTTTTTCGTAATGCGTCGAGAGCGCGCTGCAGGGCGTCGCGGCCGGCGCCCGACAGCGCCCGGTCGAGCGAGCGCCGCAGATCGTCGGGCGGCTCGCCTTCGGGCGCTTCGGGAATTTCGATTCCCAGCAGTCTGCTCACCGCCGCCACATAGGAAGCCGGCCGCACCGGCTTCTCCAGATAGATGCCGGGGCCGGACATGGTCATCTCCTCGAAATCCGTCCGGCCCAGTTCGTCCTGCGCATGGCCGGTCACAATCAGCACGGGAATGTGCGAAAGCCCGCTGTCCTTCTGCAACTCGCGGTACAGTTTGGCGCCCGAGTGCCGGGGCATGACCAGGTCCAGCGAGATCAGGTCGGGCGACTCGCGCCGGATGGTATCCAGCGCCTCCAGGCCGTCGCACGCGGTCCGGACGCGGAAGCCGGCGTCTTCCAGCGCGCTTCTCAGGTAACTGCGGACGTCCGGTTCATCGTCGACCACCAGCACGTATTTGGGCTTTTCCGCGGTCATGGGTCCTCCCGAATGGTCTTGATTGGCGTGGCGGATGCCGCCAGGGACTCCAGGCGCGGCCGCGGCAGGCGGATGCGGAACACCGATCCGCAGCCGGGGGCCGATTCCATCTCCAGGCGGCCGCCGTGTTCCTGCACGATCTTGCGGGTGGTCAGCAGCCCCAGCCCCGTGCCTTTGCCGCCCTTGGTAGTGAAGAACGTGGTGAAGATTTTCGCCTTGATTTCCTGGTCCATGCCGCAGCCGTTGTCGGTCACTTCGAAGATCAGATCGCGGCCTTCCTCGCGCGTGCGCAAGGTCACCTGTCCGCCTGCGTGCTCGCGCAGCATGGCCGCGTCGATGCCGTTCGAGACCAGGTTGGTGAGACAGGTTTCCATGCCGTCCGGATCGAGGGGCGCCTCGTGCACATCGGGCCCGGCCTCGATCAGCAGTTGCACGCCCTGCCTGCGGGCCGCATCGGCATACAACTCGATGATCCCGCGCGCTATGGCGTTCGGGTCGGCAGGACGGAGCACCGGCAGGCGACCCTTGGCGAAGCTCAGGAAGTCCTTCACCATGGCCGTGGTCTTCTCGAAATTGCGCTGCAGGATCTGCCAGCCGTCGGCGATGCGGCCGGCATCGCCCTGGCGCAGGCCGCCGTCCATGATATACATGCCGCCCTCCAGGCCCATCAATAGATTCTTGATGGTGTGGGCCAGGCCGGCCACGGTCTGCCCGACCGCGCCCAGGCGTTCGGCTTCCAGTTTCTCCTGTTCCAGCCGGCGGATCTCGCGCAGGTCTTCGAGAAAGGCGGCGCGGCCCAGTTTTTTGCCGCGGCTTTGCAGATTCACGGCCGAGAACCGCGCCGGGATCTCCTCGCCGCCGGCGGCCCGCAGGGTGACTTCGGGCAGGTTCAGGGGCCAGCCGTTCTCCGAGCCGCCGGCAAAGAACGCGGCGGGCAGCATCTCGCGCAGCCGCGCCGCGGAGGGCGGTTGCGGGGCGCGCCAGTTCAGGAGGGCGTGCGCGGCCCGGTTCATGATGCGCGCGTTGCCCTCTTTGTCGACTGCCAGAATGCCGGTGGCGGAGTTGCGCACCAGGCTCTCATAGAGATCCTCGGCGCGTTTCAATTCGTCCTGCAGCCGGTGCACCTCGGTGATGTCGGTGGCCATCTCGATGACATGCGCCACGCCGTTGCCGCCGCGCCCCAGCGCCGAACTGGTCACCACGTAATAGGCCGGCGAGCCGTCCTGATGGACCCCCTCCTGGTTGGAAACGTGTTCGGCGCCATCCTGGAATGTCAGCAGGGCCGGGCAGTGCGCGCAGGGCGCGGCGCGGCGCTTGCAGACCTCGTAACAGTGCTTGCCCGCGGTCTCGCCGAAGCTCTTGACGAACTTTTCGTTGGCCCGCACCACGCGGAAGTCCCGGTCGATCACCAGCACGTAGCAGGGAACCCGCTCGAAGAACAGGTCGTATTCGCGCTGCCAGCGCCGTGTCTCGGTCAGGTCCGAGGTCATTTCCATGACGTATTCGACCTCGCCGGCGCTCGAACGCAGCGGGGCCAGGTGCACCACGTAGTGGCAATTGCGCCCGTGGCGGTCGACGCCAGTCTCGTCGGACACACGCACGCGGCCATCCGCAAAGGTGGCTTCCGCCTGGCAGCGCGCGCATTGCCGGGACCCGTTCTTGTAGGCCTCATAACAGCGGCGCCCGCGCCATTCGCCGAAATACTCCTCGAAGTTGCGGTTGGCGGCCACTACCTGAAAGTCGCGGTCGATCACCGCCACATTGAAGGGCACCAATTCAAACAACTGCCGCGCCAGCAGTTGGTGCAGCTCGCTCTGGGGCAGTTGGCTCATTTGGAAGTCACCGGCAGCAGGATGCCGCGCCCGGCGGGAGGCCGCGCGGCCAGATCGCCGGCATCGGTGATGCCGCGCCGCTCCTTGTGGCAGGTGGCGCAGCGGGCGAAATCCGGCTGATCCCGCTGGCGGGCCACCTGGTTGTGACAGGCGATGCACAACTCGTGCATGGCCTGCACGTAACCCGCCGCGCGGTACTGTTTCACGGCAATGGCCGAGCCATTGGGAATGAGATCCTTGTGGCAGCCGGTGCACGGCTTGGCGCTTGCCGCGCCGCGCGCCTGGCCGGGATTGTGACACTGGCCGCAAGCCAGCCGGGCGCCCGAGGGCGATGCGTGCCAGTCGTGCCGGAAGGCATCCACCGGCAGGTACATGTCCCGGTGGCACTCGTAGCAGCCGGAGTTGCGGTCCCGCGGCAGGTTCATGTGGTGACACTTCACGCAGGACGCATCGCCGCCCAGGAGCTTCTGCAGGCGCTCGTGGGGGAAGGCGACGCCGAAGCCATCCAGGTTGCCGTCGATCCACAGCACCGCCCCGCCACGCGCGCGCTGGACGGGTTGCGGGTCCATGCCGCGGCTGGCGGCGGCCTGGGGCGCCAGCAGCGCAAACCCGGCGGCCGCGGCGAAGATAAATCCCAGGGAGTAGACGGTGCGGGCGGCGGCCACCGGCACGCCCAGCCAGGTCATGCCCACACGGTCGAATTCGGGCAGCTTGAGCGGGTCCGCGTCGGCATCGGCGGGCCGCTGTTCCCACACCCGGAAGCGTTCCACCAAGTACAGGAAGGCCAGGGTGGCAGCGGAAACCACTCCGGCGCTGATGGTCACCTCGGTCCAGGCCGGCAGATACACCGGGTTGCCGCGCGTAAGGTGCGCCAGGCCGCCCACGTCGATGCGGTTGAGGACCACGCCGAAGACCCCCAGGCCGGCCACGGCCCATTGCCCGCCGCGCGCGCGGCGAACCCGCGGCATCCAGAACAGGACCGCCGGCGCCACCGCCATCACGAAGATCTCCAGCCAGAACAGGACCGTATGCCAGTCCGCGGCAGCCAGGTATCGCAGCTGTCCACGAAGCGCCAGGTCCGCGAAACGGATGGCCACGTAGAGCAGCAGCACCCAGCGGACCGCGCCGGCCAGCGACTCCAGCACGTCCGTCTCGGGCCGGCGGCGGTAGAGGTAGGCCGTGGTGTGGCTCTCGAACATCACCATCATCATGCCCAAGCCGACCGCCGAAATCAGGAACAGCAGCGGCAGAACCGGCGTGTACCACAGCGGATGCAGCCGGTAGGGCATGATCAGGAACAACGACCCCAGCGAAGACTGGTGCAGCGTGGAGAGGCCGATTCCCAGGATCACCAGGGGCAGGCGCAGCTTGATCAGGAAGCGGCGGACTTTGGCCAGCGCGCTGAACTCCTCGGCGGGCACGGGGAAGAACTCCAGCGTCAGGACCGTGAGGTACAGCATGACGCACCAGCCCACCTCGAACAGCGGCGAATGCGGATTCCAGAAGACCAGCATGTGCCAGATGTTCCAGGGCAGGCCCAGGTCGAAGAGCAGTCCGGCGGCCACCGCGGCGTAGCCCAGGAAGGCGGTCAATACCGCGGGCCGCACCACCGCGTGCAGACGTTCCAGCTTGAAGATGTAGACCGCGGCGGTCATGATGAAGCCGCCCGCCGCCAGGGCCACGCCGCCCATGACGTCAAAGCCGATCCAGATGCCCCACGGGGTGGCGTCCGAGAGGTTGGTGGTGGCTCCCAGGCCGGCGCTGAAACGCGCCGCGGCCACGGCGGCCGCCAGGCCCGCCACCACCCAGAGGACGAATTTCAGCCGGTGTACCCTATTCATCGGAACCTTCCGCCCGCAGCCGCATGCGCCGGTTGATGATCCAGTTCAGCCCGCCCATGGCCGCCACCACGCCGGTGAAGGCGAACGGCACGGCGTGCATGGCGAGGGCCGTGGTGTGGGGAAGGGGCGCGCTGCCGGCGGGGTGCAGCGGCGCCAGGAACGACAGATCCACGCTGGAGATCGACAACACCGAGGCGCCGCCGACCTCATGCTCGCCCCACACCTTGTTCACGTATAGGCGGGGGGAAGCCGCGATGCGGCGGTGGGCCTCCGCCAGAAGCTCGTCGCGATCGCCGAAGATGGTGGCCTTCGCCGGACAGGCTTCCGTGCAGCCGGGTTGCCCGCCGTCGTGGATGCGGCTGTAGCACAGAATGCACTTGCGGACATAAGGCACGGCCTGGTCCCAGTCGTAGCGCGGGATGCCGTAGGGGCAGGCCATCATGCAGTAGCGGCAGCCCATGCATTTTTCGTTGTCATAAACCACCGGGCCCAGCGCGGTTTTCGAAAGCGCGCCCACCGGGCATGCCGACACGCAGGCCGGCTCCAGACAATGGCGGCACTGCTGCCGCGCGTAGGTGTGGTTCGGCCCTTCCACCACCGAGGTCCAGTTGCGCGCCGAGAGGCCGTCTTCCAGGTCCCATCGCCGGGGCGCGTCCGGCCCCAGGTGGTTGACCTTCTTACAGGCGATGGCGCATTCGTTGCAGCCGATACATTTGGTGGTGTCGGTGAGAATGGCGGCGATCATTGCAGGCAGGCCTCCTTGCATTGCCCGGCTGGCGCGGCGGCACGCGCCGGCGCCTCCCAACCGGGACGGTCCGCGCGGCCCAGGGTGGCGGCCACCCGCTCACCCGCGCCTGGCACGAATTTCCACGCCATAGCCGTCACCACCTGGGAGAAGGGGGCCAGCACGCAGTGGGCGATCTTGGTGAAGGGAATCGCCAGCATGATGACATCGGCCGCGTAGACGTGCACCAGCATCATTTGCTGATAGGCGCGCGGCCCCAGCGCGGCATGCGCACAGGCATAGCCGGTGGCGAAGGCCACTACCAGCAGCGGCGGCCAGAGGTAATCCTGGAGCCGGCTGATGGCCCGCGCGGCGCCATGAAACAGGCGGCCGGCCAGCAGGCCCAGTCCCGCGGCGATGGTCAGCCATGTCAGAAAGTCGGCGGCCTTCCGCGGCAGGGCCGGCCACGCGAAACCCGCCGCGCCGCGCCACAACAGCAGATGCGCCGCCAGAAACGCCGGAACCGCCAGCAGTCCCACGTGGAAGAGGAAGGACGCCGTGCTATAGACCGGGCGCGACCGCCACAAACGGCCGGCCGGCGCCAGCCAGCCAAGCGTCTGGCGGGCCAGTTCCTTCCACGGAATTATCCTGTCGGAATTGCGCCGGTACGCCCCGGCGATCCCGGCCCCGGTGAGCACCACAATGCGCAACAGGCCCAGCAGCATCAGGCCCAGCGATAGCCGGAACAACGGCCCGCGTCCGAATTCGATCCAAGCTTCCACGCAATCGCCTCCTGGCCATGCTTCAGTCGAAAACAATGGCCTTGTACAACAAATCGTGCAACCCTACAATCTGGCAGTCGATGCCGTGCTCTTCCACCAGCTCCCGAAGCTGTTTCTTGCAATTGGCGCACGGCGCCACGCAGTATTTGGCGCCGGTGGCCCGGATCTGGTCCGCCTTGGCGCGGCCTCCCACCAGCGTGCGGTAGGGCCGGACCTCGTCGATGGATACCGTGCCGCCACCGCCGCCGCAGCAGATGTTGTCGCGCCGGTTGGGGGTCATTTCCACAAAATTCGGGCAAAAGGCTTTCAACAGTTCGCGCGGTTGCTCCACAATCCAGCCGGGCCGGGCGATGTTGCAGGGATCGTGGTAGGTGACCACCTCGGCAATCGCGTTGGGGTTGAGCTTGAGACGCCCTTCCTTCCACACCCGGTGCGTGTATTCCATGATGTTCACCACCGGAAGCGCTTCCCGTCCGCCGCAGAATGTCGGGTAAAAGTACTTGGCGGTCCGCGAGGCGTGCCCGCATTCTCCGATCAGGATTTTGCGGACCTTCAGGCGCTCGGCCTCGGCCTGGACCTTGTGCAGCACCTCCTCCAGCACGTGGTCGCTGTAGAACAGGCCGTAGTTGATGCCGTCGTAATACCCGGCGCCGATGGTCCAACTGTCCCCGGTGGCGCGGAACACTGCGGCGTTCCCCATCAGCGTATCGGCTTCCATCAGGAAATCGGAAACCGCCGGCAGGAAGAGGTACTCGGCGCCCTCCTGGTCCAGCGGAAAGGGGACGTCGATGCCCTTCTCCTCCTGCATCTCTTCGCTGAGGAATTCCAAACCATCGCGGAGGGCCGCCACCGGGACCGCCGAGGTGTTGCCGGTGGCGCCCGTCAACTGTTCGCGCACGCTCACCGCCAGCGCGCGGGGGATGATGCCGATTTCCGAGAGCACGTAGCGCCCCAGGTGCGTGATCAGCGCGTGATCGATGCCCATGGGGCATTCGAAATGACAGCGGCGGCAGGCGGTGCAGTTGTAGAAGGAGTCCGCCATTTCCTGAACGCGCTCGTCGGTCAGGCCCGGATCGCCCAGAATGCGCCCGCGCAGAATGCCCGACACGGTGAAGTGCCGGCGATAGACCGACAACAGCAGTTCCGAGCGGTAACACGGAACGTCCTGCGCGTCGCCGGTGGCCAGAAAGATCTGGCACTTGACCGTACACCGGGAACACTTCGCGCTCACCCGCATGTACTGATCGAGCGCCAGTCCGTAGTTGGTGTGTTTCAGGATGGCCGCGAAGGCTTCCAGAAAGCGGCGGGGACGCCCGCTGGTTTCAAAATCCTCGACGTGGTAACGCACCGGAAGCCGCTGCCGTTCGATGACTTCCGGCTTGCGCGTGGCGGCGAACGCGCGGCGGCGCTCTTCTTCGCTCAGTGGGCGCATGACACCTCCCATTCCGGCGTTCCACGCGGGCGCCGCCGGGTCCCTACCACGCGGGCCGTCCTTGTGCATCCCGCAAAGCCAGGTTGACGTCCCCCTGGCGCACGGTGGACGCCACCACCAGGTCGCCTTCCATGGCGCCGACCGGCAAGCCGCTCAAGGTGACCGTGTCGCCTTCGCGCAGATGCAGGCCGCCACGCTTGAGGACGCCGGCGGGCGCCAGCCGGACGAGCTTCGCCGGGCCCGCGGCTTGCACCCGAATCTCGACCATGCCGCTGCCGGCGGCCGCGCCAGGCAGGTAAATGACTTCCGTAATGCGGCCCTCGACGGTCAGCGGATTGACCGCGGCGCCGGCCTGCGCCGGTCCCGCCGTGGAGGGCGGGGCCGCGTACCCGCGGCGGCAATGGTCCCGGCAACCGTCGCAGCCGTAGTAGTGCCTGCAACAACCCCGCGCGGCGGCGGGAACGGCGCCCAGCCAGCCGGCCATTGCGATTCCACCAAGGATACCGAGCAGTTTCATGCGCATAATTCTCCGGCCCGCCGCCGTTTTCAAGTTTTTCAAACCTGAAACTCTTATTATAGCCAAGAGTCCCGCGTCCGCCAGCGGCGTTACAGTTGCTTCATAGGTGCTACTTGCATATATAATGACATATCTGGTATGCTGGCACAAGAGGAAAACAAAGCGTATGCCTCGCGGCGTCTGTCCACGTCACTCAGGACAGCATCCATGCTCGTGCACCATGGGCAACCTCTACCGGTTCGTGGAACCCGTGCTGCTGCTGCTGCTGGCCAAAAAAGGCAAGTCCTACGGCTACGAACTGGCCAGCGAGCTGCACCAATACGCGCTGACGGACGCCTCGGTGGAGGCGGCGGCGCTCTACAAAACGCTGCGCCAACTGGAGAAGAACAATTGCCTGGCCTCCCAGTGGGACGTCGCCGGCAGCGGACCGGCGCGGCGGGTCTACGCGCTGACGCCCCGCGGTTACGAGCATCTCGGGGAATGGGCCGCCGTCCTGGGCCACATGTCCAAGGCCATGGCCCGCTTCGTCCGCAACGCCCAGGCGAGTTCCAAGGCCGCCCCGCCGGAGATGTTCGCCGGAGGCGCGCGGAGCGCCGAGCCAGATGACCCCCGCTACTGAATCCAAAAAGAAGCTGCCGCGGGCCGAACCGCAATCCTGCTGTTTCGTGTGCGGCGCCGATCACCCGGCCGGCCTTCGCATCCGCTACCAACCCAACCCGGACGGATCGGTGGCCGCGCACTGGACTCCCGGCAGCGCCTGGGAAGGGTTCCGCGGAATCATCCACGGGGGCGTCCTGAGCACGGTTCTGGATGAGGCCATGTCGAAGGCCGTGATGCATGCTGGCTGTGAGGCCGTAACCGGCGAACTGCGGGTGCGCTTCCGCCGTCCGGTGGCGCCCGCTGAAACACTGCGGATTCGGGGCTGGATCCTGGAACGCAGGAAGAGACTGATCGCGGCGGAAGCTTCGTTAACCGCTTCCGACGGCAGCGAGCGCGCGCACGCCTGGGCATCCTTCCTGGCGCTCCCGAAGGCGGGGCGCTGAATGCCGCCCGGCCTGGTAGCCGCGCTGAACGCCGATATCGTGCGCGAAGTGGCGGCCGCCGACCGCTACCTGCGCTGGGAGCGGCTGGCGAAACCGCGGCGCGGCGCGGCGGTCCGCGGCCAGATCGCCGTCTGCGCCGCCACGGCTTTATCCAACGCCACGGCGCTGGCCGAAGAAGTCATGGCCCTGGGCGGCGCTCCGCCGGCGGCCCCGCTCTCGGGACGGCGTGCGCCGCCGCCCCCGGGCGTCGGTCGAGGAGCACCTGCTCGACGCGCGCGCGGAACTGGCTCACTACCAGGTCCGCCTGGCGTTCGCCGGGCGCCTGGGCCTCCTCCGTTTACAGGAAGTCCTCCGGAACATCGTCCGGAACAAACGAAGACATCTGGCGCACGCGGGCTCGGTGGCATCGGCCTGCATGATGCGCGGAAGCTCATGAATCAACTGAAGGAGAGATCCAATGCGAATCGCAGTACCAACCAATGACGGCACGACCATAGCGGACCACTTTGGCAGAAGCGCGGCCTTCCTGGTGTTCGAGATCGAAGACGGACAGATCCGCGGCCGCGAGTTGCGCGCCAACACCGCGCAGCATACCCACGAAGCGGGCAGTTGCGGTCATGCCGCCGGCGAGGAAGGCAAGCACAACCACGCGGGAATTCTGGCGGCCCTGGAGGGCTGCCAGACGGTCCTCTGCGGGGGCATGGGCTGGCGCGCGGCCGAAGCGCTCAAAGCCGCTGGCGTGACCCCGGTCACGACCGTGGCCGCGGGACCGGTGGACGACGCGGTGGCCGCCTACCTGAAGGGCGAACTGGCCGCCGGCAGCGGCGAATTCTGCCGCTGCGGACATTGAACCGGCGCCATCGGGCGGCAACCGTGCGAGAATGAGTAGGCGGGAAGCAGCCCCTGCTCCCGGAGCCGCGATGCCGCGAGAGAAGACTTGTAGTCACGCACCCGATTACCCCTGCACCTGCGCCATGGGCAATCTCTACCGGTTCGTCGAGCCGGTGGTGCTGCTGCTGTTGAAGCAAAAGGGACGGTCGTACGGTTACGATCTGAGCAACGATCTGGAGGCGCACGCGCTCACCGACGCGGCCATCGAGCGCGCCGCGCTGTATCGCACCCTGCGCAACCTGGAGGCCAACGGCAACGTGGTCTCGGAGTGGGAGACGGCCGGCAGCGGGCCGGCGCGCCGCGTCTACAAATTGACCGCCAAGGGCGAGGAGCACCTGCGCGAGTGGGCCGAGGTCCTGGACCACGTGGCGCGGTCCATGCGCCGCTTCGTGAACAAGGCGCGCGCGGTGGAGGGCCGCAGGACCCCGCCGCGCCGCTCCTATACCGCCGACGCGGTCAGAAGATAGCTGAACGGCCCCAGGTGGCTGAAGCTCACGTCGCGCCAGTGGCCGCTCGCGAGCGACGCCGCCGTTTGCTCCGGCGCGATGCGATGCTCCAGCGGCGGTCCGGGCGGGGGCGGCACATCGGCGCGCCAGTCCAGGATGGCAATGCGGCCGCCGGGAAGCAGGATGCGGCGCATCTCCGCCAGCACCAGGCCGTGCTCATCCAGTTCGTGCCAGATGTTCGCCAGGAAGGCCACGTCGCAGGCGCGGTCCGGCAGTCCGCTGCGGGCGGCCTCGCCGGCGCGGGCCACGACATTGGGCGGCGCGCCGTCCTGCCCTAGTTTCCCTTCCAGGATCTGAAGCATTTCGGGTTGCAGGTCCACCGCCCACAAGGTCCCTGAAGGACCGATGGCGCGCGCCAACGGCAGCGCGAAGAACCCGGTCCCGGCGCCGATGTCGGCTACGTCCATGCCGGGTTGGAGTTGCAGCAGGCCAATCACTTCGCCGGGAGGCATCCAGAGGAGCCGCTGTGGCTCATCCAAACGGTGAGCGCCGCTGTGGTGGAAGGTTCTGTGATTCATGCCGCCAGAATAGCCGATGCAAAACCCGCCCGCCGGTAACAGCGCGGCGGGTCACGGATGGGCGTGAACTGCATCTATACGATTATATGGATTCCCGTCCGGAGAACCAGCCCGGCGCCCAGGAACTCTCGCCGCTCGACCAGGCGGAATTGCGCAGCAGCAACGAGCGCTTGAAGCTGCTGCTGGACCTGAACAACGCCATCGTATCGAACCTGGAGTTGCGGGGCCTGCTGCGGGCCATCTCCGCCAGCGTGCGCCGCGTGATGAAGTGCGACTCCGTGGGGGTGGCCCTGCCGGATGCCGCGGACGAGCGCCTGCGCATCCACGCGGTGGACTTCCCGGAGGGCCGCGGCCTGATTCGCGAAGAAGGCAAAGTTCCGGCCGCCGAGGGACCCACCAACCGGGCCTTTCGCATCGGGGAAACCGTCGCCCTGGACGCGCCGGCGCTGGCTGCCCTGGACGCCGGCAACCTGGCCGTGGCGGAGGGTTTCCAGGCCCTCTGCGACGTTCCCCTGGTCAGCCGCAAGCGCACCCTGGGGGTGTTGTGCCTGGGCCGTCTGCATGACAACCCGTTCACCGCCGGAGAAGTGGAATTCGTGCGCCAGGTGGCTGCGCAAGTGGCCATCGCGGTGGAGAACGCCCTGGCCTACCGCCAGATCGCGGAGCTGAAGGACAAGCTGGCGCAGGAAAAACTGTACCTGGAAGACGAGATTCGCAGCCAGATGAATTTTGATTCCATCATCGGCCGCAGCGCCGCGCTGCAAAAGGTGCTGCAGCGGGTAGAGACGGTGGCGCCCACCGATTCGACCGTGCTGATCTACGGCGAAACCGGCGTGGGCAAGGAACTGGTGGCGCGGGCCATCCACAACCTGAGCTCCCGCGGCAAGAACGCCTTCGTCAAACTGAACTGCGCGGCCATTCCGACCGGGCTGCTGGAGAGCGAAATGTTCGGGCACGAAAGGGGCGCCTTCACCGGAGCCATCGCGCAGCGCATCGGGCGGTTCGAACTGGCGGCCCACGGGACCGTGTTTCTGGACGAGATCGGAGAGATCCCCCTGGAACTGCAGCCCAAGCTGCTGCGCGTGCTGCAGGAGCGGGAGTTCGAGCGCCTGGGCAGTTCGCGCACCCTGCGCGCCGACGCCCGCCTGATCGCCTCCACCAACCGCGACTTGGCCGCCATGGTCAAGGAACAGAAATTCCGCATGGACCTCTACTACCGTCTGGACGTGTTCCCCATCCATGTGCCGCCTTTGCGCGAGCGGCAGGAAGACATTCCGCTGCTGGCCGGCCATTTCGTGCAGCAGTTCGCCCGGCGCATGAACAAAAACATCGAGACGGTTTCCACCGAAACCATGCATGCCATGGTGCGCTATTCCTGGCCGGGAAACGTGCGGGAATTGCAGAACCTGATCGAACGCGCGGTGATTCTTTCCTCCGGCCCGGTGCTCAAGGTGCCGCTGGCGGATCTCATCACAGCGGGGGCGGTCGACGCCGCCGAAACGCGCCAGGAGACGCTGGAAGAGTCCGAGCGGCGCGCGATTCTGAAGGCGCTCCACAGCACCGATTGGATCGTCAGCGGGCCGCGCGGCGCGGCGGCGTTACTGGGCCTGAAGCGCAGCACGCTGCAATTCCGGATGGACAAGCTGGGAATCCACCGGCCACGGCGCGAAGCAGGCGCATAGCCCCGCCGGAGCCGCCTCGGGCAGTCCCGCGGCGGCCGCCACGGCGGGCGCATAGGGGCGCTCGGTGACCGTCAGTTCCGCCCGTCCCACCAGGCGCGTATCGATGCGCAGGCGCGTGGTGCGCGCGTACGGCACACCGCCGCACACCGAAGTGTCGCGCGTAATGGCCACCCGCCGGACGAACATCGAGGGGGTCCGGACCAGGTAGCCGGTTCCCCGCAACAGCAGCCCGCTTCCGGCATCCACCCAAATCTGCCCGCGCATCAGGCCCGCGCGCTTCCGGTGCGGCGCGATCTCGAAGATGTAGGCCGGCGCGCCGCCCAGCGCGATCCAGCCCCGGTAACGGAAACGGTAGTTGGCCGGGGTAATGGCGAAGGATCCGGCGGGCAAGGCGGCAGACTCGACTTCGGCGGCCAGGTAGCGCGCAATCACCTGCTGGCGCACGGTGCGGTCGCCTTCTGTTTCCACCACCTGAAACTCGGGCCGTCCGCGCGGCAACAGCCGGCGAATGGCGCGGAGACGGCCCCGCTTGGAGAGGCGCGGCAGCGACGCCTCGATATCGACGGCCGCCGCGCTCCAGGGCGAGCTTTGTGCGGCCGTGGCAAGGTAGCGCGCCAGAACCACTCCGGGCGGGGGATCCGAGCCGGGTCCCGCGGCCGGCTCTCCCGGACCAGCGCTCCAACCCGCGGCCGGCAGCAGCAGGCCTAGCAGAACGGCTACACGTGTCTCATAACGCCCCATGCCTGCCTTGAGGCATGCCAGGGGCCGATGGGGAACGGCGGGAATGGAGGCGGAATGGGCGCATCTGAGCGGATCGGGCGCGGCGGCGCCGGGCCTTGCCGACGGCATACCGGCAGTCCGCCGGCATGCCGGCAGCACGGGCCGGCATCAGTGCAGCGGCAGCTTCACGCCGCAGAACCCCAGGAATTCGCGCAGGCCCGCGTCGATGTACTTCCGGCGGTGAATGAGGAGGGTGATCTGGCGGCGCAGATCGAGCCAGGGCGCGTAGACGCGGCGCAACTGGCCGGTTTTGAGCTCCAGTTCCACGGCCGAACGGGAGATGCAGCCCAACCCAACGCCGCACATCACCGCCCGCTTGACCGCGCCAATGCCGCCCAACTCCGCCGGTACGTGGCGCAGCGGGAAATGGCGCTCGATGGCATCCTCGAAAACGGCGCGGGTGCCGGAGCCTTTTTCGCGCAACACCCAGCGGGCCTCGGCCAGCGCGGACGCAGTGGCGCGGCGGCCGGCCAGCGGGTGGCCGGGCGCGGCCACGATCACCAGCCGGTCCTCCCGCCAGGGGAAGGCCTCCACATCGGGGTGGCGGGCCAGGCCCTCGATCCAGCCGGCGTCGCATTCAAAGCGCCGCACCGAGCTCAGCACGCGGCCGGTGTTGCCCAGGGCCACATGGAAGCTGGCGTCGCGATGACGCCGCGCGAAGCGGGCTATCAGCGGCGGCAGCAGGTAATTGCCCACCGTCAGGCTGGCGTAAAAAGCCAGGCGCGGGGGCTGCCGGCCGCCGCCGCGTTCCATCTCCTGTACCCGGTCGAGCACCTCGATGGCGGCCGGCAACAGGTCGCGCCCGGACGCGTTCCAAGCCATGCGGCGGCCGTGCCGGTCAAACAGGCGCCGCCCCAACTGGCTCTCCAGTTCGGCCAGCGCCTGGCTGGCGGCGGCCTGCGACAGCCCGATGCGGCGCGCCGCCCGCGTAACCGCGCCTTCCTGGTAGATGGCCGCGAAGATCTCCAGTTGCCGGAGGGTGATCTGCATATCCCATTCTAAATCGGCTCAACCGAACAAGACTATTGAAATTATCAGTTTTGTTTATTTGAGGCCGCCTGATAATCTGAAGCTGTCCTTCATGCAGATTCCCAAAGTTTCCAAAGAATTCGCCGCCGGCGTGGCCCTGAGCCTGGCGGCTTCCCTGCTGGCGTGGCTGGCCGCCCAGCTCCCCTGGAACCAGAAGGCGCAGCTCAGCGCGCTGACCCTGGCCATCGTGGCCGGCATGGTGGTGGGCAACAGCATGCCCCGCGCCCTGCTGGACCGGCTCCATCCCGGCCTGCGCTTTTCCCAGCAGACCCTGCTGCGGCTGGGGATCGTGCTGTACGGCCTGCGCCTGACGGTCGCCGATCTCTCCAAGCTCGGCCCCCGCGCCATGGCCATCGATGTGATGGTGATCGGCGGCGTGCTGTCCATCGGCTACTGGGTGGGAACCCGGGTCTTCGGACTGGACCCCGACACGGCCCTGCTGGTCAGCGCGGGCAGCGGGATCTGCGGCGCGGCGGCGGTGCTGGCCACCGACCGCGCCATCGACAGCGAATCGCACAAGGTCAGCGTGGCCGTGGCCACGGTGGTGGTGTTCGGGACCATCGCCATGTTCCTGTATCCGCTGCTGTATCCTTTCACCGGTTTCACGGAGCGGCAGTTCGGCATCTACACCGGCGCCACGGTTCATGAGGTCGCCCAGGCCCTCGCCGCGGGACGGGCTGTGAGCCAGACGGCCAGCGACACCGCCGTCATCACCAAGATGCTGCGCGTGCTGCTGCTGGCCCCGGTGCTGCTGATCGTGGGCCGCCTGCGGCCGCGCGGCGACGGCGCCTCGCGCAGCATCAAGTTCCCCTGGTTCGTGTTCTGGTTCGGCGCCGTGATCGTGGCACAGTCGTTCCTGCCCTTGCCCAAAGTAGCGCGCGCGCGGCTCATCGACGCGGACACGGTGCTGTTGTCCAGCGCCATGTTCGCGCTGGGCATCGCTACCCGCTGGCGTCAATTGCGGCAGGCCGGCACGCGCCCCCTGCTGCTGGCGGCCGTCATCTTCGCCGGGTTGGTTTCCGGCGGCTGGGTGATCACCCGCCTGCTGGTATGATCGCCGCCGGTGTTATCCTGCAAACAAGGAGTCCTGTCGCATGCAACCCGCCACACATCCGGCATACGGTTACGTTTCCGCGGTGAACCTGACCTTCGAGGACGCCACGTCCCGCCTGGAAGCCGCCCTGCAGAAGGAAGGCTTCGGCGTCCTGTGCAAGATCGACATTCAAGCCAAGCTGAAGGAAAAGCTGGGCGTCGATTTCCCGCGCTACACCATTCTGGGCGTGTGCAACCCGCCCCTGGCTTACCAGGCTTTGCAGGGCGAGATCAACCTGGGCCTGCTGCTTCCCTGCAACGCTGTGGTCTACGAGCACGGCGGACAGGTGCTCGTGGGGACCGTGGACGCCGCGCGGATGCTATCGGTGGTCGGCAATGCGGCCATGGAGCCGATGGCCGCGCAGATCGACGAAAAGCTCCGCCGCGCGGTGGACAGCGTGAAGAAGGCCGCCGCGTAAGATTCGCGCCGGGCCCTATTTCACGGCCGCGGGGCCATTCGCTTCCGCTTTTTCTTCAGTGCTGGGTTGGCGTCGAGACTCGACGCCGCAGGAATTGGTCATTCAAGTCTGCACGCCGAGCCGCGGCAGCACCCAGCGCAGCAGGATGAAGTAGGCGGCAAATAATATTAGAACCCAGTAGCCGGGCATGAGCTGTCCTCTCCTTATTGTAACGCGCCTTCAACTCAGGCAAGCCGCTTGAAGCACAGAAACCAATCCACGCACCGGATGGTGGGATCCGTGGATGCGACCCGCTCCTTCGCGGCTCCGCAGGAACCCGGCGGCGGCACGATGACTTCTTCACCGGGCTGCCAGTCCGCGGGAGTGGCTACCTGGTGCGTATCCGTGGTTTGCATGGCCATCAGTAGCCGCTTGATCTCCTGAAAGTTGCGCCCGTTGCTCAAGGGATAATAGAGCAGCGCCCGGATCTTGCCTTCGGGATCGATCATAAAAACGGCGCGGACCGCCTGCGTCGTGCTGGCGGCCGGCTGCAACATGCCGTACTGGCGGGAAACGGCCATGGTGAGATCGGAGATCACCGGGAACTCCACCTCGACATCTTTCATGTTACGGAAAGTTACTTTCTCCTTGATGGTGCGCAGCCAGGCGATGTGGCTGAAGGTGCTGTCAATGGAGAGGCCGACCAACTCGCAGTTCAGGGCCCGGAACTCGCCCTGCATGGAGGCGAAGGTCATGAACTCGGTGGTGCAGACCGGAGTGAAGTCCGCGGGGTGGCTGAACAGGATAACCCACTTACCCTTGAAGTCCTCGGGGAAGCGGATCTTTCCGCGGGTGGTTTCCGCTTCAAACGAGGGGGCATTCTCGCCAATCAGGGGAATGCGGGCGGGCGCTTCCGACAATGCGGTCATATTTAAGATTATAGTGCCTTTTAGTATGTAAATGTCCGTAGGACATGGCGAATCCGATACGTGGCGGGGCGGCCGGCGGCGGCCGGCGGCGCCTCCCATGCGACCGGATAGCGGCGCCCGCAGACGCGACACTGGTAGTGCCCGTGAATCGGCCACATCGGCTGGCCGTGCGTGAGCTGACACCAGAGACTTCCGATCGTATCCCACATTGCCATTTCCTCCCGGTCATATCTACGGATGCCAATGGCCGGGGGAAGTGACACCGGGGCGCGGCAGCCGTCAGGAGCAGCCGCGGCCGAGCTTCAGCTTGTTCTGCGGCGCCGGCGACTGGGGCGGCGGAGCCTGCGGCGGCGGAGCCTGCGGCGCTCCGGCCGCGGGCGCGGGGCCGCCCGTGCCGCCCATGAAGCGCTGGCGAAGTTGCTTGGCTTCCCTGTAACCGGTGGGATCGGGAGGGTCGCGCCGGATGCTCGATGGCGTCATCACCGTCTCCCACCACTCCACCATGCCGTCGCCCAGCGAATAGGCCTGATAACCTTTCATGCTCAGCAGTAACTGCGCCTCGGCGGCGTGTCCCGCGCCGAAGCCGTAAACCACGATCTTCTTCTCGCGGGAAAGCTGTTTCAGGCCGGCGTCCTGGAACAGCACGGTCAACGGGATGTTGATGGCCGTGGGGATGCGGTAGTCGTCGAACTGCCATGCGGGACGAATATCGATCAACTGGTAGTCCTGGCGCTTGTCCAGGATCCAGCGTGCCAATTCGCCGGCCGTCACGTGATCCTTATCGGCATCCATCGTTTGGGCGGCCGCGGCGGCGTTTACCGGACCGGCGCCGGCGCCTTTCGCCATGGTGGCGGCCAGCGCCAGCACCATGGCCAGGAAGATGATGCACGCCGCGGCCAGGCGCTTGCCCGCCAGCCTCAATTCGAATTTCATGATTGTTTGTCTCCTTCCGGCGCGCCGCCGTAAGTGCGCGCGAACAAGCGCCACCGGCCCTCACTCATTTCCGAGGCCCAGAACGCGGCGACAGCCACCAGGACCACGCCCAGTACCACCACCCCCGTATTCACGTTCAGCCAGAGCGGCAGCGTCAGCGGGCCCAGCGAGCCCGATGCATTGAAGCGCGCGAAGCCGGGCTCCGCCGCGCCGAACAGAAAGATTCCGATGAAGATGCCGGCGATGAAAAACAGGGCGTCGAGCTTGCCGATGGCCGCCGCCACCACGGAGGTTCCCGGGCAGTAGCCGCCCACGATGAATCCGGCCCCCAGGAGCAACCCGCCCACCAGTTGCGGCCACACGAACGCAGGAGGCACGAACACCTGGCTCATGTCCAGCCATCCCCAGGCGGCCAGGTAGGCGATGCCGGTCATGGCCACGATGATGGCCGTGAACATGACTTTCAGGACCGAGAAATCGCGGAAATAGAACTGCCCGGTCAGCTTCAGAGCGCTCGAGAAGCCGGCCCGCTCCAGGAAGAAGCCGAAGAAGAAGCCCAGCACCAGCGAGGCCAGGATGAACACCGGAACCGAAAACGTGGATACGAACGGCGCGCTCATAACCAATACCTCCGCATAAAGTAAGCGCCGGCAAAACCGGCGGCGAAGACCGCCATCATAAAGACGAACGCCCCGGCCGAGAGCACCGCGCCGCCGGAGAGCGCCAGGCCGCTGGTGCAGCCGCGTGCCAGGCGCGCTCCCAGACCGGTGAGCACGCCGCCGCCGAGTGCCAGGGCATAACGCGTGCGGCGCGAGATGCGCGGCCCCTTGTCCACCGTCGGCCGCAGCCGGCCGCTCAACCATCCGGAAACGAATCCGCCCAGCGCCGCGCCGATCAGCTCAAACACCAGGAAATCCATGAGCGTCGACTGGCCCGGCTGATAGTAGTTGCTCCAGTAGGGGCTGGCCGCGGCATAGTGCGGAGCGGCCGCGGCAATCACCGAAACCAGGTAGCGGGTGAATCCGCCGGATGCCCCCAGCCCCTGCCCCATCACCACAAAGGACGCCAGCAGCGTCAGGCCGAGGCCCGCGCCCGCCGCGTATGGGGGCCAGTAAGAAGGCTGGCGCAGGGCCATGCGGATCCAGCCGGGACCGGTCCGGGCGGCCGGCGGCGCGGCGGCCGCCCGGCGGGGCCCCGCCGGCGGGTCGGGGGGCGCCGGGCGGGCCGGCGCTGGCCCCCCGTGGCGCGGCCCCGGTTGTTGAGGGGTTTTAACCGGGATCCACCACTTGAAGTGGTGACGGTATGCATAAAGCTCATTGGCGGTTCCGGTAATCATGGAGAAGAACGCGGGCCGTTCCTCGGGGAATACCGCGCCCATATACACATGGATGATCAGGCCCGAGACCACCAGCCCGACCGCGGCGAAGTGAATCACCATGGCCCACTGCACCGCGGTGGCGCCGATCAGGTGGAAGGCCATGATCACGCCGCTCACCATGATCACCGGAAGCATGGCGTAGATCTGCGCGGCGAAAAGTTTCTGACCGGCGTTGTAGATGCCTTGCGGCGGCAGCGGCGCGCCGCTAAGCTTCAGGATCTTCAGGATGCGGATCTTGAGCCACTGCCAGTCGTCGCGGTCCAGAGCCACCTCGCGCTGGATCACCTCCATTTCCAGGTAGGTGCGGAAGCCGAAGATGCCGTAGACCAGGAACACCACCGTCCAGGTGACTCCCAGGGCGATATGAAAGCGGAGCAGGTTGGCGCGCGAGCCGAACATGGCGGTGAGGATTTCCAGATACCAGCCGGGCGCCATGCGAAAGTACGTCGAGGAGATCAGCGCGCCGCCGGTGGCCAGTTCCAGCATCCACACGATGGCGTTGAACCAGTGCAGCAGGATGATGGCGCCGTGGTGCTTCTTGAACTGCCTCTGGGCCATGGCTTCGGCTTGATCGGCGGTAAGGGGGGCCGGTTCGAGGGGCAGGATTTCGTTCATCATGCTCGGTTCTCCTAGTCTTCAAACTGCTTTTCGCCGGTGTGCAACTGGTGGAAGAAAGCGATGGCCTGGCCCAGGAACGTCGCGCCAATGGCGGCCAGCACCAGCGGCTTCACCAGGCCCCGCCACAATCGCCCGGGCGGAACCAGGCGCGGCCGGCGCGGCGGGAAAGCGGCCAGCGCCACGTCCACGTTTTCCTTCCTGCCCAGATAGTAAACGTTGGGGCCAATGTGCACATCGGCCGTTTCGTTGCGGCGCGCGCCGCGTTCGTAGACCAGGCCGAACACCTCGCCGCGGGTATCTTCCAGATCGCCGAAATACTTGGCGTGCGCGGTGCACGTCGTCACGCAGGCCGGCTGCAAGCCTTTGTCCAGGCGGCTGGCGCAGAAATCGCACTTGTCCACTTTATTGATGACCGGGTTCAGATAGCGCGCGTCGTAGGGGCAGGCCTCCACGCAGAAGCCGCAGCCGATGCACAGCTCGCGGTTGACTTTCACAATGCCCTCGGCGGTTTGAAACGTGGCGCCGGTGGGGCAGGCTTCCACGCACGTAGGCCGGTCGCAGTGGTTGCACTGCGCCACGTAGGGGCTGGCCACCAGGCGCGGAAACACGCCTTCCGGTCCCGCCTGGCGCACGTGGGTGCGCGCGTTCCCCAGCGGAACCTCCCACTCGGACTTGCAGGCCACCGTGCAGGCCTGGCAGCCCACGCATTTGTGCAGATCGATGACCATCGCGTAGCGCGCCATCTTCAGCTCCTCTCCTCCACGCCGCGCACGCGCACGAAATTCACCCGCATGCCGGTGCCGCCCATCACGGGATCGATGCTGACTCGGGTCATCAGGCGGGTGTCGGAAGCGCCTTTGCGATAGGCGCGGTGCATGCCCCGCGAGTCCTGGCCGAAACCGTGGACCATGTACACGCAATCGCGCCGGATGCCCGGCGTGATGCGCACCGCCACCGGCAGGCTGCGCACGCCATCCTGGTTTTCCAGCACCACCCGCTGGCCGTCATCGAGCCGCAGCTCGCGCGCCGCGTCGCGATTGATCCAGACGTGGTTTTCGGGCATCAGGTCGTCCAGCCAGGCGTTGTTCTGGCTGCGGGCGAAGGAATGCACCGGCGCGCGCCCGTACAGCAGGCGGAAATAGCCGGACGGCGGATCGGCCACCGGCGTATAGCGCGGCAGCGGGTCGAATCCAAGCTGCTTCAGCACCGGCGAATAAAGTTCGATTTTGCCGCTGCCGGTCGGGAACAGCGGACCGTCGGCGGGCAGGCGGTCGCCGATATACGGCCGCCCGGCGAAGGCCACCGCGCCTCGCGCGCGAAGCTCCCCGATGTTCACATTCAGCGGCCGGACCAGAGTTTCCAGGTGTTCCTCCGGCGTGCTCCAGGGGAAATAGGCCTCCAGTCCCAGGCGTTGCGCCATCTGGCGCGCGATCCACCATCCCGGCCGCGAATCGTAAAGCGGTTCGACCGCGGGTTGCCGCACCGCGATGAAGGGGCGCTTGGCGCTGGCCACCACCGCCGGCGGATCGTACCGTTCCAGGTAAGTCGCCTCCGGCAATACCAGATCGGCGTATTGAGTCTGCTCGACCGGCAGGACGTCCACCACCACCATCAGGTCGAGATTGGCGATGGCCTTCAATGTTTGTTCCCTCCGGGGAATGCTTTCCAGAACGTTCTGGCCGTAAACGATCCAGCCCTTGATGGGGTAAGGTTTGGCGGTGAGCGTAGCCTCCACCAGCCCCATGGTCAGGCCCTGTTCTTCCGATGCCAGCGGATAGCGCGTGCCCGCGCCGTCGGCCCGCTCGCGCGCGGGCTTCGGAAACGGCGGCAGCGCCGCCGCGCCGGGGTGCAGCTCCGTGGGCAGGAAGATGCCGACCTTGCGTCCCCAGCTTCCCAATAGAGCGGTCAGGATCGCCCTGGCGCGGGCCCGCTGGGTGTCGTCGCCGTACCAGGTGGCATGGCGGCCCGGGTGGATGGCCACCGCCGGTTTCGCCGCGGCCATGGCGCGCGCCGTTTCGCGGATCTGGCCGGCGGGCAGTTCGGTGATGCCCTCGGCCCATTCCGGCGTGAACTCGCGAACGTGCGCGGCCAGCTCGGGAAAGCCGCCGGCATAGCGCCGCACATACTCCTTGTCGTAATGGCCGTCGGCGATGAGCACGTTCATCCAGGCCAGCAGCAGGGCGATGTCGGTTCCGGGGCGGATGGGCAGCCACCAGTCGGCCTTGGCGGCCGCCACCGAAAACCGGGGATCGGCGACCATCAGCTTGGCGCCGCGCTCCAGCGCCGTGCTGAAAGCGGTTACCTGCGAAGTGAACACGTTCTCGCCGATGTGCGAACCGATCAGCACGATGAGTTTGGCTTCTTCCAGGTCCACCGGCTCCGGCGAGCCGAGCCCGGCGCCGAAGGTCAGGGCATAGCCGACCTCGCGCGGGCCGCGGCACTGCGAGAAGGCCGGTTCCGCGCTGTTGGGTGTGCCGAAGGCCTTCATCAGCGTCACAAAAAAACTGGAAGCCACCCCGTGCGGGAAGAAGGCCAAGCTCTCCGGCCCGTATTTCTGCTTGAGCGCGATCATGCGCTCCGCCAGAAAATCGAGCGCCTGCTCCCAGGAAATCTCGCGGAAGTTGCCTTCGCCGCGCGCGCCGGTGCGCAGCATGGGACGCTTCAGGCGGTCCGGATCGTACAGCAATTGCGACCCGGCGTTGCCCCGTGCGCACAGGCGCCCTTCGGTAAGCGGATGATCGGGGTTGCCCTGCAGCTTGACCACGCGGCCGTTGCGCACCTCCGCCAGCACGCCGCAGCGCCAGAAACACATTTCGCAATTGGTGGCGATCTGTTGCACGCGTCGCGCGCCCTGCCAGCCGGGACGTCCCAGGGTAGCCGCCTGCGCCGCTCCCGCCGTGGCGGCGCCCGCGAAGGAAGTCCGCCGCAGCCAGTCGCGCCTGCTGATTCTGGTACTCATAAGCCTCCCTCCAACCGGATCTCAGCCCCGCCGGTGGAAACGTCGGTAACGCGCGCCGTGCGTTGGGCGCCGGGGTAAACGGAATCCACAAAGAATTGATTGGCCTTGCGGTAGCGCAGTCTGGCGCGCACCACCAGGGGGCCGCGCGCCCGCCGCGGCACGGCGAACTCGAAATCGTATGCCGCGCTCTCGCCCGCCAGGATCGCCGGACGGTAGCGCGGCCCCTCCGGATGCCAGATTTCGGGCTCCATCACCATGTGGCCCGCTCCATCGATGGCCAGCGGCTTGAGCACGTAGGAACCGGCTTCGATGTGGTTGCCCGCGTCCAGCAGCCCCGAGTGGAAGACTTCCCTGCCCCCGGCATCCTGGACGGTGAGCTCCAGCCAGGCGCGCACGATGTTCAGCGGACCGGTGGGGAACCCGTGCCCCGCCTTGTTGTTCGAGAGCACGGCTTGCAGGCGCACGCGGCCGCCGGGTCGCGCCGCCGCCGGCGCATCGATCTTCAGCGCGATCACCGGTCCCCGCGGCCAGCGGCCGGCGATCTCCGGAACGGCCCGCTCCCCGTGCAGCCAATCGGTAACGCGGCGAATCTGGCCGTCGGCGTCCGGCGCCGCCACGGCCTCCGGCATGAACTGGTTGGCGGCCGCGAAGAAATGATTGCGATGCTTGCGGCCCAGCCCCACGCGCAGATCGTAGGGATCGGCCAGCGCGGCGGAGTCCGCTTCCAGGTAGTACATGTGGCACTGCTGGCAATACAGGCGCTTCTTCGGATCGGGCGCGGTATTCCATTTGCCGTGCTTCCAGTCGTCGAACTGGGTTTCCACCTGCACGGGGCCTTGCGCGGCCACGATCACGTCGTATTCCTTGTGGCACGGCGCGCAGGATTCGGGCTTGCGCGCCGGCGCCAGGTTGTAGTCGCCGGCATGCTGCGCCGGGTAAGCGCGGATCAGGAAGTGGTTCACCGCGCGGCCCAGCGGCGCGCTGGCGGCGTCATAAAGGTACGGCCTCGGCTCACCCAGGACGTAGCTCCCGATGCCCCGCTCGTCGAAGCCGCGCACGGCGTGGCAGACCACGCAGGAATCGCCTTCGGCATAGCCGGGCGAGCGGCGGCCCAGGGTGGGGTCCTTCCTGCCGGCCAGCAGCGCAACCGGGTCGTGGCATGCGCCGCACTTCTCGGTGACGCCGCGCCCGTGCAGTTCCGTGACGACGTCGCGGACCGTTTGAAAGAATTGATCCTGCGCCGACCAGCGGTGGGCGTTGCCGCGCCATTCCTGGTAGATCGCGGTGTGGCATCCGGCCTCGCCGCAGGAGGCTGAGTTCGCCAGGGCCGCCACTGGAAGGGGCCGGCCGTTCCCGGTGGCGGCATTGCTGGGCGCGAACGCATTGGCGGAGGCAGGGCCGCCCGGAGCTTCCTTCCGGCCGCCGGCGGCCAGCATCGCCCATGCCGCGGCGAGCGCGACCTGGACGGCGAAGACCGCCGCGGCGCGCCGCCACATCCCGCGCCGCGCAGTCGCGGTCTCCCCGATGGGCTTGCCGGGAACCAGGTGATGGACCAGGAAGGGCATCGCCAGAACGCAGGTCCACAGGTGCGCCCGCGCCCACCCGTGGCTCATGTACAGCCCGAAGACGGCCTGCCAGGTGACCACGAACCCCGCCGCGCAGCACGCCGCCAGCAGCCAGAAGGCGATGTAAGCGGAAACTTTGCGCGGTCGGCGCTGCGCCTTGCGCGTCGCCAGCCAGTGGCCCGTGGTCCACACCGCCAACAGCACCGCGGCCGCAATTCCCACCACGGTGTGCAGCAGCACCAGGACCTGGCTGAAGACGCCGAAGGGGAGCAGCCGTATGGCCAGGCCGCCCATCGCGGCGAAGCCCAGCAACCCGCCAATCAGCCCGAAATTCAGCCAGCTTCGCTCGCTGAAGAAGCGATTCCGAATTGGAGATAACGTTGGTTCGCTGGCGCCCATCGGCTATGCGGCCGGCGGCGATCCCCTGGAACCGCCCCGAACACCCTTTTAAGCTAATAGGATGCCATAATCCGATTCCGGTGACAGCCCGTGGGCAGTAACCGAACCGGTTTTTGGGCGCGCGGTTAATCCCCGGCGGTTTGGCCGGCATCCAATCCGGACACCGATACGCGAACGTCAATGCCATGGCGCACGCTCTCGGTCACCAGGCAGTAGTCTTCAAACAGGTCCAGACAGCGCAGGGCCTTGGCCTTTTCCGCGTCCGGAATGGCCGGGTCGATGATCACGTCCACACTCCCGATCCGCAGGCGCCCGCGTTCGTTGCGCACAATGCGGGCGCGCACCCGGGTCCGCACAGGCCCCAACTGCGCCTTGGCCTTGCGCGCGCAGAACAGCAGGCTGGCGCTCAGACAGTTGCCGATGGCGGCCGCCAGGATGCGCGCCGCATTGGGTCCGGAGTCTCCGCCCAGCGGCGGCGGCTCGTCCAGATGCAATTCGGGGAAGCTTGGATTATCGAAGCGAACCGTGAACTCGTAATCGCGGGTCTGCTCCAGACTGATCTCGAACTCGTGGACGGATTCGTTAGCGGGCGTGCTCATGCGGCCGGCGACCTCAACCCTATTATGATGCAACTCACCGCCGGGCCGCCCGCAGCAGCCGCGCCGCATCCGAGCGCGGCGGATCGTCGGGCGTAATCCGCGCGTCGCCATACCGCCGCAGCAGGGCCTTGGCCTCTTGCAGGTTGCGCCCGCTTTGAATATACGCGGCCGCCCGCGCGAACATCAGCCGGGGCGACTCCGGCGCGATTGCGGCGGCCGCGCGGAACAGTTGGTCGCTTTCCTGGTAGCGGCCCTGTTTCGACAGGAAGGCGGCCACATCGATGATTCGCCCGATATCGCCGGGCGCCAGCCGCATCGCCTGGCGCAACTCCTCTTCAGCAGCCGCGGAGTCCTTGCGCCGCTCCGCCAACCGCGCCCGGACGTAGTGGTATTCGGTCTCATTCACGCGCCCGATGCTTGCGGCGATGCGCTCGGCCTTGGCCACCCCTCCGCCCACCATCCCCGGAGCTTCCAGGTAAAACTCGAACAGGTCGCCCAAAGCTTCCAGATTGGACGGGTCCAGAGCCACCGCCTTTTCAAAGGAGGCGCGGGTTTTGTTGGCATACCCGAGAGCGGTCAGAAAGCTGGCCTCTTCGGCGTGCCTGCCGTAAGCCTTCCCCAGCCAGTCGTAGTACCTGGAATTCCGCGTATCTTCGGCGACGGCCTTTTCGAAGTAACTGATGGAGTCCTTGTACTGGCCGTTCATGTAATACGCCTGCCCCATGAGCGTGTAAACGGCGGCGTTCTTCGGCGACAGCGAAAGCAGGGTATCGACGGCCGCCCGGTAGTCGGTGCGTTGGTACAGATCCTCGGCTTGGCGCAGGTCGGGGCCCGCCGCGCGGCCCACCCCCGCGAACCACAGCAGCAGCAGCGCGCCTGGTATGCTGCCGGCCGATAAGCGATTGCGCCCCATGCCCCTGCTAACGCAGTTGGCCAACCAATCCGCGGCGGCCGCATTTTGTTGCAAGCGCGGAGGTTGCCGCGCGGCGCGGACGATTCGTGCCGGACATGCCTGCCAACATGCCGGCAGCGCGCCCGCCCGCCGGCAGCACGGTTCCGGCAGCGCGGCCGGAGCGAGCCGTAACTGCCATTGGTTGCAAACACATCGCGGACACGGCCATTTGGCCGCACGCATGCGCTTCCCGCTGGCGAAGTTCGCGGAGAGGAGTAACACGATGCGCAGCGCGAAGATACCTCTTGGACTTGCATTACTGGCGGCCGGTGTGCCGGGACTGCTCGGCGCCATCGAACTGCAGCCCGCCACCCTGAAGGCCTGGGACGACTACGTTCAGAACGCCGCCTTACGCATGCAGACGCGCCTGGACGGCCGGCACCGGTTCCTGTGGATCGACGAGGAACCCGGCCGCCGGGCCCACCTGCAACGCGGCGAGATCCTGGTGGCGCCGGTGGCCGGCCATGGCGCCCAGACGGTGCCCGACGGACTCATTCACGACTGGATTGGCGCTACCTTCATCCCCAACGCCACGCTCGACGAACTGTTCGCCGTAGTGCACGATTACGGCCGCTACAAGGACTACTACCGGCCGGTGGTGGCGGACTCGAAAGTGATGGCCTGCACCGCGGCGGAGCAGAGATTCTCCATGGTATGGCAGCACAAAATCATGTTCGTCAACGCCGCCATCGAGGGCCGCTATCAGGCGCACGATTTCACCGTGGACGCGCGCCGCGGATACAGCATCGCCTCCACCACGGCCGTGCGCGAGATCGAAGCCTACGGGCAAAGCGGCGAGCGCCTGCTGCCCGATGGCGAGGGCAACGGCTTCATCTGGCGCATGCACTCCATCGCCCGCTACGAGGAGCGCGACGGCGGCGTCTACCTGGAACTGGAAGCCATCGCCCTGACCCGCGACATCCCGCCATCGCTGCGCTGGATGGTGAACCCGGTGGTGAACCACCTGTCGGTCAATTCCATGACCACCTCGCTGCGCCAGACGCGCAGTGCGGTCCAGGGAGTGACGGCAAGCCGCGCCACCCTCTCCTCCTGCGCCCAGGGAATCGCCAAGGAGACCAAGGTCGCGGCCCGGAATTGACGGCCGCGGTCCATGGAGCTGGCACGGATGCTCGAAAAAGTTGGGACCGCAATTGCGTAGTGGTCCCAACCAGGCTTCATGATCCGAATGCAGGTGACGATCCTTGCCAGGCTACCGCACGGCGAAGTCCCACACCTGCATGTTGGTCTTGCCGGCGGTGTACTCCACCACCGCGTACTCGCCCGGCGGCATGGGCTTCACCGGCCACAGCTTGTACAGGCCATCCTGGGTCATCTGTTTGCGGAAGACCTGCACTTCGATGGGCTGCTCCAGCACGTCCTTGGTGGTTGGCGCCACGGTGACCCTCTCTACGATGCGCGCGCCGCGGTCCGGCGTCAGCTTGACGATGCCGAAGCGCTCCTCGGCGGCGATCTGGAGGTAAAATTCCTGTTCCGGGTTGGCGATGGCGTTCTTGGAATGTTCGCCGTCCACCAGCAAGGTGGCTTTGCCGGTGACGATGGGAACCGGGGTCAGCACCTTCAGCACGCTGCGCGCTTTGTTGGTGACCAGCTTGGATTCGGCGGCGGGTAGGACCTTGACCGTGTCGCCCTGCATATAATAGACGCCGGGGTCTTTCGGAATCTTGGCGATTTCGGCGCGCGCGGCACGCTCGGCGCCCTCCTCCTCGGCAGCGGCCTTGTTTTCCGCGGCGCGCTGCGCCTGGTGCTCGGCCTTCTCGGCCTCGGTCCGCTTGAGGTCCACCAAATCCAGGGGGATTTCCTCCCACTGGCTGCGCTCGACGCTGTAGAAACGCACGCGATCGGTCTGCACTTGGTATTGGCTTACAAGGTGATAGTCGCCATTCTTCAAGTACAGCTTGACGTTTTCGGCAAAGGCCGCCACGGCCACTAGCAAGATCGCGATGAGCGCCTTTGGCATATCCTCATGGACCAGTTTAGCCCCGCACCGCGTTTCATGTTCTTTTGCGAAGTCCTCGCGCTCCATTGCGCTTATAATGGAGTCTCTCCATGCAATTTCGCAAACTTGGACGAACCAACTTCGAAGTCGGCGAGATCGGCTACGGCGCCTGGGGCATCGGCGGAACCCAGTGGCTGGGCGGGACCGACGACGAAGCGCTGGCGGCGCTGCGGCGCGCCATCGACCTGGGGCTGAACTTCATCGATACGGCGCTGGCCTACGGCGCGGGGCACAGCGAGCAACTGGTGGGGCAGGTGGTGCGCGGCGCCGGCCGCCGCATCTACGTGGCCACCAAGGTCCCACCCCGGAATCAGTTGTGGCCGGCGCGCCCGGGCATCGGCATCGAAGAGGTGTTCCCCTACGATTACATCCTGCGCTCGGCGGAGCGCAGCTTGAAGAACCTGGGCGTCGAAATCATCGACCTGCTGCAACTGCACGTATGGAACCCGGAATGGATCGCGCGCGACGAATGGCGGCGCGGGCTGGAGGAGCTGAAGCGCTCGGGCAAAGTGCGCATGGTGGGCATCTCCATCAACGATCACCAGCCGGATTCGGCGCTGGAAATCATCGAAACCGGGCTGATCGACACGGTGCAGGTGATCTACAACATCTTTGACCAAAGCCCGGAGCGGAAGCTGTTCCCGCTGGCGGTGGCGCGCAACATCGGGGTGATCGCGCGGGTGCCTTTCGACGAAGGCAGCCTGACGGGCAGGATCGACGAGAACACGCAGTTCGCGCCGGGGGATTTTCGCGCGGGCTACTTCAAGGGCGAGCGCAAGAAGCAGGTGCGGGAACACGTCGCCGGCCTGTTGCACGACCTGGGAGTGGAGGCCGCCGCGCTGCCCGCCATCGCCCTGCGCTTCTGCCTGTCGCACCCGGCCGTGTCCACGGTGATCCCGGGCATGCGCAGCCTGCGCAACGCGGAGGCCAATTGCGCCGTTTCCGGGAGCGGACCTCTGGCGCCGGAGACGCTGGCCGCGCTGCGCCAACACGCCTGGGACCGCAATTTCTACGATTAGCCGGCGCGGCGCGGCCGGCACCCGTTACCCGTGGCCGAAATGCATTAGCCACCCCAGCCCTACGAGCGCCGCCACAAAGCAGCCGAAGACGTACAGCCCATAGCGCAGCCGCTCGCGGTCGCTGCGCTTGGTGACCACGCCCATCACCACCGAGGTGAACAGCGCAAACAGAAGGGACGCCTCCAGGTGGGACAAATTCATTTTCATCAGCTCTTCCTCCTGGCGGCGATCTCGAAGGCGTCCACCATGGCCAGAATGTTCAACAGGCCCGCCGTCACCAGGAACTTGGTCCCATAATCGTGGACCATGCCGGGCATATCCGGCTGGCTGTATCCCAGCCACACGGTGAGCAGGTACAGGATGCCGGACGCCATGTCGCCGATGAAGCCGCCAGTGTTGATCAGGATGGTGAGCAGGTCGCCGTTCTGCGGCTGAAACATGGCGCCCCGCATCATCAAGCCGCAAACGTACATGAGGGTGATGGGGACCAGTAACAGCACCGCCCGGCCGTAGCGTTTGAGCAGAAAATGGCCGCCGCCGGGAACCAGCCAGCCCAGCGCCACGGGTCCCGCCCAGTCGCGCAGGGGCGGCATGGGTTCCTTGGGTTGCTTTTTGGATGCCATTGCTCTGATTTTAACAGGTCACCGCGGCGGGCCGTGAGGTATGCTGAAGGGCGGGCCGGTTACGATGCGCGCAACGTCCTGGATGGGAATCGCGGCACGGGCCTTGGCCGCGGCCGGGGCCGCATGGGCCGCCGGCACGTTCCAGCCGCTGAACATCAGGTCCGGGCTTTGGGAAATCACCCTGACCGTGCGCACCCGCGGCGCGCCGCCGCTGACCGCCGATCTGCTGGCCCGTTTGACGCCGGAGCAGCGCGCGCGGATGGCGGCGCGCGCCAGGGCGGCCCCACAGTCCGAAACCACGGTCAAGCGGAGTTGCCTTTCGGAAAGTGAACTGCGCCAACCGCTGGTGATGGCCTTCCCGGACACGCAAGGCTGCCGGCAGACGGTGGTGACGGCGTCTGCCACGCGCCAGCAGATCCGCGTGGTATGCGGCGACGGTTCGGCGGGCGGGGTGGTAACCATGCAGGCAACCGGGAGCGAAAACGCGCGCGTGGTCTCGCGGTGGAACGCCGCCCATGGACCCAACGCCGTCACGCTGGATTCCACCGCCACGCTGAAATGGCTGGGCCCATCCTGCGATCTTCCAGCCGCTCCGCCTCCGGTTCCGGCGCCCGCCGCGCCGCACGCCGCGCACTATTACGAGCTTGGCAGGCAGCAGTCCGCCCACGACGATTACCAGCAGGCGGTACGCTCGCTCACCCGCGCCATCGAACTCGACCCGCGCCGCGCCGAGGCTTACAACGCGCGCGGCTACGCCTACCTGCGGCTGCGCAACCTGGCCGCGGCCATCGCGGATTTCTCGCAGGCCATACGGCTGCGTCCCGGCTACACCAACGCCTACCAGAACCGGGCCATCGCCCGGCGCCGCGCGGGCGACCCCAAGGGCGCGGCCGACGACCAACGCCGCGCCGCGAATCACGGGCGCTGACGCGCGGCCCGCGCCCAACTGTGATTAGCCCAACTGTGATTAGATGATCGTATGGTTTCCCGGCGCACATTCCTCTCCCTGGCCGCGGCAAGCGCCCTGGCCGCCAACAAGATGACCCCCCGCCAGCGCGTGGACCGCGCCCTGAAAGGCCAGGATGTGGACCGCTCCCCGTTCACTTACTGGCGCCACTTCGGCCTGCAGGCACTACCCGGCGAGCGCCATGCGGAAGCCACGCTCGCCTTTCATCGCCGCTTCCGCACGGACTTAGTCAAGGTGATGAGCGACTACCCGTTCCCCAAGCCCCAGGGGCGCTGGTACGAAGTCAAAGTGGTGCGGAATCCGTTTCCCGAGCAGTTGCGGGCGCTGGAACTGATTCGCGCCGGCCTGCACGGCGAGGCTTACTTCGTGGAAACCCTTTTCAACCCCTGGAACGTCGCCGAAAAGCTCTCCTCGCCGGAGGAAGTGCGGCGGCTGATGGCGGAGAAACCGGCCGCGCTGGAGGCGGCCCTGGAAGCCATCGCCGAATCCCAAGCCAGCCACGTCCGCAAGGCCATGGCGGCCGGCGCCGCGGGCATCTTTCTGGCCATCGCCAACGCCCAGACCGGCCTGATGACCCAGCCCGATTACTCCCGCTTCAGCGAGCCCTTCGACCGCCTGTTGCTGAAGGCGGCCGGCGCCGCGCCCCTCAACATCCTGCACCTGCACGGCGACAAAGTCTGGCTGGACCGCTTCACCCAGGGCTGGCCGGCGGCCGCCATCAATTACTCTAATTTCGGCGCCGGCACGAGCGTCGCGGCCATGCGCTCGCAGTACTCCGGCGTGCTGCTGACCGGACTCGACGAGCAGAATTTCCGCAAGCTCTCCGAAGCCGATCTGCGCCGTCAATGGCAGGACGCTCGCGCGGGCGCCGGGAAGAAGTTCATTCTGACCCCCGGCTGCTCGGTTCCCAATGACACGACGGACGAGGAATTACTGCGTCTGGTCAAAGTCATGGCCGCCTGACCTTCCTGCCCAACCGGGAACTTACCCGCCGCCGCGGGTGTCGAATGAGTTGGGTACGGTAACATCCCGTAAGTCCAGCGGAGGTTGGTATGTTCGACGCGATTGGTGTCTCTGAACGCACGCGCAAGCCGTGGACCGTGGCGGCGTCGCTCACCGGCCAGGCGGCCCTGATCGGGCTGGCGGTGCTGGCCCCCCTGGTGACCACCGAGGGACTGCCGCGGATGCAGTGGGTCTCCGTGCCCGAAGCGCCGCACGCGCTGCGGCCCCGGCCGGCGCAGGCTTCGATGAAGCGGGCCGCCACGGTCCCCTCCCAGGTGTACCGCCGGACGCTGATGCTGCCGTCGGTGATCCCCGAGAAAGCCGTGGTGCTGCAGGATCCCGAGATC
>VFSW01000670.1_pt1 | contig 50885 bp, 41 predicted proteins | sample 5358111 | NCBI WGS metagenome assembly VFSW01 (sample SAMN11554181, study PRJNA540505) | mine drainage metagenome | isolation source: sediment from site ElyBrook_90M | place: USA: Ely Copper Mine, Vershire, VT | collected 2017 | reverse complement strand
ATTTAACCCAGGGCTTGGAGCCGGAAATCAGATTAATGCCTTCAGCAGAAAAGATGGCTATGCTCCCTATAGCCAGCAGTGGAACGTCAATGTGCAGCGCGAGTTGCCTTACAACATGCTGATGACGGCGGCATGGGTAGGAAACCGCATCATCCACCTGCCCAGCCAGTTGAACCGCATTAACCAGATGGATCCCAAGTACGATGCCCAGTTTGGCTCCCAGTTGGCGGATGTGTTTCAACCAGGCCAAACATCCGTGGACGGCGTGTCTTTACCGTATCAAAACTTCGTTAACGACTTCGGTGGTTCGGCCACGGTCGCACAGGCGCTCACGCCCTTTCCCCAGTACTCGTACATCTTCAACAACTTTGAAGCGTACGGTACCACTTACTATCAAGGCGCACAGATTGAGCTGGAAAAACGCTTCAGCAATGGGTTGTCATTCCTCGCGGGCTACACGCTCTCCCGCCTGATGGACAACACCAGCAGCGGCTTCTCTAGCTTCACCGCGGGTGGTATCAACAAGTACAACCAGAAGCCGGAATGGACGATCTCTGGCTCTGACGAACCCCAGACGTTGAAAGCCAGCGGAACATATGAGTTACCTATCGGTCCGGGCAAGAAGTATCTCAACAATCACGTAGCCGGAAACATCGTAGGTGGCTGGCAGATCGCCTGGATTCTGGACTATGAATCCGGTGGGGCACTCGGCGTCAATGAGAACGGCTCACCATTCCCGAACGGCTTCAACCGCCCGGACAGAAATCCAGCGGTCAGCCTGAGCACCGCCTCCTATAGCCGGGTGCGCGATTACTTCCTGGGTAAGGCGAAGGTTGCGCAGATGTTTAACCCAGCCGGTTTTACGCTCACACCAACCCAGTATGTCATTGGCAATGCACAAAGGAACTACGGGGCGCTGAGAAATCCAGGACTCGCCATGGAAAGTCTGAACGCGAAAAAGCACTTCTACATGGGCGATCGATTCCAGGCGATTCTCTCCGTCGACTACTTCAACGCCTTCAACCGAACTCAATTCAATGGGCCTGACACCAACGCTAATGATGGCACCTTTGGCCAGGTCACTGGCCAGGGTTCAAATATCTCGAACCGGCAAGGCCAGGTCAGCTTCCGGGTCGAGTTCTAACCTACTTCTGAATTGAACCAATTGCGTACCTCCTATACACGCCAGGCTGCTGAAGAGCAGCCTGGCTTCTTCTTTATTGCCTCGCACCAACCAACTATCCCGTGGTCCATCAACAGTGCCATCCTGCGCAATGCTGCAAGAATAAAAATCAACTACAATCTCTTATCATGCAATTTGCCCGTATGGCGCGGTTATCACAATGGATACCCTATCTTTTGGCGGTGTGTCTGCTCGTGTTTTCCCTGAAGGAAACTATTGCCCAACAGGCCGATGACGAGGTCACTCCGGTCGTTCAACAGCTGTACGCCCAAGCCAAAGCTGCGAAGCAGCAAGGCGACGACAACACCGCCATCGAAAAGTACCGTTCCATCATCAAGCTTGCGCCTCACCTCGCGGCGGCATACAACAACCTGGGCATGCTTTACTTCGACCGCCACGACTATGCGCACGCCGCGGAGGTTCTCAAGCGCGGCCTGGAACTCAATCCGGACATGCCCACCACGGCTGCGATGCTCGGCATGAGTTATGCTCAGCTCGGCGTCGATGAGAAAGCGTTGCCCCTGCTTCAGGCTGCGTTTCGCGCAAATCCCAAGGACGACCAGGTGGAGATGATCCTGGCGCGCGTCCTTATCAACTCGAAAAAATTCAAGGAGGCGGCCGCTCAGCTCAACGACTTCCTCGCCAGGAATCCAAAAGACCAGGAAGCCTGGTATCTGCTCGGAAAAACCTATCTGCAATTGTCGGAAGATGCGCTCAAGAAGATCAACGAGATCGATCCCGACTCTGTGGTCGCGCATGAAATCTCCGGCGAGATTGACGAGAGCATGCACAATTACGATCTTGCGCTGGTTGAATACAAGAAGGCCGTCGACATGGCGCCCCGCCAGCCGGGCACACATATGCACATGGGCGACGCCTATTGGTACATCGGCAAATGGCAATCGGCGCAAACGGAGTTCAAGGCGGAACTGGAAAACGATCCAAACAACTGCACGGCGCGCTGGAAGCTGGCTAACTCCATACTTGAGGCCAACGACTCCAGTGAAGAGGCTTTGTCTGAGCTGAATCGCTCCATCGATCGTTGCCCCGCACTCATGCAGGCTCGTGTCGACCGTGCTCGCGCGCTGGTCAGGCTGGGCCGGCAGCCGCAGGCTTTGCCCGATCTGTTAATGGCAGAAAAAGATAGCCCGCGCGAACCTTCGATCCACTTCCTGCTTGCCAATGTCTACCGGGCGCAGGGCAAGAGTGCCGAGGCGCAGCAGGAGATGCGCACCTATGGCACTTTGCAGCGTGAAGCCAGCGCCGCTGTGGCGGGACAAGCGAACGATTCAAACTCCATCAAGAGCGCAGCTCACTAGGGCTTCTCAGATCCGATTCTTCAAGATGTCTCAAGCTGCTTCAATTTCGTACCTTGTGAAGATGCGACCATGGCGATCGGACACTACAGAACGCGGGGAGACGGACGACCGATGAAGTGCTCCTTGCAAAGCCTGAACTTTCGAACCGTTGGCTTTCTCTTCGTTCTGATCGTTCTATGCACAGCGCGAGGCTATTCTGAGCAACCGGCAGACCCTCTCGCACAGGCGCGTTCGTTGTTGGCCAACGGCAAATTTGCAGACTCTGAAGCGGCACTCCGCAGTTATCTCATCACTGATCCGTCATCGGCAGAAGCGCACTTTCTGCTTGGCTATGCGCTCTTTCGAGAACAGAAGCCGAAGGACTCGCTTGCCGAATTCACCGCAGGAGCAAAGTTCCGTCGCCCAAATTCGGACGAGCTGAAGATCGTCGCCTCAGATTACGTGTCGTTGAGCGATTTCGGCGATGCCGATAAATGGTTCACTGCGGTTATTACCGAAAATCCAGACGATGCCGATGCCTGGTATCTACTGGGTAGAACCAGGTTCAACGAGAATAACTTCGCCGAATCCGTTACCTGTTTCGAACGCGCACTTGCCTTGCGCCCAAAGAACGTCGAAGCAGAGAACAATCTGGGGTTGGCATGGCAGACTATGAATGAACTTGAAAAGGCGAAGGCGGCGTTCCAGACCGCCATCGACTGGCAGGATGATTCGCCTGTGGATGCGCAGCCGTTTCTGAACCTGGGCACGTTGCTGGCAGACCAGGGAAGTTTAGAGAAGGCCCTTTTCTATCTTGCGAAGGCCGTGTCCCTCTCTCCGGACAACCCCAGGATTCACGAAGTGTTGGGCCAGGTGTATACCGCGCAGAAAGACCTGCCGAAAGCGCAATCCGAGTTGGAACGCGCAATCGCACTAGCGCCAAATATCTCCGCTCTGCATTTCAAGCTCGGTCAGCTTTACCGCAAGGAAGGCTTGAGTGACCGCGCGCAAAAGGAGTTTGATATCTGCACAAAACTAAGTGGCACTAATTCGTCGAACAAAACTCCCAATCCACTCTCTTTGAACCATTCCGAGCCGCATTAAGCGAGCTTTCTGATTGGGCGATACCCGCAGAATCCCTGTCGGCGGATGTTCCGGCAGCTGAGCCGTGCAGGCGGCATTGTGAAATAAGCGTAAATCCGGAATTGTCTCGGCACCACCGACAGAATCCACTGGACACCACCTTGCCCCAAGGATAAGATTCCGCCATCTCGTCCCGGTCGACGATTAAGTTCCCCTTTTATTTGGTTCCATCGAAACTGCTTCTGTATCGCGTATCAGTTCGATCTTTGTTTTGCTCCGGTCTCAGGTTCCTGCGCTCTTGCAGCGGTTAAATTCCCAAGGGTCGGATGTGTCTGCAACTGGTAACCTGATGACGCAAAGTCCGAAATACAGAGAGGTGTCTCATGAGTAATGAAACACGCCATCGTCCACTGAATGTATCCTTCCGTCGCGGATCCTCCGCCGAAAAGACCTTCCGCAAACGCGCAGGGATGCCAATGGCTGAGGCCATTGCACCGGGAGCAGCACCCACGCCCGCGCACGATTTGCAATTCCACGGTGGCAAGACCATCGCGGACCTGCGTTTCTTCAATTATTACGTCGGGGCTGACGCGTGGCCCGCAAGCGACATCACAAACATTGATCAGAGCCTGGCGGCCGCAATGTCCGACGCGGATCTGAACAACGTGATGGAGCAGTACTTTCCCGGCTCGATCACCAGCACCTTCGACGGTTCGGAGAAACTCGCAGGGCCTGCTCCCGCCACCATGTCGCAAGGAGATGTTGAGGCCCTGCTCACTTCGCTTGCAACGCAAGGTAAGTTGGCCGGTCGCGACCTAAGTTCCACCCTCTTCAACTTCATGCTTCCACCCGGGACTGTGCTCAACGACAATGCCGGCACTTCTTCAGCCTCAAGCGGCGAATCCGATAGCGATGAGACGCCGTCGAAGGTGGCCGTGAAGAAGAAGAGTCCCATCCCGGACGACGATGAAGCTGACTCGTTGCACGGGCTGGGCGGCTATCATGGCTCGATCCACACCAGCAATGGCGACACCATCTACTATTCCGTGGGCGTCTACTCCGAGATGCAGGCGGATGGAACGGAGAATGGCATTGCCGTCTTCGATCAGCCCTGGAAGAACGTGGTGGCGACGTTTTACCACGAACTGAACGAAGCTCGCACCGATTGCGATGTGGAAGATGCCATCCGGGCCGGAAACGATCCAAACGCCACCAGGTTTTTGGGATGGACATCAAAGCAGGGCGAGGAGTGCGGAGACTATCCAGTCTTCGAGAGCGGCAACAATCTCACCGAGGTCTTTCAGGAGGTTCCGTTGACTGCGGGCGGTGGCACAGTTCCCGTGCAATTCGAATACTCCAACAATGTGCACGGTCCTGAAGGTCCCAGAACCACACCGGCCAAGAAAGCCCATGCGAGTCACAACTGAAGACTCGGTTTTCCGGAAAGGTTCAACCTTCGAACCGTTCAGCCTGCGAACCAATGTGGCTCTCAGCGACTTCCCCAGCCTCCGCCTCCTGGCGACTCGATGCGAAGGCGATTCCCGGCAAGTAGTTCCCGCGTGCACTTGCCCGGGAGAACCTGCTCTGCGTCATTTGCAATTACTGTTGTTTGCCCGGTCGCACCTGCGTCTCCGCCCGCCAGTCCCCAGGGGTGAGTGTGCCGGCGATCGGCAAGCAATGTAACCTGCGCGTCGCCAAGCAACTCAATTTCGCGCACCAGGCCATCGCCCCCGCAGTTCTTCCCCGCGCCTCCCGATCCTCTTCGCAGCGCATACCGTACCATGCGAAAAGGATAGGCATACTCGAGCGCCTCGATCGGCGTGTTGAGTGAGTTCGTCATGTGTGCATGATGGCCGCTCGCGCCGGCGCCAGAGGGTGAACCTCCGAGGCCCCCTGCGATGGTTTCGTAGTAGGTATAGGGCAGGTTAGATCGTGGGTCGACACCGCCAATCGTCAGGTTGTTCATCGTGCCAGAACTTGCGGCAGGGATGTGCTCAGGCAGCGCTTGCGCCAGCGCGCGCAGCAGTACGTCCACGATTCGCTGCGATGTTTCCACATTGCCGCCAGCCACCGCCGCCGGAGCCAGCGCGTTCACAACGGTTCCTTGGGGTGCCGACACCCGCACCGGCCGCATCAATCCGGCGGTCGCAATCGCGCCTGCAGGCAGGAGGCACCGAAAGACGTAGAAGACCGCAGACCATGTAATGGCAAAAACAGCATTGATGCTTCCAGCCACCTGCGGGTCGGTGCCCGCAAAGTCCACCACGGCGCGTTTGCGAGCAGGGTCGTTCCTTACCGAGACGCGTATTCCGATCCGTCCGGGCCTGACACCATCGTCGTCCAGAAAATCCTCCGCTCTCCACTTCCCTGCAGGCAGATGGGCCAACACTGCCTGCATCAGCCGTTCAGATCCATCCATCATGGCGCGGACTCCGCGCAACAGGCGCGCGTGGCCAAATCGATTCACGAGTTCCAGCATGCGTGCCGCGCCCACCCGACAAGCGCCAAGCTGCGCCGTCAGGTCACCTTCGCGCTCCTTAGGCGTGCGCACATTCGCCAGCAGAATTGCGAGCACCTGTGTATCCATTGCGCCAGCGCGCATCAGTTTAACGGGAGGGATACGAATCCCTTCCTGCGCAATCTCCCGGCAAGGGCCCATCGAGCCCGGATACATGCCGCCCACGTCCGCGTGGTGGGCGCGATTCGCCACGTAGAATGCGGGCCGCGTCCCGCCGGGCAGAAAGACCGGCGCGACCATCGTAATGTCAGGCAGGTGCGTTCCTCCGCGATACGGATCGTTTAACAGGGCAACGTCGCCCGGGGCGAAGCGTAGCGACTCCAGCACCGCGCTCACCGACATCGGCATCGAGCCCAGGTGCACCGGCATGTCGTCGCCCATGGCGATGAGCTCTCCCTCAGCGGTAAACACCGCGGAAGAGTAATCGCGCCGTTCCTTGATGTTCGGCGAGAAAGCAGTCCGACGGAGCGCAGCGCCCATCTCCACCGCAATCGAATGCAAGGCGTGACCAATCACGGCGATCTCAGCCGGATTGGGAGCAGACTGTCTCATTGGCGGCCTCGTGAATGCGCTGTGTTCTCTGCGCTCAATTTCACAAGCTTCTTCAAAACTTTCTTCGTCATGGGCGTCAGCACCATGTTGCCGAAACCATCCACAGCCATCGTCCATCGCGATGGCAGATACGTGGTCGCGCTCAACTCTACGATGACAGCGGGACCACTGAACCGGTCACCGGGCCGCAGCAACGCACGGTCATACAGCAAACCACGGCGCCATCTACCATCTTCTAAAATGCGATGCTCGCCAATGCATGCACGCCCACCGTCGCCTCTCGCCAAAGCCAGTGCCGTTTGCGTCGGCTTGCGTGTTCGCGCCACCGCCTTGACCCGCAGCGTTACAATCTCCACCGCTCGAGCAGGATCCGCATATCCATACGCCCGCTCGTGCAGCTTGTGGAATCGCTTTAGCGCATCTGTGCCCCAGTCCACCTGCAACTCAAATCCCTGCCCCTGGTAGCGCAGGTCCGCGGCACGCGTCAGCAAGGGCCGCAATCCCTCCACCTCGAAGGCCTCTCGCGCTTCGGACTTCAACTCCTCGAAGAGTCGCGAAATCCGGGGACTACTCGGTGCAAGCATGACCGTGCGCGAGAACTCGCGCCGCAGATCCGCATCGAGAATGCCCAGCGCCGAAAGCGCGCCCGGAGCCGCCGGCACAAGAACTCGACGGATTCCTAGCGCCGTGGCCAGGTCGCAGGCGTGCAGCGGTCCCGCTCCGCCAAACGCCAGCAGCGTAAACGTGCGCGGATCGTGCCCGCGCTCGACTGACACCCTCCGCAACGCGCTTTCCATACGCGCATTGGCCACGCGGATAATTCCCTCGGCCAGTTCCTCCACGCACGCAAAACCGCTATCAAAGCCGCAAACTCGGCTCAGAACATTCCGCGCGCGCATCTCGTCCAGCCGCATGGCGCCACCCAGAAAGTGTTCCGCATGCAGCCGGCCCAGTATCAGGTTGGCATCCGTCACTGTAGCCAGTTCGCCGCGGCCATAGCACGCGGGTCCCGGATCGGCACCGGCCGACTGCGGTCCCACCTGCAACGCGGAGGCCGCGTCCATCCACGCCAGCGACCCGCCTCCCGCACCGGCGGTATGGATGTCGAGCATGGGCACGCCCACAGGCAGGCCGGCCACCTGCCCTTCGCTGCTGGTGGGCGGTTCTGTGGTCGCATCAAGCAGTGCAACGTCGGTGGACGTACCGCCCATATCAAAGCTGAGCACCCGGTCCACACCTGCAGCGCGAGCCACAGTGAGCGCTCCCATCACGCCGCCCGCAGGCCCGGAGAGAATGGTCCGCACCGGTTCGCGCGCCGCAGCCCGCGCGGAGAGTATGCCACCCGAGGACTGCATGATGCTGAGCGGGGCGCCGCGTCCTGCAAGCCCCTGCTCGAGGTCCCGAATGTAGCTCTCCAGGCGCGGCGCAAGATAAGCGTTCAGCGCCACAGTAGAGGCCCGTTCGTACTCGCGGAACTCCGGCAGAATCTGGTGCGAGAGGCTGAGCGGCAGCTCCAGCGATGCCAGCGCCGAGCCCACGGCGTGCTCGTGCGCCGAATTGGCAAACGAGAACAGCAGCGACACGGCAACCGACTCCGCGCCCGACTCCCGCACCTTTTCTCGCAATTGCTCCAGTGCAGCCTTGCTCGGCGCACGCAGCACTGCTCCATCAGGCCCAATCCGTTCAGCCACGCCGAAGCAGCAATCTTCTGCAGCGATCGGCGCCGGCCTGTGCTGGTTCCAGTCATACAGGCTGGGGCGTGCCTGGCGCCCAATTGCGAGTGTGTCTTCAAATCCTGCCGTTGTGACGAAGGCAACTCGCGCGCCCTTGCGCTCCAGCAGCGCGTTTGTACCCACGGTTGTGCCGTGGCGCACCTCCAGAGACTTCTCCCCGGCACGTTCCACGATCTTTTCGACAGCATCGAGAATCGCGCGCCCCGGGTCGTGCGGTGTCGAAGCCAGCTTCAGCACCTCGAGTCTGTCGTCGATGCGATACACACAGTCTGTGAAGGTGCCGCCCGTGTCGATTCCGATTGTGAGCCGATGGGTCCGCCGCTTGGCCATTTCCTGCCAACATATCAGCTTTGGCCCCTTCGCTATAGACCCGCCGCGACGAGGAGTGAGACATTGGAGTCTCACCCGTGTCTGTCTTGCCCCGGAGCCGCACCCCGACGATGAGCTCATCCAACCCTTCAGTGCAAGCCTTTTGCTGGAGTGCCGCGACTCCTTTGCAGCGCCGCGTGGTCGTTGCCGCAGGCCTGGGCTGGATGCTCGATGCGTTCGATGTGATGCTCTACTCCATTGTGCTGGCCACCCTGATGCGCTCCTTCAGCATGAGCAGGACCACAGCCGGCCTGCTCAATGCGCTCACGCTGGCAGCTTCGGCCATCGGTGGCCTACTATTCGGCGTCCTGGCCGACCGCTACGGCCGCCGCCGCATGTTGAGCGCCAGTATCCTTCTCTACTCAGTTTTCACCTTCGCCTGCGGCCTCTCCACCAGCATTGCCGCGCTCGCCGTTTGCCGATTCATGCTGGGCCTGGGCATGGGTGGGGAGTGGAACACCGGCGCCACTCTGGTTGCAGAAACCTGGCCGGCTGCGCTGCGCGGCCGCGCGTTGGGCATCGTGCAAAGCAGTTGGGCCGTCGGCTATGCGCTCTCCGCCGTAGTCGCCGGGCTCATCCTGGCCCACACCAACTGGCGGTGGGTGTTTTTCGCCGGTATCTTGCCCGCCTTGCTCGTGCTTTGGATTCAACGCAGCGTCGACGAGCCGCCCGTCTGGCAAAGCGCTCGCATGGCTGCCGTTCCTGGCGAGATGCGTCGCGCCCTGTGCCGTTCCTTCCGCCCGCTTCTCATCCTCACTGCGGCTAACACCTTCGGAATGTTCGGGTGGTGGGGCCTCTTCACCTGGATTCCCGCCTACCTGGTTCTTCCCGTAACCGAGGGCGGGCGCGGCTTCACCACCTTTGGCCTCACCGGCTTTCTGGTAGTCCTCAACCTTCTCGGCATGCTTCCCGGCTATCTGCTCTTCGGAGTCGTTGCGGACCATTTCGGCCGTCGTCGCGCCTTCTTCGGCTATCTTGTTGCCGCCGCATGCGCCGTGCCGCTGCTTGCCGCGGCGCGCCAGCCCGCGATCATCCTTGTTTTCGCCTGTATCTCGGCATTCTTTGGCACCGGGTTCTTTACCGGCTCGGGAATCATCGGCAGCGAACTCTTCCCCACAAAAGTACGCGCGACGGCCCTCGGCCTCTCCTACAATGTGGCCCGCGGACTCAGTGCCTTGGCGCCCGTTACTATCGGCGCATTGAGCCGGCGCCACGGACTGTCATGGGCCTTCGGCGCAAGCGCTCTTGCTTTCGCCGCGGCTGCACTCATTGCATTGTTACTTCCGGAGACTCGCGGCTGGGAACTGGGAGCCGACGAGCGAAAAGACGCGCGTCTTCACCATGACGTGCGAAACTCACCAGCCCTGCTCGCGGATGAACGGCCGGATCCCGCATAGGAGCTACTGCAGTCGAGCCAAATTAATGACAGCCATGCCCTTTCGTTCCGGGCTTGCGGTCAACGGGACTTGGTCGTTCTGCTTTGGCCCGCGGCGGCGATCTTTAGGTCGTTCTCACGCATCAGCTTTACCCACTCGGTTGTGGACAGGTTCTGGCGAGATCGGGAATGCCTGCGCAAATACAAGCCTGCAGGGACAAGAACGAGAAGAACTCCAACACCAATTGCGGTATACAGCATAAAGCCAACCTCCTGGTAGATGAGCGCGATCTACTGGATTCCCATTCTGTGATGCCGCTGAGTTCCCCCGGCCTCAGAATTCTGGCTCTAGCTCCATCATAGCGCGTACGAGACTCGCTTCCGGAACATTCCGGGTTTCCCTTAGCGTGAACAGGCCCTGACTAGACAACAAACATGGCCACGCCGGCAACGAACATAGCTGCGGTGGTGAGCGCAACCAGTGCCCAGCTCAGCTTCGAGCTGGGCTGCCCTCGCATCAAATCCTTGTCTGAAGCCACAGTTAGAATGGCGACGAGCAGAAAGGGCGCCAATAGCCCGTTGATGACCGCCGTCCAGTACAGCGCCTTCACTGGATTGATGCCCGCAAAGTCCAGCGCGACACCGCCCCCCGTCGAAAGCAGAATCAAGGCATAAAAGGCGCGTGCCTGGTTCAACTTCTTGTCCAGACCCTGACGCCAGTTGAGCGTTTCCGCAAAGGCGTAGGCAGCCGATCCCGCCAGGGTGGGAATCGCAAGAAAGCCCACGCCGACGATGCCGACAGTAAACAAAGTAGCAGCGAATCTGCCCGCCAACGGACGTAGCGCCTCGGCCGCCTGCCGCGATGTCTCAATCTGGGTAATGCCATGGCGGTGGAGTGTGAGTGCGGTCGTCAAAATGATAAAGAACATCACCATGTTCGAAAAAAACGCGCCCACGCCCACATCTACGCGCCTCATCTGGAGTTCGTCCGGCGTTGCTCCGCGGCGCTCCGCAAGTGTGGCGCGACCGATTGCTTTCTCTTCTTCCACTTCCTCGCTCGCCTGCCAGAAGAACAGGTACGGACTGATCGTTGTGCCCAGGATCGCGACCAGCGTCGACCATGCAGCTCTGCTGTGCGGAATCGATGGGATAAACGTGTCGTGCACTACCCGGCTCCAATCGACTCCCACCACAAATGCCGTGATCGGGTAGGCAAAGAGCACCAGCACCAGCCACTTCAGCACACCGGCAATCTGCTGGTATCGCAGCCTGATCGTGGCCCATGAAATCAACAGCGCGAACACAAGCACGAAGTAATGCGAGTTGATCCCGGTGAGCATTTCAGCCGCATCTGCCATCCCGGCCAGGTCCGCCGCTATGTTGATGGTGTTCGCGGCAAGCAATGCGACAACAACAGTGCCCAGTAACCATCCTGGGAACCGATGCTTTAGGGCTCCCGCCAGCCCTTTGCCCGTCACCATTCCGATCCGTGCGCACATGATCTGCACAGCGGCCATCAGCGGCCAGGTGATGATCGCTGTCCAGAGGAGCGCGGTTCCAAGCTGTGCGCCCGCAATAGAATAGGTGGCGATTCCCGAAGGATCGTCGTCGGCAGCTCCGGTAATGATGCCGGGGCCAAGAGATTTCAGGACCAATCGTATCCAGCGGGTTGGAGCGGATGTCTGCACGGAGAAGGCGGCGCGTGCTTTGCTGGAGTCAGTAATCTACTCGGCATCCGCATCCCACTGAGATGAGGTTGGCGCGCCTTGCATAGGATATGCCAACCACAACGTCATGCTCTCGCGGGATATTTTCGATCGCATGTGCCGCGCGCGCTTTTTGACAGCCTCAATGCCCATTTTGTAGAGTCGTTTCGCCGGCGCGGCATTCCCTACTCAGCTGTGCAAATCCATCACGGCACACGCAAGCGAAGAGAGAAAATCATGAATCTGGATCAGAGTTCGAGGCGTTCTTTCCTCAAACAACTTGGCGCTGCCGGCGCACTGGCTCTCGGCGCGGCCAACACTGAGGCATCGGCCTTTGCGTCAAGTCCCGGTACTCATTCCGAGGTGCAGGCCTCCCCCGCGGCAAGCGGCCAGGCCGCGACGCGCGCCCAGCGAATGGCTTGGTGGCATCAAGCCAAATTCGGCATGTTCATTCACTGGGGCCTCTACAGCGTGATTGGCCAGCACGAGTGGGCCAAAGAGGTTGAAGGCATTCCCATCGCCCAATACGAACTGCTCGCCAAAAACTTCAAGCCCCGGCCCAACGCCGCGCGAGAGTGGGCGAGGCTCGCCAAGCGCGCCGGCCAGAAATACATGGTGATGACCACCAAGCATCACGAGGGCTTCTGTCACTGGGATACGAAACTTACCGACTATTGCGCGCCCAAGCAGGGTCCGGGCCGCGACCTGGTCCGCGAATTTGTCGATGCGGCCCGCGCTGAGGGCCTGCGCGTCGGCTTCTATTACTCCCTCATGGACTGACACCACCCCGACGGAGCTACCTGCAAGACCGATGAGGCGGCCCGCAAGCGTTTCGTCGAATACACCCACGGACTCATCCGCGAGCTGATGACCAACTATGGCAAGGTCGACGTCCTCTGGTACGACGTTGACTGGCCGCTCACTCCCGAGCAGTGGGAGTCCGAGCGCATGAACCAGATGGTCTTCGAACTCCAGCCTGACATCATCGTCAACAATCGCAACGGCCTTGAAGGCGACTTCTCCACTCCTGAGCAGCACATCGAGGCTTCGAAGGAGGGCCGAGCCTGGGAAACCTGCATGACTCTCAACGATAGTTGGGGCTTCAATCGCGGAGACGATGCGTGGAAGACAGCAAAGACAATCGTGGGAAATCTCGCCATCTGCGCCAAGGGCGGAGGCAATTATCTGCTCAACATCGGTCCCAAGCCCGATGGCTCCGTGCCTGAAGAATCGATTGCCGTTCTGGAAACGGTCGGCAAGTGGCTCGACACCAATGGCAAGGCAATCTATGCAACCGATCGAGGCTCCTTCGGCTGGAACACCAACGCCAACAACACTCGGCGCGGCAATACCCTCTACATCCATCAGCAGTTCTGGCCCGGCCATACTCCCGCGGCCGAAGGTCTCAGCTTCTTCCAGCCAGAAGCGGTGATCGCCATCGGCGGCCTGAAGCCCAAAGTGAAATCGGCGCGGATTCTCAAGACCGGCCAGAACATTACCTTCACCCAGGACGAGTTCACCCTTCGCTTGACGGGCCTTCCACTGCAGGCTCCCGACCAGCCCTCGACCGTCATCGAAGTCGAATGCGATGGAGAACCGACCATCGATCACGAGGCTACCCGCGCACTCTGGCCGCGTCTGAAAGTCGGCGTGAGCTAGGATCTGACCAGGTCGCGGTGTACCAGATGAGGCAACGGGGCTAGCCACTCGACGGCGAAACGGCGAGCCCCAGGCCTTCCGCCGTCCGTCCGGGGATCCTTCCCCGCCCGCGGTTTCGAACTCCACTGGCGCGCCTCACGCGGCGCTGGGACAACACCTGTCCCGGCCTGCACCCATTTGCCTCGTTCCGCCCGGCTGAATTACCTTCACTCGTTACTCAAGATTCTTATCCGAAGGGACAGAGGAAGAATGACTCTCTCGCGGCGTGGATTCCTTAAGGCGGTTTCGGCTGCCGGTGCTACCGCAGCTTTGCCCGCAGCGTCTTCTCAGGCAATAGCCCCACCCCACCGCATCAAGATGAGTCGCGAACAGGGCGCCGCGCCCAGCGCATCCGCGCAACACGACGGCCCTAACGGATTCGTCATTCCCTACTCCATCGCCATGGCGTCCGGCGCACCACTGGGCGGCATCGGTACCGGATACATCAGCCTGCGTCCCAATGGAGCGTTTTACGATTGGCTCATCTTCAACGCGGGCGAATGGTCGCCCCAGCGGCCTGCAGGCCAGTCCCGCACGGAGCCCAGGATGGGCCCGCAGAGCCTCCAGTTCTTCCTCCGCACAAAAGTGAGCGATGCTCCGACACCCCAACTTCGCAGGCTGAGCCTCCAGCCCGATGAAAACAATCTCTACTCCCTCGGTTACGTGCAGGACATTGAGTCGACCGAATACGGCGCCTGGTTTCCCATGACCAGCCTCCACTACAAGGACTCCACGTTGCCCGTTTGCGTGTGGTCAAGTGTGTTCTCTCCTTTTGTCCCCGGCAATGCCCGCGAATCCGGTACGCCCGGCTTCCACATGGTCATTACCATTGAGAACACCTCTTCGAAGAAAGTCGAAGTGTCTCTTCTCTCCGTCCTCGACAATCCAGTCGCGTGGGGATTGCAGGATCGCCAGCTTCATAGCTCCATCAACCAAGCAGGTGACACCACTACTCTCTTTCAGGGAACCGCAGCGCAGCCGGAAGACAAGACGGCGATCGGCAGCTTGTGTCTCTCCGTTACCGGAGGGGAGGCCTCATGGATCAGCGGGACGTTTCGCCGGTACATGTCCACCGACCTCTGCAACTGGAAGTCGAATCGCGCCAACCACGGCTTCATGCTGTTGAGCGCACTGCAAACCTACTTCAAGGCAGGCCGGCTTCCTGACGCAGGCGGCACAGAAGATCCCGTCCGCTTCTTCACCCTGACCGACGCACAGATCGAGGGCTTATCCTCCTTCGAAGCGAACAACTGGCGGCAGCGCCGCACCGGCGACGCCCTGCTCAACCAGGTGGTCTCCGACGCGCAATCCGCGGACCCGTCCCTGTTTCACTCCGCATCCCAGATCAAGAATCTGCTCAAGGAAATCAGCCGTAATCTGCACGGCGACCTGGCGGGAAGGCATAGCGCCGGCACTGACTGGGGCACAGGTGCCCTGGCTTCAGCCATCGATCTGGCTCCCGGCGAAAGCAAGGAGGTCCGTTTCACCCTGAGCTGGCATTTTCCCTATCACTTCAGCCGCTATGGGCAGGACATCGGCCACATGTACAGCAACTGGTTTTCCGATGCCAGAGAAGTCAACAACCACATGGTCGGGAACTACTCTAGCCATCGTGAGCAGACCGAGTTGTTTGCCAAAACTCTGACGGACACATCGCTCGGCAATACGATGGCGTTTGCCTGGTCCAGTCATCTGGGCACCGCCATTACCAACACCTGGTGGGTAAAGAACGGGGGCTACGCCATCTGGGAAGGCCTGGGCTGCTGCGGCCTCAGCACCATGGATACCGAGTACAACGGCAGCTTCTCTCAAATTGCCTTGTTCCCGGATTTGAAGATGGCGCAGATGCGTCACATGCTCGAATTCCAAAACGCAAAAGGCCAGGTGCCCCACACCTACAGCGGCGACTTCGATCACATGGATGAACAGGGCTGGGATCGCGTCGATATGAATCCACAATTCGTGATGATGGTCTATCGCGATTACCTTTGGACCGGCGATAAGTCCTACGTTAAATCCATGTGGCCGCATGTGCTCAAGGCCATGGGCTTTACCGGCACTCTCGATGGCGATGGGGATGGGCTCCCGGATCACGACTGCAGCTTCCAAACCTATGACCAGTGGGGCATGCGCGGTTCCCCCTCGTATATTTCCTCTCTCTGGATTGGCGCGCTCAAAGCTGCAATTCAGCTTGCCAATGCAATGGATCAATCAGGCATGGCTGGGCAATGGCAGGCGATTCTCTCTCGCGCCTCCGCCAGCTTCGACAAGCTCCTGTTCAACGGCAGTTATTACAGCCTCTGGGTCGACGGGAAAGAGCGAGACGAAACTCGCATGAGCGATCAGATCAGCGGCGAATGGTTCTGCCACCTCATTGGCTTGCCGTCCACCATCTCCGCGCAAAACATGGCCGCCGCGGTTGACAGCATCTGGAAGTACAACTTCAGCGCCGAGACCGGACTGCGCAACGCAACAGTCCCTGACGACAAGAAGTACTTCCTCATGCTCGATAACCTCCAGGCGGGCGGCGTCTGGTCTGGCATCGAGTATGCCTTCGCCTCCTATCTCATGGACCACGATCGCTATCAGGACGGCGCGGCCATCGTGTCCGCGGTCCATCGCCGTTACCTGCGCGCTGGAATGCCCTGGAACCACGTTGAATGCGGCAATCACTACTCACGGCCCATGAGCAGTTGGGCTACGCTCCTGGCAGCCACGGGCTTTAAGCCGAACCTCCCCGCGGAGACGCTCACCCTCACACCCGGCGCTCCAGGCGACTTTCATGCTCCGTGGGCCACTGCTTTCGGTTTCGGTTCCATTGCGCGCAAGGGCAACGCGCTCTCCGTTCATTGTCGTTCAGGCAGAATTTCCTTCAAGACCCTGAAGGTCCCGGCGCAAGGCATCCGAGGGCTTCTTGCGCTGGAGGGAAGACCTCTCCAAGCCACCCCTTCTCCCGATGGCCCCCTCATGAGGATTGACCTCTCGCGCACACTCGAAATCTCAGCGGGCCAGGCGATAACGATCACGTAGCGGGGAATCGCCCCAGCCGTCCTTTGCGATGCTGTCCTTTCCAGCCCCCTCCAGCCTGCTCCTCTGCCCGGAAGCCGAGGGTGCACTCCCGGCTTCCGGCGCGCACTTCCATCCGCAGCCCGCAAAAACTGTTAAGTAATCGATTACTTATTGACGAAATGCGATCTCAGGGGTCTATACTTCTCCGCGACAGAGTTTCCGCTTGCCACGGGTGATGAGAGGGCAACCAACGCCGGGCGGATCAATTCCAGAGCGCAAAAAAACGATACCCTCCGCCGAATCCCCCACTGCGTCGGAGCGCAGGCTCGCACCACCGGATCCCGGACGAACCCTCAGGACCCGGACCAGGAAGGATAAGCAGCAGGAATGGATTTCTCCGGCAAGCGGCTTCACATTCTGTTCGCGACATGTCTGGTTCTGGCAGGCTGTTTTGGCATTCAACACTCCGCCGCCGCGCAGGCCACGGGCACTCCGTCCGCCACTCCCCCCATGGGATGGAATAGCTGGGACTCCTACGGAACCACCGTCAACGAATCACAGGTAAAGGCCAACGCCGCCTGGATGGCGCAAAACCTCAAGGCATTCGGCTGGCAATTCGTTGTTGTTGATATGGAGTGGTTCGTCACCAATCCCATTCCCGAAGGCAACGCCAAGGATTCGACCTACAGCATCGACGCGATGGGCCGCTACCAGCCCGACCCCAACCGCTTCCCGTCTTCCACCGCAGCAGGTTTCAAGCCGATCGGTGATTATGTGCACTCCCTCGGCCTCAAGTTCGGCATCCACATCCTTCAGGGCATTCCCAAAGTCGCGGTCAAGCACAACGATCCCATTGAAGGCTCAACCTTTCACGCCGCCGATGCCGCCGACACCTCCAGCACCTGCAAGTGGAACTTCGACAACTACGACCTGAAGAATTCAGCCGCGGGCCAAGCCTATTACGACTCTATCGCTCGCCTCTATGCCGGTTGGGGAGTGGACCTGATCAAGGTCGATTGCATTGCCGTCGGGCCCTACAAGGGGAACGAGATCCGCATGTTGAGTTCTGCGCTCGCCAAGACCGGGCGCCCCATCATGCTCAGCCTCTCTCCAGGACCCGCCCCGCTTGAGAAGCAGGCGGAGATGCGCCAGTATGCCACGCAATGGCGCATCTCCAACGACATCTGGGACCTCTGGCACAGCGCGGATTTCTACCCCCAGGGCCTCAATGATCAGTTTGCCAAGGTTGCCCCATGGGCATCCGCTCCCCGGCGTGGTCACTACCCTGACGCCGATATGTTGCCGCTCGGGTATCTGGGCCCGGCGCCGGGTTGGGGAACACCGCGACAGACTCGCCTCACGCACGACGAGCAGAAGACATTCCTCACTCTATGGGGCATCTTCCGCTCTCCCCTGATGATGGGCGGCGATCTTCCCCACAACGACGCGTGGACGACGTCTCTGCTCACCAACCGCGAGTTTCTTAATGTCGACCAGCATGCGCGTGAGACCAGGGTTGCCGTTTCATCGGACAACGACGTGGTTTGGACCTCGAAGCCTGACACAGGCCCAGGAAACTACATAGCCGTCTTCAACCGTTCTGAGAAGCCCCGGACGCTGCACTATACGTGGACCCAGATCGGCATCCCGGAACGAACCTATCATCTCCGCGATCTCTGGGAACACAAGGAGCTTGGTGCGGCAACGGGAATCACTGTAACTCTTGCTCCTCACGCAAGCGCGCTTTATCTGGCGCTCCCTTGATCTCCCTCTTTTCCGGGGGCCAAAACAGCAGCCGCGCCGGGGCCGGGCTCACGTGCAGGCTTGAAGACGAGGATTCATGTCCATTTTGCTAAATCGCCGAGGCTTCATCGGGACTCTGAGCGCCTTGATGAGCGGCGTTCCTTTCTTCTCTAAACAATGCGCCGCAGCGCTGGCCGCCGTTGCCGCAGATTCCTCTGGCTCGCAACAGGATCTGTCGCTGTGGTACAGGGAACCTGCGGACCGCTGGACCGACGCGCTGCCTGTGGGCAACGGTCGCCTCGGGGCAATGATCTTTGGCGGCGTCGCCTCCGAACGCATTGCGCTCAATGAAGACACCTTGTGGGCCGGGGCCCCGCGTGACTGGAACAATCTCTCCGCCAAGGATCACCTTGGCATCGTGCGCAAGCTTGTCATTGCCGACAAGGACTATCAGGCGGCTGACCAGGAGTGCCGCAAGATGCAGGGGCCCTTCAATCAGGCCTACGAGCCGCTCGGCGATCTGCTCATCGACTTCGAACACGGAGATGCCACCACTAGCTATCGCCGCGCGCTCGACCTCGATAGCGCAGTCAGCTCCGTAACCTACACTGCCGGCGGAAGGCGCGTAGTGCGAGAGACATTTGCGTCGGCTCCGGCACAGGTCATCGTGGTCCATCTCACGGGAAGCAAGCCCGGCGCGCTCAACTGCACCCTTCGTCTCAAAAGCCAGCTTCAGTCCAAAGCTGAAGCCAGAGATGCGGAGATCGTTCTCACCGGCAAGGCTCCGGCCAATTCGGTTCCAAACTACCTTCCCAGCGAAAACCCAATTGTCTACAGCGAGGAGCTTGGCAGAGGCATGCACTTCGCCGCCATTCTCCGCGCCAATGCGGTCGGCGGTAATATAGAGCCGCAGGCCGACGGCTCCCTCAAGGTAAACGGCACCACGCAGCTGACCCTGCTCATCGGCGCCGCCACGGGCTACAAAAAGTACGATGTCGCACCTGACACGCCACTCGCCGAAGTCATCGAGAAAGCCCGTCGACCAGTTGAGGCGGCTGACGGAACACCCTATACGCAGTTGAAAGAGCGCCACCTCGAAGACCACCGCAAGCTCTTCCGGCGCGTGCATCTCGACCTTGGCGGGCACGAAGCCGCAGTGCTTCCCACCAATGAGCGCGTCGATCAATTCGAACAAAACGCCGACAGCTCACTCCTCGCGCTTTACTTTCACTACGGACGGTACCTGCTGCTCACCAGTTCGCGCCCTGGGACGCAGCCCGCCAACCTGCAGGGAATATGGAACGCGGAGCTCCGTCCCCCTTGGAGTTCCAATTGGACTTCGAACATCAACGTCCAGATGAATTTCTGGCCCGTCGAAACATGCAATCTATCCGAGTGCCACGAGTCACTCATCGATATGGTGCGCGACCTGAGCGAGAACGGTCGCAAGACCGCTGAGGTCAACTACGGCATACAGGGCTGGTGCTCCCACCACAACATCGACCTATGGCGCCAATCCGCCCCGGTAGGCGAGGGACTTCCATTTGCCGATCCCACTTGGGCCAACTTTGCAATGAGCGGCCCGTGGCTCTGCCAGCACCTCTGGGAGCACTATCAGTTCACGGGCGACAAGGACTACCTCAAGTCCAAGGCCTACCCCATCATGAAAGGCGCCGCGGAGTTCTGTCTCCACTGGCTCACGGACGATGGCAAAGGCGGCCTTACTACTTGTCCTTCGGTCTCCACGGAAAACTCGTTTCTTGCGCCCAACGGCAAAAGCGCAGAGGTCAGTGCCGGTTGCACCATGGACATCGCGCTGCTCCACGAAATCTTCGACAACTGCCGCCAGGCAAGCAAGATCCTCGGCATCGACGACGATTTCTCGACCAAGCTTGCCGATGCCCGCAAGCGCCTTCCTCCGTACCAGGTGGGCAAGTATGGCCAATTGCAGGAGTGGTCCGTCGACTTTGATGAGAACCAGCCTGGCCAGCGCCACATGTCGCATCTTTATCCCGTCTATCCCGGCGCTGAAATCACTCCGCGTTCCATGCCGGTGCTTGCCGCCGCGGCGCGCAAATCGCTTGAGCGGCGCCTTGCAAACGGCGGAGCCTACACCGGATGGAGTCGCGCCTGGGCCATCGGCCTTTGGGCACGCCTCGGCGATGGCGACCAGGCATTTGAGTCGCTCAAGATGCTCATGCTGCACAGCACCGGCCTGAACCTTTTCGACCAGCACCCGTCTGGCCCGTCGATGACGAAAGCAATGCGGAAGAGCACGGGCGCCAAAACCAGCGCACCGGAGAAGAAAGAGCGCCCCTCCACTATCTTCCAGATCGACGGCAACTTCGGCGCCACCGCTGCCATTGCGGAGATGCTGCTGCAGAGCCACGAAGGCGAAATCGCATTGCTTCCCGCGTGGCCTGCAGTATGGAGAACCGGATCGGTGCGCGGTCTGCGCGCGCGCGGCGGCCTCGAAGTCGATCTTTCCTGGAAAGATGCCCATTCCGTCACTGCCACGGTGCGCGCGCTCAGTTCGGGAGTGCACCAGTTTCGCCCCCCGGCAAAGTTCCGTTTCCTTGCCGTCGGTGGCGCGCAGCCGGACCCGGAAGGCTCAGTCACACTTCGCGTGGAGCAAGGCCAGAGTTACAAGCTACAAGCCACAAGCGCTTGAAGGGCTTCATCTGCGGAGTAAGTGCCGCCCCTTTGCGAACAACACCAAATGAAGTTGAATTCCCCGTCCCTGCGGTGCGCTGTCGGCGTCATAAGGTGAACACGAAAGAAGCCACCATCCGCTTCCACCACACGCGTCAGCCCATGGCGATTCAGGAGACAGCATCGCATGTTGAAGACGGGAATACTCAATCCCCATATCAATTCGTTGCTCAGTCAAGTGCGGCATACAAATACCCTTGTCATCGCCGATGGGGGATTTCCTTCGTGGCGCGACCTTGAGATGGTAGATATTTCGCTCGTCGATAATCTGGCCCGAGTCCTCGACGTGTTGACCGCCCTGCGCGCCAACTTCCATGTAGGACAGGCGTTCATGGCTGGAGAGTTCCGCGCCGCCGACACCCCGGAGACGATTTCGGCATTCGAGCGCGCACCGCAGGGTATCCCAATCACCTTCGAGCCCCGCATCGATTTAAAGGAACGAGCGCCTTCAGCGGTCGTGATTATCCATATAGGAGACAAAATTGAGTACGCAAATCTTGTGTTGGAGTCAGCCTGAAGGCCGTGGACGATATCGTTAACTGTAGCGTACAATCTTCCCGTAATTGCGGAATTCTACGTAGGGTTTCGGCGATGAACAGGCCCGCTGGAACTCACACTTCTCGCACTTCCGCTTTTCTTTAGGCAGTCTGGCTCATGGGAGCCAGGAGGACAGGAATGCAGGCATTTAGCGCGGGTGAATCGCTGGTCTCGCTTGTACCCCAAAGAACGCTCTATACCGGCGCTGCAATGCCGGCCATCGGCCTGGGAACGTTTGGGTCCGACCATGTTTCTCCCGCCGAAATCGCCAAAGCCGTCATCGCCGCGGCGGGATTCGGCTACCGTCACTTCGACTGCGCGTCTGTTTACGGGAACGAAGCTCAGATTGGCCACGCCCTCACCGAAATCATGAGGGCCGGCGTCAAGCGCGAAGAATTGTGGATCACCTCCAAGCTTTGGAACGACAAACATGCTGAAGACGATGTGATTGCCTCCTGCGAAAAGTCCCTCGCAGATCTCCGGCTCAGCTATCTCGATCTGTACCTCGTTCATTGGCCCTTTCCAAACTTCCATCCGCCGGGTTGCGACGTCACCGCCCGCAGCAAAGATGCCAGGCCCTACATTCATGCCAGTTACATGAAGACCTGGCGAAGCATGGAGAAGCTAGTAGAGCGTGGTCTTGTGCGTCACATTGGCACCTCGAACATGACCGTTCCCAAGCTGAAACGCGTCCTTGAGGATGCAACGATCAAGCCGGCCGTCAGCGAGATGGAACTTCATCCCCACTTCCAGCAGCCGGAGTTATTCGATTATGTGCGCGCCAATGGAATTGAGCCGATTGGCTACTCGCCCCTTGGATCGCCGAATCGACCCGAGCGCGACCGGACTCCCGAGGACACAACGCCGACGGAAGATCCGGTGATTCTGCGCATTGCTGAAGATCACCAGGTGCATCCCGCCGTGGTCTGCCTCAAATGGGCTGTGCAGCGCGGCCAGACGCCCATCCCTTTCTCGACAAACGAGCGCAATATTCTCGGCAATCTTCTCGGTGTTACATCGGATCCTCTGACCCCCGACGAGATGCGGGCCATCCAGGCGATCGACAGGAATTGCCGCTTGATCAAAGGCCAGGTCTTTCTGTGGAAAGAGGGTCAAACCTGGGAAGACCTTTGGGATGTGAACGGTGAAATCACTCCTCCATAAGTCCGCTGATAGAACCGGCGACAGTCATCGAGGTTGAACTGCAGGGAGATCTGAATTATGCAGCAGCAAATGCAAGCCGCATACCTTCCCGGAAACAGTACGGTCGAGCTTCGGACCGTCCCGGTGCCTGTGCCCGGTCATGGCGAGGTTTTGCTTCGCACCAAGGCATCCACGATCTGCGGCTCAGATATCCGCGCCATTTATCACGAACATCTTGGTAAAGGACCGGAGGGATACCAGGGCGTCATTGCCGGTCACGAGCCTTGTGGGCAGATTGTCGAAGTCGGTCCCGGCTGCCGCCGCTTCAATGTAGATGATCGGGTCATCGTCTATCACATCTCCGGTTGCGGCGTTTGCAATGACTGCCGCCGCGGCTACATGATCTCCTGCACCAGCGAGAAATATCGCCGCGCCTATGGCTGGCAGCGCGATGGCGCCATGGCAGAATACATGCTCGCTGAAGAAAAGGATCTCATCGCCCTTCCTGACGAGCTGAGCTACGCCGACGGTGCGCAGGTGGCCTGCGGCTTTGGAACCGTCTATGAGGGCATCGAGAAGATCGGCATCAGCGGCAACCATTCAGTCTTAATCACGGGACTGGGGCCGGTTGGCCTCGCTGCGGCGGCCATCGCCCGCAAACTCGGCGCACAGAAGATCATCGGCATCGATGTCGTGCCGGAGCGGCTCAAACTGGCAAAGGACATGGGCCTTTGCGATGAAACCCTCGTCTCCGGTCCGGACAATGTCGCGCAGGTCAAAGACCTCACGGGTGGTTTCGGCGTGGAGCGCGCCGTCGAATGCTCTGCCAACGCTTCCGCCCGCGGCATTGCCGTTCGAGCAGCACGCAAATGGGGCCGCATCGTGTTTATCGGAGAAGGTGGAACTGTGCAACTCAACCCTTCTCCCGATATGATTCACGACCAGAAGACGGTCTACGGTTCCTGGGTAACATCCACCTGGTTGATGGAAGAGTTGACGGAGCGCCTAGCGCGCTGGGGATTGCATCCGGCCGAAATCATCACGCACCGCTTCGCCCTCAGCCAGGCCTCCGAAGCCTATGCCCTGATGGCCTCCGGAAAGTGCGGCAAAGTAGCGGTCTGTTTCGATGAAGAACTGCAGTCTGAGTCTGTTGAAGGGATCAATCAACATGGAGCGCGCATCGCAATCCGATAATCAGGAAGTTTCAGAGAGCCGTGTGCCCTCCTGGGAAGAGTCCCTTCGCAGAAATCTGCCTCTCTACGGACACCGCAACTGGATCGTGGTTGCCGATTCAGCATACCCGGCACAGGCCAGGCAGGGAATTGAAACAGTTGTCGCCGATGACGATCAGCAGGTCGTCGTCGAGAAAGTACTCGCCCTTCTCCAGTCCTCACGCCATATTCGTCCCATCGTTCACCTGGACCGCGAGTTATCTTTCATCGATGAAAAGGATGCACCCGGCGTTACCGGTTATCGCGCATGGCTGAATTCCAGGTTAGTCGCCGCAACTGTAAGTACCCTACCGCACGAAGAGATCATCTCCAGGCTTGATCGCGCGGCCCAAACATTCCTCGCCATGGTTATAAAAACCAATATCACCATCCCATACACAACAGTATTCTTCGAGCTCGATTGCGCATATTGGAGTCGTGACTCCGAAGAACATCTGCGGTCGTCGATGCACGCCTGACAAACGTCCGGTATCCTGACTTCCATGAATTTGACACCGCCCTCCTCACGCGCGGCTGGTCAAGGAGATGTAACGATGTTTGTGGCCAACGCAGATCGCTCCGCGGGAGCCTCACACCAAGGCGGAATTTTTCCTGTCGGACGAATGATACCTTTTTCCCTGGTTACCTCCCTGTTCTTCCTTTGGGGCGTACCCAACAACCTGAACGATGTACTGATTCGCCAGTTCATGAAGTCCTTCGCCCTCTCTCGTTTTGAGGCAGGTCTCGTCCAATCGGCGTTTTATCTTGGCTACTTCCTGCTGGCAATCCCCGCGGCGCTGCTCATGCGCCGCTTTGGCTATAAAACCGGCATCCTCATCGGCCTCGCCCTCTTCAGTACGGGAACATTTCTTTTCTGGCCCGCCGCAGTCGAAGGCAAGTATCTCTACTTTCTTGGCGCTCTGTTCGTCATCGCCAGCGGCCTGTCATTTCTTGAGACCGCGTCCAATCCCTTCATCGCCCAGCTGGGCGAGCAGAGGAGTTCAGAGCGCAGGCTCAATTTCTCTCAGGCATTCAACCCCATCGGCGCCATCACAGGCGTGCTCATCGGCACCATCTTCATCTTTTCCGGGGTTGAACTCACTCCAGTCCAGATCGCCTCGTTGAAGACACAACATCTTTATGAGGCCTACCTCCGCTCCGAGACCCTGCGCGTGGTCAGGCCCTATATGTTCCTGGGAGCAGTCGGATTCTTTCTGGCGATATTGATCTTCCGCACCAAGTTTCCCGCCATTCAGAGCGAGCATGAGGCCGATGCCGGAGATCACGGCCATTTTCTTGAACTGCTGCGTTATCCCCACTTCCTGCTCGCCATCGTTGCCCAATTCATGTATGTCGGCGCGCAGGTGGGTACCTGGAGTTACTTCATCCAGTACGTGCAGGAGGCGACTCATCAGCCAGAGAAGGTGGCGGGCTACTTTCTTACCGGCACACTGGTGGCATTCGGCGTTGGTCGTTTTACTTCTGCGTACCTGATGCGATTCGTCGCTCCCAACAGGATGCTCGGCGCCTACGCCCTCGCAAACATAGTTCTGCTTGCCATCGGGGTCTCCCGGCCGGGTTGGGTGGGACTGTGGGCTGTCTTCCTCACCAGCTTCTTCATGTCGCTGATGTTCCCCACAATCTTCGCTCTCGGAATTAAGAACCTTGGGCCGAATACCAAGCTCGGCTGTTCTCTGCTCATCATGTCAATTATCGGTGGGGCTGTTCTCACCCCGGTGATGGGACTTATCGCAGAAGCCAGCCACGGTACCGCCCGTGCTTACCTGGTTCCACTGGTGGGGTATGTTGTCGTCGCGGCCTATGCGTTTTTCGGGGCTACCATGGGTATTGTCCGCGACCAGGCAGCCGTAAGCCGCGCTTGAAACGTCGGTGCAAACTCGAACGCTATTTCATTCGCTTGCGTTGCGTCGATTCGCGAATAACCAACTGGGGCTGGAGTACTATCGACTTGCTGCGCTGGGGCGTTTTCGATTCTAGCAGCGAAAGCGCCAAACGGGCTGCACGTTCGCCAATCGAATCCGTCTGCTGGTCGATGCTCGAGAGAGGAACGCGAAGCTCAGAGTCATAATGAAGGTTGCCGGAGCCGATCACGGCGATGTCGTCCGGTACCTCCAGACCCGCAGCAAGGATCGAATGGATCGCTCCAATCGCCATGGGGTCGTTGTAGCAAAATACGCCGTCAGGACGCGGGTCGAGCGCAAGCAACTGCGTCATCAAATCCGCCCCGCTCTCCCGGCTTTGAACATCCACCCGGCGAGGCGCCGTAACATACCCCGGCAGAGACCTCAGCTTGTGCTTTGCCAGCGCGGCCTCGTATCCCTTGAGGCGTCCGATACCCGGGCTATTGTCGGGCCCGCGTAAATGAGCGATCCTTTTGCAGCCCATTTCGATCAGGTGTTCTGTGGCCATCATTCCTGCTGCTTCGTCATCAACGCCAATGAAGTTTGTCGCGAGGCCAGGGAAGTTGCGGTCAATCAGGATGAAGGGCGGCCCTTGCTGAAGCATGCGCTCGAATAGTGCCGGGTTCGTGCTCGAAGTAGCAATCACCAGGGCATCCAGCCTGCGACTTAGAAGCCGATTGATCTCGTTCTCCTCCAGTTCGGGGTCTTCTTCTGAAGTGGAGATCGTCAGGCAGTAGCCTTTCTTCAAGAGTGCCCGCGACAGCGCCTTCGCAATCTCGGCAAAGAACGGATGCAGTAGGTCGGGAACAACCAGGCCAACAAGGTAAGTCTTCCCTGTTACCAGGCCGCGCGCAGCAAGATTTGGAGTGTAGTTAAGCTCCTTGATGCGATCCAGTACCCGCTTGCGAGTCTCGTCACCGATATCCGCGTGGTTCCGCAGCACCTTTGAAACTGTAACCACTGAAACCCCAAGATCACGCGCGATATCCTTCATGGTCGTGGGCATAACGGGATTCTAGCATGATGATAATAGGCCGAACGAAAGTTATCCAGCTATCTTATGCGGCGGCTCTGGAGGTGCCAAGTTACAGGGAAATAGAAGATAGCTTCCAACCCTCGCAAGGGTCGCGGTCTCTCATGTGACACACTATCCAGCTCTATAGCCGGCTGCGATGTGCCCAAAGCCCCAATCCCGGGTTGGCAATAAAGAAAATCTCTTCGCCGTCCACCTGGTTATATCCATGGTGCAACCTGGACCTGTCATAGCGCGCCAGCATCGCATTCAAATCGCCATAGGTGAATCCAACACCCTCCACCTCATCCTTGCTTAGATGGCCCGGACACCATGTAATCTTGAACCGCCCTTCCGACGAGCCGTGGATTAGGTGCGCGGCTGCGCTCAGATCGTTTGCGATATCCGCGTGCGTCTGCACCGCCTGTAGCGTCGCCGGCGTCCCACGATAGCCATATTTGCGGATCAATCCATCGATCGCCTTATCCTCGCCAAACTCTCTTACGCCCGGCGCCAGGATAACCAGTTCCGCATTGTCCGCAAGCGCCATGCGCGTGCGGTAGACAGCCTTATTCCCCAGCCATGTGCTGTGAAACTCGTGAGGGTCGAGATAGACCACGGCGTTCCGCAGCGGTACTTCAACTAACTCAAAGTTGACCTTGAGGCTAAGTTCGGCAGCCAGGTGAAAGCACTCGGCATCGTCGCCGATAAACAACCCACGCACTGCCAACTCGCCATCATCTTTTCGCCCCACGACGGTCAGTACATAGACGATGGGAAGATGCCGCAGAAAATGCTCCGCCGCGTAGTTGAGCACGCTGCGTACCGGGTTCTCCGCCCGGCCCATGATCCGTTCCATTCCGTATACCGCGCCCAGGTAGTGGCTGCGGTTAATCCCTTCGCGCCCTCCCGTGCCGATCAGAATGTTCTTGGTGTAATTGGCCATGCCAATCACTTCATGAGGCACAACCTGCCCGATCGACAGGATCAGTTCGAAGCCGCCTTGCGACACCAGCCGGTTCACCTGCGCCGGCCATGCATAGTCGAGCTTGCCTTCGGACTGTTCGCGAATAAAGTCGGCAGGTACTTCGCCCAGCGTCTCGATATCCGTGCGCCAGTGATGAACGCGGAACAGATCCAGAGGCATATCTCCGTACATCTGTGCTAACTGCTCCGCCCCCATCGGCGTATGGGTCCCCAATGCCGGCAAAACAGCCTTCATTCGCTCGCCATAATGCTGCCATGCGTAGCGGGTCAGTTCACCTGCGCGTGAGTGCTCCCGCGTCCTGTCTGGAGGAACCGCAAGCACGCTGCTGCGCTTGCCCAGCTTGAGCAAGCTGTCGTCCATCAGACCCTTCAATTCCACTGAGGACAGGTCGGCGGTCGCACTGCCCATGGCGCAATAAAGACTCATACGGCGAACCCCACTTCTTCAATTTAAGAACCGAAAAGGCCAAAGCCTTTACTCGTCGCTATCACTTATTCGTGCGTCGCTCCCGGGGTGGCCGCGGTCTTCCAGTTGATCACGTGATAGATCGCCTGCACGCTGCCCGCATTCCGCAGCCCATGCAACTGATTTGAAGCGAAGAAAATCACCGATCCGGGCCCTGTCCGCTTCCATTCGCCGTTGATCAATACCTCTACCGTACCCTGCCGCACGATGATCATCTCCTCATTCGGATGCCGATGCGGAGGATGCGGCGACTGGCCCACATTCAGCGTGGTGACGTGGACCTCTAATTGCTCCACCGTTGCCGTGCGCGTCTTGAAAAACGAGCGTACCGACCCCACCGCCGTCGGTATAGCCGGAATGGAATTCCAATCGAACACCTTCGATTCCATCACCGGCCCCTGGTCGGCAATTGCAAACGCTCCCGCCGTAAACGCGGCAGCTGCCAAAGCGACAATCAAATCTCTGCGAGTCACCATCGCCCGCGCCTCCCCACGTAAAACCACCTCTTTACGATACGCCGTCCATTATCGGGCAGGCGCGGACCGTTTCCGCTTCTCTCCCTGTCTTTCATTCGGTTATCCTGTCACCACATCATGACTCGACGGCCCTTCTTCCCCATCCTGGCTGTCTTACTCGCCGCCGCGCCTCTCATCTCGTTCAGCGCCCTCGCGCAGGAGGGCACAAAGAACGCGCTGCCGTATCGCGGCGAGCAGCCCGCTCGCGCACGTCACGGAATGGTCGTGAGCGTGCACCATCTCGCCTCGGACGCCGGTGTCGAAGTCCTCCGCGAAGGAGGCAACGCAGTCGATGCCGCCGTGGCCACCGGATTCGCACTGGCTGTCGTGCATCCGATCGCGGGCAACCTGGGCGGAGGAGGTTTTCTCCTGCTTCGCACCCACGACGGCAAGTCCACTTTCATCGATTTCCGCGAGAAGGCTCCGCTGGCCGCTACGGAGACCATGTATCAGGATGCCAACGGGAACGTTATTCCCGATGCGAGCGTCGTGGGTTACCGCTCCATCGCCACGCCGGGGTCGGTGGCCGGCCTCGTGTATGCCGAGCGCAAATACGGCAAGTTCGGCCTTAAGCGTGTCATGGCTCCGGCCATTCAGTTCGCTTCGCAAGGCTTTCAGCTCTCCGCCGAAGAAGCACATGAACTGTCCGACTCCGACCTTGCCCGTTTCACCGAGTCCAAACATATCTTCCAGCGCGACGGTAACCTATACAAAGAAGGCGAAGTCTTCAAGCAGCCCGAACTCGCGCGCACGCTCCAGCGAATTGCTGCCGACCCGGAGGACTTTTATCACGGAAAGATGGCCCATGAACTCGTCGATGAGTTGAAGAAAGGCGGCGCACTCATTACGCTTGACGATCTGGCCCAGTACAACGTGGTAGAGCGAGCGCCCGTCACCGGCACCTTTCACAATTACATGGTCATCAGCGCCCCGCCGCCCTCTTCTGGGGGCGTCGTGCTCATCAGCGCGCTCAATATTCTCGAGGGATACGACCTCGCCAGGCTCGGTGACCGCACCGCCGATTACATGCACCTCATCGTCGAGGCCTATCGCCGCGCCTACATGGATCGCAGCGACTACCTCGGCGACCCTGACTACAACCGCATTCCAGTCACGGAACTCATCGCCAAAAAATATGCCGATGCTTGGCGAAGCAGCATCGTCCCCAACGCCGCCACGCCCAGCGCCACGCTCAAGCGCCCCGAAGGATTTCTTCCCCCTGCCCCGAAGACCGCCGGCCAGCGCGCCGAATCGCAGGATACAACGCACTTCTCCGTCGTCGATGGCGAAGGCAACGCCGTCTCCGTCACTACGACGCTCAACAACAATTTCGGGTCCGACGTGACTGCGGGCTCGCTTGGCTTTCTGCTCAACGACGAAATGGACGACTTCGCCTCCAAGATGGGCTCTCCTAACCTGTACGGCCTCATCCAGGGGCCTGCCAATGCCATCGCGCCAGGCAAGCGCCCCTTGAGCTGCATGACGCCCACCATCATCCTTGAGGACGGCAAGCTGCGCTTTGTATTGGGTTCACCGGGCGGAGCCCGCATCATCACGACCGTGGTAAGCATCTTCCTGTCATCGGCCGAGAGTGGCCTCAATATTCAGGAAGCGGTCGATGCACCGCGCTTCCACCACCAGTATCAGCCGGACAAGCTGTATCTCGAGCCGGGCTTCTCTTCCGAAGCACTGGCCGGCCTGCGCGCCATGGGTTATCTGCTCGCCATTCGCGACGGCCACTGGTCTAATGGCGAGTGCATTGCGGTCGATCCTAAAACCGGCGAGTTGCTCGGCGGCCAGGACCACCGCAGCCATTTCGGTAAGGCGGCCGGCTACTAAATCCGCATAGTTTATGCGCTTTCGCTACAACTCCGTCGATTGCTCCGCGACCAGCGCCTTTGACTTCGCGATAAACTCCGCGAGCGGTACCGATCCCTGGTCGCCTTTACCCCGCGTGCGCACACTCACCGACCCACCCGCCTCTTCCTTGTCTCCAAAGACGAGGATGTATGGCGTCTTCTGGTTGGCGAAATCGCGAATCTTGGCATTCATCTTCTCGTTGCGACCATCCACTTCCACGCGCAGCCCCGCCACCTTCAATTCCGCCTCGACCTTCGTCGCATAGCCCAGATGCCGTTCGCTGATCGGCACCAGTCCCACTTGCACCGGAGCCAGCCATAGCGGGAATGCTCCTGCGTAGTGCTCAATCAACACGCCAAAAAAGCGCTCCACTGACCCAAACAGCGCGCGGTGAACCATCACCGGCTGATGCCGCTCGCCATCCTCGCCAACATATTCCAGTTCGAACCGTGCCGGCAGGTTGAAGTCAAACTGCACCGTCGAGAGCTGCCACAGCCGGCCCAGCACGTCCACGAGCTTCACGTCGATCTTCGGTCCATAGAAAGCGGCCTCGCCGGGAATCGTCTTGTACGCTATTCCCTTGCGATCTAACGCTCTTTGAAGGCTACCCACCGCAAGGTTCCAGTTTTCATCGGAGCCCGCATAGTGGGCGCGATCGTTCGGATCCCACGTGGAAAGCTCGACCTTGAATTCCTTGAAGCCGAAGGTCTTAAGCACCGCTTCGGCAAAGTCGATGCAGGCTACGACCTCGTCCTCGATCTGTCCCGGCGTACAGAAGATATGCGCATCGTCCTGCGTAAAGCCGCGCACGCGCAGCAGCCCATGCATGGTTCCGGAGCGCTCGTAGCGATAGACGTTGCCTAGCTCTGCCAGGCGAACGGGCAAGTCGCGGTAACTCTTGGGGGAGTTCTTGTAGATGAGAATGTGGCCTGGACAGTTCATCGGCTTCAGTCGATAGTCGGCGTCATCCAGTTCCATGGGGGTGTACATGTTGCCCGAGTAAAAACCCTCATGACCGCTGATTTTCCATAGTTCGCGACGCATGACGTGAGGGGTGAAAACAAGAGAGTATCCGCGCCGAATGCACTCCTCGCGCATCCAGTCCTCCATGATCTTGCGAATCATCGCTCCCTTGGGATGCCAGAAGATCAATCCCGCCCCGGCCAAATCCTGGATGCTGAAAAGATCGAGCTGCTTTCCCAGCAACCGGTGATCGCGCTTGGCTGCTTCTTCAAGCCGGGCAAAATGCTCGTCCATCGCCTTCTGCGTAAAGAATGCGGTTCCGTACACGCGCTGCAACTGCGGATTCTTCTCATCCCCCAGCCAGTACGCGCCAGCAAGGCTAGTCACCTTCACCGCTTTCACGCGACCCGTTGAAGGCACATGCGGCCCGCGGCAAAAGTCCACAAACTTGCCGTTGCGATAGAAGCTCACCTGCGATCCCGGCTCCGTGAACTTGCTCACGAAGTGGGTTTTCATGAAGTCCCCGTCGCGGCTGAACTCCTCAAGCGCCTGCTCGCGCGGCTCGTACTCGCGCACAAACTTCTCGTCGCGCGCCACCACCTCGGCCATCTTCGCCTCGATGGCTGCCAGATCTTCCGGCGTAAAGGGTTTCTCGCGATAAAAATCGTAAAAGAACCCTGAATCCGTCGCCGGCCCATGCCCAAGCTTTGTCTCCGGGAACAGCTCCAGCACTGCCGTGGCAAGCACATGCGCCGCCGAGTGCCGCACTACCTTCAAGGCCTCGGGATCCTTCTCCGTGACCAGCTCGAGCCGCGTGTCCTCGGACAAAGGCGTTGCTAAATCCACCAGCCGTGGGGCCGCGGCATCCTCAGCGGCATACATCGCAGCCTCTGACGGCTGTTCGGCCGTCGTGTGGCGCTCCTTGACTCCTGCAATGGGAATCAACCGCGCCACCACCGACGCCGCAGCTAGGCGAGGAGAAATAGAGTTGGCAATCTCAAGGGGTGTCGTGCCCGCGGGCACTTCGCGAACGGCTCCGTCGGGCAGATGTACGGCAATGGTTTGCTGGCTCATTGTCAAGGAATCCTATGAGTTCCGCGGCAAAGAAGAATATGCGGGAACACTACAGGATAGTTGCCATGGCCGGTTCGCGTCGAGGAAGACACGGCTTGCGATATCAAGGTGAATCAAAGCGCCGGCCAATGAATCCCATTCCGGTGTGCCTGGTTGAACGGAGGAGCGTGAGCATGAGCTGGATCGTGCTGGCCTTTTGGATCGTGCTTTGCTTTGTGGTGGCAGGTATTGGCGCTCGCTGGACCACGCCTGAAATCGCAGGCTGGTACAGGACCCTGGTCAGGCCGTCGATCGCGCCGCCCAATTGGGTCTTCGGCCCCGTCTGGACGACGCTCTACCTGCTCATGGCCATCGCGGCCTGGCTGGTGAGTCAGTCCGCCCCGTCCACGTCCCGCACTTCGGGCCTTGCCCTCTTCCTCGTCCAGTTAGCTCTCAACCTGGGTTGGTCGTGGCTATTCTTCCAACGCCATGCAATCGGAGGCGCGTTGGTTGAAATCCTTCTGCTGTGGATCGCGATCGCCGCAACTACCTTTGTATTCAGCAGGATTCTACCCGCCTCTGCCTGGTTGATGGCGCCATACCTCGCATGGGTCAGCTTTGCAGCCTTCCTCAACGCCTCCTATTGGAGGCTCAACTAGGAAGAAACATGCGCACGACCAGGCTGCCACCGTTCGATTGTCGAAGTGGTTTGCGCAAAGATACGGATAAATGGCGGCTTTGCGGATGCGGGTCTGGCGGGTGAGAATCGAGGCGGAGATGAAGTGTTACCTTCCATTGCGGTCCTCATCCGATCCAAGTCGGTTTCTCTTCGAGTCAAGTTCATACTCTTAGCGTTCCTCCGGGTTCGCCGGCCGGAATTAGCTCAAGAGGACGTTCATTTCTTGGTTGGTCTACTCCCAATCGTATGCAGCTAAATTGTCGCTACACAATAATCGACAATCCGGAGAACATCCGACCTTCGTGGCCTGCTGCCATCGAGGTCGATCTGATCTAACTCTTTCTAATGCTTGCATCCGGAAAGCGCCAGCTGCATCCAAAACGCCATGGAATATCGACTGCTTGGAGGCTCCGGCCTCAAAGTTCCCGCTCTCAGTTTTGGCGTTGCCACGTTTGCCGGCGGCAATGAGTTTTTCAATGCGTGGGGCAATACCGATGTGGCCGAAGCCACGCGCCTGATCGATATCTGCTTCGAGGCCGGCGTCAACATGTTCGACACGGCCGACGTCTACTCCGACGGCCGCTCGGAAGAAGTCCTGGGCAAAGCCCTCGCAGGTAAACGCGATCGCGCCTTGATCTCTACCAAGACTACATTTCGCCTGGGAAGCGGACCCAACGACGTGGGCTCATCGCGCTTCCATCTGCGCAACGCGCTGGAGGCCAGCCTTCGCCGCCTCGATACCGACTACGTGGACATATATCATCTGCACGGCTTCGACGCCCTCACACCCATCGAAGAAGTGCAGGACACCCTGAACACCTTTGTCCGCGAAGGCAAAGTAAGGTATATCGCCTGCTCCAACTTCTCCGGCTGGCACCTCATGAAGTCCCTTGCGGTCGCCGACCGCTACGGCTGGACCCGCTTCGTTGCCCACCAGGTGTATTACTCGCTGGTGGGACGCGAGTACGAGTGGGAGCTGATGCCGCTGGCGCTGGACCAGAAGGTGGGTGCGCTGGTGTGGAGTCCGCTCGGCTGGGGACGGTTGACCGGCAAGATCCGCCGCGGAAAGCCGTTGCCGGAGGTGAGCCGGCTGCACAAGACGGCAGATTACGGACCGCCCGTGCCTGAAGAGTACCTCTACACCGTGGTGGATGTACTGGACGCGGTAGCCTCGGAAACCGGCAAGTCGGTACCGCAGGTGGCGCTGAATTGGGTGCTGCAGAGGCCCACGGTGTCGTCCGTCATCCTGGGTGCGCGCAACGAGCTGCAACTACGCCAGAACCTGGCCGCTGCAGACTGGAAGCTGACCGAGGAACAGATCGCGAGGCTGGATAAGGCCAGTACGCAGACCCCGATCTACCCTTACTGGCATCAGCGGCAATTTACGGAGCGCAACCCGATCCCGGTTTGATTTGGGCAGGATTCCGGGGCATGCCTGCTTCGTGGTTGGGGCGCTGGTTTAGCCCCTAACAACGGCAGATTCAGCGCATTGCGTTTAAGTGCCGGTGATGGTGGTGATAAACATAGCGCCCAACCAACCATCCTGCGGCGCTGCCGACCAGGACGTCAGACGGAAAATGCTGTTGTCCAAGCACACGGGAGATGCTGACCCCGCCAGCGGCCGTGTAGACCAAGGCCTCCGTCCAGAAGTGGGGATACTCGCTGGCGATGACCGACGCGGTCGACCAGGCCAGCACGCTGTGCGACGAGGGGAACGAAGAGTCAATGCCCACGCTGGTCTGGAAGAACCGTCCACGGTTGTCGTCCTGGTAGGGCCGTTCGCGCCAGAAGATGAGCTTCATGCCCTGTTCCACAACGACTCCATCGACCAAAGCTTCCGCGCCGAGGAGGCCGGTTTCGCGCGCATGTTCGTCGTTGCGAAAATGGCCCATGCCGTACATGACGACGGGTGCGGCAATAAATCCGCCGATCATTACGTTGGAAGCGTTGGTGCTGGCATTGTTGAAAGAGGCGTCGTGAGAGACAACGTCCCGCATCGTCCGATGATCCGCGGCGACGGCAGCTCCGGCTGCCAGACCCAGCGGCAGGACCCACTTCAGGTCACTAGTGCGAATGCGAAAAGGGCTGGTCCAGATTCCCGCTTGATCTTTGAGGACATTGCGCGGCGTATTGCGGACGGTCGCCTCATCCTGTGAACTGGTCTGTGCCTGTGGGGCATTCGGCAGGGCGGCGTTCGCTTACTCGGCACGGGTGCGGGAGGCGAAGGTCAGGGTAAGGACGAGGACAAGAGGAACAAATCGAGTATGACGAGGCATTTTCAGTTTGAGGCCTTCCACAACGGGTTTAGATGCTGAAAGATGCCGGGCATGACGTGGATGAATAAAACGTCATCTGGCTCTACTGGCCCGCCTCGGCAAGGTAGATAGCGGTGTAGTCGAGATAGTTCTGGGCGTACTGCAAGATCAGGGCTCGATCCTGTTCGCCAAGTTCGCGGCGCATTTTGCCTGGGACTCCGGCCCAGAGGGTGCGCGGCGGGACAACGGTGTGCTCAGGAAGGACGGCGCCGGCGGCAATGATGGAGCCTTCGCCAATGCGGCAGTCGTTGAGGATCGTGACCCCCATGCCGATCAGGACGGCGTCTTCAACCAGGCATCCATGCACGGTGGCGTTATGTCCGATAGTGACCCAATCGCCGACGGTGACGGCATAGAGGTAGCGCTGCCCGTGCAGTACGGCGCAGTCCTGGACGTTGGAATTGGCCCCGACCCGAATGGAATTCACGTCGCCGCGCAAAACTGCATTCATCCACACGGAAGAATGCGCGCCCAGAGTGACGTCGCCGATCAACTGGGCGGACTGGTCGACATAGCAACTGGCGGGAATCTGAGGCATACGGCCCTGGTAACTCCGAATCATTGACCCACCTCCACAGCAAAACTGTAGATTATCGCATTGCCGCCGATAACCCTGACGGGAGGACGAATCAAGGGTGGAAACCCTGCTAAGACTACGGTTTGTCAGCGAATGCCGCCGCAATTGCTATGCACTTTCTCCGGTCCGTGCGGGAATGTTTGCTCTCCAGGCCAAATTAGACGGCCTCAGCTTGACCGAAGACGCAATGTTTCCAGTATCATTGAAGGTGCCACTTTGGCAGGTTTGGAGGTGGAAACCTTTTGGCAGAGGTTCGCGTTCAAGAAGGCGAGCCGCTCGAAAATGCGCTACGCCGGTTTAAGCGAAAGGTACAGCAGGAGGACATCATCAAGGAAGTCAAGCGTCACTCCTACTATCTGAAACCAGGCGAAAAGCGTCGCGTTAAGGCAGCATTGGCGCGCAAGCGGAATCGCAAGAAGGCTCGTAAAGAGCAGGACTAAGGGTTGTTTTTCCGATGGTGCGGCGTTTCGCCGCACCATTAGGAATTCGTTTTAACCTGTAACCGTTGTGAATCCATCACCCCGTAAACTTTCCCGCCGAGCGGAGCAGGACTGCACAAAGGGATGCCGGCCGGGGCGGTGATTCACGATTGAAACTGTAATGGCGCCGGCAAGCGGCCGGCGTACCCATTCTGTGGAGTCTTCCCGGCTAAACCGGTGAGACCTATTCAGCCGCCCCTTCTTTCGCGGCCCGGGCCCTTGTTGTGGGACAACGTACGGAAACAGGGAAACGGGACCGGCGCAAGCACTTGGATCATGGCCGATTTCATTTTGATTTCCCTGTTTTGGGGAAGCCGGCCATGGAATTTGTCGACCGAGTTCTAAAGTGCAGTGATTGTGGCTCCGAGTTCATTTTCACTGCAGGCGAGCAGCTATTTTTTCACGACAAAGACTTTAAAAACGACCCCAAGCGCTGCAAGCAGTGCAAGGCAAAGCGCGCCAATGGGGGGCCACGCGTTCGCACAGAAACACGCACAAAGTGCTCAGAGTGCGGTGCAGAAACCACCGTACCGTTCCGTCCTACGCAGGGACGGCCGGTGCTGTGCCGCTCCTGTTTCCAGAGACATCAGTCTGTGTCTCCGCCTGTCTCGGGAGCTGTTTCAGCGCCGAGCTAGGCGACAGAATTGCGGAGTAAGCCCGGAGGAGAGTTCCGGGGTGCGGCGCTTCGAGACGCGCCCGAACCACAGCGCTCGCGCAAATCTGCGGGAGGCGGGTCATGTGCGTCGTTTGCGTCGATTTCCAGGCAAAAACATCCCTTTGCAATAGTCGCCCCATTTTTCAGCGGATCCACCCGAATGCCCGGGTGAGGAGCCGCGGGCTATTTCTTGTTTCTCAGGGCGCGGTGGCCGATGTCGCGGCGGTAGTACATTCCTTCGAAATGGATCTCTGCCATCGCTTCATAGGCGCGCTGCAGCGCCTCTTCAAGCGAAGCGGCGACGGCGGTTACGCCCAGCACGCGTCCACCGGCGCTGACCAACTGACCATTGGCAACAGAAGAACCGGAGTGGAAGATCTGCACGCCCGGAATCCGTGCAGCGTCGTCAAGTCCGGCGATGGCAGCCCCGGTTTTGTAACTGCCAGGGTAGCCAGAGGAACTGGCTACGACGCAGGCTGATGCTCCCTGGCTCCAGCGCAGTTCCGTTTCCGCGAGGCTCCCGTCGATGCAGGCCTCGAGGGCACCAACCAAGTCACTCTCAAGACGCACAAGAATGGCTTGGGTCTCGGGATCGCCAAACCGCGCGTTGAATTCAAGAACCTGTGGACCCCGCGCTGTCATCATGAGCCCGCAGTAGAGCACACCCATGAAGGGCGTATCCTCATCGGCCATGCCCTGAATGGTGGGCTCGACGATGTGATGAAGGATCCACTCGGTCATGCCTGGTTCCAGCATGGCATCGGTGGAATAGACGCCCATGCCGCCCGTGTTGGGTCCGGTATCGCCCTCGCCGATGCGCTTGTGATCCTGCGCGGGCACCAGCGGCGCCACGTGTTTACCGTCCGACAGGCAGAGGAAGCTGATTTCGTCGCCTTCGAGGAACTCCTCGATAACTACCTGACGCTCCGACTCACCCAGAAAGGTGCCCGCGAACAAGCTTTGAGCAGCCTCGAGCGCAGTGCGCCGCGACTGGCAAATGATAACGCCCTTGCCTGCGGCTAGCCCATCTGCCTTAACTACGATGGGGGCATGGAAGATTTCAACCGCCTTTTCAAGCTCGGCGGGGTTCGTACACACGGCATAATTTGCAGTGGGAATATTGTGACGCTGAAGGAAGCGCTTCGCGAACCCCTTGCTCGTTTCGAGCATGGCTGCTTCCCTTGTGGGACCAAAGACGCGCAGACCGCGCTCGCGCAGCGCATTTACGATTCCAAGTGAGAGCGGCACCTCCGGTCCCACGATTGTGAGGTCCGGTTGCTCCGCTTCGACGGCAGCAATCATTGAATTCAGGTCTTTCATGTCCGCAGGAATGCAGCGTGCAATCTGGGCCATGCCGCCATTGCCAGGTGCACATACGACATCTGTTACCCGCTCGCTGCGTTTCACGGCCCAGGCCAGCGCATGCTCGCGGCCCCCTGAACCTAGGATCAAGACTTTCATTGCGTCGCCTCTTGCCGCCCCGGTCGTCGCCGAAGCTCTGAAAGGTTATGGTCGGCAATGGGACGGTGCAAAGTCAAACCGGAGGGTGCGCCCGGTCCCGCCTAGCGCTCACCTATACTGACGAATGAACTGCAAAGATCAACGCCGGTTGAGGAAAAGCGAGGGATGGTGGATATCCGCATCAAGCAGCAACTGCAGGAGGTTGCCGAAGCAGCGCGGCGCGAGGAACAGCGGCGGGTCTACCGGCGAAACCAAGTGTTCGGGCTGCTGATTGTGGCAGCGGCGATCGTTGCCTGGTGGCTGCTGCACACCAACCGCGCGTGGATTTTTCCGCCCGGATGGTGGCGTCCGTGAGCTCTGCTCCGATGGCGAACGTTCCGGGAAATGAGCCCCTGGTGATTCTGCTGCTCGGTCCCACAGGCAGCGGCAAAACGGCGCTTTCACTCACGCTGGCCGAGAGATTCGGCGGCGAGATCGTAAGCTGCGATTCGGTGGCGGTGTATCGGGGCATGGATCTCGGCTCCGCCAAGCCTTCGCACGCGGAACAGGCGCGGGTGCCTCACCACATGATCGATGTCGTAGAGCCCAACCAGACTTTTACTGCGGGTGGGTACAGCCGCGCAGCCCGCGTCGCCCTCAAAGAGATCGCGGGGCGCGGCCATCTGCCCATTGTCACAGGGGGAACGGGCCTGTACCTGCGCGCGCTCACGGACGGCCTGTTCGCCGGCCCCGAGCGCCAGCACGAATTGCGCAACCGCCTGGCAAACAGCCGCCGGCGGCGAGGGGAAGGGTGGCTGCACCGCCTGCTCAACCGGCTCGATCCACCGACGGCTGCGCGCATCCACGCCAACGACACGCCCAAGCTGATCCGTGCCCTCGAAGTGTGCCTGGCGACGCGCAAGCGCATGTCTGAAGTGCTGGCGCGCGATCCGCTCACCGGCTTCCGGCTGCTCCGCATTGGCCTGAACCCGCCGCGGCAGGCGCTGTATGACCGGCTCAACCAGCGAGCCGCCGCCATGTTCGCCGCTGGCCTGGTGGAGGAGACGCAGGCCCTCTTGACTCGGTATGGGCCGGTAAAGGCATTCGATTCCCTGGGCTATCGGCAGGCGGTTGCGGTGCTGCAAGGGTCCATGGGCCTGGAGGAGGCCGTAGCCGCCGCCCAGCAGGGACACCGCAACTATGCCAAACGGCAGTGGACGTGGTTTCGCCGCGAGCCCAGCATGCACTGGATCGAGGGATTTGGCGATGCTCCTGAGACGCAGGGCGCTGCCTGCCGCCTGATTGAGATAAATCGCTAGCGCCCGCGACCACGGCCCGTGGTATCACAGAGTGTCCAGGACTTATCCGCTAAACTGAACGGTGACATGCGGCGCCTGCAGCACATAGTCAGGACCGCAGAACGGAGCCCATTGTGGCAGACACAATCTATGACGTGGCAATCATCGGCAGCGGGCCGGGAGGCTATACGGCCGCCATCCGCGGAGCGCAATACGGGCTGAAGGTTGCGCTGATCGAGAAGACGGATAAATTGGGCGGCACCTGCCTGCACGTGGGCTGCATTCCGACCAAAGCCCTGCTGTTCAATGCGGAGATCTGGGACCACCTGAAGCACGCGGCAGAGTATGGGATTACCGGAATTGGCACGCCACAACTGGACTGGGCCGCGGTGCAGAAGCGCAAAAACGCCATCGTGACCAAACACACCAAGGGACTCGAGTTCCTTATGAAGAAGAACAAGGTGGTAACCATTGCGGGCTACGGCCGGCTCACCGGCCCGGCAAAGGATGGCGTGCATTCGGTGGACGTCTCCGGTGGCGCGAATGCTGAAACCAGCCAGGTAAAGGCCAAAAACATCATTCTCTCGACGGGCTCAGAGGCGCGCACCATCTTCGGGCAGGATCCGGATGACCGCATTCTGACCAACATCGAGATACTTTCCCTTGCCGAGCCGCCCAAGTCTCTGATCGTCATTGGCGCCGGTGCGGTGGGTGTCGAGTTCAGCTCCATCTTTCGCAGTTTCGGCACGGAGGTGACGCTGGTGGAGTTTCTGCCGCGCGTTACTCCGGTGGAGGACGAGGACATTTCAAAGGAGCTTACTAGGCTCTTCAAAAAGCGCGGCATCGATGTGAACACGTCGTGCAAAGTGGAGAAGATTGAAAAGACCGAAGTGGGAGTGAAAGTGACGTGGACGACCGCCAACGGCAAGACGCAGGAGAAGGAAGCCGAGAAGGTGCTGCTGGCGGTGGGACGCGCGCCGCGGACGGCCAATGTAGGCATCGAGTTCACGGGGATCGAACTGGAGCGGGGATTTGTAAAGGTGAACGAGGCGCAGCAGACGGCCGAGCCGGGCATTTACGCCGTGGGCGACATTGTTGCCGGGCTTCCGCAGTTGGCTCACGTGGCCGGCATGAGCGGGATTGTTGCGATGGCGAACATTGCGGGGCGGCCGTTCCGCCCAGTGCGCCGCAACCGCATACCGGGCTGCACCTACAGTGAGCCGCAGATCGGCTCCGCCGGGCTTACCGAGGCCCAGGCCAAGGAGCAGGGCTACACCGTGAAGGTGGGCAAGTTTCCCTTCGCGGGCAACTCCAAAGCTACGATTGTGGACAGTCACGACGGGTTTGTGAAGATTGTGGCGGACGCGAAGTACGGGGAGATTCTGGGGGTCCACATCCTTGGACCGCAGGCCACGGAGCTGATTGCCGAAGCGGTGGCCGTGATGGAGTTGGAGGGCACGGTGGACGAGCTGATGTTCACCATCCACGCCCACCCCACGCTTTCAGAGGCGATGCTGGACGCGTACGCCGCTGTGGAAGGCATGGCGATCAACGCGTGAGGTGGCCGGAGAGGAATCTGAGGCCCCGTTCTGCCTGAAGGAATCCTTCGGGAACCCTTTGCGCACCATCTTTCGCAATAACAAACCCGCGTAAGTTATTGCAAAAATGCGACAATAATCCCAGCGGGTGGCCCTTCCCGCGGATGCAGGCCACCGTGGGGGAATCTATCACAATGCTGCGAGTTCTATCGACACACCTGTTCCTGAATCAGCGCCTTCATCCCGGGCTGTTGGAACTCGTCGGCCGCTCCGGCGTGCAGGCGGTGGAGATTTTTGCCGCACGCCAGCACTTCGACTACACCAGCCGAGAGCATGTTCGCGAACTGAGCGATTGGTTCAAGTCCAATCCGCTAGAGGCGTTTTCAATGCACGGACCGCTGTTTCCGGATCGCGAGATGGGCCGCGCCGGCGCACCCGCGGTGAACGTGCTTCATCCGGAGAAGGCGCGACGGATCGACGCCATGGACGAAATCAAGCGTGCCCTCGAAACGGCGGAACACATCCGGTTTCGGCATCTGGTGCTGCACTTGGGCGAACGGGATGATGGATGGTCGCCGCGCACGATTGAACACGCGGAGACTGCGCTTGAACACCTTGGCGCCTTTGCCCGGCCGCTGGGTGTGCGGCTGCTGGTGGAGAACCTGACCAGCGAACCCACGACGCCTGAGCATCTGGTGACGATCCTGGAGTTGGGCCACCTGGACAACATCGGCGTCTGCCTCGATCTCGGTCACGCGCACATCACGGTAGGTATCGCCGAGGCCATCGCAGTGCTCAAGAATCGGATCGTCTCGCTCCACGTGCACGACAATCATGGCGTGAAGGACGAGCACCTTTGGCCGGGTGACGGCGCCATTGCCTGGCCTGCAGTGGCTGAGGCTCTCAAGACGCTTCCAGCGCCGCCGGCCGTCGTGCTCGAAATCGGCTACAACCTGGGCGACACGACTTCTACGATTCCAGATCGCGTACAGAAGGCGTTTGAGCGGCTCGCCTGATTGCATCGGCAGGAAAACGGATCGCGTGCGTCTGTTGCGATCGACTTCTAGCAGATGCGCGGTAGTTGCTCGCCGATCTGGATGGGGATGACACGATTGGCGCCCATCGAGGTGCGTGCCACCAACATGCGCGGATGTTCGGCTGTTACGTGGCCGATGCGCGCGGCGTTCTGTCCCAATGGATGGGCACGCAGTGTGGCCAGCACTTGATCGGCTGCTTCTGGAGCGACAAAGAAGACCGCCTTGCCTTCATTGGCCACATACACGGGGTCGAGCCCCAGCAGTTCGCATGCCGACTGCACCTCAGGACGCACCGGCAAACAGGGCTCATTGATGGCGATGCCCACTCCCGAGGCCTGCGCGATCTCATTCAGAGTGGATGCAAGACCGCCACGCGTGGGATCGCGCATGGCGTGTACAGCCTTTCCCGCCGCATCGAGCACTTCGGCGATCATACCGCTCAGCGCCGCGCAGTCGGAGTGGATCTGGCTTTCAAACTCCAGGCCTTCGCGGACGCTCATAATAGCCATGCCGTGATCGCCGATAGTTCCCGAGACAAGAATGGCGTCACCGGGCTGCGCACGATGCGGCCCGACAGTGATCCCAGCCCTCAGCACGCCTACCCCGGCGGTGTTGATGTAGCAACCGTCACCGTGACCGCGCTCCACCACCTTGGTGTCGCCGGTAACGATCTGCACGCCGGCTAATGCCGCGGCATGTGCCATGGCGGAGACGATGGCGGCCAACTGGCTCAGCGGAAAGCCTTCTTCCAGGATGAAGCTGGCGCTCAAAAACCTCGGTGCGGCGCCTGAAACGGCGAGATCGTTCACAGTTCCATTGACCGCTAGTTCGCCGATACAGCCGCCGGGAAAAAATAGCGGCTGCACCACGAAGGAGTCGGTGCTCATGGCGATGCGTCCGGAGCCTAGGTCGAGCACCGCCGCGTCGCCCAGATTTTCCAGAGCAGGGTTGCGAAATGCCGGCAGGAAAAGGTGCTCCACAAGTTCGTTGCCGAGCTTGCCGCCGCCGCCGTGACCCATGACGATGGTGGGGTAGCCGACCAGCGGCAGCGGGCACGACCAACTGGAAAAATCGGGCACGGCGCGTTCGGAGACAAGCTCAAAATACTCAGCCACGGATCGCTCCTGACAGGCCCGCACCGGCTCCGGAGAGCTGCTCCGCGGAGATGAACCGCCCGTAGTTGTAATAGGCTGCGCAGGCGCCTTCGCTTGAAACCATGGTGGCGCCCAGCGGATGACGCGGGGTGCACTCCTTGCCAAACGCCGAACATTGGGCGGGCTTGATGGCGCCGCGCAGTACGTCGCCCGCACGGCACAGGGACGACTCTTCCGTGTGAATGCCGGAGATGTGAAAGCGCTCCTCGGCGTCAAATTCGCGATAGGCAGTGCTTAGACGCCAGCCGCTCCGCGGAATCACGCCGATGCCTCGCCATGCGCGGTCGGTCACTTCGAAGACTTCCGCGAGCAACTTTTGCGCCGCCCGGTTGCCTTCAAACGTGACCACGCGCCCGTAGGAGTTCTCCACTTCGTGACGTCCAGACTCGAGCTGTACCACTGCGCGACGGATGCCGTCGAGCAAGTCGAGCGGTTCAAAGCCCGTGACCACAATCGGAATCCGATATTTCTCGGCCAGCGGTGGATACTCCCAGTAGCCCATGACGCTGCACACGTGGCCGGCGGCCAGAAAGGCTTCCACTTGATTTCCGGGTGCTCCCATGATGGCTTCGATTGCCGGCGGCACCAGCACGTGCGAAACCAGCAAAGAAAAATTCTTGAGGCCACGCCGCTTGGCCAGGTGAACGCTCATGGCATTGGCGGGCGCGGTAGTTTCGAATCCCACCCCGAAGAAGACTACCTGCCGGTCAGGATTCCGGACCGCCAGTTCCACGGCATCAAGCGGCGAATAGACTACCCGCACGTCGCCACCCGCACCCTTGACCTGGAACAGATCGCCTTTGGTTCCGGGCACCCGCAGCATGTCTCCAAACGAGCAGAAGATGACGCCGGGCTGAGCGGCAATGGCCAGCGCCTTGTCGATGAGTTCAAGAGGCGTGACGCAGACGGGGCAACCGGGACCATGTACCATCTCGATGCTCTCGGGAAGCATCTGGTCGATGCCGTTCTTGATGATGGAGTGGGTCTGTCCGCCGCACACCTCCATGATCTTCCAGGGCCGCGTGGCGACACGGTGAATCTCGACCGCAATCCGCTGCGCGATCTCTCCGTTGCGAAACTCGGCGAGGTATTTCATCCGCGGGAAGTGCCCACTTCAGGGGTGGCCAGAGGAGTGGCTGCGTTGGTTGACTCGATCGCGCAGCTTCCGTCAGGGCAGGAGGATTGAGGCGCGACGGCTGCGCGTGCGAAGAACTCCTCTTCGGTGGCAAGCTCTTCGTCGAGCACGCCCATGGCGCGAAAGGTTTCCAGCGTCTCCTCGGCGGTCTGTTCGTCAATCTTGGAGATGGCAAAGCCTACATGGACGATAGCGTAATCGCCGACTTCGATCTCCGGCACGTAATCGAGGCACACACGTTTCACCACTCCGCCGAAATTGACACGACCAATGCGGATCATGCCGTCGGTTGTAATTTCTTCAACGCGTCCGGGAATTGCAAGGCACATGATAGTCCTCTCAATTTCGCTTATACGCCGACAGGTGAACTGATCAATGTGATTTAGATCACCAAACGGGGCTTTCCAAGGTCGTTTCAGCAGGGTCGGGCTTTTGCGTTGCCGAGGGTTGGCCGCTCAACGCGTTTTTTTTGATTCATTCTGTGCCACGCGTGCTTTCACGATCTTCCTGATTAACGCGGGCGGCAGGGGCTTGTCCACCGAAAAACGGATGGTGCCCTTCGAGAGACTATAGGCCCCAAGGTCGTCCTTCATCGAGTCAATCAGTGCGGCGCTCATAGGAAAGAAGCTGCAATGGGCTTTGAACGCTCCGTAGCCTACCAGCGCTCCTTTATAGCGAAAGGAAGGAATTCCGTAGCTGAGGGCTTCAGTGGACTCAGACGGAGCCGCCGAACGGATGATGTCGCGAACTTTCTCGAGGGTGCTCCGCGCCGGCTCCGGAACGTTGGCCAGGTACGTTTCCACGTCCTGGGCGGGGGAGTTCGAGACTGTGGAAGAACTTCCACTTCCCGGCTGAGTTTTCTTCATCGCATACCTCCGAGGGCTTCCGCTGATCCGCAATCGCTACAAGCCCTGCGGCAAGACACCCGCCAATCACATTCCGATCTGGCCGCCTTCAATGCTTCTTGGAACGTGGATGTCTTTTCTGTGCAGAGTGTTTCTCTGCGGAATGCTTCCTCGGCCGTGCGGACGCCGGAGCCGAAGGGGGGACCGACGAAGTGGCAATATCTTCAGCTACTTTCCATTTACCATCCGCCTGCTTGCGATAAACCGTCACGTAGCTACCGTGGTCGCTCATCACGCGCCTGGTGGCGGGATTGGTCATTGTCATCGTGTATGACCCCTGGGTGTAGCCGAGTTCTCCTGACTTCGCCACATCTACCTTGGACGCCTGGAACTTCAACGTCAGCGCGGGGTCGGTGAGCATCTGTTGGATGGAGGTGCGAATTGCGTCTTTGCCGGTGGTCGCAGGCATTCCGGGGACCATCAGCACCGCATCGTCCGCATAGTACGCCACAATCTTTTCCGGATTCTTCGACACGTAATCCGTGTTCCACCGCGCTTCCGTGTCGCTGATCGCCCTTACATCGGCATCGTGAGTATTGGCAGGTGTCTGGTTGCAGGCTGACATCATCATGGTAACAACTGCCATCCCGCAGAGAGCAGCAAAAGCTTTCATCTTGTCTTCCTCCTTAAGGGAACCCGCTGGAAACCCAGGACCAATGGCGTTATCCGCGCGGTGCACTCGAATCCGTCCGATGTGTATAAAGAAACTGATAAACCGGAGAGGAACTTTGCGGCGACAGTATATACCTGCGTTGGTTCAATTGATCCAACCTCGCTGCGGGCGCGTTTGCGACGGAAACTCCAAACATCAGTTTTCAAAGCCTGAGCCGGCCCCGCTCCTGGTCAAGATACTCCAGCCATGTTTCCATGCCCGCGCCGGTTTTTGCGGAGGTCTCAAAGATGCGAATGCCGGGTCGAATCTCATTGATGTTCTTGAGCGCCGCTTCCCGTTCGAAACCTACTGCTTCGGCAATATCCATCTTGGTAACTACGGCTGCGTCGGCCGAGTTAAACAGGGTGGGATACTTCAGCGGCTTGTCTTCGCCCTCGGTAACACTGAGCAGCGCCACCCGGATGCGCTCGCCAAGGTCGTAGCTCGAAGGGCAGACAAGATTCCCGACGTTCTCGATAAAGAGAAAGTCGAGGTCTGCCAGGTTCCATCCTTCCAGGTGCCGGGTCACCATTTCAGCCTCAAGGTGGCAGATGCCGTGGGTATTGATCTGGCGAACGGGGGCTCCGCTGGTGGCTAGACGGCGCGCATCGTTGTCGGTTTCGAGGTCGCCCACGAGGGCTGCCACCCGGTCGCCGCGCGTCTTGAGTTCCCGCAGCGTCCGCTCCAGAAACGCCGTTTTTCCTGTACCGGGGCTTGAAACCAGGTTGAGCACGAGCACGCCGGCGGTCGAGAACTGATCGCGCAATCCCCGCGCCAGTTCGTCGTTCTTTTTCAGGATTCCCTTTCGTAGCTCCACGATCCGGGTGGTCATGGTTTCACGCCCTCCTCAGCTTCCTCAATCTCGATAGCCTCAATTTCCAGTTCGCGTCCTTGGCGGATATCGGACGCAGGCTCGCCGCACCGCGGGCACCGGAAGCTTTGCAGGCTGTCGATCTTGCCCTCAGCGGCGCAGGCCGCGCAAAGTACGGTCACAGGAATCGTTCTGACGACCAGCCGCGAACCCTCAAGCGCTGTGCCGTCAGTGGCAATGCCAAAGCAGAACTGCAGCGAGTCTTCAATGACGGCGGCCAGCGCACCGATCCTGAGCCGCACCTCCACCACGCGCGCGCTGGGATAGGCAGCCAGCGATTCTGTCACGGAATCCACAATGCTGGCCACGATCGAAAGCTCATGCATGCTGAGAACCTGCCGGTGAAAACATGATTTTACGCCCGCGGGGTTCAGGGAACGCCGGCCGGGCGGCGTACCGGGACAGCATGGGCTCAGACTGGACGGGAACTTGGCGACAGACAGGCCACAGGCTTCGCCGCAGATTGTAAGATGGTGACCAAAGGATCCTTCCCCGTGCCAGATCAAGTCGCCGCACTCACCCAAGCCGCTCACTCCGCTGCTCCCGAAGTACATGAAACTCGCTCGCTCGACGTGTTTGACACGACATCGGTGTCCGTTGCCTCCGCACCGTCGCGACTGAGCCTCAGCGAACTCGCTCCCGGAGTCATGCAGTCAGAGATTCGCGCTATGAGCACGGAGTGCGCACGCATCGGCGGCATCAACCTGGCCCAGGGAGTCTGCGACACCCCGGTGCCCACGGTGGTGGAAGAAGCCGCGATTGCTGCCATACGCGCCGGGCACAACATCTACACGCGACTGGACGGAATCGACCGGTTGCGTAATGCCATCGCTGTGAAACAGCAGCGCGACTATGGGTTGAACTACGATCCCGAAACCGAAGTACTTGTCGCGAGCGGTGCGACGGCCGGGCTGCACGCCGCGGCAATGGCGTTATTGAACCCCGGCGATGAAGTGCTGCTCTTTGAGCCGTTTTATGGTTACCACGTGGCGACGCTCAATTCCCTGCGCATCAAGGCAGTGCCGGTAGCTCTGGCGGAGCCCGACTGGTCATTGGACACGGATGCTCTGCGCGCCGCCATTACGCCGCGCACCCGCGCCATTATCCTGAACACCCCTGCGAACCCGAGCGGAAAGGTCTTTAACCGCGCGGAGCTGGAGGCAGTCGCCCAAGCAGTCCAGGAGCACGACCTGTTCCTCTTCACCGACGAGATCTACGAATACTTTGTCTACGACGGCGCGCAGCATATCTCTCCGGCAACCCTTCCCGGCATGCGAGCGCGCACGATCGTCATGTCAGGTTTCTCGAAGACGTTCAGCATTACGGGCTGGCGGCTCGGCTACGTCACGGCTGATACCAAGTGGATGGGGGCCATGGCTTACTTCCACGATCTGACCTATGTCTGCGCTCCTTCGGCCTTTCAGCACGGGGCCGCCGCGGGCCTCGATCAACTGCCTGTGAGCTTCTATAAACAGCTCGCGACCGACCACCAATCCAAACGGGAGAGGATCCTGGCGGCATTGCGCCACGCAGGCTTCGAACCGGGTGTGCCGGCGGGCGCCTACTATGTACTGGCCGGGGCTGCGCGGTTACCGGGCGGCACGGCGGCGCAGAAGGCACGGAATCTTCTGGCAGCCACGGGGGTAGCCGCGGTGGCGGGCAGCGCGTTTTTCCGTCCCGGCCGCGGCGAAGACCTGCTACGGTTCTGCTTTGCCAAAAAGGACGACGAACTCGACGAAGCCTGCGCCCGCCTGCGCCGGCTGTGAGTTCCGGCTGCGCGGCCATTCTGCGCCGGCTCTTCCCTCGTTCCGCATTCAGGGATATCTGAGCCCCACTGTGATTCGAGTCACGGTTTCCATGAGGTGCGGCTGGATAGCCTCTGGGCAAGGGAAGCACCAGTGATGGGCTCCCGCGAATAGAGGAGCTCATTCATCATGGCCTATGTCATTACAGATGCGTGCACAAAGGACTTTGTCTGCGTAGCGGAGTGCGCGACCGCTGCGATTGCGCCGACTGCTGGCGATCCGAAGGCGGGAACCGTGTCCCAGGTGTACATCAATCCGGACGAGTGCATCGACTGCGGCAACTGCGCCGAAATCTGCGCGCAGAACGCGATCTACCAGGCGGACGATCTGCCCGCCGAGAAGGCTCACTTCGCGGAAAAGAATCGCGCCTATTTCCAGTAGTGCGATCTCAGGGGTTGCTGCGGAGGTTCACTGCGGCTCAGGTTTGTTGGGCGCAGGTGGGTCGGAAGCGGGCGTCGCGGGAGCTGCGGCCGGCGGAGTTTGCGCTGCTGTGGTGATCGGCGCGGGGGGCTGTTCCGACAGTGGCAGCGGAGTGACGGGAAGCGTGAGCGTCTGCACGGTATTCGGATCGTCGCGCAGCTTGAGGTAGAGCACGCCGTTTATAGGATGGGGCACGGTGATCTGTTCCCCGGTGAAATGCGGCGGAATCTCCGCGGCATTGTCGAAGTTTTCCGCGGAAGCGATGGAGTAGGCGAGAAAGAGATTTGTCCCGGCCAGGATGCAAGGCTTGGCAATTGCCCGTGGACAGCGCAGTTCCTTGAAACCGGGCAGGCGGACCAGGTTTCCGAGCGGCATCCAGTCGCCGGCTGCGCCGTCTGCCGACAGTGCGCGCGCGCGGACGGGGCCGAAAGCAGACGCGCCGAAGCGAGCCATCGGATCGACTACGCCGAGGGCGGTCTTTGAATCTTCCAGGATGAGGCTGCCATCGCTGATTGAAAGAACGGTACGGAAGCTTCCATCCTCCGCCGCCACCTCGACGCTTTGGGTCCGCGGAAACTTCTGCGGTACGACGGACTTGAGGAAGAACACGAGGCGACCCTCGAGAGGCACGTCGTCCGCGTTTCCCAGATGGACCGGCGAGGGCGACTGGCCCGCTGTGTCCTGGGTGCCTTTGCTGAGCAGAGTCACCTGAGGGCGGGGTGGGTCCACTGTGACAACGACCTTGAGCTGGCGTCCGTCGCGCAACTGAACCTTCGCGGTGTAGCGGGCGGTGGGGTCAAGCCCGATGGTGTTGCCATCGGTATTCAGCGTAAGTTGATCGAAATCCTGCACGCGGGTGAGCCCCGCGGGAGACCACGTGATGCCGTTGAGACTCGCCTTGGCTACTTCGTCGAGGCGTGTGCCCTTCAAGAGAGCCGTGCGATCGCCGGCGCTCAGGGTCAAGTGGTCGAGCGAGGCTGCCTCCGCGTAGGCATCCAGACTGAGGGTGCTGGGCTTTTCGACTCCATATTGTTGGATTGCGAGCGTTAATGTGCCGGGAGAGGCATCTTTCATGGGCACGGAGACTTCAAGCAGGTCAGGTTTGGGCGACTTCCAAGTCAACGGGAGCACATTACCGGCCAACTGTTCGTCCACGCCGGAGACGCAGAGCGTACTGTCGCCCTGGATGTGCAGCTTGTCGTCTCGGCCCACCACCAGCGCAGATTGATCGTCGGCGGACAGGGTCCATTTTCCGGGGCCCGCGGAGAGCAGGGAGT
>VFSW01000669.1_pt1 | contig 51030 bp, 39 predicted proteins | sample 5358111 | NCBI WGS metagenome assembly VFSW01 (sample SAMN11554181, study PRJNA540505) | mine drainage metagenome | isolation source: sediment from site ElyBrook_90M | place: USA: Ely Copper Mine, Vershire, VT | collected 2017 | reverse complement strand
TTAAGCACGGTGCGCGCGGGCGTAAGCTGAATCGTCATATGCCTCCCTGATCGCTGCCGATCGGAGCACGGGCGCGTGGCGTACCTGCCATGGCACGCCCCGTGATCTTATTGATAAGCTTACTCGACCGCTGCGTCGTCGATCGGCGCCGGCTTGTTCTTGCTGGTCACGACCACCGGCTTTGCAGCTGGTTTCTTCTTGACGCCCGGACGTTCCTTCCTGGCACCCGGTTTGGCGGCAACGCCACCGTCCTCGTCGAGTTCGATGAAGTCGTCACCGGCACCTGCCGGCGTCAATGCCTGCGTGCCACGACCGTCCAGAACGGCCTGCGCGGCGGCCTGCACATAGAGCTGCACCGCACGGATCGCGTCGTCATTGCCGGGAATGACGTAATCGACGCCATCGGGATTGTTGTTGGTGTCGACCACGCCAACCACCGGGATACCCAGTTTGGAGGCTTCGGTAATGGCGATCTTCTCGTGACCCACGTCGATGACAAACATGGCATCGGGGAGATTGGGCATGTTCTTGATGCCGCCGAGGCTGCGATCCAGCTTTTCCATCTCGCGGCGCAACATCAGGCCTTCCTTCTTGTTGAAGCGCTCGATCGAACCATCGCTCTGCATGGCCTCAAGCTCCTTGAGGCGCTTGATGGACTGCTTGATAGTCTTGAAATTGGTGAGCATGCCGCCCAGCCAGCGGGTATCGACATAGGGCATGCCGCAGCGGCCCGCTTCTTCGCGGATCGCATCGCGCGCCGCGCGCTTGGTGCCGACGAACAGTATGGTACCCTTGCGTGCCGCGAGGCTGCCGACGAAATTCATCGCGTCATTGAACAGCGGCAGGGTCTTTTCCAGGTTGACAATGTGGATTTTGTTGCGTTCGCCGAAGATGTACTGTGCCATCTTCGGGTTCCAGTAACGGGTCTGATGACCGAAATGCACGCCAGCTTCCAGCATCTGGCGCATGGATGTTGTAGCCATGATTACTCCAAGTACTTAGTCAGGGTTAGGCTTACATGCATCCCATCCCACAACCGCCTCTATGAATTTCAGAGAGCGGCACCCTGCGGGCTGTGTCGACGCATGCGCGGATTTGCTAATAAAGCGCGCGCTTTATACCATGAAACCATTGGGAACAACAATCGCAGCATCGATGACCGTCCCCCCAGACTCCCCCCAACGCGTTTGAGACCATGACCGTAACCATAAAATCCCCGGAAGAAATCGCCAAAATGCGCGTTGTCGGCCGTCTGGCGGCCGAATTGCTGCATATGATCCGCCCGCACGTCCAGGCCGGGGTGACCACCGACGAACTGGACAAGCTCTGCCACGATTATATCGTCGATGTGCAGCACGCCATCCCGGCGCCGCTCAATTACCGCGGCTTCCCCAAATCGATCTGCACCTCGGTCAACCACCAGGTCTGCCACGGTATCCCCGGCAACAAGCGCCTCAAGAACGGCGACATCGTCAACATCGACGTCACCGTGATCAAGGACGAGTATCACGGCGACACCAGCAAGATGTTCTTCGTCGGCGAAGCCTCGCAGCAGGCCAAGCGCCTGGTGCGCGTCACCTACGAATGCATGCGCCTCGGCATCGAGATGGTCAAACCCGGGGTGCACCTCGGCGATATCGGCTACGCCATCCAGACACACGCCGAGAAAAACAACTGCTCGATCGTGCGCGAATACTGCGGCCACGGCATCGGCCGCGTCTTCCACGAAGAGCCGCAGGTGCTGCATTACGGCACGCCCGGCACCGGCATGTCCCTGGAACCGGGCATGACCTTTACCATCGAGCCCATGGTGAATGCCGGCAAGCGCCAGGTGAAACTGCTCCCGGACGGCTGGACCGTGGTCACCAAGGATCACAGCCTGTCGGCGCAATGGGAACACACGATCCTGGTGACGGAAACCGGCTTCGAGGTGCTGACGATCTGTCCGGGCGATGCTATCTAGATGCTATGCTGTGGAGCACTTCATTATTGCCGGCACTTTCCTGCAATGGCCGTTGGGTGAGCTTTAGCCCGTCTCGTTGCCCTGAAGGGCGACCCACAGTGCGCATCGAACGTCCGAATAAATTCCAAACAGAATGAAGCAGTACAGAGTGTTCGACATTACGACTGTCTGCCGCAAAAGCGAAAGATAGCAAAGATATTCCGTAGATTTTCTGACATACTGTAGGCAATCGCTGCCACTGTCACCGCCATAGCAATGTCCGTCAACCCGCCAACTGACATGCGCCGCTCCCTGCAGCGCTCACAGCAGATGATGTTCTCGCCTAGCCTCTGGAAAACCCGCCTGGTCTTCTGGCTGGGTGCCCTGACGGTGGGCGGCCTGGCCGCGCTGTTCGCCCTGGCCAGCGAGTGGGCCAATGATATGTTCCGGGCGTTGACCGGCTTTTCGAAGTGGCTGCCATTCCTGATCTGTCCTGCCGGACTGCTGCTGGTCTCCTGGCTTACCAACACGTTCTTCCCGCGAGCCGAGGGCAGCGGCATTCCCCAGTGTATCGCCGCGCTGGAAATACCCGACACCGCACGGCGCGATCAACTACTGTCGCTGCGTCTTGCCTTCGGAAAAATTCTGCTGACATTACTCGGCCTTCTCAGCGGCGCATCGATCGGCCGCGAGGGGCCGACCATACATGTCGGCGCCTCGATCATGTACAGCCTGGGCAAGCTGGCGAAATTCCCTCGTCATGAACTGGAACGCGGTCTGATCATGGCCGGCGGTGCAGCCGGTATCGCGGCGGCGTTCAACACGCCGATCGCCGGCATCATCTTCGCCATCGAGGAGATGAGCCGCTCCTTCGAAGAACGCAGCAGCGGCACCTTGATGCTCACTGTCATTATCGCCGGCGTCACCGCGCTGGCCGTGCAAGGCGATTACACGTACTTCGGCTCGACCAACGCTACCCTGACCATGCATGACTGGCTGGCAATTCCTGTGACGGGCATCGCCGGGGGTCTGTTGGGCGGAAGCTTCGCGCTACTGCTGATCGGCGGCAGCCGGCGCATCAGACCCTACCTGTCACGCCATCCTTATCGGGTCGCGGCGGGCGGCGGGCTGCTGCTGGCGATATTGGGACTGACCTCGGGCGGCAGCAGTTACGGCACCGGTTACCACGAGGCGAAGGGCATGCTCACCGCCGTGTCCAGCGAGAGTCTGTTGTATCCGTTCTTCAAAATTGCCGCCACCGTCGTCTCCTATCTGAGCGGCATCCCCGGCGGCATCTTCGCACCTTCGCTGGCCGCCGGCGCGGGACTGGGCGCGGACTTGGCGCATTGGTTTCCCGCCACACCCGCTGCCGCGGTGATATTGCTTGGCATGGTGAGTTACTTCGCGGGGGTGGTGCAGACGCCGATTACGGCGTTTGTCATCGTCATGGAGATGACCAATGACCGCACCATACTGTTTCCGCTCATGACCGCATCGTTCATCGCCTACGGTGTGTCGCGGCTCATCTGCCACGAGTCAATCTACTGGTCTCTGGCGCAGGTCTTCATCAAGGCGCCTGGCGCGCCCGCCGACCCCGCTCCGGTTCGCGCCTGAACGACATCAGACTGTCACTTCAGCAGCTTGGTGATCTGCACGCCGACTTCGAACTTGCTGTCGACACGATCGACGCGCACCACTTTCGCGATCACGTCCAGCGGCTCGACCACCGGCGTGTCCGACAGGACGCTGAGCGACAGTTCGCTGCCCAATGCCGGTGGTGAATCGGTCATGAACAGCACACCGCCGCCGCTCAGATTGATGGCGCGCCCCTGATGCTGCTTGCCGGCGGTATCTTTATAGTAAATCCGACAATCCACCGTCATACGGATGTAGTCGCGCTTCTCATCTTGCCCAAGATTGCCGGGTGACATAAGTGACCTCTTGCGGATAACCCCCAATGGTGTGGCGTAAAGTATAGCAAAGGCCGGGCCAGAGCAGCTTTATGGATCGGCGTTTCCCAAGCCTGGCGCAAGGCGGTATGCTGACATGAACCCGACCGGCGGCCAGCCCATCTCATGCACAATCAGTTGACTGATATTCCTAGCGACGTTCCCCGGGACGTGCCCACGCTGATCGACGCGCTCATACTCAACACGGCGCTCGCGCAAGGTCAGGAGCCGCTCGGAACATTCCGCGCCGCACTCAAATCGGCCGATGCGGCGTTACGCCGGCACTTCCACGACGGCGCCGATGCCGCCGCTCTGGTGCTGGCGCGCAGCCGGGCGATTGACGCGCTGGTGACGCGCGCATGGCGCCACTTCATGACCACGCCGGATCACGGCCTCGCGCTGGTTGCCGTCGGCGGGTACGGGAGGGCTGAATTGCTGCCCGGCTCCGATATCGACCTGATGATCCTGCTCGACAATGCCGACGACGAACCCTGGCGCGAGGCCATCGAAAAATTTCTGGCCTTCCTTTGGGACATCGGCCTGGAAGTAGGACACAGCGTCCGCGACGTCACGCAATGCATCGACGAGGCGATGCGCGACATCACCGTCGCCACCAACATCATGGAAGCGCGCCTGCTGGCCGGCTCTGCAGCGTTGTTCGAGGCGATGCGCGCGGCCACCGGCCCCGAACACATCTGGCCGATCCGCGACTTCTTCGCGGCCAAGCTGCACGAACAGACCCGACGCCATCACAAGTACCACGACACGGCGTACAAGCTCGAACCGAACGTCAAGGAAAGCCCCGGCGGTCTGCGCGATATCCAGATGATCGGCTGGGTGGTGAAACGCCATTTCGGCGCCGCGACGCTCGCCGAACTGGTGCAACACGGTTTTCTCACGGCGGCGGAATACCAGGGCCTGGTCGAAGGACAGAATTTTCTGTGGCGCGTGCGCATAGCCCTGCATCTGCTCAGCGGCCGGCGCGAGGATAGACTGCTGTTCGATCACCAGCGCGCACTGGCACAGCAGTTCGGCTATCGGGACCAAGGCATGCACCTGGCGGTTGAACAGTTCATGAAGCGCTATTACCGCAACGCGATGGAGCTGAACCGTCTCAACGAAATGCTCCTGCAGCATTTCGAAGAAGACATCATCTATGCCGACGACTCGGCGGAGCCGGTAGCGATCAACAAACGTTTCCAGGCCCGCAAGGGTTATCTGGAGGTCACCCACCCCAAGGTGTTTCAGCGTTACCCATTCGCCATCATGGAGCTGCTGCTGGTTCTGACGCAGAACCCGGACCTGAAAGGCGTGCGCGCCGCAACCATTCGGCTGGTGCGCGATCACCGGCACCTGATCGATGACCGTTTCCGCAACGACCTGCGCACACGCAGCCTGTTCATGGAAATCCTGCGCCAGCCGCAGGGCGTCTATCGGGCGCTGCGGCGCATGAACCGTTACGGTGTCCTGGCCGGATACATACCCTCATTCGGGCAAATCGTCGGGCAGATGCAGTACGATCTGTTTCATATCTACACCGTCGATGAACACACCATGTTCATGGTGCGCAATCTGCGCCGCTTCACCGTTCCCGCCAATGCCCAGGAGTTCCCGCTGTGCAGCCGCATCATGCAGAACCTGCCCAAACCGGAACTGCTGTATCTGGCCGGCCTGTTCCACGACATCGCCAAAGGCCGCGGCGGCGACCATTCGGAATTGGGCGGCAAGGACGCCGAGGCATTCTGCCTGTCTCACAGTCTATCCGGTTACGACTCGCATCTGGTGGCGTGGCTGGTACGGAATCATCTGGTCATGTCCACCACCGCGCAGCGCCGTGACATCAGCGACCCGCTGGTGGTAAATGAATTCGCCAACCGGGTGGGTGATCGTGTGCGCCTCAATTATCTCTATCTGCTGACGGTCGCCGACATCCGCGCCACCAACCCGGAACTCTGGAACAACTGGAAGGACGCGCTGCTGATCGAACTTTACAGCCTGACCATGCGCGCGCTGCGCCGCGGCCTGGAAAATCCACTGAACAAGGATGAATTGATCCGCGAAACCCAGGAACAGGCGCGTGAGTTGCTGCGCAGCCAAGGCATGGATGACGCGCGCATCGACAAGGTCTGGCACGGGCTCAGCGAAGATTATTTTCTGCGCTATTCCAACGAAGAGATCGCGTGGCACACCGGCGCCATCGCCGACAGCGCGGCACAAGACCTGCCTTTGGTGTTGCTGCGCCGAGAGACCGCGCGCGGCGGCACCGAACTGTTTCTGCATGCCCGCAACGACGATCAGCTGTTCGCCCTCGCCACCTCGGTGCTCGACCAGCTTGGTCTGACCATCCTCGATGCCCGCCTGATTCCCCAGCCGAGCGGCTTCACCATGGATACTTATCTGGTACTGGAGGGCAACGGCGACCCCATCACCGGCGATCCGCGCGCGCGGGAAATCCTCGACACGATGAACCGGGAGTTGCGCCGCGATGCGAAACTGCTGGGCACTGTCACGCGCCGCGCGCCACACGCTTACCGTCACTTCGACACCCCTACCGAAATCGATTTCAGCCAGGACGAGCGCAATCAGCGCACCGTCGTGGAACTGATCACCGCCGATCGGCCCGGACTGTTATCGCGCGTCGGCCGCGCTTTTCAAGCCTGCGGAGTCCGCGTGCAGAACGCCAAGGTCGCCACCTTCGGCGCGCGCGCGGAGGATTTCTTTTTCATCACCGATGCCGCCGATCGGCCGATCACCGCCGCGGCACAGTTGGAGCAATTGCGCGCGGCGCTGTTACAGCAATTGACGGACTGACCGCGCAGCGCGGCATTATCCGGCGGCGATCTCGATAAACTCCAGACCATTGCCATCCGGGTCGCGACAGAACAAGGCACGTCGGCCGGAGCGGCTCACGGTATAGGCAATACCCGCCTGCTGCAGCACCGTACGCAGACCATCCAGACTTGAGATTTGCAGCGCTGTGTGACGATCACGGCCGACATGCGCGGGACGGCCCGTCACCGGATCTGGATTGGGCAGCTCGATGAGATGGATCTGGCGCGCTCCCACCCATAGCCAGGCACCGGGATAACCCAGGTCTGGACGCACCGCATCGGTCGCGAGCCCGAGCACCCCGCAATAGAAAGCCAGCGAGCGTTCGGTATCCGCGACTATCAGGCTGGCGTGGTGGATGTCGGTAATATGAACCATGGCGGCTGATTGCTAGTCTGTCGCTGGACGTGCGGCGCTATAGGCGGCAACGAGAATCAGCAGCCCGCCGACCATCTCGCGGACGCTGATCACTTCTTGCGTCAGCAACTGCGATGATACCGCGCCCGCCACCAACTCGAACAACAAAATCACCGCCGAACGGTGCACCGGCATGTGCGTGACCCCGTATTGAACAGCGGCCGTCATGATGACAATACCGAACACGCCAAGTGCGGCGGCGGCCAGCACGGTAGCCGGCGCGACCGCTGGAAAGCCGTGGCCGCCGCACCCGATCCATGCCAAGGCCACCAGCACCACTCCGGCCCACGAGACCATCGTTTTGGCGACCAGCGATACCCGATGCATCTTCCGCACCAGCACGTTCGACAGCGCGAAGCCGAACCCCGACGACAGAGCCAACCAATCCGACCCCACCCGCGGCCAGGGCAATCCCAATTGTTTATCCCACAACATCACCAGCGCACCGATCAAGGCCACACCAACGACGGTCAGCGCCGTCCGCGAGGCACGTTCGCCCAACAGCCAGCGCCCCAAGAGCACCGACCACAGCGGAGACAGATAAAACAGCAGCAGCACGCGCATCACCGAACCATCGATAACCGCAACGACGAAGGCGACATTACACCAGCCGGCGGCCAACGCCAGCAGGACCAGCTGCGCTTTATCCTCACGCCAGTTCAGTTCCTGCCGCCAGGCGTACAGCACGCCCGCCAGCAAGGCCACCCCATAACTTACCAGACTGCTCCACAGCCCGTTCAGTCCGTGCTCGGCCAGCAGCCGCAGCGGATACCAGATCACGCCCCACAGAGTCGCGGCAAGTAATAGACTGAGCACTGGACCTTGGGCGAGAGGCGGTTTGGAAGCCATGGGCGGATATCCTATACTACGTCGGCCTTGAGCGCTCAGCGCTCGGTGCACCTCAGGAACTCCGCAAGATTGCCGCCCGCTGCAATCTCGAAACCCCTCTCTCAAGGAGAGGACCAGGGTGCGGGTGGTTTTCATCGCATCTTCTCGACACGACGGCAAGCGAACAGCGGACAAACTCTCAATGAACCCCGACCTCACCCACCTGCAAGCCTATCCGTTCGAGAAACTCGCGGCCTTGTTGCGCGACGCGGTGCCGCCGGCCACCAAGCCACACATCAATCTCTCCATCGGCGAACCCAAGCACCCGACGCCGAGTTTCATCACTGAAGCCCTGATCGAACACCTGCACGGCCTAGCGAATTATCCGACCACCAAAGGTCTGCCGCCGTTGCGCGCGGCCATCGCCGCCTGGCTGACGCAACGCTTCGGTCTGCCGGCGGGCAGCATCGATGCGGAGCGCCACATACTACCGGTCAACGGCACACGCGAAGCGCTGTTCGCCTTCGCGCAGTGCGTTATCGACCCGCGCACACACCCGCTGCTGGTGATGCCCAACCCGTTCTACCAGATCTACGAAGGCGCGGCACTGCTGGCCGGCGCTACGCCGCACTTCCTCAACAACACCGCCGCGCATGGCTTCGTGCCCGACTATGACACCGTGCCGGCCGAAGTCTGGCGGCGCTGCCAACTGCTGTACCTGTGTTCACCGGACAACCCCACCGGCACCGTGACCGACAGCGCCATACTGCAAAAGCTCATCGCACTGGCCGATCAATACGACTTCATCATCGCCGCCGACGAATGCTATTCCGAAATCTATCTCGACGAGGCCACCCCGCCCGGCGGATTGCTGAGCGCCTCGGCCGCCATGGGCCGCACGGATTTTGCCCGCTGCGTGGTGTTTCACAGTCTGTCGAAACGTTCAAACGTGCCCGGCTTGCGCTCCGGCTTCGTCGCCGGCGACGCCGACATCATCAAACAATTCCTGCTCTACCGCACCTATCACGGCTGCGCCATGCCGCCGGCCACGCAGCACGCCAGCGCCGCCGCCTGGCGCGATGAGCGGCATGTGCGGAACAACCGCGCCCTGTACCGCGAGAAGTTTGCCGCGGTACTCGCTATACTGTCGCCCGTGCTCGACGTGCAGCAACCGACAGCGGGTTTTTATCTGTGGCCGCCCACGCCGATAGCCGACACCGAATTCGCGCGCCGGCTGTACGCCGAACAGAATGTCACCGTGTTGCCCGGCAACTTCCTGTCGCGCACGGCGCATGGCATGAACCCGGGCGCAGGCCGCGTGCGCATGGCCCTGGTGCCGCCGCTGGAGGATTGCGTGGCGGCGGCCGAGCGCATCCGGGAGTTTGTGACATCGCTGTGAGAAACTTCTGTTTGCACCGCCACGGGCGCCAAGAACACCAAGGGATAAAAGTCAAAGTCAAATCGACCGGAACATAACTAACGCCCATTTAAATTGCTGGCGTCCTTGGCGGTTCAAATTCTTTATAAGCACCAGAGCGAAAATCAAATGAACGACATCAAAACCATCATCGAACAGGCCTTCGGCCACATCACCGACATCACCCCGCGCAGCGTCGAGACGCACGTCAAAGAAGCCGTACAGGAAGCCATTGCGCTGCTCGACACCGGCAAGGCGCGCGTCGCCGAGAAAATCGACGGCGCTTGGGTAGTCAACGACTGGCTGAAGAAAGCCGTGCTGCTGTCGTTCCGCATCGAGGACAACGCCTTCATGAAAGGCGGCTTCACCAATTACTACGACAAGGTGCCGTCCAAGTATTCCGATTACAGCTCGCGCGACTTCCGCGAAGCCGGCGTGCGCGTGGTGCCGCCGGCGGCGGCGCGCAAAGGCTGTTACATCGCGCCCGGCGTGGTGCTGATGCCCAGCTACGTCAACATCGGCGCCTATGTCGATTCCGGCACCATGGTCGACACCTGGTCCACGGTCGGTTCCTGCGCGCAGATCGGCAAGAACGTGCACCTGTCCGGCGGCGTCGGCATCGGCGGCGTGCTGGAACCGGTGCAGGCCGCGCCGACCATCATCGAAGACAACTGCTTCATCGGCGCGCGCTCCGAAGTCGTCGAAGGCGTGATCGTCGGCGCAGGCGCGGTGATCTCGATGGGTGTCTATATAGGCAAGAGCACCAAGATCTACAACCGCATGACCGGCGAAGTCACCTACGGCTACATCCCGCCCGGTTCGGTGGTAGTATCCGGCAACCTGCCCTCCTCCGACGGCAAGTACAGTTTGTACTGCGCCGTGATCGTGAAACAGGTGGACGAGAAGACCCGCGGCAAGGTCGGCATCAACGAATTGCTGCGCGACATCTAAGGCTTCGCATCAGAATAAATTGACGATAATCTTATGGTGTGTTTTAGTGGTCTCATGCAAGATAAGACCATGACTGCGGGAGCTTGACGCGAAGTACCGCTCTCTTGCGCCTCTGATGGATGAACGTATGCGGCGGCAGAAGCGTGGGCCTATGGCTGGGAAAGAAGGCGCCGGTAGGCGTCTCAGGGACGGCGGGCGAGCGTGGCGGCCGACCGGTGCGCCCGAGTAGGTTCAGGTCCACGATTTCCTGGACCCTGGCCTAGGCAGGGCTATCCCCGATGGGGTGTACGACCTGACCGAGATCATCGTCAATTTATTCTGACGCGAAGCCTTAGATTCACTCCACCGCATGCACCGCACATTCTACTGACCGATTACGACCAGACACAGGAGCTTGAATATGAAAGTTAAACATAGGGGTCTCCGGAAGAGCTAATGCTCTCCCCGCCCTCCGAACCCGGCGTGCGGTTCTCCCACGACGGGCTCTCCAGTCAGTTGTTTCCTCATCGGGATTGACGCGCCAATTGATGGGACTCGTACATCGTGAACAGCCCATGACTAGCGAAGAAGGCATTGGGCCATTGTTTATGATCGCGGAGACATCGTTCCTGACCCGGTCGGTGTTTCTGTCGGCGCAGGATAGCCCACAGACGGCGTCGTACAAAACCGTCAACCGATGATTTGAATACCAACCGCTGGGCATGTCTGAAGTAGCCAAACCAGCCTTTCAAGATCGGGGCGAGTGACGCAATCACACACTCCATGGAATCACCCACGGAACGCTTCGTCTTGGTACGGATTTTATCTCTCACGACAGCGTACTGCGTGATGCCTGTTTATAAACACCGACCGCCGTTTCGGTCAAACCTTTCCGAGTCCCCCAGCTAGAGCCGGCGGTTTATCTCAACGAATCATGAACTCAAAATCGTCCCCGCGCACGCCTGGCCAGCAACACCGGTAAGCGCAATACAAATCCGACAAACAGACGCGTGTGCATCCAGGTCAACAACACGTTGTCGCGCAGGTAGCGAAAATGCGACACGCCGCCCTCCTCCGCGCGGTAGTAGCGCACCGGGGCGGGCAGATTCACCGGCCTGACGCCGCGCCAGCACAAGCGCACCACGGCCTCCGGGTCAAAATCGAAATGGCGCATCCACAGTTGATGGCGCATCACCCGCCGCAACGCGGCGACCGGATACACGCGGAACCCGAACAACGAGTCGCCAATGCCTGCCCACAGCGTTTCCAGGTTGGCCCACCCGTTGGATACGCGTCGCCCTTTCACGCGCAAGCCCGGCGCACTGGCATCGAACACCGGCACGCCCAATATCATTGCCGCCGGCTGTTTGATGGATTCCGCCATAAACGCAGTGATGCATTGAGGTGGATGCTGGCCATCCGAATCCATGGTTAATACGTGACTGAAGCCCGCCGCGGCCGCCTGGTCCAGGCCGTGCAATACCGCCGCGCCCTTACCTTGGTTGCGCGACAAGACAATCACGCGCAGGCCGGCGTCTTGCACCGCCATTGTCTGCAAGCCCTCGGCGCTGCCATCGTTGCTGCCATCCACCACCACCCACACCGGGGTCCAGCATTGACGTGCCGCACGCACGGTTTCATAGACTTTGGCACCGGGGTTATAGCTGGGGATGAGGACCAGATGCGTGGACGAGGCGGCGATCATGACGGCGAACGGGAAGTGAGTTTGAGCATACGGTCAGCCTGCATGGGCAGGGAATTGGCCGTATAAAAGGCCGAACCTTGGACCAGTTCATGCGTAAAGTAATGTTCCAGTTCAGCCATGAAACGCTGGGTATGCTGCGGCGGATCGAAGCGCCGCCCCAGCCGCACCCGGTAATGGATCGGCATGGGCGGCTTGCGGAACAGCGGCCAGCCTTTGCGCAGATACACCGAATCAGTTTCGATCAGTATCGTTTGCACCGGCACATTCGCATGATGCGCGATCAGGCCGATACTGCCCTTGAGCGGATTGACCGGGCACCGAGTGGTGCGAGTACCCTCGGGAAACAGCAGCAGATGACTGCCGCAGTCAAAATCCTTGATGGCCAGCTTCACCATGCGCCGCATCGGTTCATTGCGGATGTAGCGCGCCAATCGGGTGCCGGCACCGAGAAAGATATTGTTCATGAGACCGGCTTTGAGCACACAGGCGACATTCGGCAAGCGCGAAATCACCATCACCGCATCCAGCAAGCACGGGTGATTGGGCGCAATAATCAGCGACGGCTCATCGCGCAGGACATCCAGCACCTCCAGATCAAAGCTGCACCGGCGCGACATGCTCAGACTGGCAAGGTAAAAGCGAAACGCCACCATGATGACATAACGCCCCAACGCCTGTCCCCGGCGCTGGGGCAATAGCGGGTAAATTATCATCGCGATCGGCGTCCACGCTAGGCACAGCATCCCCAGCCAGACCAGGCCGAAATACAGCACCAGGTAATCGTAGCCATTCAGCAACACACGCAAGGCGGCGCGCATGATCAGCTCCGTTGACCGGACATCGGTATCACCGCGGTGGCCTCAATTTACAGCAGCAGATCCTGGCGGCACACATCAGCCTGGAGATAGACTGCCTTGAGTGCGTCACCCACGCAATGCGCCAGATCGGCGGGGCAAGGAACACATCCTGCCGTCCCTGATTGAACTGGCGATAGCGCTCCAACCCGAAGCTGTGGGTATCGATGGCCACGATGTAATTCCAGAAACGGAACAGATACGGATAGTGCAACGTTTCGAGCAGCGCAAACACCTGACGATAGGCTGATTCGGTGGTCTGTTGTAACGGCGTTTTGTCTGCGCCGGCTGCAACCATTGTTTCAGACAGTTCAATCACGCCGAACATCGCAGCCTCGTCATGACGATGTTGGAGTTTCTGGATGATCCCGAGGAGCGCCGGCGAGCAAATCGCCGGGTTGTGTTGGGCTGAGTACGAACAGGGGATTCTTTCAGGTAGCGAAAACAAATCCTGGCAACATTAACGACGACCGCATCGGACATCGGCGGATACCCCAGGTTTACAACCGCATTCCTTCAGGGCCTACTACGGGGCGTATTTCCGCGTCGAAATCTGATGGAAATCACTTCGGCGGCGGCGGCGGGGGTGTCGCCGGAGCCTGCGCCGGGTAACCATTGTTCGGCGGCATGAGTATCACCGTCTGCGGATTGCCGTAGTTCGACTGGCGGACGGAAGGCAGCACGTTGCCTTTAGAATACATGCACTGCTCATAGGCGATATCGTAACGCCGCTGCAAGGATGCCCCACTTTGGTCGGCCGAACCGGCCCCAACCATCGACCCCCCCAGAAGTCCCAGGCCGGCACCGACGCCAGCCGCCTGATGACCACCGCCGATCAGCGAGCCTGCCACAGCGCCCAATGCTGCACCGGCAACGGCGCCGGTCGCTTCCTGCGCGTGCGCGAGCGTGTTTGGATTGGTGCCGACTTGATTCTGCGCAAAATTACGGCAAACCAAGTCGTCGTTCTGAAACTGCTCGAACGGTTTGCCCGATGGCGGCATGACCGCAACGCTGGGCGCCAGCGGTTCGTTGGCACAGGCAGACAACAACAGCGTCGCCGCAATTCCGGCGGACAGGACAGCAGATTTCATGCTCATTCCTCCAAACAAATGTTAGTGAAGGTCCGGCGGCGTGGCTGGCACCAGTTTCCACCCTTTAGGACAGGCATTGACATAAGGATAATAGGCTTTCAATGCGGGACAATAATACCACGTTCCCTGGCCATTGCCCGGCATGACGGTTGCTGCGGCCGGCACCGATTGCTGCACCACCACCGTCTGCGGTTGCGCCGGTTGCTGCACTATGATCGGCGGCATGTCATTTTCGTACACTGGTTGCGTCACTACCGCACCCCAGTATAACGGCGGCGCCCAGGGATCGTAATATCCGTTCCAATAGCCTCCGCGCCAACCGTAACCACCACGCCAATAACCGCCATGCCAACCGTAACCGCCATACCCATCCCACGCCAGAGCCGGCGCCGCCAGCGCGCCGACCGCGACGGCGAGCACCAAACCCGCTAACCATTTATTCATGCCACACATCCTACCAGGAAGACCTACCCCAAAACAGAAAGTTCAGACCAAATCTGCAACTCGTCTCGTCAGCGCCGCATCGAAGGTGTAATGGCCACATCCCGGCTCATTTTGTGATTGACCCGGCGCTTGACGACATAGGCCGAACATCCACGCCTTCCGCAATGGTGATGAAGATCCGGCGCAAGTCATGCCGGGCGAATGTCACGCCCGATTCGCGGATGACCCGTTGCACGCCCGTGCGCGGCTCGACCAACGGCCCATCTGCACAACGTCCTGATGGACATCAATCTGCCCGGCATAGGGAGCCGCCCCCTGCCTCAACGCACTCAGCAGATAACAAGCGAGCACCGGGGCCACGCAATCCGATATCAGACTGACCTCTCCGATTCCCGCCGCTTCAACAGCTTGGCCGGAATACCACCCCAGACCTCTTCCGGCCCGATGCGGCTACCCTTGGTCACGACTGCGCCCGCCGAGATAATGGCGCCATCACCGATATTGACCCCTGACATGACCACGGCGGTCGCGCCGATGGTGACATTGTTGCCGATGCGAATCGCGGCAAGGGACAAATGCTTACCCTCTATGGCGTGGGAAAACAGCACCGCATCGTGGCCTATGATGCAGTTATCACCAATATATGTCAGGGGTGGATCTAGAATCACCCCTGCACTATAGGTGTTGCGGCCAAGACGAGCGCCCAGCGCAAGGTAGACAAGACGCAGCAATGGCACCGGCAGAAAATGCGTCCTGATGAGGGAATTAAATAGAATCAGATAAAACAATATATTAACTTGGGCTACGAACTCGTCGCGCGAGTTCTCGGGGATGTCGCCCTCCTTTAACGGCATGACGACCAGAAATAGCCGGTAAACGGCAAATGCATAGAGGTACACCAACAGCAGTGCCGACGCTGTCAACACTACACCACGGAAGTCTCCCAGTGGCAGCGCGCCCAAAAGCAACCACGTGGTGCCGATGCCCAGGACAAGTATCCATGCGAGCAAAAACAGGAAGGTTAGAATTTGGCCAACCGTGATCTGTCGCATAATCTAAATGACCTCGGGCTTGGTTGAGATGTTGGCGCTGAGGAAACGGGATTGCACGAAGGCCGGGAAGTGCTCGGTGGCGGAATAAGCTACAAAATATTCTGACATTTTACCTGCCGCCCTGCGGAATGAGGGATTGGCAAGCAGTTGCGTGACTGCTATCCGCAAGGCTTCTGGTTCGAGCCTATCGGCGCGCATTAAAATACCCGCACCACTCGTCGCGATGGCGGACATGTTCATCAATTGATCCAGATTGGAGGCAATGCCCAGCACGGGGATGCCTTGACTGAGCGCCTGCTGGCTGGTAGGACTACCACCATTGCAAATCACGAGAGCGGCACGGGCGGCGGCTTCATCACCGGGCAGGTAAGGCGCCGTATAAACATTGGCTGGCAGCTCGGCGGGCATGGCGCGATCAGCGCTGGCAAGCAAGACATACACCGACAAATCACCTAGTACCCGCAAGATGGGCAGGAGTAGCCGAAGGGCGCCCGAGCTACCCATAGTGAGATAGATCTGGGGGCGATCAGTAGGCACTCGATCCCACCACTCAGGCCTAGCCTGTGGTGGCGACCACAGAACCGGCCCTAGATAGTGATGACTGGACGGAAGCTGGCGCGCGGGAATCAATTCTGGAGCGTCGGCATACAAGACGTAATCGGCATCGGTATAAATGGCGCGCAAGTCCAAGCCCAGAGAGGGCAGGCCGTAGCTTCGACGAACCTGGTTTAAGGGCCGCGTGTGCAACGCAAACGCGAAGGGGCGGGCGAGACGGAATAACGAATCGGCCAGAACCGCCGGCAGTCGCGAGAGAATTGGATGCTCCGGGGCGCGATAACAGACCTGGACGTATGGGCTCCAATAGGCATTGGCGATGGCCGCATAGGGAATACCGGCCAAGCGGGCGCTGACGGACAAGGACAGGCGAAAATCGCCTATTATAAGGTCTGGTCTGCTTTGCTCGAGGAGCACGAGATCCGCCTTTACGTAGTCACGCAAAGTTGCGACATCGTAGACCGGTTGACCCCGAGCAAGTTTGTCCAGGAAAATGCTGCTGTCCACGCAGGTTAACGGATGGAATGTCCAAGCTGTCTCGCCAAGAAAATGGCGGTAGCGCGGGTCGGTGGCGAATGCTATCTCGTAGCGAGTTTGATCCAAAGTATGTGCCAAGGCGATCGGGCGCCCGACGTGCGCTAATGTGACTGCCTCAGCAATCAGCAGCACCCGCGGGCGTCTTGTCGCCTTAAAGTGCGGTTTCCGATGCTCCATGGAATCCGCCCAAGCCTACCATTGCTTCAGCAATGCTCTGGCTTCGTCTTGCTGAGGAAAACTTTGGCCGGAAGCCAACGCATGCTCAAGCTGCTTGCGCGCCTTCTGTTTATCCCCTGATTTAAACAGCGCAACCGCGTAGTGATATCCGATTTCAGGGCTATTCGGCGCAAGTGAAACGGCTTTTTGCAGAATTCCAACACCGCGCGCCGTCTTGCCCTGCTCCAACAGAATCCAACCGAAGGTGTCCGCGATCGGCGCCGCATTGGGCTGCAGTTTATAAACCTGCTCGGCCACCTCAAGCGCGCGCGGATCTTTTTCGCGATAATACAACCAGGCGAGATTGTTCAGCCCGGATGGATTGTCGGGCTGGTTCTTCAATAACTCCTGATATTGCACGATGGCCAGTTTGTTATCCCCCCGCGTCATGTACACTTGCGCCAGATAGGAACGTGCGGTGATGTCTTTCGGCTTAGCCTTGAGCCATTGCAACAACTCGGCGTCCGCCTCTTTGACGTGACCGGCAAGCGTCTTCGCCTCATACCGCTTGATCGCAGTCAATCCATTATTGTCCACGGCGAATGCCTTATCGTACACATTTTCCGCCTGATCGTAATGTTTCTGCGCCAATTGGATGTCGCCTTCCAGCACGAAGCCCATTGCAGCTTTGGGAGCTTGTTTCTGCATCTGTCGCGCGATCAGCAGTGCCTCATCTATATTGCCGTCTTGCACCTCAAGCGAGATAAGCGCTGCCTGCGCATCCGTGTTAGCCGGACTGAGCTCCAACACTTTCTTGAGAGACAACTTTGCGGCATTGGTGTTTTTCATCGAGACCTGCAGCAAAGCGAGCTTATAGAACGCCGCTGATGGATCGGGAGCTATCGTCACAAGCTTGGTATACGTTGCCAATGCTTTGTCCTTCTCACCGATGGCAACCTGGATCGAGCCCAGGAAATCCAACGCGTCGGGGTTGTCTTGGCCGAGATCCAGCACCTCACGCGCCAGGCGCAACGCCTTGTCGGGCTCATGCTTTTGCATGTAATAACTCGCAAGCAGTTTACGTGGAGCCAACGCATCAGGGTTGGCCCTGATCGCCTTCTCCAGCCAGCCCGCATAAGCGTCCATTTGCCCACTTCGCAACGCCAAATCGGCCAACGCCCGCATAGCTTCGAGGTTGTTCTTATCTACGGCGAGGACATTTTCGAGACGCTTACGAGCGGCATCGGGTTTTTTATCCTTGACATCCATTTTCGCCAGATTGATTGCCGCACCGACATACGAAGGTTGAAGCGCCAATGCCCGTTCGAAACTCTTGCGCGCATTGACCGTATCGCCCATGCCTAGATAGGCTCCACCGCGAAAATTAAATGTCACTGGATTCTTCGGCTGTTTTTTCTCGAGAACAAAGGTAGCTTGCAGCGCGTTGTTGTATTCCTTCTTGGTCAAGTAGGTCAGGATCAAAAGGGTATCGGCCTGGTAACGACTGGCATCGAGAGCCGAGGCGGATTTCAACTCCGTCACCGCGAGATCGGTGTTGCCCTTGTCCATCATGATGCCCAAAGCCAGATCGGTGCGCAGCGTAGCGTTGTTGGGATCCAGGGCGGCCGCTTTCTTCAGATAGCCGATAGCTTTGTCGTACTGCTTCAGCTTCTTGTATACCTCGCCAGCAAGCACCAATAATTGCGGATCCTGGGTCTTGTCCGCCAGCACTGGTTGCAACGCCGTTAAAGCCCGCCCCGGCTGATTGGTTTTCAATAAGCTAGCCGTTAATATTTTCCGCGCATAGAGATTCCCGGGCGATAGATTGAGAAACTTATTTAAATCCGCCTCAGCCTGCCCGTAGTTGCCGAGCGAATAATTCACCACACCCGAAAGCAGCACGCTCGGCATGTGATCTGGCGCAACCCGCAGCACCTGCTGCAACTGCTCTTTTGCCTGGGCAAACTTGCCTTCCCGGAAGTCCGCCTGCGCGGTCAGATAGCGGACAAACAGATTGTTCGGCGCCAGCTTCTGTGCGGCATCGACCTCCTTACGCGCCGCGACGACCCGATTTTCCGCCAGATAGGCGGAAGCCAGCGCAAGATGGGCAGCAGCATTTTTCGGATCGATTTTCTCTGCCTGCAGGTAAGCCGCCAGGGATTCCTGCTGGGCATTCTTGAGACGTAGAACATCTCCCTTCAAGAGCCAAGCTTGCACGCTTCTGGGTGATTTACCCAGCGCGGTACTGATCTGGCGCAGCGCCCCGTCCAGATCCTGCCCAAGAATGGCGAGCCTCGCCAGGCCAAGATAAGCCTCCGCATAATCAGGCTGCTGCTTGAGGGCCGCATCAATCGCGTCTTTAGCCTCTTTAGGCTTGTTCAACGACAAGTAAGCGTTGCCACGCACAGTGAGTATGCCCGCCAAGACATCGCTTTTGAACCCGGGTTCTGGCGTGATTTCGGCTAGAATCTTCTGCAGTTTACCTTGATTGAGCAAAGCCTCACCTAAAGCCACCAGCAAGCGACTCTTCGCTATACCCAACTCCTGGGCGCGCTGCAATTCATTTTCAGCCGATTGATAATCGCCAGTCTCATTGTAGAGAGTACCCAAAAGATAACGGGCTTCGCCATTGTCCGGAGCGAGTTGCAAGGCGTTCTTTAATTGAATAATCGCGGCTTTTTCGTCACCTTTCTGACGAAATGCCTTGGCATCCTCAAGATATTTCTGCGCGGATTCCTGTTTGCCACAGGCCGACATACCGATAACGGTTGTCACAAGCAGCAGCAATAACAACGGCGCATATGAATCTTTTCTGCCGGCAGGGAACATGGATAACTCTCCTTCGATGCTAAGACTGATCACGAATCGATTCGGAAGCGCCCGGAAAAGGCGGTAGATGATAACCACGCATTAGTGAACACACACTTGCTTGTTCAGGCGCTGCGCGTCTTGGTAACTCGGGGATTCTTTATCGGCAATAATTAACCGTCCCAATTCGACGCATGCAGCCTGCGTATCACCATTCTTCTGCAGCGCATACGCCATATGATAACGGATTTCTGCTATCTGCGGTGCGTACAGCACCGCCTCTTTAAGCAGCTCCAGACCGCGCTTGGGATCGCCAGCTAAGACCAGCATCCAGCCGTAGGTATCAATGTACTCAGCCCGCTCGGGCGCGAGTTTGTAGACCTTCTCCGCGATTCCCAATGCCTTGCCGTTACCAGTGGCCTGATATACCCAGGCCAGATTATTGAGCGCGACCAAATTGGAAGGAGCCTGCCGGATGATCTGCTCGTATTCCGTCGCAGCCGCCTTAAGGTTGCCGCGTTGCTGCAAATCCACCGCCAACAATAGCCGTAACGGGATGTCGCCGGGACGGTTACCGAGCCACGCCGCCAGTGGCGCGATCGCCTTATTGGTCTCTCCGGCTGCCTTAAGCGATTTAAATTGCTTTACCACCCGTTGCCCCGAGGATTGATATTTATTGGCCTGCTGATAGGCCAGTGCCGCTTTGGCCGGATCCTGCAAAAGCATCAGTGCATCGCCGGCCATTTCATAACCCTCGACCCGATTCGGGTAACGGGTTTGGAGTGCCGTCGCGATCGCCAGCGCCTCATCTGCCTGTTTGAGCTTGAGAGCCAGCGCACCGAGTTCAAGCCGCGCGTCGATATTGTCAGGCTGGAGGTCCAACACCTTCTGCAAAGCCTGACGGGCGCCTACCGGATCATCACGTTTGCTGAGTATCTTGGCCAGCAACAGATACGACTCCACGCTCTTCGGTGCCAACGCCACCAGCTTGCGCAATGTAGTCTCTGCGCTTGGATCTATATTGGCCTGCATCTGCGCGAGACCCAGAGCTGCCAAGGCGGCCGGCATATCGGGGTGCGCGGCCTGGAGTTGACGGGCAACCTCCAGCGCCTTCATCGCCTCATTGGAACGCAGATAATGCTCCACCAGCAGCAATGACGGATCCACCGCACCGGGATTACTGCTTCGGGCTTTTTCCAGCCATTTGACAGCCTCTGCATTGTTACCGGCTCGGGTAGCCAGACGCGCCAGCAAGATCAAGGCGGACATATTGTCGGCATCGAGCGCAAGAATGTACTCAAGGCCGTGGGTGGCATCAGCCGTGTTGCCTGCCAGCACATCAAGGCGCGCCAGATTCAGTAACGCCGGTATGAAGGTCCGCTGCACCTTCAAGGCTCGCTCGAAGGCTTTGCGCGCCGCCGTGATATCTCCCCTGCCAAGCTCTACAGCACCCAAAAGATTGTACCCCATGGGCTGATCCGGCCGCTTGTCGATGAAAGACTCGGCCGCTGGCAGCGCCTTGTCATAGGCCTTGTTCTTGATAAGCAGCAGCACCCGCAGGATATCGGCCTGCAACAAGTCCTTGTCTATAGCTACAACCGATTGCAGTGCCACCGCAGTCTGGGCCGAGTTGTCCTGAAGCAGGTAACCGATCGCGATCTGGGTGCGCACATCCGCCATCTCCGGACCGGCCTGCGCTGCCTGTTCCAGATACGTCATTGCCTTATTGCTGTCACCATTCCGTAAATAAGCGCTCCCGAGCAAGGCCTCGTATTGCGCGTCCTTGGATGCGTATTGCAACCCGGCCTGCAATACCGCAACGGCGTCCCAAGGCTGATGAAGCTTGAGCAATGTGACGGACAACAGCTTGATGGCCGCCACATTGCCCGGCACGGCTTTGATATAGCGGCGCAGACTTTTCTCAGCTTCTGCGTAGTTACCACGCATATAGTTCAAGGTACCGTGCAGCAATCGGCCGGGGGGATTATCGGGATCCGTGATGAATACCAACTGTAATGCTTGCTCGGTCCGGTCATATTGATGTTGTTGATACTGGCTCAATGCGGTCAGATAGTTGCTCTGTGGCATGCCCGGGTAGCGGTCATGCACCGCAACCAGTATTTTGTCAGCCGCCGGATAATCCATCACGGCCAGATAACTGGCCGCAAGACCAAGTTGCGCGGAGACATTGTCGGGACGGAGTGCCAATACCTTATGGAACAGTTCGATCGCCGCCTGCGGTTTGCCGGTGATGCGCAACAACTCGGCTGACAGGACGTCTGTCGCCGGCGCATCCGGATTGGGACTCTGTTTGTCCAAATCGATAAGTCGGGCGGCATCGTTATAATCCTGATGCTCGATCGCAATACGGATCTGGCCAAGCAATGCACCATTATGATTCGGCACCAAATCGAGCGCCTGTTGAAACTGCGTTGCCGCGTCCTTGAACTGACCGGCAATCAGATAAGCCTGCCCGTGCAAGGCCAGAATGTCAGCCCGCAGCGACTTTCCATCCGTCGGACGGACGACTATTTCCTGGAATAGCTCCTTACTGAAACCCGCCAAAAGATAGGCATGGCCCAGCGGAATCAGCCATTGCTCGCGCGCCAGTCCGTGGTCGCGGGCGAACCGCAGTTCCTTGATTGCCGATGACCCGTCATTCAGGATCAGATAGGTCTTGCCAAGCAGTAAGCGGGCATTTACATCATCGGGATGTTGAAGGAGCGCGTTCTTCAACTGAATAATCGCGGAGCGGTACTCGCCCTTGTCGAAATAACGTTGCGCATCGGCCTGATAATTCTCCGCAGCCGCAGGACCGATCAGACAAAAGAGGCACACGCCCAGCCACAGTCCTCGGTACGCCATTTTTTCCCACAGCGACGCTGCAATTTCATGCCAGCACATGGCGCATTTCTCTCTGGCCTCAGTCGCCGATATCAATATGGTATTTGTTGATCAAGGCATAGCAGGTCGGGCGCGTGATGCCCAGGAGTTCCGCCGCCGGGGCCACTTTAAAGCCGCAGTTGTTCAGAGCCCGCAGCAGCGCGTTGCGTTCAGCGCTGTCGCGCACCTCACGCAGATTGAACGGCATGGGTTGCTCTGCGAGCGGCTCCAATTCCAGAGAGGCGGCGGTTAGTTGCCTGCCATCCGCCATGATCACTGCCCGTTTTACCCGGTTTTCCAGCTCACGGACGTTTCCCGGCCACTCATAGGCCTCGATGGCCGAGAGCGCATCACTGCTGAAACTGAGCACGTTCTTGCCCTGCTCGCGCGCATGCCGGTCGAGAAAATACTTCGCCAGCACCGCCGCTTCGCCGACACGTTCGCACAGCGCGGGGATGCGCACCGACACCTCGCTGATCCGATAATAAAGATCCTCGCGGAAGTGTCCTTCGGCAAGCAACTGACTAAGATCCTGATGAGTGGCGCAGACCACACGGACACTCACCGGAATTTCGCTACGACCGCCCACACGGGTAATCACGCGCTCTTGCAGAAACCGCAACAGCTTGGCCTGCAGGCTCAAAGTCAGATCGCCGATTTCGTCGAGAAACAGTGTGCCGCCGTCGGCATACTCGATATTGCCGATAGTCTGTTTGGTGGCGCCGGTGAAGGCGCCCTTTTCGTACCCAAACAGCTCGCTCTCAAGCAGATTGTCCGGTATGGCGGCGCAATTGATGGCGACAAACCGTTGCTTGCTTCGCTTGCTCAGATCATGCAGTGCGCGCGCCAGCAACTCCTTGCCAGTGCCGCTGTCGCCAAGCAGTAATGTCGTGGCTTCCGACGGGGCCAATTTTTCTATGGTGCGACAGACCGACAACATCTGCGGACTCGTGGCGACTATACCGGCCAGCGGTGCACGGATATCGCGCTGGTTGAGCTGGCGATTCTCGCTCTCCAGCTCGTGCAGACGTTGCGCACGATCGACAATGAAGCCGAGCAGCTCAGCATCCACCGGTTTTTGAAAGAACAACCAGGCGCCGAGGCCGATGGCGCGCACCGCATTTTCGCGGTCGTTATTTCCGGTCACCACAATGACCTTGGTATGCGGCGCCATTACCAGAATTTGTTCCAGAGTCGCAAGGCCTTCCACGGCACTGCCGGGATCCGGCGGCAATCCCAGATCCAGGGTCACGACCGGTGGCTCATGACGACGCAATTGCGCGATGGCCGATTCCCGATCACTCGCCGTCACCACCTCGAAATTATCGAATGCCCAGCGCAAAGCGCTTTGCAAGCCCGGATCGTCTTCGACAACCAGCAATTTTTTCTTGATAACGGTCATATCATCGTTTGTCTTGCGGTTGCCGTGTCGACCAGCGGCGTGGATGACTCGGCCAAGGGCACCACCAAACGGATGGTGGTACCCTTGGCCGGGACACTCTCCACCAACATATCACCGTTGATGGATCGTAAATAGGTACGGCACTCATAGGCGCCGATGCCCATGCCCGTATCACCTTTGGTTGTGTCAAATGGCCGGAACAACCGATCTCGGATGAAGTCAGCATCCATGCCACAACCGTCGTCGATGATGCTGATGATGGCGCGCCCCGCGTCGACCGCAAGCCCGACATCCACATGACCCTGCTTTCCTGCCGCCTCCTGCGCATTCTGCATGATATTTTCCAGTACCGAACCCAAGCGATCGGCATTAGCCAATACGGACAGTCCGGTATCGGTCAGCGTCATTCTCAGTTGCGGCGCATTGCCTTCACGGGCACGCACGACATGGCGCAGCAAGGCGGCAATATCCACGTTGTTGACGCCGGCGCCGGCGCTACCGCCACGCAAGGACTCCATCAGGCGCTGCATCTTTGACACCGAGTGCGCCATAATACCCACGGCGTCATCGATGAAATCGGGATTGTGCTTATGCCGAGCCGCACTGCTCACCACCAGCATCTGCTGAGCGATAATATTCTTTAAATCATGCAACACGAAAGCCGACAATCGGTTGAACCCGTCGAATTGCCGGGATTCGGACAACGCGGCGAGCGCTTCCATCTGCGCCAAGTGCGCTGCGGCCTGGGTAGCGATGGTCTTGAGCAGATCCCGAACCTCCCAGTCGAAGGAAATTTGGGCCAGCGGCTGCGCCAGCACCATGAACCCCAGCAGGCGGTCCTGATTCAACAGCGGCACGATCAGCCAAGCGCGTGGCAGATTAACCAGCCACTCCGGGATTATCACGCCTTCGTAGACATCCGGGGAACTACGGTACTCGTCAATCAGGATGACCCAGTTACTGCGCACGAAAAAGCGTACCAGCGGCGCGTCAGCGGCGATTGACTGGGTCGCCGGAAGATTCATATTCCAGTGCGCGGTTCGCTCCAACCGGCTCTGGTTGCTGATCTGCCACAACATCCCGCCGGGACATTCCAGAACTTCGGCCACGGCGCGGATGACACACTCACGCGGCTGCGTCTCCGGCACGCAAGCTGAGAGCGCACGCGTAAAGCGCAACCACTGGTCACGATAGTCGTACTTGTAATTAAAGAAATGTTTGCTGAGCAGCACCCGCACCAGAGCACGCAAACGACCCGAATACAACAGAGCCAGTAACAGGACGCTGGCTGCGCACAGGAATACGATCTGCAACACCGCCCCCCACTTGCCGCCAAAGTTGCTGATGTAATATCCGGCCGCCGCCATCAACAACAAGTAACTCCCGGCTCCCATGAAAGTTGTCGTGAAATACACGACCCGGCGCGACACGAACACATCCAGCGACCATTGCGGATTACGCGCGGCAGACACCGCGATCATCGGCACCACCAAGGCGTTGACCGCACCACGCGCCTGCCACAAATTCGAATCGACTTGTTTGAACAGCAAGGCGTATGCGTACATATAGAAATCGTAAGCGAACATACCGCCGATTCCGAGGCACAAAAACTTGATAGCCCAACGCTGCTCGACGCGGGTATTTCGGAACAGAATCTCGACCAACCAAATGCCGATTACCGCCAGCAGCATGAATCCACCCAGGATGAAGTCAGCCACCAGTTCAGGCGGAATCCCCAAATTCCCAATCCGCGTAGCCAGTGGCGGCACGATAATGAGCGCACCGACTATGCCATATATGGCCCGGCGCACCGGCCGCAGACGCCGCAAGGGTTCACCATGGTCGCCGACATGTTCGAGGATGTTAAGTAGAAACGCGAACCAGGCTAGGTTGCGCAGTATTTCGACGACCCTCACCAGCGTCGCTCCACCCACCTCATACAGAGACGAGACCGCCAGCAAGATACCCCAGGCAGCGGAGACAGCCGCGGCGGTAACCAGCAGACCACCCAGCAAACGACCACGCCATCCCGTCAGCAAGACTGCGGTCAGCAGCAGGAACAGCAGTGCGCCCAGTGCATAGGAGATCGCACCAATGTTATGCATTCATGTCACCGATCATGCTTGTTCATTGCTCCCCTCTCCCGACGGCGCTATCCATCAATCACCATTCCAAAATCAGTCCGCCGCAACATCTTAACAGCCAGATCTGAAAGATGCCGTCAGTGAGCCCCTTTGCCCAGCAAGATGACCTCGACGGTTTTTATGATAATCAACAAATCAATGAAGATACTGTAGTTCTTGACATAATAGAGGTCGTACTGAAGTTTATAGTAAGTATCTTCTTCGGTATCCGCATATTGATAATTGATCTGCGCCCAACCGGTCAACCCGGGCTTGACACGGTGTCTCTCCCGGTAGTACGGGATTTCATTCAACGCCTGAACAAACTCCGGTCGTTCCGGCCGCGGACCGACAAAACTCATATCACCAAGCAAAATATTGAATAGCTGCGGCAACTCGTCCAAACGGAATTTACGCAGCAAAGCACCGACACGGGTGATGCGCGCATCATTGGCGCTCGCCCAGCGCGCCACGCCATCCTGCTCCGCAGTAACCTGCATACTGCGAAATTTATAAATTCGGAACGGCCGCTCGTTCTCGCCGGTACGTATTTGCGAGAATAGAATCGGCCCGCGCCAGCCGTTTTCCGCCAGCACCAGGACCGCCACGCAGATCATGGGCGGCAATACGATCGGCAACATCAGCAGACTGGCGCATATGTCGAAAATACGCTTCAGATAGTCGCGCAACACGCCCTGGCGAAAACCATCGGAGAGAAACAACCAGCTGGGATCGAGGATATCAAGGCGGATTTGACCGGTCTCGCGTTCGAAAAAAGTCAGCAGATCGACGACGTCGACGCCGCTCATTTTGCAATCGAGGATGTCGTGCGTCGGCAGACCCATGCGCCTGTCGTCGAGCGCCAGCACCACTTCATCGATATTGAGATCGCTGACGATGATGGGCAGCGGCCTGTTATCGGTGATTATCCGTGATGTCACAAAGGACGGCACATCCCCCGGCATTCGAATGAACCCGGCAATCAGGGCCCCCCCTAGCATCTCGATACTTTTCATATCGAGGATGCGTGCCGCCTTTGCGCCTGCGCCAAGCACCAGTATGCGGCGCTTCAGCACTTCTTTACCCGCGAGTTTGAAAAATAACACCCGCAGCAGCACAGTACCGACATAAGAAATAATATACGCATAGCCCAATGCGCCGCGGCCCAGGAACAGTACCGGCGCGATATAGTAGGCCACGCTGAGCGGCACCAGACTGAGCAGAAAGGCCGCAGCGGTACGCAGAGCAATCGACTTCTTGCCTTGATGCGAGCGCCGCTCGTACAGACCCATGGCAATCATGCAGAGCAGCAGAAAGAGCGCGTAAACCACCGCTTTGGGGAACAGCGGCTGCAACGACCCGATGGTGAAGGGTGTGCTGCCTCGGAAACGGAGTTCCACCCCGACGTAGAAAGAGACCAGAAACAGCAGCAGTTCCACCGCGCCCAGGATAAAAAATGGCGTAGGAAAGTAGTGACGGAAAATACGGATGGTGGGCATGACAGTATATTTGATTGCTTCTGTACTGAGGTGCGACGCAGATGCGAACGCGCGGCGGCATGACAGCTAACCGGCCTCTACATCGGATCACGACGACCCGAGCACCAAGCCTAAGCAGTTACAAATTATTCTTTCCTTGCTTGTAGTTAGTTCTAAAACTTAGTTAAGTAGACTAGTCTTGTGCGCTATCGACGTCAAGGCATTCAAAGGTGCTTGTCGATGTCATGCACTTTCAGGCCCCAGGCAAACAGCGAGAACAACTTGCTGTTGGTCTTGCGCAAGCGCTCAATCATGATCGCCAACAACTCCTTCAGCACCTCGTAACCGATATCCGGGTGGCTATCGAAAAATTTCAGCAGCGCATGCCCGTCGATGACTGCCAATTCGCTATCAACGACCGCCAGCACCGATGCGGAACGCGGTTTACTGTCGAACAGCGCGAACTCACCGAAGATAGCTCCGCTGCCTAATTCGAAAAAACCGGATTTGATCCGCCGCTGCCCTTCCAACTCCACGGCACCGACCACCTGCACAAGCCCGCTGAGCACCACATAGACATCCCTGCTGGTGTCACCCTGGTGAAAAACCATTTGCTTCGACTTGATACGCTGGCGCCGCCACAACACTCCTTCGGCGCAGCTCGGATGCGCGAGCAACTGTTCCAACGTGCTAGTCACGCGGTCCACCTCAAACCAACAGGGTCATGCATTGCACCGCGCGCCATTCGGCGCGCTAATCCTCCGCAGCCAGACGAGTGCGGAATAACGCCGGTGAAGGCGTGGTGACGGATTGCTCGTATGGGTGGTGCGCCTGCTGGAAATTTTTCACGACCCGTTGCACGTAATTGCGTGTTTCCGGATAAGGTGGAACGCCGCGGTAGCGATCCACCGCATTTTCACCCGCGTTGTAACTGGCGATCACCAACACCACATCACCTTTGTAATAAGCCAGCAGCCAGCGCAGATAGGCCAGACCGCCGCACACATTCTGGGCCGGATCGAAAGCGTTCTTGACCTTGAACCGTGCCGCCGTGTCTGGAATGAGCTGCATCAACCCCCGCGCATTCTTAGATGACACCGCCGTGACGTTAAAATTCGATTCCGCCGCTATGATGGCCAGGGCCAAGCGTGGATCCACCTGGTACAGAGGGGCCAACTGCCTGACCATCCGCACCAGTTTGCGACGCTCGGGCGTATCGACAGACGTACTGCTCCCCTCTCCGTCGCGCATGCAGTCCGGCAGCTTGCCAATTACTCCCCCCATGAAATGCAGCATACGTTTGGCATAGCCATGGCCCTGCTTGGCCGCTAAAGTGAAGAGTGCGGCCGCAGCCGCATCGTCACGCGCGACGCCACGGCCGTTGGCGTACATCCATCCCAGCCCGTATTGAGCCTCCGCATAACCCATATAGGCTGCTCGGCAATAGAGCTCGGCAGCACGGGTATAGTCCCTGGCAACACCCTCACCGTTTTCATAGAAGGCCGCTTGTTCGGTCAGCCGTCTTGGATCGTCTATCCCATCGAACGCCGCCGCGACCGCGTGCCCAACACACAACACCGAGCAGAGCAACAGCCAGCAGGAGCGTCTGAGCAGCAGCGCAATCCTGTTGCGTTCGACCGCAACCTCTAACCCTAACCGACCACACAATTGAAGCGTGCGTATGAATCTACCGACGTACCGCGCCTTGCTTGGTTCGAAACGACCTTCCTGGCAGATACGATTCATCGTTTTTTTCTCCAGTGCCGACTGCTTGTGGCCGGCGATTTTTCTGAATAGCTACGCTCCGGTCACAGATTTAACACGTTTGCGGCTGCGTTTACCATTGGACCTTAGGACGGGATCTGTCGCGCGACCAGAACAAGCATGCCGGCCCCTGCATGCACAGTATAGCCGATCAACCCCTGAGGGCGCGTACCCCTGCGGGTAGATTCAGGCATCTTACCCACCTCCCCGGCGCTACCGGAACAGATTGAAAGACACATATTTGCAGTGCTGCGACGGGGCGGAAAACAAAGCGACCATAACTCCGCTAACACGTTGAATTGAGAGTGCCGAAGTAAGGCATCGCAGCGACGAGCCGCTGACGACAAGTCTTAACATAATTATGCATGTTAATGTCTCATAAAGTTTTTAAAGCACACGCTGATTGCCCACTGTGTCGGCGTGAAGTGTACCTTTAGCGCAAAACCCCGCCAGATACCAGTTGCCCGTTGTCAGGCGCGACAACGGCCTGCAAGGACGCGCCGCAGCGGCGGCAGATATACGCACTGCCCTGCTGCTGACGGTTATGGCGAGTGCTGGTAAGTTCGTGACTACGACACGCGCAGCGGTATGCGTGGCGCTGCTGACGCCGCACAGGCACGCCATGCAGCGTGTAACGGCCGGTGGCTTTGGGTTTGATGCCGAAGTCGAGCATCACTCGCCGCCACTCTTCGCCATGCGGCCGGGTACGCGCGCCGCACAAGCGATAGACGAGGTAATGCGCGACTTCATGCACCACGGTATCGTGAAGATGATGTTCGAAGTCGGCGGCGAATACCCACGGATTATAGCGAATCACACACTGCCGAGTGCGCACTGTCCAGCGAAACTGGCCGGCGGCTTGACCATGCAGGTCGAACTGCACCACCACCGGTGGCAGTTTGCGTCCATACAGAGCGGCGCCGCGTGTCAGACATTCCTGCGTATAGGCGATGACGCGCCGTTGTTGATCGGTGTCGATGGGGACGAGCGTTGCCGTGAATGGCATCACAGGTCTCGCTGTACGACGGGTCGACGATCGTTTGCCATGATTGATTCCCGAAACCGGATCGGAGCGCACAAAAAAACACCCGTCCCCGAGATTCCGGGGGCGGGCTGGAAGATTACTACTATGGAGTGGGAGATCCGTTGAATAGGACTAGACTCCCCGGCAGAAGTTCCCCTCACTGTCGTGCCCCGTCTCAATGGATCTTGCCGCAGTCGGCCGATAACCAGCGGCCGCTCAGCCGGCTGTTTACGGCACCATTGGGTAAGTTCATTTTGAAGGTACCCTTGACGCGTTCGCGCGACAATGCCTCGAAGCGCAACACGCCGCTGCGGGGGGCGGAGCCGGTGCATTGGATCTTGTATTCCTGCACCGTGTGCGTTGCGGTCAGTATTGTATGCGTACACTTCTGGTCCGGCGACTCACCCTGCTTGTCATCAAATGCATGGTTCAACCGCTCCTGTGTCAGACAAGACTGGTGGGTGTGGGTCTGCGGCGCCTGACCCTGGCGCTGCCCCAGGGCCGCCTCGACACGCGCACGTTGTTCGGGCGACATCTTCATCAAGACGGAGTCAGGCAAGAGTTCGCCGCTCATCTGCGCTGTATAGGTCATTTCCCAGAGACCCAGCTTCACATCCAACGGATCGGCGCGCACCGGAAGTGTGGCCAGCAACAACAGTACGGCGGCAAACCCGGTCAGGACGTGTTTATTGTTCATGGTTGTGCTCCTTGAAAATTCGGTGGTGACAGGACAGTGATTGACCCCCCTCGCGCAGTATATCGAAAAGCGCAATCTGTGCTCCACGCGCGGAATGGGCGGTTATCCCGTCAGTGGTTCTCTACGGGCGACGAGATCTTGTCACCCCACCGGTCATCTCGTCGCATCGTTAAATATAATCTACAATAAATTCATAAATATAGTAAATCTTCCGAGGCTGGCTCGGATGTTGCTAAGCAGAACTGACTCCCGGTACATTGCGAGGATGTAGACCGTGGCGATACCAGACCGCATTCAAAGCTACCTGCATCATCGAGGCGTGAGCTACAGCGTGCTCACCCACCTGCCAACTGAAACCTTGCAGCAGGCGGCGCATGCTACCGGCATCGCAGCCAGACAACTGGCACGCGCCGTGGTGCTGCTGGACGGCCAGGGCCTGATCATGGCCGTGCTGCCATCGGATCACCTGCTCGATTTCACCGCGCTCTGCGCCCTGCTCAACCGGGAATTGGAACCAATCCCGCTGGCACAACTGTCTGACATTCTGGATGACTGCGAACCCGGCACCTGTCCACCGCTGGGCGCGGTGTACCGCCTGGAAGAGGTGGTGGACACCGCGCTGCTGGAACAGTCCGAGGTATATTTCGAAGCCGGCACGCGCACGGAGCTGGCGCGCCTGTCGGGCGCTGCGTTTCGCGCGCTCAAGCAGGATTGCCATACCGGCAGCTTTTCAAAACCGCACACGGACCTGCGTCAGATTGGCTCGATGGCGCTCGACGTGCAGAATCCGGCGCAATTGCGGCACACTGTCAATCAATTCACACCGGCCTATATCAAGCGCAACATCGAGGAATTCATTGAACTGCCCGCGATGCCAAGCAGCGCGCAGGCGATGCTCGCCATCTATGCCAATCCCAAGGCCGATGTCGACGATCTGGCCAGAATCGTGGAAGGCGATCCCGGCCTTGCCGCCAAGGTGATCCGTCACGCCAGTTCCGCGCTATACGGCTACAAGGGCAAACTGACATCGATAAAAGAGGCGATCGCACGCGTACTCGGTTTTGACCGGGTGATGAATCTGGCGATGGCGATCACCATCGGCACGTCCTTACGCCTGCCACCCGACGGGCCGCTGGGACTGAACGCCTACTGGAAGCATTCCGTGTATTGCGCCACGCTCTGCGAACGCTTGGCGCGCGCGGTACCGCGCGATCTGCGGCCACGTCTGGGTACCGCCTATCTGGCCGGTCTGCTGCACAACATCGGGCGGCTATTGCTCGGCCACGCCTTCCAGACCGAGCATTTCCTGCTCAACCGGTTTGTCATCGTCAATCCCGACATGCCCATCAACGATATCGAACGCTTCGTACTCGGCGTCGGACACGAACAGATCGGCGCCTGGCTGATGGAAGCATGGCGCATGCCCGCCGAACTCATCACCGCGGTACGCCGCCATCACGACGTGGATTACTGGGATCAGCATGCCATCTATCCGCAACTGGTGCTGCTCGCCAACCGCCTGCTCAAGCGGCACGGCATCGGCGATGCCGAAACGACACTGTTGCCCACCGCCATTCTGGAGATGCTCGAACTGAGTGAAGCGCAGGCGCTGGCGGCATGCGCGCATGTCATGAAGGGCAGTGACAGTCTGGACAGCGTTGCGCTGCAACTCGTGGCGTAGCCCCGGTCACAACATCCATCAACTCCGCTGCCGGCCGGAATCCGCCCCGCCAAGGGATTTGCAGACAGCGTATTGAACCTCCCGCCCCTCCGCACGAACATCGGACCATTGCCAGCGCCCGATTCTCGGGGTACCGCCTCATGCGCGCTACCCGACGGGCGCCTGACGCACAATTACACCAACAATTCATCCCGGTTTTGCATCGCGCGCGCATTGTGCGGATTCCTCAAGAGTGTCGCGAGCACTCTTTACGCAGATTTACATGCGCCTGACAAAATGTTACGCCGTCACCCTCTATCATGCGCGGGAACGGCGCGGCTGCATCGACAGCTCCTTCCGACCCGGGAATTCGATGTATCATGATTATTCCATCGACAGGCTCTTCTTCCCACGGTCTTTCCCGTAATTGCCGACGCCAGCGAGGCGAACAATCAAGATGACGAACCAGATACCGACTCCGAATGCGGAGAGACGGGAAACTCCGCGCCCAGCACCTGCGCGCAGCGGCTACCGTGTGGCGCTTGGTCCTTGGTCAGCGTGGCTGCTGTTGCTGGGTACTGTGGCCGCCATTGTGTATGGCATCCAGGCGCGCTCGGCAGACAAACACTCAACATCCGCCAACGGCGCGACGGCGCAGGCGATGCCGGTAAGAGCGGCAGCCGCGAAAACCGGCGATCTGAACGTCTATATCGAAGGGCTCGGGTCGGTCATTCCCATCATCGTGACGGTAAAGACCCGCATCGACGGACAGTTGATGAAGGTTATGTTCCGGGAGGGACAGAAGGTAAGGCGGGGCGAGCCGCTGGCGCTGATTGACCCGCGCCCCTATCAAGTGCAGTTAGACCAGGCGCAAGGACAGATGCTTCACGACCAGGCACTACTGAACAACGCGCAACTCGACCTGGCGCGTTACCGCCAGTTGTGGGCTCAGGATTCGATTGCCAAGCAACAGTTGGATACGCAAGTGGCCCTGGTGCAGCAGTACGCGGGCTCGATCAAGATGGACCAGAGCCAGATCAATAACGCCAAGCTCCAGCTCATCTATTGCCATATTACCGCGCCGCTCAGCGGGCGGGTCGGGTTGCGCCCGGTGGACCCAGGCAACTTCGTCCAGACCACCGATACGAATGGGATCGTCGTCATCACCCAACTGCAACCGATTACCGTGGTGTTCTCGATCCCGGAGGACAGCCTTCCCGCCGTGATGAAAAAACTGCATGCCGGGGATAAGTTGTCGGTATCCGCCTATGACCGCTCGGGAACAACGCAACTGGCGGTCGGCAGATTACTGACCGTGGATAATCAGATCGACCCGGGCACCGGAACTGTCAAGCTCCGGGCGCAATTCGCCAACACGGACGACGCCCTCTTCCCCAACCAGTTCGTCAATGCGCGCATGTTGGTGAACGTGATTCACAATGCCACGATCATTCCGAGCGCCGCCGTACAGCGCGGCACGCCGGGAACCTTCGTCTATGTGGTCAAGGCCGACAACACCGTAGCCGTGCGCACGGTCAAGCTCGGACCGGTGCAAGGCGAAAACGTCGCCGTCGACGCCGGCCTGACGCCCGGCGAGATGCTGGTCGTGGATGGCGCGGACAAACTGCGCGAAGGCGCCACGGTGGATATAATCGCGCCGCACGCGGCGGCGGGCGCAACACCGCCAGACGCCTACGGTAAGCGCCCGCCGCCGCGCCATAGCCGATAAAATCCCTCGTGAATCCTTCGCGTCCCTTCATTCTGAGGCCGGTGGCGACTTCACTGCTCATGATCGCCATTCTGCTCGCCGGCATCATTGGCTATCGTATGTTGCCGCTGTCCGCGTTGCCGGAGGTCGACTATCCGACAATCCAGGTGGTGACACTCTATCCGGGCGCCAGCCCGGACGTGATGACCTCATCGATCACCGCACCGCTCGAACGGCAGTTCGGCCAAATGCCGGGGCTGAACCAGATGTCGTCGACGAGCTCGGGCGGCGCGTCGGTGATCACGCTGCAATTCAGCCTGGATCTCGGTCTCGACATCGCCGAACAGGAAGTACAGGCGGCGATCAATGCGGCGGGCAACCTGCTGCCGACCGACCTGCCGACGCCGCCGATCTACAGCAAGGTGAATCCGGCCGATACGCCGATCCTGACGCTCGCTGTCACATCGCCGACGCTGCCCCTGCCCAAGGTCGAAGACCTCGTGGACACGCGCTTGGCACAGAAGATTGCGCAATTGCCGGGCGTGGGACTGGTGAGTTTGAGCGGCGGCCAGCGGCCCGCGGTCCGCATCCAGGCCAACCCGAACGCACTGGCGGCCTACGGAATGAGCCTTGACGATGTGCGCACCGCCATCGGCAACGCCAACGTCAATCAAGCCAAAGGCAGCTTCGACGGTCCGGCGCGCGCCTCCACCATCGATGCCAACGACCAGCTCAAGTCGGCCGACGAATATAAAGCACTCATCGTGGCCTACCGCAACGGCGCACCGGTGCGTCTGCACAATGTGGCCGACGTGGTGGACGATGCCGAGAACGTGCAGCTCGCCGCCTGGGCCAACGACACGGCAGCGGTGATCGTCAATATTCAACGTCAGCCGGGCGCCAACGTGATCGGGGTGGCGAACCGCGTCAAGCGACTGCTGCCGCAGCTACAGGCCTCGCTCCCCGGCGCGGTGAAAGTGAGCCTGCTCACCGATCGCACCCTCACCATTCGCGCCTCGGTCAAGGATGTGGAATTTGAATTGATGCTGGCGGTGGCGCTGGTGGTGATGGTGATATTCCTGTTCCTGCGTAATCTCTCCGCCACGATCATTCCGAGCGTGGCGGTGCCGCTGTCGCTGGTGGGAACCTTCGGCGTGATGTACCTGGCCGGATTCAGCATCAACAATCTCACGCTCATGGCGCTCACCATCGCGACCGGTTTCGTGGTGGACGACGCGATCGTGATGATAGAAAATATCGCGCGCTACATCGAGCGCGGCGATCCGCCCTTGCAGGCCGCGCTCAAGGGCGCCGAGCAGATCGGTTTTACCATCATTTCGCTTACCTTCTCGTTGATCGCGGTGTTGATCCCGCTGCTATTCATGGGCGACGTGGTCGGCCGGTTGTTTCGCGAGTTTGCCATCACGCTGGCGGTGGCGATTCTGATCTCGGCCTTCGTTTCGCTGACGCTGACGCCGATGATGTGCGCCAAGTTGCTGCGGCACACGCCCGAGGCGCAGCAGGGACGATTCTATCGCGCCAGCGGACAGTTCTTCGAGACCGTGATTGCGCGCTACGGCGTCATACTCAACTGGGTGCTGGATCGTCAGCGCGCGACGCTGCTGGTTGCGGTCGGCACCCTGGCGCTCACCGTACTGCTGTATTTCTTCGTACCCAAGGGATTCTTTCCGGTGCAGGACACCGGCGTGATCCAGGGAATCTCCGCAGCGTCGCAATCCATTTCCTTCTCCGCCATGGCGGATCGGCAGGAGGCGCTGGCCGCGGCGATTCTACAGGATCCCGCGGTGGCGAGCCTATCGTCTTTCATCGGCGTTGACGGTACCAACGTCACGCTTAACAGCGGGCGCTTGCTGATCAACCTCAAACCGCTGTCGGAACGCGGCATCAGCGCCGTGGCGGTGATTGATCGGCTGCAAGCCAGGCTGGCATCGGTGATGGGAATCACCCTGTACATGCAGCCGGTCCAGGACCTGACCATCGAGGACCGCGTGAGCCGCACGCAATACCAGTTCAGCATCGAGGATGCGAATCCGGATGAGCTCAGTGCCTGGGTGCCGAAGCTCGTCGAGCGATTGCGCCAACTGCCGACGCTGACCGGCGTGACGAGCGATTTGCAGGACCAGGGGTTGCAGGCCTACATCAATATCGATCGCGATACCGCCAGCCGGCTCGGCATCACGCCGGCGGCCATCGACAATGCGCTGTACAACGCCTTTGGCCAGCGGCTGATCTCGACCATCTACACGCAGTCCAATCAGTACCGCGTGGTGCTCGAAGTCAAACCCGGGTTCAAGAGCGGACCAACCGCACTCGAAAATATTTATGTGAGCACGGTTCCTCCCGCCCAAGCAACCGGGAGCGGCCAACCGGTTACATCCACGACCCTGACCACAACCAGTCCGCAGGCGCCGCAGCAAGTACAGTTGAGCACGATCGCCCGTGTTACCGAGAGGGCCGGGCCGCTGGCGATCAACCACCTCGGCCAGTTCCCGTCCGCCACCATCTCGTTCAACCTCGCACCGGGGGCGTCGCTCGGCGCGGCGGTCGATGCGATCCGTTCGACCCAACAGCGCATTGGTCTTCCGGCTAGCGTCCAGACCAGCTTCCAGGGTGCGGCGCTCGCCTTCCAGGCGTCGCTGTCGAACACGCTATTGCTGATCTTCGCCGCGATCGTCACCATGTATATCGTGCTCGGCGCACTGTACGAGAGCTACATCCATCCGATCACCATCCTATCTACACTGCCCTCGGCCGGTGTCGGCGCGCTGCTGGCGCTCAAACTTTCCGGCACCGACCTGGGAATTATCGCGATCATCGGCATCATTCTCCTGATCGGCATCGTCAAGAAGAACGCGATCATGATGATCGATTTCGCGCTCGACGCCGAACGCCGGGAGGGCAAGTCGCCCCGCGAGGCCATCTATCAGGCGGCCCTGCTGCGTTTCCGGCCGATCCTGATGACGACACTGTCGGCGCTGCTGGCGGCGTTGCCGCTGATGCTCGGAACCGGCGTCGGCTCCGAACTGCGGCACCCGCTCGGCCTCACCATGGTGGGCGGGCTGCTGGTGAGTCAGGTCCTGACGCTGTTCACCACCCCGGTCATTTACCTCGCCTTCGACCGGCTCGCGCGCCGTCTGGAAACACACCGCGCGAACCTGCCGGACGCCAACGGAGCGCGGCCATGAATATCAGCGCTCCATTTATCAACCGGCCGGTCGCTACGACCCTGCTCACGCTGGGTGTGGCGCTGGCCGGCGCGGTAGCCTTCAACCTGCTGCCGGTAGCGCCGCTGCCGCAGGTGGATTTTCCCACCATCTCGGTACAAGCGACGTTGCCTGGCGCCAGTCCCGAAACCATGGCGGCGACGGTGGCGACACCGCTGGAACGCTCGCTGGGCCGCATTGCCGGCATCACGGAAATGACCTCGTCCAGCTCGCTAGGCTCGACCAACGTAGTCCTGCAGTTCGACCTCAGTCGTGACATTGACGGCGCCGCCCGCGACGTGCAGGCGGCGATCAACGCCGCGCGCAGTCTGCTGCCCACGGGGCTGCCGAGCAATCCGACTTACCGCAAGATGAATCCGGCCGATGCGCCGATCATGATCTTGGCGTTGACTTCGAACACGATGACGCGGGGTCAGATGTACGACGCGGCCGACACCATCATCGCCCAGAAACTGTCGCAGGTGCGGGGCATCGGTCAGGTGCGGGTCGGGGGCAGCGCCCTGCCGGCAGTGCGCATTGAATTGAACCCGACGGCGCTCAACAAATACGGCATCGGTCTCGAAGACGTGCGCGGCGTCATCGCGGCGACCAACGCCAACCGGCCCAAGGGCGCGGTCGAGGAAGGCGATCATCACTGGCAGATCTACGCCAACGACCAGGCCATGAAAGCGGCCGACTATATGCCGCTGATCGTGCATTATAGTAACGGCGCCGCGGTCCACCTGTCGGACGTGGCCGACGTAAAGGATTCGGTGCAGGACCTGCGCAACGCCGGCTTGGCTAACGGCAAGCCGGCGGTCCTCGTGATCATGTACAAGCAGCCGGGCGCCAATATCATCGAGACCGTCGATCGGGCCAAGGCGCTGCTGCCAGAATTGCGGGCCGCGATGCCGCGCATGATCGACCTTGCGGTCGCGCTCGACCGCACCCCCACCATCCGCGCCTCGTTGCACGATGTGGAGCGCACGCTGCTGATGTCGACCACGCTGGTCATCCTGGTTGTGTTCCTGTTCCTGCGCAACGCGCGTGCCACTTTCATTCCGAGCGTGGCGGTACCGGTTTCATTGATCGGCACATGCGGCGTAATGTACCTCGCCGGATTCAGCCTCGACATGCTGTCGCTCATGGCTCTCACTATTTCCACGGGGTTCGTGGTCGACGACGCCATCGTGGTATTGGAAAACATCTCGCGCCATCTTGAGAAAGGCGAGCCGCCCATGCAGGCGGCACTCGTGGGTACGCGTGAAGTGGCTTTTACCGTACTCTCCATGAGTCTGTCGCTGATCGCGGTATTTATTCCCATCCTGCTCATGGGCGGCATTGTCGGACGGCTGTTCCGGGAGTTCGCGGTGACACTGTCGGTGGCGATCCTGGTATCGCTCGTGGTCTCTCTCACCACCACCCCGATGATGTGCGCGCGGCTGCTGGGGTCGGAGGCGCCACGCGCGCACGGCCGCTTTTACCACACCAGCGAGCGCGCGTTCGCCGCGTTGCTGGGCGGGTATGAACAGTCGCTCGCCTGGGCACTGCGCCATGGTCGTCTCATGATGCTGTTGCTACTGGGCACCATCTGCCTGAACGTTTACCTGTTCGTCATTGTGCCCAAAGGTTTCTTCCCTCAGCAGGATACCGGGCGATTGATGGGTAACATCCAGGCCGATCAGAGCATTTCGTTTCAGGCGATGCGGCGGAAGCTGGCCGATTTCATGGAGATCATCCGCAAGGACCCGGCGGTGGGCAATGTGGTCGGCTTCACCGGTGGTTCGCGGGTCAACTCGGGTTTCATGTTTATCTCGCTTAAGCCATTGGCGGAGCGCAAACTTTCCGCCGACCAGGTCATCGCCCGGTTGCGCGGCAAGCTCGCGCGCGAGCCCGGCGCGAGCTTGTTCCTACAACCGGCGCAGGACATTCGTATGGGTGGACGGCAGAGCAACGCGCAATACCAGTACACGCTGCAGGCGGATAATCTCGATGATCTACGCCGCTGGGGACCGCGCATTCTTCAGGCCATGAGCCAGTTATCCGAACTGGCCGACGTGAACACGGATCAGCAGAACAAAGGCCTGCAGACCACGCTCGTCATCGACCGGGATACCGCCTCGCGACTGGGTGTGACGCCGATGCTGATCGACGCAACCTTGAACGACGCCTTCGGCCAGCGCGAGGTTTCCACGATTTACAACCCTCTGAACCAGTACCGCGTGGTGATGGAAGCCGCTCCCCAATACTGGCAAGACCCGGCGACACTGAAGAACGTTTACGTGAGCACGTCCAGCGCGGCGCAGGTACCGCTGTCGGCCTTCGCGCATTACGAGCCCACGAACACCGCGCTCGCCGTGAATCACCAGGGTCAGTTTGTCGCGACGACGATCTCGTTCAATCTGCCGCTCGGTGTTTCGCTGTCCGACGCGACCCGTGCGATCGACGCAACACTCAACCGCATCGGCGTACCCACGTCGATCCACGGCGGTTTCCAAGGCACGGCGCGCGCCTTTCAGGATTCCATCGACAGTCAGCCGTGGCTGATTCTGGCGGCGCTGTTGACGGTCTACATCGTGCTTGGAATGCTCTACGAGAGCTACGTGCATCCGCTTACTATTCTGTCGACGCTGCCGTCCGCCGGCGTCGGCGCGATCCTCGCGCTGCTGGCATTTCACATCGAGTTCAGCGTCATCGCCCTGATCGGCGTCATCCTGCTGATCGGCATCGTCAAGAAGAACGCCATCATGATGATCGACTTCGCGCTCGACGCGCAACGCCGGCGGGGGCTGCCTCCGGAACAGGCGATATTCCAGGCCTGTCTGCTGCGTTTCCGTCCGATCATGATGACGACCATGGCAGCGTTGCTGGGCGCAGTGCCGCTGGCCATCGGTTTTGGCGAGGGCGCGGAGCTGCGCCGTCCGCTCGGCGTCGCCATCGTCGGCGGCCTGATCGTGAGTCAGTTGCTGACCTTGTATACGACGCCGGTGGTCTACGTCTATCTCGACCGCTTCCGTCTCTGGTGTCTGCGCGTCTTGGCCGGACGCACCGGAAGCGCCGTCGAACACGCCCCGGAATCCAACGGATGATGCGCATGATTCGCCTGCGACTGGTTGCCGACATGAGGACGCCGCATTCACGCATGCGGCGCGAAACAAGTATCCGCATACCTATTGTTTTCGTCAGGGTGGCACGATGAAATTAAAAGACGTGCGCAATATCCCACTCGCCGCGACACTTGCGTTGTTGAGCGCTTGTGCGGTTGGTCCCGACTACGTGCGCCCAGCCGGCGCGGCCCCGACCGCCTTCAAGGAACTGGGCGGATGGAAGCCGGCACGACCTCTCGATAAGGAAATTCGCGGGAAATGGTGGGAGATGTTTCACGATCCAGTATTGAACAACCTTGCGGCGCAGGTTGACGTATCGAACCAGAATCTGGCCCAGGCCGAGGCGCAATTCCGCCAGGCCCGCGCGCTGGTGCAAGCGGCGCAGGCGGCCTACTTTCCAATCGTTACTGGCAGCGTCTCCACGACACGATCGCAGTTCCCTTCTAGCTCGTACAGTGTGGCGCCGGGCAATGTTAACAGCGAGCGTTCGCTATCTCTCGATACGACCTGGGAGGCGGACGTTTGGGGCCGGGTACGCCGCACGGTGGAATCGAGTCGGGCGGGCGCCCAGGCGAGCGCGGCGGATCTCGAGTCCGTTCGTCTCAGCGCGTATGCCACCCTGGCGCAGGACTACTTCCAATTGCGCTCACTGGACGCGCAGCGGCGGTTGTTGGACGACACGGTAGCCAATTACGAAAAATCGCTGCGGCTGACGCAGAATCAATACCGGGCCGGGGTGGCGTCCCAGGCCGACCTGGCACAGGCGGATATGCAACTCAAAACCACGCGGGCGCAGGCGGTCGATGTCGGCGTGCAGCGTGCCCAACTGGAACACGCCATCGCGCTGTTGATCGGGAAACCGCCGTCGACGTTTACGCTCGCGCCGTCGCCGCTGCCTCTTGCCACCGTGCCACCACCGATTCCAGTCGGCGTGCCGTCGGCCTTGCTCGAACGCCGGCCGGATATCGCCGCCGCGGAGCGCCAGGTGGCGGCCGCGAATGCCCAGATCGGCGTGGCCAAGTCCGCCTATTTTCCGTCTCTAACCTTGTCCGCCAGCGGTGGCTATCAGGGCGCGAACCTGATGCCATGGCTCGCCGCGCCGAGCCAGTTCTGGTCGATCGGGCCGGCGCTGGCTGAAACCCTGTTCGATGGCGGCGCGCGACGGGCGCAGACCGCGGCCGCGGTGGCCGCCTACGATGCCAATGTGGCCGCCTACCGACAGACCGTGCTGAACGGATTACAGGAGGTGGAAGACAATCTCGCGGCACTGCGCATTCTGGAACAGGAAGCGCGACTTCAAGACCAGGCGGTCAAGGCGGCGCAACGCTCCGTGCGCTTGACCACCAACCAGTACCAGGCGGGGGTGGTGAGCTATCTGAACGTGATTACCGTTGAAACCGCGGCGCTCAACGACGAACTGGCCGTTGTGAACATTCTGAACCGGCGATTGGCTGCCAGCGTGCTGCTGATCAAGGCATTGGGCGGCGGCTGGAATGCAACAGCCCTATCCTCGCCAGAGGCGATGGCGGGCGCGGCGAATAAATAAATTGGGCCGATGATGCGACTTGCTAGCGCAACGGTTGGGTTCCACCCAATATTACACAGTAGTCAATTGATTGGGCTACACGCACACCTTGTTTTTTAGAGGTGTCAATGATGTTTTTGTAGTCTGAATTACTGACTACTGAGTAATGAGCCACAAATCATCCATCACCGCTTAGCCTAACCCATGCACGCCAACTCCACCCGCATCAACACGCCTTCACCGCCTCATCCTGCAAGTCCAGCGGGTAGCGGTATTTATTGAGGATCGCTGCACCATCACGCGGAGTTGGCGCAGCCACTCAGACTGCGTCGCCCTATTCCCATGCCCTGCCGTTTGGCCAGATGCGCATCTCCGCCCACGCTATCACGCGGACCCCGATGATCTGGATAAACCGAGCGGTACATGATTCTACGTGCGTTCACGCCGCGCGTAACAAATCTGTCACAAAGATCGGTCCAGTTCTATGTTATTAATGGCGTGCGGAGCCCATGATAGTGCAAGCCCGTGGGTCGACCGATCGTATACCAGAGGTCGAATCGCCACCCGGTAGGGTAGTTGCTGTGTGTGTACATTATTATCCGGTCGCCTATACAGACTGGACTGTGCATCGCGCTGTCGACACTAGGCCTGTGGCACCTGGCTCGAAAATAACCACCCCCCTCCATCACTCTCGATAGGGTTATGAACGATTTGCAACATGATGGCGATGAATGTCCGACAGCGTATCTCACCTTCATCCAACGTCTTGCTGATGAATTCCGGGTATCTATCGAACAGGTATTGCCGCTTTATGAGCAGGAACTCAGGACTTTGCGCGGCAACGCGCGTGTTACCGCGTATCTCTCAGTTCTTACCACAAAGCATGTGCGCGATGCGCTACACGAGAAGAAACTGCGTCATGAGCAGTAGCCCGTTTCGCAGCGACTAACTCATAGGGATTGGGGGCTCGTCATTTTTATCGCAGCGCATCGCCTCTGGTTATAGCAATTGCTACGGGTGTAGCCACAGAATGATATTGGTGCGGAGTTGACCGAAATACATTTCCTACTTGTAGAAGACGATCCGATGATTGGCCAGAGCCTGGTACGGGCCTTAGAAGATGCCGGCATATCGGGCAACTGGGTTCGAGATGGAGTGGCGGGAGAATTGGCCATCAATTCGAGCGAATACTCCTTCGTGCTGCTCGATTTGGGGTTGCCGGGCAAATCTGGGTTCGACGTGCTCGAGTCGATGCGCACCAAAGGTAATCGTACGCCGCTTCTCATAATTACGGCACGGGATGGCATCGATGATCGCGTGATGGGTCTTAATTCAGGAGCAGACGATTACCTCATAAAGCCATTTGGAATCAGGGAATTAATGGCAAGAATTCGGGCAATCCTGCGACGCAAGGAAAGTCCTGCCACTTCCACCATCGGAAACGGCGAAATCACGCTAAATAGCGCAACGCAAGAAGCGACCTATCGGGGAAGAACCCTGCTGATTCCTGCCCGCGAATTTGCCTTGTTATATGCGCTGGTCGAAAGACCGGGAACTATTCTTTCTCGTGCCCAGATCGAAACGCGGATATATAAGTGGAACGAAGAAGTGGGCAGCACCGCGGTCGAGGTGCTGATTTATTATCTGCGCAAAAAATTCGACAACGAAATCATTCGCAACGTGCGTGGTGTCGGCTGGATGGTGGGAAAAAATCTGTCATGAGATCTCTGAAGAAGCAGCTTATCTTTTGGATTGTTGGGCTTTTGACCGCGGTGGGTGTTCTAGCAAGTTGTATTTCATTTTACTTCGCATGGGAAGAAGCGAACGCATTGCTCGATCATCAGTTGCATGAAATTGCCCGAAGCGTTGACGAAGGCTCCCAATTACCCGCTATGCAGGCCAGTTTTCTAGCGGAAAACGAGCAGGAAAAGGCGAGGGATTTTGTCATCCAAGTCTGGATTGAAAGGGAACCGGTCGTATCGTCTCGTCCCGGGTTCGATCTCCCCCGAAATGCCGTATCCGGATTTTCGGATTCTTATTGGCAAAATTCGAGATGGCGGGTATATACAATGGTCCATGAGCATCGCACGGTACAGGTTTCCCAGGCGGAAGATGTTCGTTTTGAAATTGCAACCGACTCCGCGATGGGAGTGCTATTTCCGGTTGCGGTACTGATTCCACTTTCCTGGCTACTTGTCGGCATCATGGCCAGTCGATTGCTGAAGCCGCTAGAGACGGTCACCGAGGCAGTCATTCAGCGCAATATTACAAGCAACGAACCACTTCCAACTGAAAATGTTCCTAAAGAAGTAACACCACTCATACAGGCGATGAACGACCTGATTTCGCGCTTAGGTAAAGCGCTCGAATTGCAACGCCGGTTTTTGTCGGATGCGGCGCACGGATTACGCACACCGCTTACCGCACTTCAGTTGCAGATTGAGAATCTGTCTCGGAATCACTCGCGAGAAGATCTCGATATCCGGATTGACGAGATGAGGCGCGGGTCGCAGCGGGCGTCGCATATGGTCGGTCAGCTGCTAAAGATCGCTCGTTATGAAGCACAAAGCAAACCTATCGAGTATGTAGATGTCCGTCTGGATAACATGGTGAAGGATTGTATCGCTGAATTTATTTCATTAGCCGACCATCGCGGCATCGACCTCGGCATGACTCGCGATGACGCCACAAGCATTAGAGGCAACCTTGAAGACCTTCGCATATTAATTGGAAATTTGATCGACAACGCAATCCGCTATACGCCTGAAGGAGGGAAGGTCGATATCAGTGTAAGCGTTGCAGGCCGCAACGCTGTCGTCGAAATACTGGATACAGGCCCCGGAATCCCTGCGTCCCTTTTGCCACGCGTGTTTGATCGATTCTTTCGTCCGGCAGGACAGGGAGATGGTGGGGCGGGAATAGGCTTAGCCATTGTTAATGCGATAGCGGAACGCGAATCAGTCAAGGTGTCGCTTGAGAACAGGCGGGATTGCCAGGGCCTGATCGCTCGGATCGTATTCAGTCGCATAGAGCAGGGATGAATCCACTCTCCTGACGGCGCTCTTAGCCGACATTTCCACACTTCCTGTTGTAACAATTTCGTCACAATTTATTAATATTGCCCTAAGTCTGGGTGGGTACATTGTCTCGGCCTAATTGATCGATTCAAATCTTACTCACGTCCACCAGGGGAATAATGCAGATGAACAAGCAACCCGATTTTCGTGTCAGGCTTCTCGCGCAATTGGTTTTAAGCGCTATGCTGGCGGCAGGCGCGGAAACCTCGTTTGCACAAGATGCGGTTGATCTGGGTACAGTACAAAGCACCGCCGACGATTCGTCGGTAACCAACAGCCCTGCGTCGGCACCCTAACAGGCGCCTACCCAGGGCACCCTTGTCGCCACCCAACCACAGTCCATCATCACTAAGCATTACATCCAGGAAAACGCCTCAAGCGGTTCCAATTACTCGGATATCGCACAAATCGCACCGAGCGTATGGAGCGTCGATCCAAACGGTCCAGGCATGATGGAATCGCAATCAGGGGGGCCATTCATAAGAGGCTTTGCAAGCGGTCAATATAACGTTACGTTTGACGGCATTCCCTGGGGTGATTCTAACGACTTCACGCAGCACTCTACATCCTATTTTATGCCGCAGGATACCGGCAATATAGTTGTAGATCGCGGCCCAGGTGACGCCAGCAACATTGGTAACGCGACCTTCGGTGGCACTATCGCCGTAACGTCGAAAGATCCACAGTCAGACGCGACCTTTACGCCTTACACCGCCTTCGGGAGTTTCAATACCCGTCTGTTCGGGTCCGAATTCGATACCGGCGCCATGCAGAAATACGGCAACGCCAGCGCTTTCATCGACTACAAGAATTTCACGACTGACGGCTACCTGACGAATTCCCACCAAAGCCGCGACAATCTATTTGTCAAGTTCATCAAACCAATTTCCGACAATTCTGTGCTTACAGTCGTGAGCATGCAAAACAACCTGAAACAGAACGTGCCATTGGGAGCGACGCTCGCCAATATACAGAAATATGGTGTGAATTATGGCCTGAGCAGCGACCCAACCAGCCAGAACTTTTATGGATACAACTACGACGATATCAACTCCGATTTCGAATATGTCGGCCTGCAATCACGTCAAGGCGATTGGACGGTGGACAACAAGGTCTACACCTATGCCTATTACCACAACGGGTTTAATGGCGTTGATCCGGGTGGCGCCCAGCCGAATGGGACTGTCTACGGCGCCACTAATGTGCCGGGTCAGAAAATGACCATGAATTACCGATCTGTCGGTGACTTGTTACGAATGTCCAAAACCATGGGGCCAGGCGATCTGCATTTTGGAGCATGGGTTGACCATCAGACGAATAATCGTTGGCAATACGAAATCGACTTCACCAATGGCGGCGCACTGAACTCAGGGCAGGCACCAGGAACTACGCCGGTAAATTTAGCTTTGGCGACGGACCGTTTGATGAACGATACCCTGACCACGATTCAACCTTATGTTGACTATGCCTGGAAAGCAACGCAGGACCTGACCATTACACCCGGGCTTAAATATGTATCCTTCACGCGCACGCTTGATGCGCAGGTTGACCAGGGAACCGGATTGCCCTATAGCGGCCAGCATACTTGGACTCAGGCGTTGCCTGCGATAACGGGCCACTATGCCATTGCAAAAAACTGGTCGGCCTATTTGCAAGTTGCCAAAGGCTTCCAGGCACCGAATCTCAACTCTTTCTATACTGTCAATCCAGCCCTGGGCACCCTAAAACCGCAAGAGACGACGAACTACCAGCTCGGCACGACCTGGGAAAGTCAGCGGCTCACCTTGTCAACCGATGTTTATCAAATTGATTTCAAGAACAGGATAAATTCCTCGCCTATCGGTAACGGCACGATTTTCACGAATGCCGGTGGCGCCACTTACAAGGGCTGGGAAGGAGAAGCAACCTATTATATCGGGCAGGGATACAGCCTCTACGGCAATTATTCCATCAACAGCGCCAAGGACGAAAACAATCAGTGGCTGCCCAACGCGCCAAAAACCACCGCAGCAGCAGGGGAGATCTACAATCAGGGACCGCTTTATGCCTCCTTGACAGCCAAACACGTCGGGTCGCGCTTCGGTGATGTCGGCGAAACCATTCCGCTTACCGCCTACACAGTCGCCGATTTTGCCTCCAGCTATACATTTAATAATGTCGGCAGCTGGGCTAAAAATACCAAGCTTGGTTTTCAGATCAATAACCTGTTCAATAAAACCGACATCTACGCGCTGGGCACCTACGATGCAAACAATAACCCAATGTACTACACGCTTCCTGCGCGCAGCTACCAGTTAAGCCTCTCGGTTAGCATGTAAGAAAGGAATTACAAAATGAGACTGGAAACCATCCAACACGTTGCCAACACCTCGGGTGGCATCATTTATATAATGATGGTGCTACTGCTGATGGCCATGACCATCGCCCTGGAGCGCGCCTGGTATCTCAGGCGCATTCTAAAAGCAGGTAACCGGATCATTGAACAGTTGGATGCGGTTGCGCGCGCCGAGATGCCATTGCTGCGAAAACTTTGTGACGACTCCATCCAGCTTCCCCATGCACGGGTTCTAGATGCCGCTCTCAATCACGATCTCGATCACCATTTCGACCGTCTTTCTGACAAGATGGAAGAAGCAATCATGCGTGAAGCGCCGCGCGTCGATCGCTATATCTGGATACTGGATACGATTATTACCTTGGCGCCCCTGCTTGGGTTGCTCGGCACCATCATCGGCATGTTCAATTCATTTCAGGTACTGTCTGACCCAGGAAGTGCGCCTACCAAGGTTACCGGTGGTGTAGCGGAGGCATTGCTGGCAACTGCATCAGGACTGTTTATCGCAATTCTTGGGCTGATGTTTTTCAACGGATTGAATAATCGCGTAAGGGTCATAATGCACCAATTGGAAACCTTGAAAATCATGTTGCTCAACCGCATGTACCAGCACTTCCCCGTGCGCGCCAATCGCCAGCAGGATAGGGGGCATGAAACAGGGCCGCGGGCAGTTCGTGTCGGGGAGTCCTGAGATGCGTTACTTTGAGCCGCGCAAAGCACGGATCGAAATCATTCCAATGATCGATATCATGTTTTTTTTGCTGATATTCTTTATTATGATCACGTTGCATATGATCCCTTCCTCCGGCCTCGCATCCAATCTGGCAAGCAGTTCGACGGCCACGGTTTTACCACAGCCAAAAGTATTGATAACTGTAGACTCAGCGGGGATCATTTCAGTAGAGGGCCAAGTGCTGACGCCGGAGCAACTGTCTGAGTCTCTGCGGAAGGGTGATCCTTCTCACACGATCGTTACCATTGCCGGGTCAAAACAGACATCGTTACAGCACTTGATGGATGTAATGGACTCGTGTCGGACAGCGGGCGTCACGCAAATCGGTCTGGCGGCAAGATCACAGCATTAACATGTCAGCTCTTGAATCATCGCTACCGATGGTCAGCGGCAGGTTTTCCATGCCTTATGCCGCCCTTGCAGCCTTGTTCCTGGAAGCGGTACTCGTAGCATCACTGGTCATCGGGCTCACCAACACGAAGTTGACAACGCCACCTCAGCAACAACCGGTGATGTTAACATTCCCCGCAATACTCACAACTACGCCACCCAAGCCAGTACAAACGCCTCCTCGCAAGCCGCCCGTCAAACCAGCACCACGTCCGCTGCAGAAGCCAGTCCAGCACGCTGTTCATCATCATCCCGCACCACCGATGCATAAAAAAGTAGCAGCGGCCAAGCCATTGGCACTGGCACCTGCGACGCCGAACTCAGTACCGGCCCCGACCGAGGCCGCACCGGTTGCGCAGGCCGACAAACCCAGTCAAGCCAGTGCTGACCCTAACAGCATGACACGTTTCGAAGAGCAGCTTCATGAAGCAATTCAGGCGGCGGTTCACTATCCCTATGCGGCCAAGGTCGCCCACATCGAGGGTCGAGCCCAGGTATCTTTTGAATATATTGACGGTCGGGTGAGCGCGATAAAAATCATTAGATCCAGCAACTACGACATGCTCGACACTGCCGCAATGCGAGCAGTGCTAACAGCAAGCTATCCGCCGCCACCGAATAATCTGGCGGGGGTATCACAACAATTCGTGTTCTGGATACGTTTCGATCAAATCAAATCGTCTTCGGACTGAGTTACATAATCAATACTTGAAATTACCATGCAACCGATCTCATTATATATACTCTTGACAGTCCTGTTCATGGCCCTATCCGCCAATACTTCGGCTCAGGGGAATAAAATCGACGTGATCAAACACGTGTTGATGATCAGCGTGGATGGCTTGCACGCGCTGGATCTCCGTAATTATTCTGTCAGCCATCCACGCTCCGCCATGGCACAACTTGCTCGAAGCGGAATTGTATACACGCAGGCTCATACAGTTAGCCCGGCAGATTCCTTTCCAGGGCTGCTGGCACTGACGACCGGTGGAACACCTGCGGTAACGGGTGTGTATTTCGACGAGACTTACGACCATAGCCTATCTCCACCGGGTGGCGACTGCCACCAGACCGGCACATCGGTCATTTACGATGAATCCATTGATGGTCCTGGCGCCAGCATGGGCATACCGGAACTCAAAACAAGTCTCCTGCCGTTGGATCCAAAAAACTGCAACCCTGTTTATCCTCACTCGTATTTGCGTGTCAACACGGTATTTGAGGTCATTCGTCAGTCAGGTGGGCACACCGCCTGGATCGACAAGCATCCGGTATATGAAATCCTCAATGGACCGAGCGGACACGGCGTGGAAGATCTGTACACGCCTGAGATAGGTTCTAATTTCGAGGGCACCGAGGACAAACATAGCAACAAGATCACAGCCTCGATCACTAAGACCGAACGTTACGATCAGGAAAAAGTCAACGCGCTCATCAACGAGATCCACGGCTTCCGGCACGATGGGAAAACATCGGCGCAGGTACCGACAATATTCGGCCTGAATCTGCAGGCCGTAAACGTGGGCCAAAAATTGGCCGGCTATAAGGATTCCCGCGGACTCCCTTCCCCGCAACTGGAAGATGCCTTGATTCACAGCGACATGCTGATCGGCAAGATCGTTTCTGCTCTGAGAGAGAAAGATCTGTTGGATTCGACACTCCTTATCGTCACGGCTAAACACGGCAACGGCCCCATCGATCCCAAGGCATTGCGCCTTGTGGATAAGAAAGATATGTACCAAGTAGTCGAAAACGCGGCGCCCGGAGAGTTGGCGCAGATCACTTCAGATCAGAGTGCTCTGATTTGGTTGAAGGATCCAGAAAAAACAACGCTCGTCGCCGACGCCCTAGAGCATCACGGAACACGCCTGGGCATCAGCCGCATCCTATATGGATCGACCTTGGCGCTATACTTCCCGTCGCCTGAAACCGATTCACGAACCCCGAACCTGATCGTCATTCCGGATCGAGGCGTAGTATATGCAAAAGCCGGGGACAATAAGAAAGCGGAGCACGGTGGCTTCGTCACAGACGACACCAATGTTGCTTTGCTCATCTCAAACCCACATTTGCAACGTCAGAGTGTAATGATCCAGGCGCCTGTATTCACAACCCAGGTGGCCCCCACTCTGCTTGCGAGTTTGGGACTGTCGCCTGGCGCCCTAGAAGCAGTGAAAATGCAAGGCACCCCAGTTCTGCCCGGAGAGAATAGATGGAAGATATTTCCCACTCAGCCGAATCCTGGATTTACACAGTAGTCAGTTGATTGGGCTACACGCACACCTTGTTTCTTAGAGGTGTCAATGATGTTTTTGTAGTCTGAATTGTCGTTTGGCACCAATGTCTCAACATACAGCCAATAGGAATTTCGCAGCAACACAAGCGT